>Ga0116176_10002600_pt1 | contig 13603 bp, 10 predicted proteins | sample AD_STIC08_MetaG_FD_89803 | JGI IMG/M metagenome (GOLD analysis project Ga0116176, IMG submission 89803) | Active sludge microbial communities of municipal wastewater-treating anaerobic digesters from USA - AD_STIC08_MetaG | ecosystem: Engineered > Bioreactor > Anaerobic > Digestate | place: USA...
CTGATTAACCTTCAGAAGCTCAAGGAAATTCACGCTCGGCAGGATTCTGCGGAGAACAAACTATCCGCAGCCATCGACATGATTGTCGACCGGCTTTACGACGAAGGGGGCTGGCATGGACGTGTATTCGCCCGGGAGTTGGTTGCACCTTCTACCCACCTAGCAGCCCTCGTTCGAGAAGGGGTGATGCCGCGCTTCAAGCTCATGAGCGACATCCTTTCGGAAGTTACTGGATTCAGCGCACAGGACCCGGCGTTGTTGCGGTGCGTTCTGAGCGTCATCGCACCGATGCTGATGATGCTGGTAGTGGACCGCGATACGCCTACTCCATTTCGCGCATTGATGACGCGGCCCGCAGATGAACTCAAAAGCCATCTCAAGCATTTTGCTTTGGCAGGATTACTGGCCACCAAGGAGCAAGCCAGCCGCCGAGGTAGCTAACGCTACACCGCGACGCTACTCCAGACCGGTCGTTGCGTCACCAAAGCATAGACTGACCGCTCAGGGTCGGATCCAGCCGTTCCTTCCCCGCGGGACCTTCCAGGCTTCCATCGCGCTGTGCGAGACATTGGACAGTCGACGCTGTTTCGTCCAAAGCTCAGCGGAGGTTGTCTCCCCGGGAGACAACCTCCGGCAGAAACCGAAAAGCCTCTCCCAAGTGAGTGTGGTCATCGGATTTGATGGTCTTGGGCGAAAATCTGATCAACTTCGATGATGGCGGTCCGGCTTAGTCATTGATCTTGTTGTGTGGTCACTCTGATCAAGGACATTGGGATGACTTTTGCCGAAGAGGGGTCAAGGGCGCAGTCCAACGGACTGCGGCGAAGCGGCACCCTTGACGCCTTGTAGGCAATCTACGCTATCGGCGCCGGGCCAGGCGGTGCAAACCTGGCCCGGCTGCCCCACGGCGAGTGCGGGGTTTGGGGCAGAGCCCCAAGTTGGTCGAACTTCCGGATCACGCATGCGACGGCCCTCATCTTTCGTGACCAACGAACCATCAAGAATCGTGACCGTGCTCACCCAAGGACTTCCAGAGCGACGCCAAGGTGATCGAGCTGGATGCGCTCGCGGCGGGGCTGGAGCTGGGATGACGGAAATCTCGGCGGTTCCGGCTTAGAACCCCAAGGAGACACCTTCGCCTCGAGCCTGCTGACAATCAGCCCTTTCCGGACTGAACAGCCACCAAGCGCCCCCGCAACTCGGCCGCTTCCTCGCCGGCCTTCTTCGCCTGCGCCCGCGACTCTTCCACCTGACGCTTCGCCGCCTCGATCTCCCGCACCGCGCCATCGAGCGCCGTCTGCTGGGCCTGCACCTGGACCCGCGCGCTGCTGAGCTCCTGCCCGGCCTGCTGTAGCTGCCTCTCGAGCCCCTCCACCCGCTGCTCGACCCGGCTAGCGCGATCGGTCATCGCCTCGAGGCGCGCACTCAGTACAGCCGCCTGCTGCTCGGCGGCGATGCGCCCTTGCTGCGCTTCAGATAACGCCGCACGTAGACGCTCGAGCTCGGCCGCCTGCTCGACCTGGCGCTCAGCCTGCGCCTCGATCTTGAGACGGGCGGTCGCGACCTCCACGCGGGCGGACTCGGCCGCCTGCTGCTCGCGTTCGATGCGCTGCTGGGCCTCGGCCAAGTCGACCGCTTGCTGCTGCGCCTTCCCCGCCAAGGTGTCGCGCTCGGTCGTCAGCGCGACAACCTGCTCGACCAATTCATCACGCTCGGCCTCGAGCGCTTCGCCGGCCGCCGACAGATCGGCAGCTTCCGACTGAGTTTGCACGAGACGCGACTCGACCTCAGCCCGCGCCGCGGCGGCTGCCCGCTCGATCTCATTCGCAAGGGCCGCCGCCAGGGGCGCGGGCAGTTCGAGCGCCGCGGCCGTCGCCGCAGGGCGTGCTTCTCGCCAGGCCACGAGGTGGCGATGGATCGTGTTCGGGCTGCCGGTTCCCAGATGCTCACGCACCGCACGGATCGTCGGCTGCCCCCCCTCGCCCACCAGCGCATCCGCGGCAGCAGCGACCATCTCGAATGTAATTCCATCGCGGGCCATCTGTATCTCTCCTGTATTTCGTATTGTGTATTTCATATTGATATTGATACGATACATGATACAGATATGAAATGCAAGAGATACACCACACATCGAAAAGCCTTCGCGCACTTGCGCGAAGAAAAGCCCCGACTCCTCAGCGGAAAATCGGGGCTGCGTCGGGCAGAGCGGAAGGGGTCGCTAGGGAACGTCTTGCTCTTGCCGTGGTTTGTTGGAGCGTCGAGTCATGTAAGGCAGGAACGTCCGCAGCCGAATCTGAGGCCCACTCTCGGGCCGAAGCCGGCGCCACTCGCCCTGGGCGAAGGCCACGAGCTTGCCGATCTGCCGGCGCATCAGCCGAAAACCCGGCGAGCGATAAAGCTCATCCATCAAGGCCTCGATCTCGGCATCGAACTCGCCCCGATCGTCCCGCCGGATCTGCCGGCGCTCGGGCGGCGCAGAGGCGACCTCATGGATGCGCTCGCGCAGCGCTTCAATCCGCTTGCGGTTCATCCGCCAGGACCATCCGACGCCGTCGTGCACCAGCTCATACCGACCGATGAAGCTGCAGCGGTCCTGTGCATCGAAGCGCAGCAGTTTTTCGCGGGCATGCACCCGGCCCTTGCCATTGCTCACGGCCATCAGCCAGCGGACCATCCGTGGGGACTGGTCCGGCGGCCCGGCGACGGCATACAAGAGCGTCACGGCCTCGCCGCTCGAGCGCCGCCGGCTACGGGTGGATTTTGGCAGGTTGCAGTCGTAGAGCTGGGTGAGCTTGATCTCGAGCGACGGCCACTTCTCAAGGGAAAGCTCGCCGGTCACAAACCATGGGTAGCCAAGGCGGGCGGCATCCTGGACGCGCTGCATGAAGGTCAGGCTGTCGGGCAGAAGTTTCATTCTTTTGGAACCAAACAAAGGAACTACATTTTGTTTTAGAGGTTTTAAATCATTTTAATGTGGTCCCGCAAGGGACTACACAATATGAGGTTCCGAATTTAAGCTTGCGCAAAGTCGGCTGACGTGTCCAAATGGCCGGGACGTCACGCGAACAAGGGGCTAGCCACCCCGCACACACCCGGATGGGTCTGCTGCGGGGGACGCCAACCCCCGCACACGCAGACCGTCACACCGATCCTGGCGCCACCAGGATCGACACCGGCAGGAAAGCCGGCCTCGACCGTCGCGAGACAAGTTCGAGGGCATTGCCTGGAGCCGCATGCCTCTAATAGGGCTGGTGCGGCATACGAGGAGCGCTGTGGGGTGTGATTCCCTACTTCGACTCCTTCGCACGTCGCAGCCCGTTGCCCCCTTTTTGGAAACCAGCGGGGCCGTAGCGCGAAAAAACGATGTTGGGCGACGTCGAAACGGGCGCGTGGGTAACCACGCCAACCCTGTATATGCCGAACGGGTGAAAATCCCACACACGGCTGGCTTGGAAGGGTCAGACGGGTGCCGCGGTGGTGGGTAGATGAGGCCGCAGTAATGCGGCAGGGATCTGAGGGGAAGCCTGGAAGATCTGGTACCAGGGGGGGCAACCTCCCTGGATCTCTGTATAGCTCAAGCCACAAAGCGTACCCATGAAAGGGTGCGGCGCGGTAAGTCGTAACAAGCCGCTGGACGCATTGGGTGGAACCAGTGCGTTTGGTCAGGGCGTGATGAAGCGCTTGCGTAGTAGAGGAGGGGCTTTGGAACCTCACCCCCTTGAAACCCAGCACCGCTGGGGTAGGCCCACAGGGCTATGTGCAAGTAGTGGAGCGCGGCGGCGTGTTGCGTCGACGATATGTACTAAGACGGGAAGCTCCTACCCAGCAGTACCGTGACCGTGGCAGGCGCGGATGGGAGGAGTGGGAGACCAGGAGAGTAGAGTTTGAAAGCAAGGGCAGACCTGACGGATGTCCGAGTGAGTATCGAAAACCTGGGGTGATGCTGTTGTGACTGTGTGTGTGTGCGAGAAGTGACGGGCCTTGGCCGGCCCGTCGTTTTTGCGAAGACGGAAAAACTACGCTAACGGAAGCGGCCCTGGCAGGCCTTCCAAGAAGCAATGGACCTTCGTTCAAGTTGGACGACGGATTTTCAACGAGCAACAACCGATCCTCGGCCGAGAAGCTGGGGTAGTCCGATCCACCTGCCCTGCCCAATGTAGGGCTAGCCGGTTTTCGATCATGGCGACGGCGAGATGGTGGCGCTGGTGACGTAAAGGACTGTGAGCTGCGAGCTGCCATGCTCAAAGCAGCCGCGACGGAAATCAAAACCCGCCGTGAGCAGATGCTGGCTGAAAAGCCGATGCCGCGAAAACGCGACAGCTCTTCGGAGCAGAACCTGGGGAAACCCAGGCAACGACAGTAGCCCTCGAGGCGAACAACAGGCTCAAGTAGCCGACTCCCAAACCCCCAGTCATCGGCTGGGGGTTTTTTTCTGCCCCACCCCCGGACCCCCACCCCTGGACAGCGCCAGGTCAGCGGCCTGCACTACCGTTCCTGACGCGCTCTCGCTTGTCGTCTGGCTACCTCCTTCGCAGCAAGCTGCTCAGTCGGAACGCCAGAAAGCGCGCACTGTTTTCTTTTGAAAACAGGACACCAAAACCATAAAACCGCACCCCACCCTCCGGGGGGGTTATATAAGGAGGGCGGTTGCGTTACACACCCCTGAGCCAACGGCTGACCGTCATTTTGCTGACCGCAAGCTCAGCGGCGATCTTGGTCTGAGTCATCCCTTGGGAAGCCATCAAACGGGCCGATGCGCGCTTCTGCTCGTTGCTTCCGCGAACACCATCCCCCGTGTAGCTGTCTTGCCAACGGCCTTCTGCAACGCGATCGCGTTCTGCATCACGCGCCTTCTTACGCTCTTGGATGACCTCTGCAGGAGCGAGCGCCCGCAACTGGTCGGCGTATCTGCTCACCAGGTCGTTACCGATCCAGTCGCGCAGGGTCTCCGCCTTGAAGAAGTAGCGCGGATCGACCTCACGCCCATTCCAGGTGATCTTCTCGCCCTTGTCGGCCATGCTTCGCCGACTGATGACCGGTGCCATTGTGGCCAAGATCTCTTCGTCGGAGAAATTCGTGATGAGCCGCCCAACGCTCAGGATCTCGGACTCGATCGCATCGGGCTGAGCGAACCAGGACAACGCGACCGCGTGGAGGAACAGGAGCCGATCGCGGCTGCCCTCGGGCAACCGATTGCCGTGCTCGAGGTTGGTGAGCTTCACCAGGTCGGAGTAAACCGTGTGCCACCAGCCGTAGATCGAGCCAGCCCGGACGGACCGTCGGCCAGCTCGAGCCGCCGCCGCGTTGAAGTCCGAAATCGAGGCCTTGGGGCGACCTGCCTTGCGAGGGCCCAAGATCTCATCAGCCAGGCTATGCAGGTCCCACTCTTCGCCTGTCAGCATGAGCCCGCGCGCTTCCACGCCGTTCCTGCTGTTGATCGTTCCAGGCAATCGAAGCACGCGCGTGCAGTCACGGCATGCTGGGTCAGCGCCGATCGCACTCAAAGTCTTGAGAATTGCATCCTGGATGCGCTGCCAGACCGGCAACGCTTTACCAGGCGTGGCACGCAGCAGCCAGTAAAGGTGCAGGCCGCGACCAGAAAAAACCGCCAGGCTCGGCGCTGGCATCTGTGCTGAAAGCAGCGCCTCGAGAACGAAATCGATGTCTTGCTGGCCGTCGAGGTCAACATAGACCGCGCGAAGGCTCTTAAGCAGCCGAACTTCACGCCAGCCCGCAAACTGGTTGACGGTGAAGTATGCGTCGGCGCGAGAGCGCAGCTGTTCCGCGATCGCGGGGAGGTTTTCAGTCGGGCGGCACTTGATCCAGCGCTTACCGTCGTCGGCCAGGCGCTCCCAGAAGAGTACCGTGCCGTGTCGGTCGCCGCTGTGGATCAGCTCGGCGTGATCGCCGGGGCTCGAGAAGTCGAGCGAGAGCTGCTGCCGCTTGAGGTTAGTTCTTGTCATGTCTCGTGCTCGCTTGCAGCGAGCACGAGATGCTGTAAAATCTGGTCATCTGTCGCCTGCCATCATCAGGTTGATAGGCCCCGGGGAGCGGCTGCAACCGCGTCGATCCGGAGAACTTCTAAAAAGCCCGCCTGCCAGCGGGCTTTTTTCTTTCTGCGGTCATATTACCGCAAGTCGATGCGCGCATCGGGCACGCCAAGTGATGCCAGCGCGGCCACTGCTCTGTCGAGATCCTTCCAGGCGCGTGGCCTGAAGTCGTTTTGATTGACCAGCACGGCCTGATCCTTTCTGACGCTCCAGCCGCCAGCCGAGTGAGCAAAGAAGCATCGGAACAGCCCCCGCCGTCGGGCGCTTTCGGCTATCTGGAATTCAGAATACCCGTTTCATGACGGAAAAAAAAACGCGCCGGCGCGCCGCACCGTCGTCAAACCGCCTCCGCGTTCACACGCCGCGCACGCCTGGTCTTTCCGCAGTCGGCCGGCAGCAGGCTGGTGATCTGCTGGTACAGCCCGAACAGAAAAGCCACCCGCGCGGCATCGGTCGAACCGCCCTTGTATCCATACGACGCATCCACAGCTGCATCGAGCTTCTGATGCGCCTTCACCAGATCGGGCGGCATGGTGAGCGGGTCGTACAGATCGGCGAGACTCGAATCGGGGTGTGCGGCGCGCGCATCGAGCACGGCTTGCGCGGCGGCCTCGATGGCCGCGCGCTGCTTGTCGGTGGGGGTGGGCCAGGGGAAGTTGTTGTACACCGCCGGCGAATAGCTGTAATCGCTCTTCAAACGACCAGCGACAGTGCGAACCCACGCGTTGTGCATCGTGCTGCACAGCATACCGAAGTGGTACTGCGTTGCCCCTTCCACGATCTGGACCTTGTTGCTCGCGATAATGTCCGCGGAGAGAAAGGCGATGGGAATGAAGCGACGACGCTCGGACGAGACTTCGGGGACACCGAGGTAGTCCTTGTCGGGTTGGCGATCCTGGGTAAAGAGGGTGGGCTTGTCCGCAAAGGCTTGAACGCTTTTGGTCGGACTCTTCAGTCGTGCCTGGGAGACGGCCGCGACACGCTTCATCACCGCCGGCATGGACTTCAGCTCCTTAGGCGAGATCCCTTTTAGCCAAAGGCAGTAGCGACGCCCACCGTTGATCAGCTCTTCACCGCCGATATAGGTCTTGAGCCACTTGGCGGCAGTAGGCTCTTCAGCCTGTAGCGCTTCGGCTTCCTGTTCGGACAGGATCAGGTGTCCGCCATCAGTGGGCTGGCTACCCTTGATGAGCTGCGGGAGCCCCGCTGGGGTTGCAGTCCGGGACGGTAAAATGATGTTTTCGGCGTCAACGAGGTAGGGATTGATGTTCCGGGCCTTGATGGCGTGCGGCTCACCTTTGATGTCCTCATACTCGAAGATCACCTTCTCATCGGCATCCTCCAGACTGAAGCCGACGATCACACAATGAACAGCAGCGCGCCCGCGGGCCTCGCTCGTCCACATAAACGTCCGGTGGGCAAAGTGGATTTTCACGCCGTGCTCCAGCATCCAGCTCCAGAGGGTGCCAACTTGCTCGCCCTGGCAAATGCTGTTTGTTGAGACCAGCGCGGTAACCACCTTGGGGTTGTGTTTCATGTACTGCACGGCCTTGTGGTGCCAGCAGGTGACAAAGTCGAGCCGACCAAAGCGCCCGCCATCGCCCCAAACGCTCGCCATGTCCGCCATCTGTTCGGCACTTCGCCACTGGTGACCGACGAAGGGCGGGTTGCCGAGCAAGTACGCGCATTTCTCCGGGGGAAGCACCGCGCCCCAGTCCAAGCGCAATGCGTTCGCGTGAACAATCGTCGCGCTGTGGTTCAGCGGGATGCGCACGAAGTAGGCGCCGAACTCCTCGCTGACCTTCATGTTCATCTGGTGATCGACCAGCCACAGCGCAACCTGGGCGATCTGCGCCGGGAAGTCCTCGATCTCGATGCCGAAGAACTGATCGACGTCGACCGCGATCATCTGGTGAACGTCAAGCGCCATCTGCCCGCCGGCGTTAGCCGCACGCAGCACCTCGAGCTCGAGCAGACGCAGCTCGCGATAGGTGATTACCAGGAAGTTGCCGCAGCCGCAGGCGGGATCGAAAAAGGTGAGCGTGCGCAACCTGGCGTGAAACTCGGAGAGGCGCTTCTTGGGGTCGTTTGCGGGAGAGGGCGAAATCCTACGCTAAGGCTTTGGCCAACGATATTCTCCGGTAAGATTGATGTGTTCCCAGGGGATAGGAGAAGTCGCTTGATATCTAGTATGACGTCTGTCGCACCTGCTTGATCGCGGCCGCGATAGCTAGATCGCGTTGCTCCTCTTCTCCATCCGCGTTCCAAGCTGCGGAAAGGCACCCATAAGCGTACGCCTGGTCGAGCAGGCGACGCGGATCGACGTCCAGCGCACGAGAGAATGCGTCCGCCATCTGTGCAATGCGTCTAGGATCGAGACAAAGGTCGTCTCTGTCAGCCGGATCGTAGAACATATTGGCGGCGCCAAAGCCCACTTCACCGACCAGACCGACGGGATCTATCACCAGCCAGCCGCGACTGGAGAACATGATGTTTTCATGATGCAGATCGCCATGTAGCCCACGCAGTTCCGAGGCATTGCTCATCATTTGATCGGCTATAATCGCCGCGTGGACGTAGTCAGTTTGACAACCTGCGTTTTGATCATCGCGCGCCCGCTGAAACAAAGCTGCAAAGCGATCCCGGATCGGGAGAAGGGCAGAAGGCAGGGGTTCCTCAGATGCGGCATACAGCTTCGCCATTAGTTCCGCTGCAATTTCGGTCGCCTGGTAGTCGCCGTGCTCGGCAACGATGTGAGAGAGCATTCGCTCCCCGGCATATTCGAGCAACATCAGATTGTTCTCACGACCGAGCAACCGGACTGCTCCCCTCCCATTGCGCCATACCAGATAGTCGGCCCCGCGCAGTTCATCAGCAATGTCTTCTATAGGTTTCAATCCCTTGACGATTGCAGGAGTCCCGTCTGGCAATGAAACTTTCCAAACGAGGCTGGAAAAGGTGTCCGCAATGAGAACAGGTTGCGAAACGTGCCAATGAGCAGGAAAAACAGGCGGCATGAACATCAACCCCAAGTCAGAGGGTCCAATCGCAGATAGAAGGCAAGGCGTTCGCGGTCGGGGGCTTCGATCCCCAATACATTGAATAGGACAGCGAAGGCGCGCTCTGCTTCATCTGGCGCTGCCCAGTTCTCTTCGGCGTTAGCAATCATGAGTGCCAAATCGGCATAGCGATCTGCTGTTCCGAGCCGCCCAAGGTCGATCAGACCCGTGCATTGAAGAGTTTTAGGGTCCACCATGAAGTTCGGCATGCAGGGATCACCATGGCAAACAACCATATCGGTGCGCTCTTGGTCGAGCCGCACCGGTAGCTCTCGTTCGACACGAGCCAAAAGATCGAGCTGCGGCGTACTCTTGTCCTCGTCCGGTAAGAAGTCGGGATTGACGGCATTGCGGGACACCACATCAACGGCGCGTCCGAACATTCGCGACAGCCTGCGCTCAAACGGACATTGATCAACCGATAGGCTGTGAACAGCGCCAAGTTGCTGCCCCATTGACGGCCACGCTTTGAGCAAATCCGCTCCAGACAGATCAGCCGCCGGTACTCCCGGAATTGCCGTTATCACCAAGCATGCACCCTCCTGTTCCTCCTGCCAGTTGATCACCTCGGGGCAAGCCACACCTCGACCTTTGAGCCAAATGAGGCGGTCACGCTCTCCAGCGAGCTCACCGCGGCGGGAAGCAGGTGCGATTTTCGCGAAGGCATGCCCGTCACCACGTCGAAAAACAAAATCACCAGATTCTCCGCCTCTGACAGGCAACCAGTCAGAATGCGATTCACCAAAAAAAATATTAGTTCGATTCAATGGAGGTTCCTTCAGTTTTCTGATGAAGCGCGGAGGTGGCTCAACCTGCGAAAAGAAACGAGTTGCTACGTAAGTCCGAGAACATGCTTTCCATGGTCTCTGAGCTCGCCTTTGGGACCGACATATCGGTAGAGAGTGACGCGCTCGATGCCGAGTTCCTTGCAGAGATCGGAAACTGAAGTATCGCGCTGGGCCATGGCGGCTTGCGCGAGACGCACCTGAGCTTTGGTGAGCGCGAATTTTCGTCCGCCCTTGCGACCGCGCGCTCTCGCGGAGGCGAGACCCGCCATGGTGCGCTCTCGGATCAGATCCCGCTCGAACTCGGCCAAGGTGGCGAAGATTCCGAACACCATGCGACCGGACGCAGTCGTGGTGTCGATCTGAGCGCCCTTTCCAGTCAGAACCCGCAGGCCGATCTTGCGGTCTGACAGCTCCTTCACCGTGTTGACCAGATGGGCAAGCGATCGTCCGAGGCGATCGAGCTTCCAGACCACCAGCACATCGCCGTCACGCAATGACTTGAGGCAGGCAGTCAAGCCAGGGCGATCATCACGACCGCCGGAAGCAAGATCATCATAGATATTGTCCCGTTCGACACCTGCGGCGCGCAAGGCGTCGTGCTGCAGGTCGAGAGACTGCGAGCCATCGGCTTTGGAGACGCGGGCATATCCGATCAGCATGTATCACAAACGTTGGTTTGAGGCGGCGCTTCGGCCACGATTGCATTGACCTCTGGAAATGTATCTCAACCAGCTTCATAAACAAAGCGTCTTGAACGCTATCAGATTTTGAAAAAGGAACATGTATGCCGCGTCGCGTCACTCTAACCGATCGGCAGAAAGACGCGCTGTTGCGCTTGCCGACTTCACAGACGGATTTGCTCAAGCACTATACGCTGAGTGATGAAGACCTTGGGCATATCAGGCTGCGTCGGCGCGCTCACAACAGGTTCGGCTTCGCCCTGCAATTGTGTGTCCTGCGCTATCCCGGCCGGGTGCTGGCTCCAGGCGAACTGATCCCTGCAGAGGTCATCGAATTTATCGGAGCGCAGCTTGGCCTGGGTGCCGACGATCTCGTAGACTATGCTGCCCGCGAGGAAACACGGCACGAGCATCTTGCCGAGTTACGGGGGCTCTACGGCTTCCGCACCTTCTCCGGACGTGGTGCGAGCGAGCTGAAGGAATGGTTGTTCCGAGAAGCCGAGATGGCGGTGTCGAACGAGGATATCGCCCGTCGCTTCGTAGCCGAGTGCCGACGCACCCGCACTGTCCTTCCCGCGACATCCACGATCGAGCGGCTTTGTGCCGCGGCTCTCGTCGATGCCGAGCGACGCATCGAGACGAGGATCGCCAGTCGGCTGCCTATGTCGATCCGAGAACAGTTGCTGGCATTGCTCGAGGAGACGGCTGATGATCGGGTGACCCGTTTTGTGTGGCTGCGCCAGTTCGAGCCTGGCTCGAACTCTTCGTCGGCCAACCGGCTGCTCGACCGGCTCGAATATCTGCAACGCATCGATCTCCCCGAGGATCTGCTTGCCGGCGTTCCTGCCCATCGGGTGACTCGTCTGCGCAGGCAGGGTGAACGGTATTATGCCGACGGCATGCGCGATCTCCCGGAGGACAGGCGGCTTGCGATCTTGGCTGTTTGCGTCTCGGAATGGCAGGCGATGTTGGCCGACGCAGTGGTCGAAACCCACGACCGGATCGTCGGCCGTCTCTACCGTGCTTCGGAGCGTATTTGCCATGCAAAGGTCGCAGACGAAGCGGGGGTGGTGCGTGACACCCTGAAATCCTTCGCCGAGATCGGGGGCGCCCTGGTCGATGCACAGGATGATGGCCAGCCGCTGGGCGATGTCATCGCGAGTGGGTCAGGGTGGGACGGCTTAAAAACCCTTGTTGCAATGGCAACCAGGCTGACCGCCACCATGGCCGACGATCCGCTCAATCATGTGCTCGACGGTTATCACCGCTTCCGCCGATACGCTCCACGCATGTTGCGCCTGCTCGATCTGCGAGCTGCGCCCGTTGCACTGCCGCTTCTGGAAGCGGTGACGGCCCTTCGTACCGGTTTGAACGATGCCGCGATGACCAGCTTCTTGCGGCCCAGCTCGAAATGGCATCGCCACCTTCGGGCCCAGAGGGCTGGCGACGCTCGCCTATGGGAGATCGCGGTGCTGTTCCATCTGCGCGATGCGTTCCGCTCCGGAGATGTCTGGCTTACTAGGTCCCGGCGCTATGGCGATCTGAAACACGCACTCGTTCCGGCACAATCCATCGCGGAAGGCGGTCGTCTCGCTGTGCCATTGCGGCCGGAGGAATGGCTGGCAGACCGGCAAGCTCGCCTCGACATGCGGTTGCGCGAGCTTGGCCGTGCCGCTCGCGCAGGCACGATCCCGGGCGGGTCGATTGAAAACGGCGTTCTGCATATCGAGAAACTCGAAGCCGCCGCGCCGACAGGCGCCGAAGATCTGGTGCTCGATCTCTACAAGCAGATCCCGCCCACGCGCATCACCGATCTCCTGCTGGAGGTGGATGCGGCGACCGGCTTCACCGAAGCGTTCACCCATCTGCGCACAGGAGCACCCTGCGCTGACCGGATCGGGCTAATGAACGTTATCTTGGCGGAAGGGATCAACCTCGGCTTGCGCAAAATGGCGGATGCGACAAACACCCACACCTTCTGGGAATTGATCCGCATTGGACGGTGGCATGTCGAGGGCGAAGCCTATGACCGGGCGCTGGCCATGGTGGTCGAGGCACAGGCAGCGTTACCCATGGCCCGGTTCTGGGGCATGGGCACGTCGGCTTCGAGCGACGGACAGTTCTTCGTCGCTACAGAGCAAGGTGAGGCCATGAACCTGGTCAACGCGAAATATGGCAATACCCCGGGCCTGAAAGCCTATAGCCACGTCTCCGACCAATATGCGCCGTTCGCAACCCAGGTGATTCCTGCAACGGCAAGCGAAGCGCCTTACATCCTCGATGGCCTGCTGATGAACGATGCTGGACGCCATATCCGCGAGCAGTTCACCGACACGGGCGGCTTCACCGATCACGTCTTTGCCGCATGTGCCATTCTCGGCTACCGGTTCGCTCCGCGCATCCGCGACCTGCCATCCAAACGGCTCTACGCGTTCAATCCGTCGGCCGCCCCGGCGCACCTGCGAGCGTTGATCGGCGGAAAGGTCAACCAAGCCATGATCGAGCGCAATTGGCCCGACATCCTGCGCATCGCCGCCACCATTGCTGCCGGGACCGTCGCGCCAAGCCAGATTCTGCGGAAACTCGCCTCCTATCCGCGGCAGAACGAGCTCGCGACAGCCCTGCGGGAAGTCGGTCGCGTCGAGCGCACCCTGTTCATGATCGACTGGATTCTGGATGCCGAACTCCAACGGCGTGCCCAGATCGGGCTCAACAAAGGCGAAGCTCATCATGCGCTGAAGCGGGCAATCAGCTTCCACCGCCGCGGTGAAATCCGCGACCGTTCCGCCGAAGGCCAGCATTACCGCATCGCCGGCATGAATCTGCTCGCCGCCATCATCATCTTCTGGAACACCATGAAGCTCGGCGAGGTCGTTGCAAACCAGAAACGCGATGGAAAGCTGCTATCGCCCGATCTCTTGGCCCATGTTTCGCCGCTCGGATGGGAACACATCAATCTCACCGGAGAATATCGCTGGCCAAAGCCTTAGCGTAGGATTCCGCCCCCTCCCGCAAACGACCCC
>Ga0116176_10002613_pt1 | contig 13540 bp, 10 predicted proteins | sample AD_STIC08_MetaG_FD_89803 | JGI IMG/M metagenome (GOLD analysis project Ga0116176, IMG submission 89803) | Active sludge microbial communities of municipal wastewater-treating anaerobic digesters from USA - AD_STIC08_MetaG | ecosystem: Engineered > Bioreactor > Anaerobic > Digestate | place: USA...
AGTTCGCGCACAGGCGCGTCGACGCCGGCGCGGCCGCGATCGACCTCTACCTCATGGGGAACGAACGGGAGGAGGAAACGACCGAGTTCACCCGGTTCGTCGCCCGAAGCGCCGCGCTCCAGGCGCGCCTCCTCGGCCGGCCGCCGCCCGCGCGCCTGGCGGTGGCGCTCTGCGAGGTCGGCGGGCTCGCGCGCGGGTTTCCCGGCCTGATCATCGTGCCCCCCGGCTTTCGGCGTTCCTGGCGCGACCCTGCCGTGGCGTCCACGGTGTGCCACGAACTGGCCCACACCTATTTCGGCAACCTCGTCACCGCCTACGGACCGGGCGGCAACGAATTCCTGGCGGAAGGGTTGGCGACCTACATCGGCATCAAGACCGCGGCCGACGTCGCCGCCGGCGCCGAGGATGCCCTCTTCGCGCAATTGCTTGCCAGATTCATGGGCAGCGACACTCCTGATGCGCCCATCGTCCAGATCAGGCCCATGCAAAACGTCCTCTCCGGCGAGGCCTACAACAAGGGCGCCCTCGTTTTCAACGAGCTGGCGCGCCTGGTGGGCGAAGAGCGGCTCTGGCGCCTCCTCGGAGCCTTTATAGCCCGCCACGAGGGCGGCTTCGTCACGCTCGAAGACTTCCGGCGCCTCGTCCGCGAGGAAGCCTGGCCGCAACTGGCCTGCTTCGAGGGCCATCGCGCCCTCCTGGACCGATTCTTCGCTCAGTACCTGGACTCCACCGCGCTGCCGTGGGTCGAAATCGCGGCGGCGGACCACCGCGCCCTCGGGAGGTGCGAGTTGACCGTGCGCAACCGCGGCGACGGGTTCGGCCTGGCGCCCATGGGCATCCAAGCGGGAAAACGTTCCGAGGAGCATTCGCTTCTGATCGCGCCGGGGGAGACGCGTTCGCTCTCGATCGCGCGACCGGGAGCCGGGCGCATCGACTGCTCGGTGGATCCGCGCGGCACCTTCCTGCACGGCGTGCGGCGGACGAGCATGCTGGCGCGCGCGGCGGATCTGCGCCGGAAGGGTTTGATTGCCGAGGCGCGCGCCGCCTACCAGGACCTCGTCGCCCGCATCCCCGAGGACGGCGAGGCCTGGTACGGCCTCGGGCGCCTCGAGGAACGAGCCGGACAGCCGGCGCGCGCCGCCGAATGCTACGCCAAGGCCGCGGCGCTCGGCGGCCAGGACTGGCTGCCCACGTGGGGCTGGATCAGGGAAGCCGGGTGCCGTCTCGCCCTCGGGGACAAGGAGCGCGCCCGCGCCCTCCTGCGCCGCGCGCTCGCGGAAGGCAACGACACCTTCGACGCGCGGCGCGAGGCCGCCGCGGCGTTGAAGGCCATCGAGGAGTGAACCATGCGACGATTCATGCTAGGCGCGGTTCTTTCGGGCTGGGCATCGGCGTGGGCCGCGGCGGCTGCGCCCGGCGCGACGCTGACGGGCGACGCCGAGGCGCTCGCGCTCGTCGCCAAGGTGGTCAAGGCCCTGGGCGGCGAGGAGGGCCTCGCGAAACGCCGGCTGCTCTACATGGAGCAGCAGGTGCAGATGGCGGGCCTCGGCACGGTCCAGACAGCCATGTGGATCAAGGGCGAGAAGCAGCGCCTCGAGCAGCGCATAGGCGCCCTCCCCGGCGCCCCCCTGACGGTCATCTTCGACGGCACGGATTTGTTCCTCCTCGTCAACGGCGAGAAACGCGATCCGGGCGAGACCCTCGCCAAGGCCTTCCACGCCGAGCGCAAGCGCCTCGACCTCTGGTGGGACTGCCGCGTGAAGCCGCTCCAGGTTAAGAGCCTCGGCACGGAAAAAATCGCCCCCGGCGAGGGCGTTGAGAAACGCGAGCTGGCGCTCCTGGAGTTCACGCATCCCGACAAGGACACCACCACGATCGGCATCGATCCGGCCAGCTTCCAGCCGGTCTACGCGGCCTACCGCGGCCCCCACCCCCACACCGGCGCGATGATCCCTTGGACACAGTGGCTCAGCGACTTCGAGCCCATGGAGAGCGCCGGCGGCCTGGTCTTTCCGCGTTCCATGGAGATTTATCAAGACGCGCGCCGGCTCACGACCGCGAAGCTGACGGCGGTCAGGACGCTCGCCGAGATCCCCGACAGCCTTTTCGCGGCCCAGGCGGCCAGGCCCATCGACTGAGCACGCCGCCTGCCGGCGCCTGCGCGGGCGCGTGCCGAACCCGACCGAAGCCTCGCCGCTAGGGCGCGTCCCCGAGCGCCCGCAGGAACTCCTCCAGCGCCAACTCCGTCACCTCGCCCTCGCGCGCCGGCCCTTCCAAAGCGGCGCACGCCGCGCCGTCCCGCTGTTCCGGCGCCAGGTCCCAGGCGCGCACATCGCCGCCGAGCAGCGTTTCCTCGCCGAGCGCGCCGCGGTCCAAGTACATCGCCTTGATCGAGGCCCGGCCGTCGGCGTAGAACCGCCCGCGCAGGGCGAGCGCCTTGTCCTCCTTGAGGAGCACGGCGCACTCAGGACCCAAGGTGAGGCAGCCGTGCTCGTAGGTCAGCGCCGCGGCGCCCGCCGCGAACTCCGGCGCCGCGCCCTGAGACACCGTCTCAAGCAGCTTCCGCAGCCACGGGCCCAAATCGACGCCGGCGAGCTTGAGCATGCCCGCCCGCGCGATCGCGCCGTCCTCGTCCAACCTGAGATCGAGCGTCCCCTCCGCCGTGCCCGTCACGCCCGCGTCGAACTTCAGCATGCCCAGGAGGTCGGCGATCTGCACGCCGGGGAGACGGAGCTTGAGGGTGAAGACCGGTTTCTCGGCATCGCTGAGGGCGCCGGTCCCCGTTATGGCGCCTTGGCCCGCGGCGACGCTGAACTCCCCCACGGCCCAGCCCTTTTCCTCCTTCTTGACGGCGAACACGCCCGCGCCGTGGCGCCGGCCGAGCAGGTCGAGGTGTTCCCAGCGCAGTTCGCCTTGCTCCACCGCGGCGCCCGCGAGCTTGGCGTGCGCCTTCACGGCTTGGGCCCGGGCCAGGTTCCCGAAGGCGATTTCCTTGGCGCCGAAATCCGCCACGATCGTCTGGTGCCCGGGCACGAGGGGATGCTCGATGAGCACCGTGCCCACGGCGACGCCGCTCGGCGCCATTTGGGCGCACAACCCCTTCAACCCCTCCCAGGCGATGAGGCGCGGCCACGCGCTGGACACGGCCACCGACGGGAGCTCGATGCGCGCCGACGACGGCTGCTCGGCCGCCGGCGAGAGCCGCCCGCTGGTGCGCGCGTCGAAGCCCGCCATGGTGCCGGCGAGGCTGTCCCACGCGATGCTCTCGCGCTCGATCGCCACGCGCCCGGCCAGGTCTCTCAGCCGAATTCCCGAAGACGCGAACCCGAGTTCGAGCTCGCTCGCGTCGAGGCGGGCGCTCCACACCGGCCCCTCGGCGGACGACCGGCCTTCGAGCTCGAGGTCCCCGACGCCGTCGATGGCGAATTCCTGGGAGCGGCCGAAGAAAAGCTCGCCAAGGGCCGCGATGCCCGTGAAGTTCTCGGCGCGCACCGCCAGCGTGAACTCGAGGGGAGCGGCGGTCAGGCGGCCCTCGACCGACCCTCGGTCCCAACCCCACGCCGGCTGTCCTGCCGCGGCGGGCGCCTCGCACGGCGCGAGTTGCGCCGACAAGGTCCCCGTGCCGCCGTCCAGCCGCGCGTTCGCGAGGGACACCTGCCAGGTCTTACCGCGGTCGCGCTCCTTGATGGCCACATGGAGCGCGTGGGTGCACACGACCTCCCGCAGCACGCCGCGCTCCCACAGCGCGCCCAGGCACGCCGCCGCGCCGGCAAAGTTCCAAACGCCCCGGCTCAATTCGGGGGTCAGCTCGCCTACCTGGAACGTGACGCCGAGGCGTTGTCCGGCTAGCGTGGGGACGAACGGCCCCTCGCTGGCCATCGTGACCGCGCTCAGGACGGCCAGATCGCGCGCCTCGTGCACGGGGTCGGCGTGAATGACGATGCTCCGCGCCGTGAACTCCTCCAGGCTCGCCTGCCTGAGCCCGCGGAAGTCCCAGGCGCGCGTCGCTTCGTGCCCGAGAAAGCCGCGCAGGCGCGCCTCGACCTGGCCGGGCAGTCCGAAGAGGTACCACACCCCGAGCGTCACGAGCGCGAGAATCGCGCAGACGACAAGGACGTTTCGCCAGAAGTTCATTCGTCGCCACCCGCGCGGCTCCGGGCGGGGCGGCGCGCCGCCCCCGTTCGCCGCACACTTGCGTTGCCTCCGCCTTCAATTACGATAGGGCGGGGCCCGGCGCGCCGCCCGCGTCCGGCCCCGTGATCGAACCGCCCACATGAGCCACAGGACCACGCGCGCAGCGCCGCTGGATCGCCCAATAGGGTACGCCTTCGCATCTCCCGCCGCAAGCGCCGAGCCGCTCGCGGCCGCGGCGGTCCCCCCCCGGCGGCCTCCGCCGCAACTGGCGGCGAAGGCCGGCGTTGCGCCGCCCGCGGCCCCCGGCCGCGCCACTTCGCGGCCCCGCCGGGGTTATAACCGATGAAGCCCGAAGCGGAGCGCGGACGCGAGTTGATGCTCCGCCTCGCGCGCGGGGACATGCGCGCCTTCGAGGAGATCGTGGTGAGCTACGAACGGGCGGTGCGCAATTTCGCCTTTCGGTACCTCGGCGACGAACGCAAAGCCGAGGATGTCGCCCAGGAAACCTTCCTGCGCGTCTATACGGCGCGGTCCCGCTGGCGTCCCGATGCCAAGTTCCACACCTGGCTCTTCACCATCGCCTCGCGCCTGTGCCTGAACGCGATCAGGTCCCAGCGGCGCGAGCGGCGGGTAATGCGCCCCGCCGCCGTCGGCGGCGACGGCTCCGACGAGCTGGCGGGCGCGCCCGCGCGGCGCACGGCATCGCCGCCAGACGGCGTTCTGGCCGCCGAGCGGGCCGAACTTCTGCGCCGGGCCGTGGCCGCGCTTTCGGAAAACCAGCGCAGGGCCCTGCTGCTTCACCGTTTCGAGGGGCTCTCGTACCGCGAGGTCGCGGAGGCCATGGGGCTGACGCTCGAAGCCGTGCGGTCGCTGCTTGTGCGCGCTCGCAGGAATCTGCACGACCGGCTCGCGCCGCTGCTCCGAGCGGACGAGCCCGCGGCGGAGGGAGAGGAGCCATGATGGAACGAACCGGCCTTTGCGCGGAATGCGCCGAGCTGCTCGTCCCGTACATCGACGGCGAGCTGCCGCCCGAGGAGGCCGCGGCGGTGGCGGCGCACCTTGCGGTCTGCCCCGCCTGCAGCCGCGCGGCGGACGAGCACCGCCGCGCATGGGCGCTTCTGGCGGACCTGCCGGGCGCGCCCGCGGTGGACTCGCTTTGGCCCCGCGTCGCCGCGCGCAGCCGCCGCATCGCCGCGCGGGCGCGCGTTCTGCGGCGCGTCGCGGCGGCGGCGGCCGCCTTGGCCGCGGCGTTCACGCTCTTTTACTTCGTCTCCGGGCGCGACAACTCGGCCGCGCTTCCCGACCCCGATCTGCTCGTTCACCTGCCCGTCGTCGAGCAGTACGCCTCGCTGGACGAGGCGGGCGGAGAATGGCTGGGCGAGGACTTGGACCTCGTGCAGGCGGTGTTCGAGCTGACCCAGGAAATCGAGGATTTCTGATGCCCATGCCGACGGCGATTCTGATTCTCGCGCTCGGCGCCGCCGGCGAAACGCCGCCGCGGGAGCATCCCCGGGAGCAGCCCGAGAAGCGCTGGCGGGCGCTCTCGCAGGAGCAGCGGTCGCGCCTCAAGCACGTGTATCGTCTCGCGCCGCGCGCCGAGTGGGAACGCCGCGCGCGGGAATGGGAGCGCCGAGGCCTGCCGCCCATCGAACGCTTCCCGGCCCACTGGCGCCGCTACATCGTCGCCGACTCCCTCTGGGCCCGGCGCCAGATCGAGGCGCTGCCGCCCGAGCGGCGGCCGGCCCCGGATTTGGCGCCCGAGGCCCGCGTGGCGCGGCTCAAGGAAATCCTGCGGCCGCTCTTCAGGGAAAGGCTGGCGCGCGGCCGGCGGGCGGCCGAGAAAATCTTCACGCCCTTCGAGCTCACGATGTTAAGGCAGCTTCCGCCCGGCGAGCGGGAGAAGGCGTTGCGCCCCGGGGATCATGATCCCTTCGGCCTCGTTTCCCCGGCCAGCCGGCGGAAGTTCGAGGCCGCCGGCGACGAGGCGCGGGCCGCGCGGGAGTACCTGTTGATGCCCGCGGCGCTCCGATCGGGGGGCTTCGTCGGCCGGGGGCAATGGCGCCAGGGCCGCGGACCGGCGCCGCGCGACGGATAGGGCCGCGGCGGCTGCCCCCCTCTCCTCGCCGTCACTTCGCGACGAAGGCGCCGTAGTTCTCGTCGGCGAGCTTGCGCATCAGTTCCTCGGCCTCGCCCTTCAAATTGAAGCCGATGGTGTTGATCTTGACCTTGCGGAAGAGGTTGATCCTGCGAATTTCCTCCAGCATCCGGGCCGTATCGGTGATGTGCCCCGTCGTGGGCTCGCCATCCGACAGGAGGTAGATGGTGTCCACCTGCGGGTCGCTGAACGCGATCAGCAAGGCATCGTAGATGTTCGTCGAGCCGGAGGGACGCTGGTCCTCGAGAAACCGGAAGGCCTCGGCGCGCAATTCATCGGTGTTCTCCTGGAGGCAGTCGCGCCAGGCCCGCGCCTCGTGAGTGAAGGTGATGATGTTGTAATGCACGTGCGGGGAGAGCTGCGAGAGCGCCTTCATGAGGTTCTCGCGGGCGAACTCGATCTTCTGCTTGCGCTCGACCTTCCTGCCGCTTTTGTCCTTCACCTCGGTGCGGGGCCCGGCTCCCATGGTCACGGTCTCGCCCTCGTACTGCTCCCGCATGGAAAGGGAGATGTCCAGGAGAAAGCACGCGAAGTTGCTGACGTCCAGTCCGTAGTACGACGTCGTCCGGCCCTTGGTCGCGCGGCGCGCCTTGAGCATCCCCAGCTCCGCGGAATCGCGCCATTTCAGGACGGCCTTGCTCTGGTTCGCCTTCCACCAGCCGTCCCAAACGGGAAACTGCCGGCCGAGATCCTCGCCGGTCACGCGGGTCAGGGCGTCGGCGATGTCGTCGATGATTCGCGGGTGGTCCTCGCTTCCGAGGCGCTTGACCAGGGCGGTGACGGCATCCACCGTCGCGGCCCGCCCGACGGCGCGCACCGCCGTGGCGCGCACGCGCCAGTCCTTGTCGCCCAGGAGCGGCGCGATGAGGGCGACGCCGAGCTTGCTTTCGTGCACGCAGTCGATGGCGAGCATGCGCATCTCCGCCGACGGGTTCTTGAGGAGCTTGGGCAGCTCCTTCTTGAGCTCGTCCAGCGCGGTCTTCTCCAAGTACAGCACCGAGGCGATTTGGATGTCGTGATCGCGGTGCTTGAGCAGCTTGACCACGAGTTTCGTGAAGTCCGGGTCGGGAAGCCGCGCAAGACGCGCCGCGTCGACGGCCGCGCCCATGAGCTGCGAGTCCCTGGTCTTGCGCAGGAAGTCGCCCAGCGCCTTGCCGCGGTGCCGGTGCTCGACTTGCGCAATGACGCTCAGCATGAACTGCGTGAGCAGCGGATCCTTCGCGATCGGGCCCTCCAGGCCCCGCAGCATGAGCCAGTCCTGGGCCTTGGCATCGGTCACGGCCGCGAGGGCGCCGGAGATCTCCCCGAAGTAGAAATCGGGCAGCATCCGATAATCGTTGCCCGCTCGGTAGGTCCAAATGCGGGGCACGAGGGGGTCGCGTTCCCGCGAGATCTGAACCAGCGGCGCCAGGCGGGGCAGCCCCTCGGCCACGGCGGCAGACACCGACTCCGCCGTCCCGAGCATGGCGAGGTCGATGACGATGGCCCTGATAATCGTCATGTCCGTCTCTCCGGGCATGATCTTGAGCAGAAACTTGACACATTCCGGGGTGCGGTGAAGCTTGAACTCCTCGATGGCCTCGAGGCGCTTGTCAGGCGATAGGGATTTCTCGCGCTCGAAGCGCTCCAGAAGCCTCGCGAGGCCCTCGACCGGCGGCGTCTCGCCCTTGGGGGCTTCGCCGCCCTGCCCTTCCTCCGCTCCCCGTAGGAACGTTCCGGCAATCAGCGCCGCACAGAGCATTGTTCTCACGATGGATCACCTCGTCGGTCCGGCCAGCGCGCTGCGCCCGTTCCTAAAGTTTTCGCGTGCGCGCGACGATGTTCATACTGCAAACACAGTCACGGCCTTCGGCTTTTCCCCTCTCGGTCGAAGGCCTTTTTTTATTGTATGTCCCGCCTGCGCGCGATGGAAGAGCCGCGTTGAAGCGGCGCATCTCCGGCGGCGATGTGGTATTGTTCGACGTAACGGCCGCGGCGCGCAGCCGCGTGCACGCCGGGAAAACGCGCCCATGAAGTTCAGGACCTTTCTCCTCCTCTGCCTGGCCATCGTCGGAGGGGCTCTCTACGGCCGTTTCCAGTACCTGCGCGAGAAGGGGTTCGTCGATCCCGGCGCGTCCTTCGCCGCCTATCTCCTCGGCCGCGCCGAGCCGCCGGCCGCTCCGGCGGAGCCGGCAACTCCGGCCGCCCCGAAAACGGACGAGGCCCCTCCCAAGCCCGCGCCGCCGGCGAAGCCCCGGCCGCCGGCGAAACCCGCCGCGAAGCCGCCCGCCAAGGCGGAGCGCAAGGCCGCGGCGCCGCGCGCTCGGATCGCCGCGGCGATCGCCGCCGGCAAGTACGGCGACGCGCTCGAACTGCTCGCCGGCCACGGGACGCCGGAAGCCCTCGCCCTGCGCCGCGATGCGCTGGCGCTCCTCGAGATCGTCAAGGGTGTCGAGCCCGATCCGGCCGCCCGCGGCGGCGACGTGAAGGAGATCACCCTCGCGAACGGCGGTTCGCTCTATGTGACGGCGGCGGAACAGGTGGGCGGCGTGTGGCAGTTCACGTTGGACAAAGGCGGCCGGTCGGAACTCCCGGCGGCGGAAGTTGCATCGGTCAAGCGCGCCGATCCCGCGGTGTTCCGCGCCGCGCGCAAGAACGAGCTGGCGGGCTATCTCAAGCAACTCCGCGGCGAGGGCGTTCTGCGGGGCATGAAGGCCATCCGCGTGGCGTGGCGCCGGGGATTCCCGGACGTGGCATACGGGGAGTACCAGGGCATAGCGGCATCGCCGCGCCTCATGGAAGCCCTGGCGGCGCTCCTGCCCATCGAGGAGCCGCCCCGGGAGGTCGCGTCGGTTCCCATCGAAAGCCCGGCGCCCGAGAAATCCAAGGACGCGCCCGCGCCGGTCGCTCCGCCGCCGCGCAAAACGGCGCCGCCCGTGGCGGTGGCGACGGAGACGCCGAGCACCGCGCCTGGGGCGCGGCCATTCGCGGCGGTGGATGAGCGCATCAAGGAAGCTCAGAAGCTGATTCACGCTGCGCTGAACGCCGAGGGCCGGGAGGCCGATGAGGCGCTGCAGGCGGCCGGCAGGCTCTTGGCGGCCTGCAAGCGCGACATGGAAGCCGACGCATCCCTCCCGCGCGGGCCGGAGTTCGACGGCCGCCACGCCAAGATCACGCTGATCCTGCACGATGTCCTGAAGATGTCGGGATTCGGCTTATAACGCGCCTCCGGCGCCGCCGCGCCGAATTGACACCCCCGTTTCACACCCCTATAATGCACTACCTTACGCGACCCTGTAGCTCAAATGGATAGAGCACCAGCCTCCGGAGCTGGGGGTTCGCAGTTCGAATCTGCGCAGGGTCGCCATTCACGCCCGGGCCCCGCCGCGGCGCCGCGCCCGCGGAGGCTGAGTTTGCTCCGCGGATCCCTCAGCGCTCCCCCCGCTTCGCCTCCCACTGCGCGCGCCCCGCCGCCATCGGTCCCCAAAGATCTTTCCGGAAAACCGCTACGCGCTCCTTCTGCTCGGCCGAGCGGGCGGCGGCCTCGGCTTCCTCCAGGAGCGCGCCCCAGGCCGCCAGGCGCTCGCGCGTCCCGAGATACCGCCACGCCATCTCCTCGGTCTGGTGGAAATGCGCGTCCTCCGTCCGCACGGCCTCGGGATAGTTCGCGGGATCCATGTAGACGCGCTCGATCTCCAGGTACAGGCGCCGCATCGCCGGGCCGGCGGGGCCGTAGTAGCCCGTGAAGAATTCCTCCAGCGCCGCATCGATGTCGAAAAACGGATCGTCCAAGCTGCGCAGCGTCAAATACCCGTCGATATAGTCGGCCACGCCGCAGAGAAAGATCCCCCGCACTCCGTCGGCGGCGAACATCCGGAACTGCCGCCCGAGGGTGTGCGCGTGAAACCCCGGGAACGCCCGGAAACCGTACACGTCGCCCCTCTCGTAAGGAAAACATTGATAGAGCCACAGGCAGTGAAGCCGCCCGGGCGCCTTGGCGCACCACCCCTTGTAAAACGCCAGGTCGTTCCGCTCCATGGCGGGACACCACCAGTTGCGAGTGTGGAGACAAGGTCCCACAAGGATGTTCGGCTCCAGTTCGAAGGGCGGCGGGAAGGCGTAATCGAAGTAGGCCAGCGCCCCCACGCGCCCCTCGGGGTGCGACGCGCGCAGCTCGCGCGCCACCCTGTTGGCGAAAGTCCAGAAAAGCGCGCTCGCCTTGCCCGAGGAAAAGTGGCGGCTCCGGTTCTCCTCATCAAAAAGGGCCCGGCAGGCCTCGCACCGGCAGTGCTGATCGTTGTCCATGGGAACGAGCTGAACGTACTCGGCGCCCTGGTCCAGCCGCGCCCGCGCATCCGCAACCACCTGCGCCGCGAGGCTCCGGCCGCCGCAGCTCTGCTACACGGACCGGAGCCTCGCGCGAAGAACTCCGTCCGCCGCCCCTCGAAAAGGTCCGGGCGGGCCGGATTCCTCTCCCAGAACCGGTCGTAGTAATCGTAGAACGAATGGTTGGTCATGAAGTTCCTGCCGCCCAGGCGGCGCCGGCAGACGAAGAGCCGCAGTTCCTCGTCGCTGGGCGCCGGCGCCAGGCCGACGTAGGCGTGGGCGATGCCGCTCGGGGCGTGGTGGCGGAACTCGAAGGCCGGCGCGCGGCGCACATCCGCCCCCTCGACCTGGAGCGTCGCGCGGGTCGGGTGAACCAGGCCGAGGTCCGTGGGCGCGTACCAGCGCACGCCGCAGAAGCGCTCCAGGAAATCGAAAGCCGCGTCGCAGGTGCCCCGCGCCTCGAAGGCGTCCCGGAGCGGCGGCGGACTCGGGCGGCGGAAACGCCCGCTCCCCTCTCGGGGCGGTCCGGACTCCTCGTCGAAGTCCAGGGCAACCGTCGTGTCGGCGTCGACGGCCCCCGGAGCGTCGGCCCGGCCGGGCGAGGGCGCGCGCGCGACACGCGACAGGCGCGCCGCATCGATGCGGCCAACGAAGCGGTTCCGCGCCACGCCGTCACTCACGAAGGCGCCCAGGTGGAGATACGGCGCCGCGGCGCAGGTCGTAAGTGTGTAGGCGGCGGCTCCGCAACTTGCGCCGTCCACGAAAAGCTCGAACTCGCCCTTCGCGGCATCGTGCACCGCGCAGAGGTGATGCCAGCCGTCCGCGAGCTTGGGCGACGCCACGCTGCGGCCCGCGCTCCCGTCGTAGACGGTGTAGCACACGGTCTCGCCCCGGGTGTCGACGATATGGTAGGTCCAAGGGTTGCCGTCGAGGCGAAAAATCGTGCCCGCGTCCAGGCGCCGGGGTCCCAGCCAAACCCAGGCTTCCAGCGTTCCGGCCTCATCGGAGAATCCAGGCCCCTCCACCGAAAGGGCCCGGCAGGCGCCGCCGAACTCGAGCGCCTTTCCAAACCGGCCCTCGACGCGCTCCGGACGGCCGTCGAGGCACACGGGATAAGCGTCGTCGCGGCGATCGCAGCCCATCAGGACGAGCGTGTCCGGACGAAAGGCGATCAGGTACTCCTGCGGCTTGAAGGCATCGCCGCGGAGTCCCAAGGCCTCGGTGAGGCGCCCGGCGCCCACCAGAATCCTGGTTCCCGCCGGCGGATCGCGGTCCGTCGCGATCGGCAGCTCCGCGCCGGTGATCTTGCGGATGTGAAGCTGCAGCTCCCACGCCGCGAAGGAGGGCGCGAAACCGGCTTCAGCCCCAATGACGATGGCCGCGGCCGGCCGGCCGTCGCGGACCAGCGTCAGCCGCCGGGAAACGTCCGCCCCCGCCGGTCCCGCCCACACCCACGCGAGGGCGGCCAAAATCCCGATCCGCGCCGCGCGACTCATTTCGAAAGCCCTTCCGTTGCAACGCCCCGCGCGAGCTTGCTTCCCCCGTTCAGCGCGCATATGATCGGGGCGGTTCTCATTATCCTCGGCCCGGAGGTGGAATGCCATGCGAATCGCCCCAGCCTGCGTCGTATCCTTCTGTCTCGCCGCCGCGCTTCAAGGCGCGGCGCCCGCGCGGACGCCGATCACCTGCGGGCCGTACCTTCAATCTCCCGGCGCAACCGACATGACGATCATGTGGGAGACCGCCGCGCCCGCGGCCGGAAAGCTCCTCTACGGTACGACGCCTGAGTACGGCTGGTCTTTCTTTGAACCCGAGGCGGTCGTTCTGCACGCCGTCGCCCTTTCCGACCTCCAGCCCGGCACGCGCTACCACTACAAGGTGCTGCCGACCCTGCCCGCCGAGGAAGCCCACGCCCGGACGGGGACCTTCGTCACCGCGCCCGCCGGCAAGGACGTGTCGACCCTGCCCGCCGAGGAAGCCCACGCCCGGACGGGGACCTTCGTCACCGCGCCTGCCGACAAGGACGGCTTCGTTTTCGCCGCCTTCGGAGACTCCCGCGACAACCCGGTCGTCTTGGAGGCGATCGCGGAAAAGGTGGCCGCCGCCGCGCCGGCGTTCTTCATTCACCTGGGCGATTTCGTGGCGAACGGCAACCAGTCCGCTCTCTGGCGGCGGGACTTCTTCGCTCCGGCCGCGGCGCTCCTGAGCACGGCCCCGCTCCTCCCGGTCCTGGGCAACCACGAAGAGCACGCGCCGCAGTACTTCCAGTATTTCATGGTGCCGGCCGTCGAATCGGGCTCGGACACCGAGGCCTGGTATTCCTGCGACTACGGGAGCGTGCACATCACCGTTCTGGATTCCCAGCAGGACTTCCGCCCTACAAGCGCGCAGTACCGCTGGCTCCTCCGAGACCTGGCGTCGGAGCGCGCGGACGCCGCCGCTTGGCGCATCGTCGCCCTCCACGACCACGTCCACAGCTCGAGCCGGCGCGGCCCCAACACCCTTGTCCAGAAACACCTCGCGCCGCTTTGGGAGGCATATCGCGTGAGCCTCGTTCTGAGCGGCCACGAGCACGCCTACATGCGCAGCGTCAAGAACGGCATCACCTACGTCGTCACCGGCGGCGGGGGCGCGCCGCTCTACCCCGTCAACCTCACCGAGAATCCCTTCCAAGTCTACGCCAACTCCTGCTACCATTACGTTCTCTTCGAGGCGGACGCGACGAGCCTCCGCGGGCGGGCGCACGACGCCGCGGGCGAGTTGCTGGACAAGTTCAGCATCGATCCGCCGCCTCCAAGGTAGCGCCGCGGCGGCTCGCGGCTCTTCCCGCGGTCGGGCGACGTTCTCCTCGATCTCCGCCCGCCTCACGGCGTCTTCTGGAGCGGTCGCGCGCCGGCTTTCGGCCCCCGCGCTCCGCCCTCGTCCCGCTCTCCTTCGGGATCGCGC
>Ga0116176_10002614_pt1 | contig 13537 bp, 14 predicted proteins | sample AD_STIC08_MetaG_FD_89803 | JGI IMG/M metagenome (GOLD analysis project Ga0116176, IMG submission 89803) | Active sludge microbial communities of municipal wastewater-treating anaerobic digesters from USA - AD_STIC08_MetaG | ecosystem: Engineered > Bioreactor > Anaerobic > Digestate | place: USA...
ACGCCGCAGAGAGGCAAGGCGATCGTGGAGGCTTACCTGCGCGGGGCGCTGCAGGTGTTGAATACGGAGCACTTCCGGTATGGCGAAGAGTGGTATGGCGAGGGCTCTGCCGTGCTGGAGTTCTTCTCGGAGGTGGACGGCGTCACGATCAACGGCGTGGATATCATCTCGTGGAATGACGCGGGGCTGATCACCCACTTCAAGGTGATGGTGCGTCCGCTGAAGGCGATCAACACGCTGCACCAGAAGATGGGCGAGTATCTGATGAGCGTGGGGGCGGTGAAGGGGAGGTAGCGCGCCCTACCAGCGCAGTAGGCGAGAGCCGAGCGTGGCGCCGGCGAGAGTGCTGAGGGCTATGCCGAGCGAATACCAGATCGCGACGAAGGGACTCGCCACCTCCTGGCAGTGGAGGCCGTAGACAGTCGCGGCGATCCCGCCTGCGAGCAGGCCGGCTGCCGCGCCGCCGAGCACGGGGCGTGTCGGCGCGAACTGGCGCATGGTCCAGAGCAACGCCGCAAGGCCCGGAAGCGATAGCACGAGGATGCGCCACGGGCATTTGTCCCAGCTCGATCCCATGAGCGCAGCGTTGAGCTGGTCCGGCGGGATGGACATCAGCTGGCTGATGGCGAGCCCCGCAATGCCGATCGCGAACACCGCCACGATAATCCAGCCGAGCCGCGCATTCGCGCCGGGACGGGCAAAGCGTTCCGCCAGAGCAAATCCAGCGACGCCAAGCCCGAACGTGTAGACGGCCTTCATCCAGAAGACGGGACCTGTGACGGCTTCGGCAAGATCCGGCCGGATGCCGAGCCATGGTACGAGGATCACGAAGGCGGCGAGGGCGGCGGCAACCGCGAACAAGGAGAGGCGCAAAGGAATTGCACGCCGCTTCACGGGCGTAGCGTCGCGCGCAAGGAGGGCGACCAGTTCATCAGTTTTCATCGCGGACCCTCCTCATCAGGGTCTGCAGGCTGCGGTGGATCGAGACCTTCACGGCGGTTTCGGTCATGCCAGCCTTGCGCGCAGCCTCTGCGTTGGAGAGGCCGGATATCTTCACGTCCTCAAGCAGCATCCTCTGTCTTTCCGGCAGGCCGGATACCAGCTTGCCGAGATCGTGCTTCACGGCGGCTTCTTCCGTGTTTTCACTGGCGAACAGTTCGGAGGCTTCATCCAGCGGCTCGGTGCGGCGGACGCGATTGCGACGGTACCAGTCCACGAGCTTGTAGCGCGCGATCGCATAGGCCCACGGCGTGAAGGGCTGGGAGGCGTCCCAGGTTTCCCGCTTGAGGTGTATGGCGAGCAGTGCTTCCTGCACGAGATCCTCTACATCGCTGGCGTTCCGGCCCATCTTGCGGGCAAGGAAGCTGCGCAGGTAACCCGCGAGCGCGCCGAGTAATTTGGCGTGCGCAGCCTCGTCGCCCGCAAGCCCGCGAAGCATCAGCGCCTTCAAACGGGCTTCGAGATCGCTCGCCAAGCCAGGGTCCGCCTAAATGCTGCCGGGTGGCAGGTGCGCCCTGTGTAGCGGAGCCCGGCGGCGCTTGTCACCACCGCGTCAGATGCCCGCGTACCATTCATAGCCGCGGTCTTCCCAATAGCCGCCCTTTCCACGGCCGAAACCATCGAGTCGTTCCACGATCTCGATGCGCATCAGGTATTTCGCCTGTTTGTAGCCGAGTTGCCGTTCGACACGCAGGCGCAGCGGGGCGCCGTGCGAAACCTCAAGCGGCTGGCCGTTGAGGTTATAGGCGAGCAGGGTCTGCGGGTGGAAAGCGTCGATCAGATCAATGCTCTCATAATAGGCGTCCTGACCGCCGCCGTAATTGTCGGCGCAGTGCAGTATGGCGAAGCGCGCATTGGCCTTCAGGCCAACGGTCTGCAACAGCGGACCAAGCTGGGCGCCTTGCCATTTGCCGATCGCGCTCCAGCCTTCCACGCAATCATGACGCGTGATCTGCGTGCGCGATGGCAAAGCGCGGAGATCGGCAAGCGATAGCGATTGCGGGCGATCCACCAGACCATCAATGCGGAGGCGCCAGTTGCTGAAGGCGCTGGCGACGAATGTGTTGTATTCCGCGGTGGCCGGATCTTTCGTGCCGTTGGCCTTGAACACGCGCGAGATATCGCGCTCCGAGAACTCACGCGCCAGTGGCTGGCCGATCATCAGCGCGCGTTGGGCAGACTGGGTAAGGGTCTCCCCGTTGCGCAGGAAGGTTCGGAACTCCGGCGAGCGGGAAAGTGGATCGCATCCGGCAAGAGACAGGCCGCCCAGTGTTGCGGCGCCGCCAACGAGAAGTTTCCGGCGGGTGAGAAAATCTTTCACGGCTTGTCCTCAGCGATGGCGGGCGGTGAGGGCACGGTGAACCGGCCAGTGATCATCGAGCGGACCTCGTTCCAGGCGCCGGCGACGACAACCTCAACGAGATGGATGACGAGGAACGCGACCAGCAAGTTGGCGGCGATGAAATGCAGCGAACGCGCCGATTGCCGGCCACCGAACAGATCCAGCAGGAAGGGCGCGATCGCATTGAAGCCTGGCGACATGGTGAGGCCCGTCAGCACGATGAGCGGGAAAAGCACGAATATCACGGCGACGTAGGCAAGCTTCTGAAGCGTGTTGTAGCTTTTCGCGGCTGGGCCCGTGACGCGCTTGAACTGCGCGTGGTGAACCACCTCCTCCCACAGGTGACCGGGCTCAAGCTCGCGCGTCTTCGGCAGGATGTCGCGCTGGATATGGTGGTTGATCAGGTTGAAGCCGAGATAGAAGGCGCCGTTGATAACCAGCGCCCAGGCGAGAAAGAAATGCCAGTTGCGACCTGTGGCGAGATCGCGAAACGAGGGCAGGGTCAGCAGGCCGGGGAAGCCGCCGGGGATCGACAGCCACGGCTCGTCGAAATTGTTTCCGCTCTGGCCCCAGTAAAGCGCGGGGTGCGCGTTGAAGATCTGCAGGCCGCTCATCAGAAGCAGCAGGAAGCACAGGGCGTTGATCCAGTGCGCGATGCGCACGATGCGCGTGTGGCGATAGACGATCTCGGGCATGCCCATGGTCGTGTTCCGGTGAGAAGGCGCCGGGGCGCCCGATCCAGTCGGAGGGAGCTGGAGCGGACGTCCCGGCGGTTGGCGTCAGTGGTCGGCCGGTTTCATCGGATCGGCCTTCATCGCGTCTGTCGCCATCGGATCGGCGGGCTTCATCGTGTCCGCCGCCATTGAGTCTTTCGCCATGGGATCGGCTTTCATGGCGTCGCTGGCCATTGCATCGGTCTTCATCGGGTCGGCCTTCATGCTGTCGGTCGCCATTGCGTCGCCCTTCATGGCGTCAGCCGCCATCGGGTCTGCTTTTTCGCCCGAGCAGGCGGCGAGGCCGAACGCCATCGCGGCGGCGGTGATCGAGAGGAGGAGCTTGGTCATGGTCGGTCCCTTCTGGTTTTCGCGAAGCACGCTGCGTGATTCCGATCCGCGCCGATAAGCGCGTTCGAAGGATCATTCGCGGGAGAAGCGGCGAAGGTTACAGACCGGGGCTTTTTTTGGGGGGAGCCCAGCCAAGGCGGCGCGCTCCGTCTTGCGCTGCGCGCAAGCCGGCTCCCGCACGCAAAACACGATGGAGAGCTTAGCGGTCCTGCGTGGGGACGTAGGGCGAGATCAGGCCTAGCGGGGCGGCCGTCGTGCGTTTGGCGATGTTGACGATGATGCGGGACTGGATGTCGGAGACGAGGCCGAGGGCCAGGATCTTGTCGCGCAGGAAGGCGTCGTAGGCGTGCATATCCGTCGTGACGATGCGCATGACGTAGTCGACGGCGCCGGTGACGGTCATGCACTCGATGCATTCGGGCCATTTGCGGACGGCCTGCTCGAACTTCTCGAGGTTTTCGCGGCTGGGGAGCTGGAGTTTGACGTTGGCCACAACTTCAAAGTTCAAGCCAAGCTTGTCATAGTTGAGTAGCGTCACGCGACGGGCAATGATGCCTTGTTCTTCCATGCGCTTGATGCGGCGCCAGCAGGGGCTGGAGGACAGGCCGACCTTTTCTGCGATTTCGGCCACGGAGAGGGCGGCGTCACGCTGGATGAGGTCTAGGATTTTTGCGTCGATGGCGTCGAGTTCCGCGGCCATGTTTTGCTGTCCTTAGTCGAGTTTGTAGATCAATCTTGCCGTAGACATGCCAGATTGCGCACCGAATGGCAAATACTTCCTGCGATATTGAGCAATATATTTGCCGTGGCCATATCTAGCCCCACCAGGAGGCGCACGCCTTGAAGCACGGCACACCTGTATCCGGTGGAATTTCCCTCGACGACAAATATCTGCTCGAGAGCGGCCGGGCCTTCATGACCGGCATACATGCGCTTGTGCTCTTGCCGCTGGACCGCAAGAGGCTCGACCGGAAATCGGGCCTTAATACGGCGGGTTTCATCTCTGGCTACAGGGGTTCTCCTCTCGGGGGATACGACCAGCAGATCCGCGCGGCGTCCAAGCTGATGGATGCGCATGACGTGAAGCTCTGGGAGGGGCTGAACGAGGATCTGGGGGCGACGGCCGTGTGGGGCTCGCAGCAGACGCATCTGTTTCCGGGCGCGAAGTTCGATGGCGTGTTCGGCATCTGGTATGGCAAGGCGCCGGGCGTCGATCGCACGGGCGATGTGTTCAAGCATGCGAACATGGCGGGGACAGACCCCAAGGGCGGCGTGCTGGCGCTGTGCGGGGATGATCCGAACGCGAAGTCGTCGACCATCGCGTGCCAGTCCGAGTTCGCGATGATCGACGCGGAGATGCCGGTGCTGGCGCCGGCGACGATCCAGGAAGTGCTCGACTACGGGATGATCGGCTGGGAGCTGTCACGGTATTCGGGGCTGTGGGCGTCGATGATCTGCCTTGCGGACACGATGGATTCAGGCGCCGTGGTTGAGGTGGGTCTGCATCGCTACAATTTCGTACGGCCGACGGATTTCGTGCTGCCTGAGGGCGGCATGGGCATCCGCATTGGCGACACGCCGCTTGGGAAAGAGGCGCGGCTGCGGCATTTCAAGATTCCGGCGGCGCAGGCGTTTGTGCGGGCCAATGGGCTCGATCGCGCGCTGTTGACGGGCAAGCAGAAAAAGCTGGGCGTTGTGGTGGCGGGGCAGGCTGCGCGCGATGTCTATGAGGCGCTGGGCGCGATGGGCGTGTCGCCGGAGCAGGCGGCGGACCTGGGCGTGTCGATCTTCAAGGTCGCGATGCCGTGGCCGCTGGAGCCGACGGCGATCCGCAATTTCTGCCGCGGGTTCGAGCGCGTGCTGGTGATCGAGCACAAGCGGTCGGTGATCGAGCAGCAGCTGAAGGATGTGCTTTATCACCTGCCGGATAGCGAGCGTCCGATCGTTGAGGGCAAGCGGGATCGTGATGGCGCGCCGTTGCTGTCGGAGATCGCATCGCTGGCGACGGCGGATATCGCGGCGGCGCTGGTGGGGCGGATGGCGGACGGGCCGCACCGGGCGCGGGCCGATGCTTATTTCGCGAAGGTGCGTGGCGCGCAGCAGGCTGTGGCCGGCATGAACCAGATCAACACGCGCAAGCCGCATTTCTGCTCGGGCTGTCCGCACAACACGTCGACGACCTTGCCGGAAGGGTCGCGGGCGCTGGCGGGGATCGGCTGTCACTACATGGCGACGTTCACGCCGGAGCGGCGGACGGACATGCACACGCAGATGGGCGGCGAGGGCACGCCGTGGATCGGCCAGTCGCCGTTCACGGATGAAAAGCATGTGTTCGTGAACCTGGGCGATGGCACCTATTCGCACTCGGGCTCGCTGGCGATCCGCGCGGCGATCTCGGGCAAGGTGAATGCGACTTACAAGATCCTCTACAACGATGCGGTCGCCATGACGGGCGGGCAGCAGGTGGAATCTGGCCAGACTGTGCCGCAGATCGCGCGGCAGGTTGAGGCCGAGGGCGTGAAGACCATCGTGATCGTGGCGGATGATCCGACGCGCTATGCCAGCGTGACCGATCTGCCGGAAGGCACGCGGATTTTCGATCGGAAGAAGCTGGAAGAAGTACAGATCGAACTGCGCGAGACGCCGGGCGTGTCCGTGCTGATCTACGATCAGGTGTGTGCGACGGAGAAACGCCGCCGCATCAAGCGCGGGAAGATGGAGGCGCCGACCAAGCGCGTGTTCATCAACCAGTCGGTGTGCGAGGGCTGTGGCGATTGTTCGGTGAAGTCGAACTGCCTGTCGGTCGAGCCGGTGGAAACCGAGTTCGGACGCAAGCGTCAGATCAACCAGTCGACCTGCAACACGGATTATTCGTGCATCGAGGGGTTCTGCCCGAGCTTTGTCACCGTGACGGGCGGCGATCGCAAGTCGGACACCGAGCGGTCTCCGGCGAAGTTCGATGTGTCTGGCATTCCGCAGCCGAAGCTGCCGGTGCTGGGCCATGAGGCGTGGAACGTGGTGTTCACGGGCGTGGGCGGTACGGGCGTGACGACGGTGGCGGCTGTGCTCGCCATGGCGGCGCATGTCGATGGCAAGGCTTCGCAGACGCTGGACATGACGGGCCTCGCGCAGAAGGGCGGGCCGGTTCTGTCTCACGTCCGCTTTGCGCTGAACCCGGATGATATCAAGGCGGGCAAGACGCCGCCGGCTTCGGCGGACGTGATCATCGCGTGCGATCTCGTGGTGGCTTCTTCCGGCGATGCGCTGGTGATGTTCGACAAGCAGCGCACGAGCGTGGTGGCGAACCATGACGTCACGCCGACGAAGGAGATCATCGACAACCGCAATGTGCGGTTTGACCCGGACCTGCTGACGGCGCGGGTGCGCAGCCGCGCGAAGTCGTTTGCGGCGACCAACGCGGAAGCGCTGGCCGAGCATCACTTTGGCGATGCGATCTATACCAACATGATCATGCTGGGCATGGCGTATCAGAACGGGCTGATCCCGATTTCGGACACGGCGATCTATGAAGCCAACCGCCTCAACAAGGTGAAGGTGAAGGAGAACGCAGCGGCGTTCGACCTTGGCCGTATAGCCGCGGCAAACCCGGATGCGGTTCAGGCGGCGGCGCCGAAGCGGCCGGAGATCGAGCCGCTGAAGCTGGATGAGCTGATCGCACGGCGTGCGGACATGCTGAAGCAGTACCAGAACGAGGCTTATGCTGATCTCTACGAAGCGCGCGTGGCGCGCATTCGTGCGGCGGAGAGCAATCTGGGTCTTGGCGAGCAGCTGACCACGGCGGCGGCGACGTACCTCGCCAAGCTGATGGCCTACAAGGACGAGTACGAAGTGGCGCGGCTCTATACGCGGCCGGAATACAAGCAGGCCGTGGAAGACACGTTCGGGAAGGGGACGAAGCTGACCTTCCTGATGGCGCCGCCGATGATCTCGAAGAAGAACCACAAGGGCGAGTTGATCAAGCAGGGCTTCGGGCCGTGGATGATGACGGGGTTCAAGATCCTGAAAGGCCTGAAAGGTCTTCGCGGTGGCGCGTTCGATATCTTCGGCAAGACCGAGGAACGGAAGATGGAGCGCAGGCTGCGGGATGAGTATCTGGCGCGGCTTGAGGTTCTGGCTTCGGGCCTGACGACGGAGAAGCATTCACTGGCGGTCGAGATTGCGAGCCTGCCGGATGACATCCGTGGCTATGGCCATGTGAAGGAGAAAGCTGTCGGCGTGGCGGAGAAGAAACTCGCTACGTTGATGGCGAAGTGGAATGCGCCGGCTGCGCCACCAAGGATGGCGGCGGCGGAGTAGGGCTGACTGCTCCGATCTTTCTTCAGCTCATAATCCCATCAACCGCTCATCCCGGCGAAAGCCGGGATCCAGGGCGGCATGAGTTGATTTGAGAAACTTGCCACGCCTAGCGCACGAGTCCCATCGCGGCTCTGGGTCCCGGCTTTCGCCGGGATGAGCGGAGAGAGGGGCTTGGGAAATGGTGAGAGCGGACTTGTGGTGGCGGAGTAGATTTCAGAGAATGCGTGTCGGGGGCGGGCATGCAGAAGCGGTTCTGGGTCTACATCGTCGCAAGTAGACGCAACGGGACGATCTACACTGGACACACCGACGATATCGCGATGCGTGTTCATCAGCACAAGATAAAATCGTTCAAGGGGTTCGCGGCGAAGTATGGCTGCGATCAGCTGGTTTGGTGCGAACCGCACGAGACGCGGGAAAGTGCATTCAAGCGCGAGCGGCAGATCAAGGAATGGCGGCGAACGTGGAAGCTTGCCCTGATTGAAGAAGTCAATCCGCGCTGGCTCGATCTTGCGGAGACGATGAGCATGTGGGTGTGAGTTGCTGCCAGCTATGTGTCAGCAACGACCTCGGGCGTAATTGCTCGGACGATTCATCGTGCCATGTTCGCTGCGTCAGACATGGAGACGGACATGCATCAGGGCGGGTGTCATTGCGGGGCGGTGCGTTATGAGATTGCGCAGATGCCGGAGCGGCATTCGGTGTGCTGCTGCACGGACTGCCGGCGGACGGCGGGGGCGCCGATGGTGGCATGGGCGATCTATCCGAAGGACGCTGTGAAGGTGACCAAGGGTGCGCCGAAGTCGCGCGCGTCTTCCGAGCATGCGGAGCGGTTTTTCTGCGGGGAATGCGGGACGGGGCTGTTCTACATCAGCGAGGCTTATCTGCCTGGCAAGATCGACGTCGCGAGTGCGACGCTGGATGAGCCTGAGAGCATCGGCGCGCCTGCAGCTGTGGTGCAGACGGCCGAGCGCATCGGGTGGGCGGCGGATATTCATACGCTGCCGGAGTTTGCGCGGTATCCGGGCATGGAGTAGTCCGGCGGACGGGGTGGATTTCGCGTTCGCTCAATCCACCCTACAAGTGGGCGCATGGAATCGTTCGACGTCGATGCAGTCGTGATTGGCGCGGGGGCCGTGGGGCTCAGCGTTGCGCGGGCGCTGGCGCTGAAGGGGCGCGAGGTGCTGGTGCTGGAGGCGGCAAGCGCGATTGCGACGGAGACATCGTCACGCAATTCCGAGGTGATCCATGCGGGCCTGTATTATCCGACGGGGTCGCTGAAGGCGCGGCTGTGCGTCGAGGGAAGGCGGAAGCTGTACCAGTATTGCGCGGCGCATGGCGTCGAGGCGCATCGTTGCGGAAAGCTTGTAGTGGCGGTGGATGATGGCGAGGCGGCGGCGACGCCCGCGCTGTTGCAGAAGGCGCTCGCCAACGGTGTGGAAGAGACGCGGTTGATCGATGGCGCGGAAGCGAGGCGGCTGGAGCCGGCGCTGAATCCCGACGTGAGGGTGGCGATCCATACGGAAGTGTCGGGACTGTTCGATAGCCATGCGTACTTCCTGGCGCTGCAGGGCGAGTTCGAGGATCGGGGCGGGTCGCTGGTGATCGATACGCCAGTGATGCGCGGGGTCGTTGTGAAGGACGGCATCGAGATCGAGACGGGCGGGGCTGCGCCGTCGCGGATCAAGGCGCGGACGGTGGTGAATTCGGCGGGGCATCAGGCGCTGGCGGTGGCGCGATTGATCGAAGGCGGGCCGCGCTATAACGGCGTGCGGATGAGCTGGGTGAAGGGCTCGTACTTTGTCGCGTCAGGGCGGGCGGCGTTCGCGCGGCTGATCTATCCCATGCACAATTCGGCGACGCAGGGCCTGCATCTGGCGATCGATCTGGGCGGCCGCACAAGGCTGGGGCCGGATGCGGAGTGGCTGCCGGAAGGCGCGAAGCCGCCGTTCGACTATGAGGTGGACCCCAGGCGGGCAGAGCATTTCTATCGCGAGGTTCGCCGCTACTGGCCGGGGCTCAAGGATGGCGCGCTGTCGCCTGACTATTCCGGCGTGCGGCCGAAGATCGTGGGGAAGGGGCAACCATCGGCTGACTTCCTCATCGATGGTCCGGAGGCGCATGGCGTTGAAGGTCTGGTGAACCTGATCGGGATCGAGAGCCCGGGCCTCACAAGCTCGCTCGCGATTGGCGAGATGGTGGCGGGGCTGGTCTAGCGCTCGCGGCGCCAAATGACCTCGATTGCGCGACAAACGGATACAGTTGCGAGACAATCCAGATGCGTCTGTTCTGCAGTGATGGGGGCGAGCGGGCTCGTCCCCCCAACAGTGGGCCCAATCCTTGAAAAGCGTCGGTCGCCCGACGCTTTTCTTGTTTCTGGAAGTGTCGCGCGTGTGTTGCCGGCGGCTATTTAACCGGCAGCCAGAACCATTCGCCGGACTGCGATTCCTTGCCGTCCACGATCTTTGTCGCGACGTTGTGGATGCCGCCATCGGGCGTGGATTCGATGCTGAAGCTTCCGGTCCCGTCCGCGAACTTGATCTTGTTGGCTTCGAGGAGAACGATCGGGCGGAAGGTCCAGTTGGTGAGGCCCTTCGTGGTGTTCGCAACCTTCAGGCCGTAGACGCCCTGTTCGTTGGGGCCGATGACAAAGAACTCGGCGAGGCCGCCGCCCGACGCGGAGGCGACCGCGCCGCTGATGAGGCCGCCGGAAATGCCTGTCCAGGTTTCGTAGGATTTCGTGCCGCTGCGATCGATGTAGCGCGTGCCGGCGAGCCAGCCGAGCTTCTCGAAGCCTTTGGGTGGCTGGGCCTTAGCAGCGGCAGGGGCGGGCGTCGGCGTTTGCGCAAGCGCGGGCGCGGCCATCGTGCCGACGAGAACGGAAGAGAGAAGAGCGCAGGCGAGCTTGTTCATGTGAGCGTTTCCCTGAACGCCGGTTGCTCCGGCAGTATTTTGCCGGAGGCTAGTCTTGCGGTCGGGAACAGACAAGGCGTCGACGGACGCACGGCGCAGGGCCGGGAGAGTGGTAGTGGGACCCGGAATCGAACCGGGGACCTCAGGATTATGAGTCCTGCGCTCTAACCGGCTGAGCTATCCCACCAAGGTTGAGGCGCAGGGATATACGCGCCACGCCGGGCGAGCGCAAGGCTGACGCGCGGAGCCATTTTTGCCCACGATTTCATGGGGTTTTGCGAGGGGGCGTCAGGCGAACAGGCAGTCGGCCCGGATTGCTCCGGGCCGATTTCTGTTCGATCGGGCAGATTACTTCGCGAGATATTTGTCGCGTTTCTCGCCCTTGCGTTCGAGCGATTTCAGCCATTTCGGCGTCGGGCCGCGGCCGGTGTAGATTTCGCCATTGGGGCCAATGTATTTGGGCTTGAGTTTGATGCCCTTGTCCGAGCGCTGGCGGCGGCTTCCTGTGCCTTTGCCGAGCAGTTCGTCGAGGCTGTAGCCTTTCGATTGCGCCAGCGCCTTCAGCGCGCTCAGCGTTTCGCCACGTTCTTCGTCCTTCTTTGCAGCGATAGCTTTCTGGACGCGCGTCGCCAGCTCGGTGAGATCGGCCAGCGAGAGATTATCGATAGCGGGAATCCTGGACGCCATGGGCAGCCTTTATCGATGTGCGGATTTTAAGCCGAATCTAATCCCAACCCAATCGTGCAATATACCGCCGTGATGTGAATGTCTAATAGATATACGGTATCAAATCCGTGCAGTGTTCGGTGCTATCCAAGACGCCGTGCGTGCCAGTCTATGTGATCGGCGATGAAGCTGGCCATGAAGAAGTAAGAATGGTCGTAACCGTGCTGCATGCGCAGCGTGAGGTTCTGTCCGGTTTCGCGGCAGGCTTGCTCGAGAAGCTCGGGCTTCAACTGTTCAGCGAGGAAGGGATCGGCGAGGCCCTGATCGACGAGAATGTTGTCGTAGTAACCGTGGCTGGCGCCTTCACGCAGAAGCTCGCAGGCATCGTGGCCGCGCCATGTACTGCGGTCCGGGCCGAGATAGGCGGTGAAGGCTTTCACGCCCCACGGGCAGTTCATCGGCGAGGAGATCGGCGCGAAAGCAGAGACCGAGCGAAACAGATCAGGATGGCGCAAGGCGAGGGTGAGGGCGCCGTGCCCGCCCATGGAATGGCCGGAGACGCCCAGCTTGATCGGGTCGGCGGGAAACTTCGCGCGAATGAGCGGGATGAGCTCGCCGGTGATGTAGCTTTCCATCCGGAAATGCGGCGCCCATGGAGCTTGCGTCGCGTCGACATAGAAGCCTGCCCCCTGCCCAAGATCATAGGCGGGGTCGTTGGCGACCGCGTCGCCGCGCGGGGACGTGTCGGGCGCAACGATGATGACGCCGTGCTGGGCGGCCGCAGGATAAGCGCCGGCCTTCGTCGTGAAATTGTCTTCTGTGCAGGTGAGGCCAGAGAGCCATAGCAGGACGGGGAAGGGGCCGGGGCCTTCGGGCGTGAAGACGCTGAATGTCATCGGCGTGCCGGTGACGTGGCTCTCATGCTTGCAGTAGCGCAGCTCGCCGCTGCAGACGCGATGGGTTTTGACGGTTTCGATCACTGGCACAGTATTTCCCCGTCTGGTCGTGAGCCACGCAAGCGGCACATCATTCCTATAGTCTGGAAAAAAGTGTGCAATGATCCCGAGAGGGTCACGATCTCGATGGGGAGCGGCGCTTGATGCGCTGATGGACGTGCTGATCGCCGGACTTCAGGCGCGCAGCTAGCCGAAGTTGCGCTGTGTGTCGTCGTTGCGGTGAACGACTTCCCAGCGGTCGCGGCTGGAGATCATCCAGACGGTGGCGTCACGGCCGCTTGCCTCGAACAGGCCGACGCCGCGGGCCTGCGCTGCTTTCTTGGCGCGGAACAGGGCTGTGCCTGCGGATTCCCATTCGAAGCTGGCCTGCACGGCGCCTTGCACGAAACGATAGTTCGCGTTCTTCGAGGTGTTTGCGTTGTCGGGGTCGAAGGCGTGGTGCGGATCGGCGGCGGCGGGGAAGCTCTTCGCCATATCGCGCTGCCAGTCTTGCAGGGCGGGGGTGGCGCGCGACGGGTCGCTGCCGAGCGGGCCGTCTACCGAACGGAACGACCGGCTGATCCAATCAAGGAAATCGTACCGGTCGCGGGGAGCCGCGAACAGGTCGAAGGCGTACAGATCATATGCCACGGGGGAGAATCCGGCGCTGTGAGCCCCAACGTAAGCCATGCCTGCGTTAAGGCTTCGATACGGGGGCGGCGCGGATTCATCCGAACGGGGGTTTAGGGCCCGTTTTAGCGGGAAAATGCCACACCTGCGATTGCGTTCGTCATGTCGTGCGGAAGAGGTGCCAACCGCCGCCAAGGTCTTCGACCCAGATGAATTCTGACGCGCTGATCGTGGGCGGGCCGGAGGGGCCGGCGCGGAAGAAGCCGACCGTGTTGTCCATCATGCCGCCAATGGTGACGCGGATGCCATCGCCAACATCCTCGACCGCCGTGAGGCCGAGCGCTTTCAGCGTCGGGCCGAGGCCGGGGGCCGGGTCGCGGTCGAGCGCGGGCGCGCGGGGAGCTGGCTGGCGCTCATAGGTCTTGAGCAGGGTTTCGATGGCGGGCTTGTTTGCTGTGAACCATGTACGGAGCTGGCCGTCCGAGGACAGGGTGAGTTCGAGGTTGCGCTTCATCAGCTGGTCTTCGAGCGGCAGCGTGGGGCGCTTTTTCATCTCCTCCAGCATCTGCATGGTCATGCCGGACATCGCCATTCTGCGATAAGCGGACACGGCCCACCCGGCCTGCGTCTTGTCGAGGAAAAAATAGGCGTCGGCTTCTTCGCCACGATTG
>Ga0116176_10002625_pt1 | contig 13506 bp, 12 predicted proteins | sample AD_STIC08_MetaG_FD_89803 | JGI IMG/M metagenome (GOLD analysis project Ga0116176, IMG submission 89803) | Active sludge microbial communities of municipal wastewater-treating anaerobic digesters from USA - AD_STIC08_MetaG | ecosystem: Engineered > Bioreactor > Anaerobic > Digestate | place: USA...
GGATTTTCCGAAGACCCGGACATCCCGGCTGCCTTGCTGGGTGTGAGCCAATGCGGTTTTCCGTTTGACATGATGGACACCACGTTCTTCCTCAGCCGTGAAAGCATCGTCGCCGGCGATCGGCCCGGAATGACCCTGTGGCGCGACCGCCTGTTCCAGATCCTGTCGCGCAATGCCACGCCCGCCACTGCTTTCTTCCGCATTCCCGGTAATCGCCTGATCGAACTCGGCACCCAGGTGGAGATATGAGGAGCCGGGAGTAGGGAATAGGGAATAGGGAATCGGTAGAGCTTGCCGGTTGCGGTTTACTTTGCTGAAAGCCATTCGCTATCGCCAAGGCGCAAGGCAGACGATAATCCGCTTTGACGATTCTCCATTCCCTATTCTCCATTCCCGGCTCACGCCCAATCCCTAATCCCGGTTTTCCACCCAATGACCGACCGCTTGATCGCAGCCAGCGCCGACCAGGAAGACGAGCAGATCGAAGCCAGCATTCGCCCACAGCGTCTGGCCGAGTATCTGGGGCAGGAAGCCGTGCGCGAGCAGATGTCCATCTACATCGAGGCAGCGCGACGTCGTGCCGGGGCGCTGGACCACGTGCTGATCTTCGGGCCGCCCGGCCTCGGCAAGACCACGATGGCGCATGTCATTGCCAACGAGCTCGGGGTCAACCTGCGCAGTACGTCCGGTCCGGTGCTCGAGCGGGCGGGTGACCTGGCCGCTTTGCTGACCAACCTGCAACCGCGTGATGTGTTGTTCGTGGATGAAATCCACCGGCTCTCGCCCGTGGTCGAGGAGGTGCTGTATCCGGCACTGGAGGACTTCCAGATCGACATCATGATTGGTGAAGGTCCGGCAGCGCGCTCGATCAAGCTCGATCTGCCGCCGTTCACCCTGATTGGTGCCACCACGCGCGCCGGGTTGCTGACGGCCCCGTTGCGCGACCGTTTCGGCATCGTGCAGCGCCTGGAATTCTATTCAAGCGCCGAGCTGACCCAGATCGTGCGCCGTGCGGCGAGCATTCTGGGCGTCAATTGCGATGCGGAGGGTGCTTCGGAGATTGCCCGGCGTTCGCGCGGCACGCCACGCATCGCCAACAGGCTGCTGCGCAGGGTGCGGGATTTTGCCGAGATACGTGCCGATGGTCGCATCACCCAGGCGGTCGCCAGCGACGCCCTGCACATGCTCAAGGTGGATGCCGAAGGATTCGATGCACTCGATCGGCGCCTGCTCAGCACGATCATCGAGTATTTCGATGGCGGGCCGGTGGGCGTCGAGTCGCTGGCGGCGGCCCTCAGCGAGGAACGTGGCACCCTGGAAGACGTGATCGAACCCTTCCTCATCCAGCAGGGTTTCCTTGTACGCACCGCCCGTGGACGCATGGTGACGGATCGCAGTTGGCGCCATCTTGGCCTGACCCCGCCGAAACGGGCCGATGCGCCCGGCAGTGGTGAGCTGTTCAGCCAGGAGCAGCAATGATTCCCGGACTTGTGCGGCCGGGCCGGATTGCATGCCGATGAAAGGACAGGATCTACCGTTCATCTGGCCTTCGCGCGTGTACTGGGAAGATACCGACGCCGGTGGGGTGGTCTATCACGCGGGCTATCTGCGGTTTTTCGAGCGCGCACGCACGGAATGGTTGCGTGCAAAAGGCATTGGCCAGCAGGAGCTGCGCGAAAGGCACGGTATCGTATTCGTGGTTCGCGACATGCAGGTGAGATTTCGCCAGGCAGCCCGGCTGGATGATTTGCTGGCTGCCTCGGTGCAGCTGAGTTCCTTGCGCAGTGCCAGTTTCAGCGTGGACCAGGTGCTGACCAGGGAAGGCGACACGAGTGTGCTGGTTGAAGCATCGGTGCGCATTGCGTGCCTTGATTGCCAGCGCTGGAAACCCTGTTCAATCCCCGATTTTCTGCTCCAAGAGATCCAAAAACATGAATCATGAGTTGAATGTCTTCGCCCTGGTCTGGGGCGCCAGCTTGCCGGTCAAGTTCGTCCTGCTGATGCTGGTGCTGTTCTCGGTGCTCTCCTGGATCATCATCTTCCGCAAGATGGCGATGATCAACATGGCCAATGCCAGCGCCAATGATTTCGAAGAGCGCTTCTGGTCTGGCTCGGACCTGGCGGCCCTGTTCAAGGATGTGAATTCGAGCGGGGAGCGCATCGCAGGAATCGAGGCGATTTTCGAATCCGGATTTCGCGAATTCGCACGCCTGCGCCAGCGTCGTGGGGTGGACTCGCGTACCTTGCTGGAGGGCGCGCAGCGCGCCATGCGGGTTTCGCAATCGCGCGAAGTCGAGCGACTTGAGCAGAATCTCGAGTTTCTCGCCAACGTGGGTTCGATCAGTCCCTACGTCGGTTTGTTCGGCACGGTGTGGGGCATCATGATTGCATTCCAGGGCCTGGCCAACGTGAAGGAAGCCACCATTGCCATGGTGGCACCGGGCATTTCCGAAGCCTTGATTGCCACCGCGATGGGTTTGTTTGCCGCCATTCCCGCGGTGTGGGCCTACAACCGCTTTGCCACCCGGGTTGAGCGCGTGGCCCTGCGCTATGAAACCTTCCTTGAGGAATTTTCTTCGATCCTGCAGCGGCAGGCGCACGTCGATGACTGACCAACGCCGCAACCCCGGTCAGCACGAGGCCGCGTTGCACAACGGGTGCGGCAGTCTGGCTGTCACGCCCATCGCCGCAGGAGCATCCTGATGCAGAGTCGTATGCGCAGTCGCGGGCGACGCAAACTCAAGGCCGAGATCAATGTGGTTCCCTACATTGACGTCATGTTGGTGCTGCTCATCATCTTCATGGTGACGGCGCCGCTGATGAACCTCGGCGTCGATATCGAATTGCCCAAGTCCAATGCAACCGCGATCCAGAACGACAAGGAACCCATCGTCGTCAGCGTCGACAAGGATGGCGCCTACTTCCTCACCCTCGGGGCAAGCGAGCGCGAAGCTGTCGATGCGGAGGTGCTGGTCAACAAGGTCTCGGCATTCGTGCGCCAGAATCCTGAAGTTCCGGTGTTGATCGGTGGTGATGAGCGGGTCGACTACGGCAGCATCTATGCCGTGATGGTCTTGCTGCAGCAGGCCGGTGCTCCAAAGGTCGGGCTCATGAGCCAGCCATCGCCGCCACCGGGCAAACGCTGATCGGCATGAAGGACGGTTTCTTCATCAACTTGCGGGCGGTGGTCTACTCGCTGCTCCTCCATGGGATCCTGGTCTTGCTCATGATTTTCGGGCTGTGGTGGACCACGGAGTCGCGCGTGGTGGTCTTGCCCGGGCAGGTGATCGAAGCCAGCCTGGTGGGGCCGACGGCTGCGCCGAAACCTGCTGCGCGCAAGCCCAGGGCGCAGAAGCCGACGCCGCCAAAACCCGCGCAGGAGAAACCGGAGCCTGTGCCACCCAAGCAGGAAACGGCACCGGCGCCCGAACCGCCGAAGCAGGATCTGGTCGAACAACAACGCGTCGACGCCATGGCCGAGCAAAAGGCCGATCTGGCTAAAAAGGAGCAGGAAGAAAAGCGCCGGCGCGAGCAGATCCTGCTGGAGCAGGAAAAGATGGAGGTCGAGCGCCAGCGCCAGCTTGAAGAAGTGCGCAAGCAACTGGCCGATGCCGCCAGGCAGAAGAATCTGGAGAAGGAGCGGTTGCAGCAGTTGCAGGACAAGCGCCTGGCCGAGCAGAAGAAAGCCGAGCAGGACCGGCTCGATCAGCTGGTCGAGCAGGAGGCCGAGCAGGCCCAAACCGGCGCTGGCGGCCAGGACAACGACCTGGCGGCGCAGTACGCGGCGGCAATCCAGGCTGCCGTTACGCGCAACTGGAATCGTCCCGAATCGGTGCCGCCCGGATTGCGTTGCACCTTGCGCATCGTGCAGATCCCGGGCGGTGATGTGCTGTCTGCAAGCGTGACCTCGCCTTGCAATGCGGACGCCAGCGCGCGATTGTCGATCGAGCAAGCGGTGATGCGCGCTGCGCCGCTGCCGTACCAGGGCTTCGAAGACGTGTTTGCGCGCGAAGTCACTTTCAATTTCAAGTATGACGGGCAGGACTAGATACCGATGAATAGACTCTCCTTGCGTTGTTTCGCGATGACCATGCTGCTTGCTTTTGCCGGTACGGCATTTGCCCAGGGCCTGAGCATCGACATCACCGATGGCAGCAGTACAGCCGACCCGATTGCGGTGGTGCCCTTCGCCTTTGAAGGGGCTGGCTTGCCGCCGGAGACCGATGTTTCCGAGATCGTCAGGGCGGATCTGGCCAGATCCGGCAAGTTTTTCACCCTGGGCAGGCGCGACATCATCGAGTTTCCGACCCGCGAATCCGAGGTCAAGTTCGCAACCTGGCGCATGCTCAAGCAGAACTACCTGGTCGTTGGACGCCTCGCGGACGCGGGCGACGGTGCGCTGAGGGTCGAGTTCGAATTGTTCGATGTGGCGCGCCAGAGCCGCATGATGGGCCTGGCCATCAGTGGCCAGCGTACCGCCATGCGCGATGTCGCCCACCAGATTGCCGACCTTGTGTACGAGAAGATTCTGGGCGTGCGCGGCGCATTCTGGACGCGCATTGCCTATGTCACTTCGGTTGGTCTCGGCCAGAACACGCAATACGCGCTGATGGTTGCCGACTCGGATGGCTTCAATCCGCAGGTCGTCGTGCGATCGCGCGAGCCCTTGATGTCCCCGGCCTGGTCGCCGGATGGGCGTCGCCTCGCCTACGTTTCCTTCGAACGCGGCAACTCGTCGATCTACCTGCAGGACCTGTCCACCGGCTCGCGCGAACTGGTCTCGTCGCAAAAGGGCATCAATGGCGGTCCCGCCTTTTCCCCGGATGGCACCCAACTGGCCATGAACCTGTCCTATGGCGGAAGCCCGGACGTGTATGTCATGGATCTGGCCAGCCGCAAGACCCGCAAGGTCACCAGCCATTTCGCTATCGACGTCGAGCCGGTTTGGACGCCGGATGGCCAACGTCTGGTGTTTACTTCCGATCGCTCAGGTAAACCGCAGCTATACGAGGTGCCCGCTTCCGGGGGTGATGCCTCCCGTTTGACCTTCCAGGGCCAGTACAATGCGCGGGCCACGATTTGCTGTGACGGCAAGAAGATCGCAATGGCGCAAGGTACCGGAAACGTGTATCGTATTGCGGTTTTGGATCGTGCAACAACGACTTACAGCGAGATCTCGCCCGGTAACGTCGATGAATCACCGAGTTTTGCACCGAACGGAAGCATGCTTTTGTATGCGGCAACGGAAGGTCCTCGCGGGGTGCTTTACGCGGTTTCTGCAGACGGTCGGGTGAGGCAGCGGCTTGTCCTCGCTGATGGTGATGTGCGTGAACCAGCCTGGGGACCGTTTCGCCAGCGCTGATGCGGATGTCGAGAAGAACAAGCCGGCAAACCGGCTCCATTGATCATTTGAACTGTCCAACCGATTCAACCGTGACCTTTACCTTTAGCTTGAGGGGAACACCCATGAACAACACATTCCGTATTCTTTTTTCCGTTTTGCTTGTGGCTGGCGTAGCTGCCTGTGCCAAGAAGGCTGTCAAGCCAACCGCGACCGCCGATACCACGCCGGCCGTTTCCCAGCCCACCGACAACGCTGGCCGCTACCAGGTGGGTGATCTGGATACCGACGCCTGCCTGCGTCAGCGCGTTGTGTACTTCGATCTGGACCGCACCGAAATCAAGCCGGAATTCAATGCGCAGATCTCCTGCCATGCCGAATACATGCGCCAGTTCCCGAACGCCCGCGTGACCCTCGAAGGTCATGCCGATGAGCGTGGCACCCGCGAGTACAACCTCGGCCTCGGCGAGCGCCGTGGCATGGCCGTGCAGTCCGCACTGAGCGGTGCAGGCGCTTCCGGTGGCCAGCTCAATGTTGTCAGCTACGGCGAAGAGCGTCCGGTTGACCGCGGTCATGATGAATCCGCGTGGTCGAAGAATCGCCGCGTCGAGATCGTCTACACCACTGCCAACTGATGGCAAACCAGTCGTACCGTTTGGGTTTTGCTCGGACCACAGCGATCCTCGTGATCGCTGTGGTTGTTTCTGCACCCGCATGGGGGCAGGGACGATTGAGTCTGTCCGAACGGGTTGAACGACTCGAACAACAGGCGTCTTCCGGCGGATCGCAGTCGGCAGTTGACCTCGTCAACAAGATCCAGGCCTTGCAGAGCCAGGTTCAGGAGCTGCAGGGGCAAGTCGAGGTCCTGACCCAGCAGCTTGCCGAAAGCAAGCGCCTCGCCAGGGACCAATACATCGATCTGGATTCTCGAATCGGCAAGCTCGAAGGAGGCCGTGTGTCGCCTGCGGCGCCTGCCGATCCCGCGGCTGCGGCAACCGATCCGGGCTTGCAGGATATCCAACTGGGCTCCTCGCCTGTGCCCGCCAGCGACGCTGCACTGGCTCCCGAAGCGACGATTGCCAGCAGCAGCCTGACCCCGGCCGATGAAGGCCTGGTTCCACCCGCAGAGGTGGCGACAGGAGCCGCAACGGATTCCGCTGCGCCGGCAGTTGATTCGACTGCGGATCCAGCAGCTGAAATGCGCAGCTATGACGAGGCATTCTCGGCATTGAAGGATGGGCGTTACGCCGAATCCGCGCGCCGCTTCCAGGGGTTTATCGATCAATATCCCAATGCCGATCTCACCGGCAATGCCTACTACTGGCTGGGTGAGTCCTACTACGTCACCCAGAACTATCGGGTGGCGCTGGATACCTTCAGCGCATTGCTGACGCGTTTTCCGGACAACCAGAAGGCCCCGGATGCCTTGCTCAAGGTGGGCTATTGCCAGTACGAGCTCAAGCAATGGGATGCTGCCCAGTCCACGCTGAATCAGGTGGTTGAGCGCTATCCGGACACGACGGTATCGCGTCTTGCCCAGGGACGGCTGCGCGCGCTCAGTCTCGAGAATCGACGCTGAGGCAATCCTGCTTCACGCCTGTCGATGGCCGTTGCAAACCAATCAGCACGAGTGCAGGGCGAGTCGGAAACTGCCCGTCGCTTGCGCATCTCCGAGATTTTCCATTCGTTGCAAGGCGAATCGGACAGCGTTGGCTGGCCGACCGTTTTCGTTCGCCTGACCGGATGCCCGCTGCGCTGCAGCTGGTGCGATACCGCGTATGCGTTTCATGGCGGGCAGTGGTTGGGCATCGACGAAATCGTGGAGAAAGTCGCAGCCCATGCCGCCCGTCATGTGTGCGTGACCGGAGGCGAGCCGCTGGCGCAGAAGCGCTGCCTGGACCTGCTTGAGTCGTTGTGCGAACGCGGCCATGAGGTGTCGCTGGAGACTTCGGGTGCCCTGGACATTTCCAGAGTCGATGCACGTGTGCGACGGGTCGTCGATTTCAAGCCGCCGGGTTCGGGCGAAGTGGCGCGCAATCTCTGGAGCAACGTGCAGCATCTGCGAGCGCGGGATCAGGTCAAGTTCGTGATCGGTGACCGCGCCGACTACGACTGGTCGGTCGAGCGCATGCGCGAGCACGAACTCGCCGGTCGGTGTGTCGTATTGTTCTCTCCGGTCCAGGGTCAACTGGAGCCGGCCGCGCTGGCCGAGTGGATTCTTGCCGATCGCCTGCCGGTTCGCTTCCAGTTGCAACTGCACAAGATTCTCTGGGGCAACCAGCCGGGGCGCTGAGTTGCCCCTGGGGAAGATTTGAACAAGTATTGTCGCGAGCAAGCTCGCTCCCACCATTGCTTGATTTTGTGGGAGCGAGCTTGCTCGCGACAAATGAGTTCCGTACTTGTTCAGAGTTTCCCTAGGCCGATTTCCACAATCCACAGCTGTGACGCATTGAATGAGCAATTCCCGAAACAAGGCCGTTGTGCTCGTCTCCGGCGGCATGGACTCGGCCGTCACCCTGGCCATGGCGCGCGAGCTGGGCTTTGCCTGCCACGCATTGAGCGTGGCCTATGGACAGCGGCACGGTTCGGAGCTGACTGCTGCCGCAGTGATGGCACGGTGCCTGGGCGCGATGTCGCACAAGACCGTACAGGTTGACCTTCGCTCACTCGGCGGCTCCGCCCTGACCGACGACATCGAGGTGCCGGAGCACGGCGGACCGGGAATTCCCGTTACCTATGTGCCGGCCCGCAACACCATCATGCTCTCGATAGCACTGGGCTGGGCCGAGGTGCTCGGTTCCAATGACATCTTCTGCGGCGTCAACGCCGTGGACTATTCGGGTTACCCGGATTGTCGACCTGCGTTCATCGAGTCGTTCCAGCAGCTTGCCAACCTGGCGACCAAAGCCGGTATCGAAGGGCAGGGTTTGCGCATCCATGCACCACTGATGGCCATGGGAAAGGCGGACATCGTGCGTGAGGGTTTGCGCCTCGGCGTTGATTTCTCCGCAACGACTTCCTGTTACAGCGCGGATGCCGAAGGGCTTGCCTGTGGGCATTGCGATGCCTGCCGCTTGCGCGCGGAAGGATTTGCCGCTGCAGGCGTGAGCGACCCGACCCGCTACCGTTGATCGGCTGTTGCCGTTAAACTGCGCGGCTCGCAATTTCCGGTCGTTGCGGGATGTCGGTGGACGCAGGTCCACTACCGAACGGGAAATTCGGGTGTGATCGGGACGGGGAGTCGCTTGGCGGAATCGCACAACGGCCCTCACCCCTTGCCCCATAAGGGATTCGGTCGCGAAGGCGACCGGCCACTGTCCCTGGCCCGCGTAGCGGGAGAGGGGGGAACCATCGGCGGAGCCGATGGTGGGGTGAGGGCAGACCCGAAACGGGAGAGGGGGAGTGATCGGGGCGAGGCTTCGTTCTGCGGTATCGCGGATCGGCCCTCACCCCTTGCCCTCTCCTTCATGCCCTCGGGGTACGCAGGCGGGAGAGGGGGAGTGATCGTCGCGCTGCGCGCGACAGCGGTATTTGATTGGAGCGGGGGCCGTTAGCTCAGCGGTAGAGCAGTGGACTTTTAATCCATTGGTCGAAGGTTCAAATCCTTCACGGCCCACCATTCCAGGCGGTGATTTTCGTTTCCGGGATCCCGGTTTCGTGCATCGACTCCTGCGCCAGTCCCCGCGCCGTCCCCGCGCCAATCGGATTTCCCGGCACGTAGCGGCTCAAATCGGCCGTCGCGACTCCGCTTGACTGCGCTCGGGCTCAGCACGTCAGCGCAATGCCGCAGTCTGCCCGTGAATTGCCAGCAGCCTGGATTGCAATTCCGCTTGAACTCAAGCCGGAGAGCCAAGATGCAGATGCGTTCGTGGAGCCAAGGGGTAACGGCCAAGATCCTGGGTGTGGCGCTGCTGTCCCTGCTGATGTTGATTCCGCTGGGGCAGGTGCAGGACCTGGTGGCAGAGCGGCAGTCACTGGAGCGCGATGCGCGAACCCGCATTGGCGAGCGCTGGGGGGAAGCGCAGATCATCGGCGGACCGGTTCTGGTCGTTCCCGTCCGCTACCAGGTGCAACAGGACAAGAGCTGGGTGACCGTTGAGCGCGAGCGATTCCTGTTGCCGGAGTCGCTGCACGTGAAAGGAAGCCTGTCGACGGAGACGCGCAGCTACGGGATCTACTCGACGCCCATCTATACGGCAGCTCTGGCATTCTCCGGTCAATTCGAGCGCAAGGCCATTGCCGCCATCGCGGCAGACAAGGGGGAACCGGTCTGGGCCAAGGCGGTGCTGAGGGTTCCCATCTCGGATGTCGGTGGCATCCGGCGCCTTTCACCACTGAAGATTGAAGCCGCCGAGCTGGCATTCGGTCCGGGTTCGGTTGGTTTCGCCGGGCTTGCGTCTCCGGAAGTGGCATGGCCGCTGGATCCGGATGCCCTGGCATCCGCGTCATTTTCCTTCAGCATGGACCTTGCCGGAACGCAAACCATCACGTTCCTGCCGCTCGCACGCCAGACTGAGGTTGAGTTGAGTGGCAACTGGGCTGATCCCAGTTACAGCGGAGCCTTCCTGCCTGCCAATCACTCCGTTGCCGGGACGGTGTTCACGGCGCAGTGGCAGGCACTCGACCTCAATCGGAATTACGGGCAGGCGGGCGCACTCGATGCGTTGGATGCCCAAGCCGTGTACCAGTCCGGATTCGGGCTTGAGTTGTTTCAGCCCGTAGGCACCTACCAGCGCAACGAGCGCGCCGGCAAATACGGCATCCTCTTCATCGGGCTTACCTTCGTCGCGCTGTTCCTGTTCGAGGCAATGGGGCGCTGGCGCGTGCACGTGGTGCAATACCTCTTGATCGGACTGGCGCTCAGCACCTTTTATGTCGTGTTGCTTGCACTCTCGGAACAGATCGGTTTTGGCTGGGCGTATCTGCTGGCGTCTGCGGCTCTGGTGTTCATGACCGGTACTTACGCAGCAGCCGCGGCACGCTTGCGTTCGGCCGGGTTCATGCTCGGCGGCATGCTGGGGCTGCTCTACTCGTTGCTTTACGGATTGCTGATCAGCGAGCAGTACTCGCTGTTGATCGGGTCACTTGCACTGCTGGCCGCAATCGCAAGCCTGATGTACCTGACCCGCCGCATCGACTGGCACGCCCTGGGTGCCGTAGCCGATGTGCCCACAGGTAGAATGCCCGGATGAACCTGCTGGCCATTGAAACCTCGACGGAATGTTGCTCGGTTGCACTTGCCTGTGGCGATGAGGTGGTCGTGCGCAGCGAAGTGGCTCCACGACGGCACGCCGAACTGCTGTTGCCGATGTGCGATGCCGTGCTGGCCGAGGCTGGCCTGTCACGCCGCCAGCTTGATGCCATCGCCGTGGGTCGCGGACCCGGGGCATTCACGGGCGTGCGGCTGGCGATTTCCGCTGCCCAGGGAATCGCCCTGGCACTCGATCTGCCCGTGGTTCCCGTTTCATCGCTGGCCGCATTGGCGCAGGACGCGCCTGCGGAAAGCCGCTACATCCTCGCAGTGATCGATGCGCGCATGGGCGAAATCTACAGCGGCGTCTTTCGCCGTAACGACGGACTGCCGCTCGAAGCACTGGGGCCTGAGGTCGTGGGAACGGCAGAGCGGCTGGTTCTGCCAATGCAGACGTCGTGGACCGTGGTGGGCACTGGCTGGGCCAGCTACGCACCGATGCTGCGCCCACGCCTTGGCGGTGAGCCGTTGTTTGCCGATGGCGCACGCTATCCGCAGGCAGCCGCAGTGGCTCGCCTGGCATTGCGGGAGCTGGCATCGGGGCAGGGTGTTCCTGCCGAGCAGGCACTGCCGGTCTACCTGCGCGACAAGGTGGCCCTGACCACGGTCGAACGCCAGCAGGCAGGGTGAGCCGACGCGCCAGCAGGTTGTTGAAAAACCGGCGGCGTTGCCATTGCTGCGCCAAAAACAGGCTCGAAATGCTCATTTGCACCAGCGTAAATAGTGCTTTTCCGCCTGCTTTTGCCTTGCCCTAGGAGCCTGCGCGGCAGAATGAATTCGAAGCGAAACGGCGCTGACGCGATTCAGTGGATCAATCGGAGGGTGCGCATAGCGGGCACCATGCAAGCCTGACGATTGATCCAATCAACCGATGGCAGCGACGTTGCAGCCGGATGGCTTCTGCCGCGCAGGCTCCTGGCTGCCTCGCCAACGTTTTCAACTACCTGCCAGCCCGTGTGCAGGCAAGGCGCGTGTTTCCCGCGCAAAGAAAACTACTGGATGGGTACAAGGATGCGGGCGGTGCCGCTGTTCAGATCAAGCAGTGCCAGCCGGTAGTGCGCTGCTGCGGAGTAGTGGCGGATATAACCGTCGAACCCGCGCTTTCTTGGAATGTTGAAGCGAAATCCGCGGTCCGCGTCCTCGATGGTGCCGCGATGCGCGAAGCCCACCACGCGATCATCACTGTCCAGCACGGCCAGAGTGCCTTCCCTATGGATGCGACGGATGCCACTGACCACCTTGCCATGGAATCGGGCAAATGGCTGGTCGTCCAGTCCATCGACTGCCAAGCGCAGCGGACTCAGCACCACCAAGGAGTCGGTGTCATTTGCGGAAACGATTGCCGTGGTGCCGAGGCGCTCGAATTCGCCGCTCGAATACATGGCCAGTCGGTGGCGACGGAACAATTCGAGCGTGCGCAGGATGTCTTCGCGCGAGCGTGATTCGTCCGCCGAGAAAACTGCCGGATCGAAAATTCCCGATTGCGCAGCCGTTCCCGACATGAGACTGGATTGATGCGCCGCTTCCGCCCAGCGCGTCCATTGCAGGTGAGTCGGTATCAGCAGGAGCATGGCTCCGCACGCAGCGAGCAGCGCAAAAGCGCGCGCGGGTGGGCCCATGCGATTGGCTTTTTGCGCCAGCAGGACTCCAATACCGAGCCAGAACAGGCAGGACCAAGGCAGATAACGCGTTGCGAACACCTGATCCGGAGCCTGGGCCAGATAGTCAAGCCGTGTGAGGCCGATCAGCAGAGCGCAGGCGCCACCAAACAGCGCCATTGCGAGAGCCATCATCTCCAGCAACGACGGGACGCGTCGTCGTGGCAGGAGTCGCAGTACAGCCACCACGAGAATCAGCAAGCCCAAGCCGCCCATCAGGGTTGCACCAGCACCCAATCCGTCGATGTGCAGTAGCTGCTGGCCCAAGCGCGCGGAGCTGCGCAACCAGGCCACTTGCGCGAGTTTGTTGGGTGCGTTGTCCATCCAGCCATGAAACGCTGGATCGGCAAAGCCCATCCAGGCCTGGACCAGCGGTGAGGCAAGCCAGCGTGCGGCCAGGCGCATCGACTCGAGCGGTTGCAGTGAAAGCACGCTGCGGACCTCGTTGTCCCCTGGCAGGATGCCCAGATAGAGGATCAGGGCCAACAGCAAACCGCCCACCAGGATTGCCTGGGCCCGCATCGAAACACGGCTGATCCAGGCCAGCAGAATCAGTGCGGGGAACGCAGCAATACCGCTGCCGAAGCAGAACGTCGCCGCCGTGGCGCAGATTGTGGCTACGCCCATCCATAACATGGCGGAGGTGTGGCTGGCGCGGTGGACCGCAGCAGCACCGCACAGCAGCAGCGTTGCCGGCAGATAGACATGCAAGCCTTCGCTGGCGTGCATGAACATGCGCCCGTTGGCCATCCAGAACACGCTGGCGGCTGCGGCGGCCATGCATGCGGCCCGCAGCGGGCGCGAGAGTTCCCGATTGCGCCAAGCGGTGACTGAAACCAGGCAGACCAGCAAGGTCGCACAAGTCACGCTGATGGCCTTCTGCAATCCCTGGTCGCCGCCCAGCCAGGCCATCTCGCCGACGCGGATCAGGTTGGGTAGGATCGGCCGATGCCCATTCAGTGCCTGCAGCACATTTTCCGGAAATGGCCGAAACAAATCCGGATACATCCGGTACTGGTCGAACATCGGCTGCGGCCAGGCGAAATTGGCGAATGCGGCCAATCCGCTGAGCAGGAAAACCGCACCAGCCGCCAACAGTGCCAGGCTGATCAGCCAGGAAGCCATCCAAGCCAACAGTCTCCGTGTCGCAGGTCGCGTGCGCTGCACACTCGTGCTCGTCTCGGATTCCGATACGCCAAGGGGCGATGGGGTGATATTTCGCAGGGTAGTCACAGTCAACGTCGCAAGCGGGCGTA
>Ga0116176_10002635_pt1 | contig 13460 bp, 8 predicted proteins | sample AD_STIC08_MetaG_FD_89803 | JGI IMG/M metagenome (GOLD analysis project Ga0116176, IMG submission 89803) | Active sludge microbial communities of municipal wastewater-treating anaerobic digesters from USA - AD_STIC08_MetaG | ecosystem: Engineered > Bioreactor > Anaerobic > Digestate | place: USA...
ACCGGCCTTGGCCTGGTCATCTGCAAGCGCCTGGTCGAGCTCATGCAGGGCAAGATCGGCGTGCGCTCGGAACTGGGCAAAGGCTCGACGTTCTGGTTCAACGTGCCGCTGCAGAAGGCCATTGGTGATATCCAGGCGCGTACCGATCTGGTCGGCATCCGCGCCCTGATGCTCAGTGGCAACGATGCCTTCCTGCAGCGCGCGGGCGGGATGCTCACCCAATTGGGATTGAGCTGCCTGCACAGCAATCTGGCTGTCGATGCGTTGAGCAAGCTGCGCGCCGGTTCCAAGGCAGGCGAGCGCGGCAGCTACGAAGTGTTGTTGATCGATGTTGCCACCGCCGCTGCCGCAACCGCAGCCTTGTTGCGCAACATCCGCCGTGATCCGGCGCTCGACAACCTGCGCATTCTTGTCGCCGGTCGCGACGAGGCCGTGCAGGACCTGCGTTCGGACGAGCGCCTTTCCGCCCTCAGCGAGAATTTCGATGAGCGCGAACTGCGCGAGACCCTGAACCGCGTGCTGGGTGTCGGCAGTCGCGAACTGCAACGCGACAAACCGATGCTCGCGACAAGCGCGGACGAGCGCGACGAAAACAGGCGCGACGACGGCAGCACGCGCAGTTTCCTCGGACAGGTGTTGCTGGTCGAGGACAATCCGGTGAATGCGCGCGTGGCTTCACGCTTGCTGTCCTTGCACGGCATCAACGTGGACCATGCACTCGACGGTTCCATCGCCCTGCGCCTGCTCGGTGAAAAGCGCTACGACCTGGTCTTGATGGATTGCCAGATGCCGGTGATGGATGGCTATACCGCAACGCGCACGCGGCGCGCGGCGGAGGTGGCGGAAAAGCTCCCGCGCCTGCCCATCGTTGCAATGACCGCCAACGCCATGATGGGCGATCGCGAAAAGTGCCTGTCCGCAGGCATGGACGACTACCTGACCAAACCGCTGGATCGCCGCCTGCTGGAAGCCACCCTCGCCAAATGGTTGCGGGAAGGCGTTGCCACGCCGGCAGCAGCAGCCGCACCTGCGGACGCAGCAGAATCATCCGCCCCGAAAGCAGCCGTAGCCGTGCAGGAAAGTGCCGTGATGGCACAGGCGGTGAGCCAGGGCCTGCGCGATGCGGTGGATCAGTCGGTGGTGCAGGAACTGCTTGAGGTGATGGGCGATGGCTTCGGTGACCTCGTCCAGGTGTATTTCGAGGACACCCCGAAACTGCTTGCCCGCCTGCGTGAGGCCGCCTCGCGCGTCGACCATGCGGGCATCGCCGAGATTGCGCATTCGCTCAAGTCATCCAGCGCCAACCTGGGTGCCATGCCGCTGGCCGAGTTGGCCAAACGCGCGGAAATCGATGCGCGCGTGCGTCGTGATGAGGAACTTGCGTCCTTGCCGGATCGCTTGCAGGACGAATACCAACGCGTCGTTGGCGCGTTCGTTACCTTGGGATTGATGGCGTCCTGAGCGCGCAGGCCAATGTGCGCCCAGCGCGTCAGGCATCGGCTCGGTACGGCGCTGACCAGGTAATTTCCGTTCATGGTTCGACAGGCTCACCATGAACGGAATTTTTTGCTCAGAGCTGGTTGAACGGCAACATGGAATCTCACCACGAACGGAATTTCTTGCTCAGAGCTGGCTGACCGGCAACATGAAGTCTCACCATGAACGGAATTTTTTGCTCAGAGCTGGTTGACCGGCAACATGGAATTCCACCGCGAGCGGAAACGCCTTTTACAGCGTTGCCTCAGCTACCGATCTTGGTCTGCAGATAATTCGCCTCACCCAATTGGGCAATCAGTCCAAGCTGGGTCTCCAGCCAGTCGATGTGTTCTTCCTCCGATGCGAGGATATCGACAAACAATTGGCGACTGACGAAATCACCCGCCGACTCGCAATAGGCAATGGCGGCCTTGAGGTCCGGCATCGCCTGTTGTTCCAGGCGCAGGTCGCAGGCCATCACTTCGCTGGGTTTTTCGCCGATCAAGAGCTTGCCGAGTTGCTGAAGATTGGGCAGGCCATCGAGAAACAGGATGCGCTCGATGAGCTTGTCGGCATGCTTCATTTCGTCAATCGATTCCTTGTATTCGTGCTCCGCCAACTCGGCATAACCCCAGTTGCGATACATGCGCGAGTGGAGGAAATACTGGTTGATCGCAGTCAGCTCGTTGAACAGGGACTTGTTCAGGTGCTCAATGACTTTGGCATCGCCCTTCATGCTGCTTCTCTCCATGCAGGAATCGTGGTGCAACGCGCGAATGCGTGCAGGCCGCGACTATAGCGCCGCAGGTATTTTCATGAAGAAACGAGAATCGCACGCATTGAGCATGCAGCAGTCACGCAGGCAACCCGGGCAATCAGGCGGCGATGCGCACCAGGGGAAGGCCGAACTCGCGAACGCTGGCGCTGTGGGTTTCGCTCAGGATTTCCCGCGCCAGATCGGCGCAACTGCCACAACCACTGCCGCAACCGGTTCGCATGGTGAGTTCCTCAAGCGAACGCACGCCGCGCGATGCCGCATCGCGGATGGCGTGATCGGTAATGCCGTTGCAGATACAGACGTACATCGTCGGAACCCGGTTGTGGACGGGCCCATTCCATCGCAAATGCGAATGATTGTCAACAACGATCCGATTCCGTACCCGATCAGCGCGAGAACAGGGGTTCCTTGGTGGCGGAATCCACGGCCGACAGCGGTCGCAGGGGCATCTGGCACAAGGCTTCGGCCATCGGCAGCAAATGACGCAGGGCGCGCAGATACACATCGCGCTTGAACGCGACCACATGCTCGCCGGGATACCAGAAATCCACCCAGCGCCAGATGTCGAACTCCGGCTTTTCATTGGCATCAAGGCGAAAATGGGCTTCCTCGCCCGTGAAGCGCAGCAGGAACCAGACCTGCTTCTGGCCCAGGCACGTTGGCCGTTCATTGCGACGCACATAGCGATTGGGCAGCTTGTAGCGCAGCCAGCCCGGCGTTGCCCCGAGCACCTCGACATGCTCCGCACGCAAGCCGGTTTCTTCCTCCAGCTCGCGATACATCGCCTCCAGCGGGGTTTCGTCGGTGCGCATGCCGCCCTGCGGAAACTGCCAGCCATCACGACTGACGCGACGCGCCCAGAACACGCGGCCGTCGTCGCGCATCAGGATGATGCCGACATTCGGGCGATAGCCATCGGGATCGATCACGGCAAACTCCAATCCGGTTCGCCACACTGCCCATCGCGAGCCCGACCGCGCCTGTGTATGCGCAAGGTGGGCTCGCCGCATGGCACGGCGCGGCGTCAATGGAACCGATTTTTCCACAGGGCCCGCGAAACCGGCAAGGCAAGCGGTCAATCAACCGAATCGATTCGGCTTGACAGACGTAGTCCAGGCTCTAGAATCCGTCCCCCCTCGCGCATCGCGCGCGAAGGTGCTGATCGCCGGCTCGTCCGTCACGCGCGCAACGACTCGCGATCAGCACGATCAGTTTCTTGGCTATGTAGCTCAGCCGGTTAGAGCACAGCACTCATAATGCTGGGGTCGGTGGTTCGAGTCCACCCATAGCCACCAGAATCCTGTCCAGCGACACCCCACGAAGTCCGAAAGAGCCCAGGATATCAAGGGCTCCGGCCCTCCCTTCGTCCTACGACTTCCCAAAGCGTTCATTGCATTCCGACGGTAACTGGCGGTAGATTCGACGGTAACTCGCCGTGTCGTCAGACACCTACCGTCAGAAGGCATCCCATTGCCGCTTACCGATGCTGCCATCAAGAAGCCAAAACCCGTCGACAAGCCAACAAAACTGGCTGATGGCGGGGGCCTCTATCTACTTCTGAATCCGAACGGATCCCGATGGTGGCGCTTCGACTACCGATTCGACGGCAAGCGAAAGACGCTCAGCATGGGGGTCTACCCGGATACGTCCCTGAAGCTTGCACGCGAAAAGCGTGATGACGCGCGGAGGCTGCTGGCTGCGGGAACTGATCCGGGCGCGCAACGCCGGTCGAACAAAGCAGCGGGCATCGATCGGGCAGCCAACAGCTTTGAAGTCGTGGCCCGCGAGTGGCTGGAACTCAAGCGACGCGAGTGGACCAAACTCCAGTTCGAGAAGGAACGGGATCGGCTGCAGAACCACGCTTTCCCGCGAATCGGCCACCTGGCCATCGCCGACCTGGGGGTCACCGAGATCCGTCCGCTGCTCGAGCATTTGGTGAAGCGCAGCCACATCGAGCAAGCTCACCGACTGCGGCATCATCCGTCCTGTTTGAAGTCACTGTTCACGGAGGGCTGATCGCTCTCGTCTATGTGTTCCAGTGCCTGCGGCAACGTGACCTTCAATTGACCGGCTGATTGAGCCATCTTTGCGAAACTCACGCGCCTGAACATGCGCGTTTCGCAAACCGGACAGAGCCCAATCAGATTTCCCAAAGCTGGCGTCTGTGCCTGGTAGACGACCACGCTTTCCTTCGGCGTTCTCGGTTCTCGGCATTTGAAGCAGCGCAACTGACCAGGCTTCAAGGGGCACTTGTTGGCCTTGCGTCTAGCCACCAGAAATGCGATCAAATCGCCACCATGGATTAGCTGCGGTCGGCGCTGATCGATCACCCGGAGCCCTTTGCGGATCCATTCGCGGACCGTATTCCGATGGTTTCCAAACAGGTTGGCGACCTCCTCGACGCTATAGGTGAGGTGCTTCTTCGCCAGTCGATGGTTGGGGTGACGTATTCCCATGGATCACCGCCACGCGCGGCGCAAGGCGGGACTGGCGCCTAGTTGCCTCAAGAAGTTCACTGGCCAGCCTTGCGACTAGACGCGACCTGTTCCTGGAGCCAGGCGTCGACCTCGGCCTCCACCCAGCCGACCGCGCGGCCGCCGAGGTTGATGGGGGTCGGGAACGTCTTCTGCGAACAGCGAAGGTAGATCGTGCTGCGGGAAAGCCCGGTGCGGGCCTCAACTTCGCGACGGCGCAGGATGCACAGACGCGGCGGAACGGCTGGGAGTTGCTTGGCCATGTTCTGCACTCCTCGGTGCGGTTAGGAACATGGCTCCCCCATTATTGGTAGAGAATTTTGATCAGCAACGCTAATTTTTCTTCGGCGCGCGCTGCTACGATTGCCCTCCCCTCGGAAGTTTCGCCGATTTGCGGTTCTTCTCGCGGATCTGTTCGTACCGTTCCGCGAGGGGTTCCAGGCGATCGATTTCCGCGTAGGCAGCCTTCAGCGCCGCAGCTAAAGCGTTGATTTTCTTGTAGGCCATCTTGAGTTGCTCGTGACTTCGATCCAGGTCCCCGGGGTAGGTGAAGGAAACAAGCTGGTCGCCTAAACCAATAGCCTCTTTCACCTCGACCTTCTGCCTCGCAGAAAACATGTCGAGCTTGCCCGGCCACTTCTGCCGAGCCCAGGCGATAACGAGCGGCAGGGAATAGAAATGCGCTCCAGGAACACCCCAAGTCTGCAGCTCACCCTTCTCGGTCGCATACATGACCCGCTTTCGAGCCTTGTCGATGGCCGCCCTGATGTCTTCCCCGGGGCGAAGCACCGCGGGCGCGAGAACGTGGGCCACCTGGGCCAAGGTGTAGGTGAAATCGCGGCTTTCGGATTCGGCCTCAGATGACTCCGACATGACTGTCAATCTCCATGACGAACCGTCGTCAGCTGGGTCCTACCCCGTTAACGCGCACACGTTCGAACAGATCGATCTTACCAACGAGCCCCCTACAAAGTAGCTACCCGCTACGGAGAGATGAGCTCGACGTAGATCGGGGTGAACGAAATGCCAGATCCCGAAACCCGTGCCTTCTCACGTGTCAGCTTCATCTGAGACTCTCGCTTGGAGACATTCGCCTCCTCGTTAAAGACGTTGTAATGGCGGTCCAGGCGCGGGCTCCAGTAACCCATCCCCTGGTCGAAATTGAAGATGAGCTCGGCACCCGAGTGGTACTTCATCACCAGCGAGCGGTGGTGAGGCATGTCCTGTTTGTTGCTTGCCAGTCGGACTTGAACCGATGCGAAGCCGAGTTGCTTGAGCCAAGACTGAATCGTGGCGGTCTGCACTTCTGCAATCGACCAATCGTTTTCGACCCTTCCTCTGCCTCGCGGGGAGCCTTGCATGGCCTCGACAGTGAGCGGAACGGCTGCGCCCTGGGCGAGCGCGCGCAAGGTCTCCGCCAATAGCATGAGCGTCCATGGCGATCTCAGGTACCGGTCTGAGTAGGCAACACTTTCAAGATCGTCCCTACGGATTTGCGAGTAAACATCTGGCGCCTCTTTGGCGAGTAGGCGCAGGAAGCGCTTCCCGAACTCCGCCAAGGCCCCGTCGAGCTCGTGCTTCACCTTCAGCTTCGTCACACCCGCCGGCGCCATGCTCCAAGCGGAAGTATCGACAATCGTCGTCGGCAGCAATGGGACCTGCTCTGTTGAAACCAGTCTGGACAGCGGGTCTCCGGACAACCACTCCTCGCCCGGCACGGACAAATTATCGCGATCACAATAGAGGGTGGAAATGCCCGATCCGCCAACTGCCTGGAAGACAGGGCTGGGTCCGGAGGTCGCACGGTGGTGATTGCTGATACGAACCCCCATCTCGGCCAAGCCCGACAGGCTGCGGCGAGCGTCCTCGTCAAGCTTGGCCCCCACAGGCACCGACAACTCGACGCTCAATCCATCCACGACATGCCATTTCAACAGTCGCGCCCTGAAGCCGGCACTCGCCAGATCCCAGTCCTCCGGCTCACCTGCCAAAAAGAATCTGAGTTCCTGTACGCCTTCGACGACACGGCTAGCCACGAATCGTCGCGGATCGAGCGAACAGTATTTAGCGCCTGAAATACCGTCGAAGTCGCTTGACAGCCGTAGGTGAGCTATTACATCCGCCTGGTCGAACCAGGCAATTGCCCGATGGCGATCGAGTGCACGCCGCTCTACCTGATTGTCATTCCCCGCGAGGCACTGCGTGCACACCGTTTCGCAACTAGCAGGGCAATCCAGACGTGCGCGTGCTTCCGACATCAATTGTGCAAGTTCACTGACACCTGCCAGCACAAATCCTGCCCCGCCGGATACGCAATCGAATAGCTGGATCACCGTACGCGCCCTGCCTGTCGCCTGATCCTTATCCTGACGTGTCGCGAAGTCGATTTCCGTACTAGCGATACCCAAGCGCGAGGCGATCACTTCGCGAAGCGCCAGCCCAAGCGTCGCGCCCGCCAGCTTAGCATCGGTGCCAATACCAAGCCACTCGCCCGTACGCGGCGATTTCAGGAAGATCTCGAGCACGTCGGTCAGGAATTGATAGCCGAGATGGACATTCTTCTTGACGGCTTCGGCGGAGCAGGATGCCGCCTCCTTTCCAACCCCACCTTGTAGTGGCCGATGCACAGTCCCTGGCTTGAGCGAACTGGGCACCTCGTTGCTTGCGGTCATGGAGTCAGCGCGACCGCAGGCCATGCAGATGGCGTAGCCACACCCGTGCTCGCCGCGCGAATGGTGGAACACCTGCCCTTCGTGACCGAAGACAAAATGTCCGCAACTTGCGTCCGGAAACGCGACTGCCTCGCCGCGAACGCTGACCCGCGGATCCTGCACGGGCACGTAAGTCTGCGAGCTGACATCGTTCGAAGGCGCGGCGAAAAAATCTGTCAGGAAGCCGGCCAGTCGAAGGATTGTGTCCAATTCAAGTTCGGTTGAGGCCGCGCCGCACGTAACGCAGATGGTGCTGTCCCGATTTGCGTAAGCATTTTCGACCAACCCGGCGGAGCCACAGTTTCGGCAACGCCAGGAGATATCGAAGCGCTGGGACTCGTTGACTACACCACCAGCGTGCCATTGCAGGCTGACGCCGGCTGAGCGGTGGACGCGGCCATCGATCACCAGTTGCGCACCCGGGGCATATTCGCGAATCGCCACATCGAGGCTACGGGACGGCATTTGCCTAGAAGCGAAGCCGTTGTCCTCGCGCACACCCGCCTCCCGTGCCGCAGTGCGCGCCCGAAATTCCACGACATTGGAGGTGTTGAGCGTGACCACATCGGTCGGAAAGCCATATCCGGGCAGAAAGGCGCGGGCACAGAGGTCCCGAAGCAAATATTCATCCTCCAGACGTTGCAGTTCGCGCTCCAGCGCGCGTTGATAGGGCCCTTCGTCGGTCCCAGCAATTAATGTAGCCAGCTTCGCGCGCTCCGCGCGCCACGCATCGCCGATTCGAGAAACGTGCTCCGCGGCCGAATCACAGATCGCTGTCACGGATCGGCCAGCCAAGACTGTCCCGCGGGTCAACTCACGCACTTTTTCCGGGATCTCTGCTGGAGGCTCGCTTAGGAACGCAATGAAGGCGGCGTCTACCCTTTGGCTCTCGCCGCCGAAGAACCACCTAAGGTTCAATTTGGTGCGGTCGCCGTCGGTCCCAAGCCCAATCAAGAACCGCGCCAGCAGCATCGAATGAACATGCCTGGCCACGATCCGATCGGAACTCAAGATGACCGTTGGTGCCGCAATCCGGGTCACGAAGGGCCACACAGGCGATCGAAACACGCGCATCTCGCGGGGATTTGCCTTGCAGAGCGTATAAGCGATAGCTCTCGACTCGCGTCGCCGGCCTGCGCGTCCAGCTCGTTGCAGATAGTTCGCCGGATGCGGCGGAACATTGTTCATGACGACAGCCGAGACGCCGCCGATGTCCACCCCCATCTCCATGGTCGTCGAACAATTCAGGGCATTGATTCGACCTTCCTTGAACATCTGCTCATACTTCTTCAGCCGGTCGGCATTCTGCTGGGCAGAGTGCTCGGCGGTTCGGTAGTAATAGCCGCCCTCCACCGTGCGATCGGAGATGTCGGACCACAGCCCCACTTGGCGCAAGCCGTGGACCGCGGCGTCTAAGTTAACCACGCGCCGGATCTGGGCGACTATCGGCTCGCTGGATCCGTCCGGGGCGAAGCGCACCGTATTCGGCAGTGCCACTAGGGAGCATCGATAGGCATCGATATCAAACTTGGGCGGAAGGTACAGTGTTACGCCTCGAAGCGTGGTGTCGATCAATCTTCGCGTGACCGGGCAGAGCCAAGCTTGGGTCGGTAGGGAGAAGGTCAGTGTGTCGCGATCGAGCGAGTAACCATTCTCGTACGGCACAAGAATCTTGGCGGAAATCAAGGCAATCCAGGCGGCCTCCAGCCAACTGTCGATGATGTCAGAGTGATCGCGCCTCTTCCTGTCGAGGCCAGTTGCCGCTTCCAGCACTTTAATCAGTCGGCTGGCCTGCCCAGGCCTTACGCTTGGCCACTTCTTGACAGTGCTGCTTTCGATGGCATCAGCAGTAGGCGCGAGCAACTTTTTCGGCGCAAATCGGGATCCCATCCATTCGCGCATCGCCGGAAGCACGCTGATGTAGGAGTTCTCCCGCACATGGAAGTCCAGCCCGACCTTCAGGAAACTCCGCCAGTCCTCGGCGCTTAGCCCCCTCTCACCACCAACGCCGTCCCGGACCACGCGCCCGGCCCAGTGCGCGGGCGTCGTCTGGATCTCGCTCAGCCCCTGGTACCCAACCCGGAGGAGTCCGAGAGTTTCACTACTGTTTTGGTTCTTTGGTCGTCGATAAAATTCCCGCGCCAGCAGCAATTCCGCCATTACAATGCTTCCGGCGTTGCCGTTGAACAGGAGCGGGTTCGCATGACGGTTGTATTCGGTTATGGAAGTTAGATCCGAGCTTCCCGCCAGCTGCTCCGCCAAAGTTCGCCACGGCACCTCTTTGCGGAGAGAAGCCGCCACTCCGCCGCGAAGCGCCGCAGCCTGCTGTTCCAGCATCAGCGCCTGCTCAGACATCCCAACCTCTCGCAGGGACTTCGCCAACGCCTCAAGTTCCTCCGGCGACTTTTCGGACTGAGCGAGCCGGGCCGCAAATCTTGCCTGCTCGTTTCTGACGACCTCGAAAACCAGGCCGCGCAACCGGGATCGCTCGGCTTCCTGCTGCATTCGAACAGCGAGGCGCGCTGTTCCCTGTCGGCTGTCGGTAAAGGTGATGACGCGACGGCCGCGGCCAGGAAGCTCTTCTGGCGATCGTCCGTTGAGTTCCGATTTCGCCGGATCCGGGCAATACTCGAGCACCGTTGGTACGATGCCCGTGAGATAGAACGGTGCTCCCAGGTGAACTCCGCGGAAGAATTCTCGCCCGTGCGAAGAGGCAGTTCCGCACTCTGAACAGTTCGCGTCAGATTTCTGGCACAAGGACACTCGGAACGAGCCTTCGTCATCTGCATGACCAATGCGATGGTTCGAAAGGCCAACACGCTGCACGACATAGTCACTCGCCCCATGCCCGGCAGGAGCGAGGCACAGCAAGCTCCGACTGCCGATGGAACCCTCCGCGTCCTCGTCGGTGGTGGTCTCATCGCCCTCGGCAGCGGTCTCTTCGATGACGGCAAACTCGTCGCCCGCATCTGGCGACACTTGCCGAAGTCTACCCGCCGCGTCTTCCGCAACGAGATGCGGACCTTTGCAGTCATTGCAAAACACCAACTCGCACACTGGCGCACCACACTCGCACGCACCCCGTTGGGCAGCATAGACGTTACCAAATGGCCAATCCGCCAAGGCAGACGACTTGGCACCGCACCCCTGGTCGGCACAGGACCACAGGCCATTCAATGCCCGCTGAAAGAAGTGCCCGCGGACCTTGAGAAAATAGTCGCCATCGACCGCATCGGCGGTCTCGGTCATTACGTCGATCCAGCTGAGCACCTCGAACTTGCGCTCTCGGGCAGTTGCTTCCGTCAACTTATCGGACACGTCGGAAACGATTTCGTCTAGCGAAGCAGGCGTACCTCGCCCTACAATGAAATCTCGAATACGGCGACTAATCGTGTGGCGTGTCAGCGCGGCATACCGCGCCGACGAAACTTCATTGCCGGCATCGATCGCCAAAACCTCCTCAAGCGGGCCGCTCTCAGTGTCCGTAGCCGCCTGGAGCGGCGGGACGCTTCTGGAACCACCAACGATCACGACTTGGTGCTCGGGTACGCCAGCCAAACCTGCGAGGTACTGCTTCAACTTCACAGTGGCATCACCGTCTGCGATCGTTGCGGAGGTCGCGATGAACCGAATCTCTTCGGACCGTTTACCGAACGCTTGAACGACGCGCCGCAGCAATAAAGACATCTCGGCTGCTTGGGACCCGACGTAGGTGTGGGCCTCATCCAGAACAATCCAGCGCAGCGAACCGGATTTACGCGATATCTCGATGATCGGACTGTCGATCTGCCGAATCATCATGTATTCGAGCATTGTCGAGTTGGTCATCAGGATCGGCGCGGGTTGTTCCCGAAGCAACTCTCGCGACATGATTTCGTTCTGACGCTGGCGTTGCTCATTGCGCACCGACGAGGTCCGATCGGGTGTATTGCCGTTATAGAGACAGAAACGGATGTCTCCTTGAAACCTCTTAGTCCACGCGTCGAGACGTTCACGCTGTGAATTGATCAGCGCGTTTAGTGGGTAGAGGAACAACGCGCGAACGCCGACGAGCCTGCCATTCTTGGCGCGGTCACGAACTAGGTCTTCAAGAATAGGCACCATGAAACACTCGGTCTTGCCAGAACCAGTGCCGCTTGTGATCACGAGCGAGCGCGGCTGCGGCTCGAGAAGCGATCGCCAGGCCACAAGCTGATGGCAGTAAGGCTTTGAGTCTGGCAGGAACTGGTAGGGCCCTGGCGTGGCTAGCGCAGCGAGGAGTTCGGCTGAGAGCAGGTAGGGTACTAAGTCGCCCAGCGGCGCGTCTTCCTGTTTCCAACCGAAGGTGTGCTCGAACACTGGCGATCCCAGTAGTCCCTCCTCCGCAGAAGGCTCATCAGCCAGCAGCGAGCGCAAATGCTCCCGCAATCCTGGATGGCGGATGCCGAGCAGGCCCATGGTCGACTCGCGCGATCGCTGCAGGGATTGCGAAACCAAGCTGTGAAAGTAGTTCATCTGATCTCTTTAGTTTTGGCTTCGAGCCAAGTGGCAGGTCACCAGGCCATGGACCGGGGAGAACCAATGAGCGTGATCGAAACTGGCGACGTGACGTATTGCATGCTTCAGGACCGGCAGGGAAATGCCCGACAACTCCAGTGGGGCGCGACCGGTCGTGACGTGTGCCAGGAAGATCGGTAGGTAGGTTACGGCATTGGTGTAGTCCAGCGTCGCTAATCCCTTGATCTCCGGCGGAAGGTCCCGGTCCGCGACCCAGCTTCGCAACTCCAAGCCGCATTGTGTTGGCCATCGTTCGTCCTCGGCGTGCTGTGTGCGAAGCGCCTGATACCAGGTGGGTAGCACAAGCTGCAAAGGCGGCGAGGGAGGCAAGGGACCTCCTTCCAGATAGGTGCCCAGATGCTCGAACCCGGGCCAGAGTCCCTTAATCTTACGGACGCCATCCGCCCTGAACTGTTGGACAAGCGCATCAGGAAAGCCAAGCGATTCGAACCATCCCGAGCAAGCCGCCAACGCATCACGCCAGTGGTGGATCGGAATTGCTTCCCAGACGACGGCTAGCTCGATCTGCACGCGATGGCAGAACTCGATGCTCAACTCCATCCGAAGCACAGATAGCGCAAGGCACCGGGAGTCGCATGCAATCGCCTTCCACACTTCGAAGGCGGAAAGGGGCAGGTGTGCATACTCATCTTTGAGTTTCTTCAAGTACGTCCAGCCCTGATGAGCTGGATCGCCTCCCATCTTGGCGATTTCATTGGAAATCAGGTTCGGCCGCAACTTGGGATGAAAGCCCCTGATCGCGACGCCCAATGCGTCGTCTGCCAGGGTGTCGGAATCGCGAGGCCTCCCCAGTACAAACAACGGCCGAAAGCGAATGCTCGACTCGGGCAACGCATGGATCAGCCAGGGCCCATCCAATTCGACCTGCTCCGGAACAGCGAAGGTCGCTCCACCACTCGGGCCCGATGGATCTCCCTGCAGTCGAATTGGAGCAATCCCAAGTTCGGGGATGCACATTGCCGCGGGAGTCGCATCGGATTCCTGGGTAACCGCATCTGCCGTCGAGATGATGACACTTGTTCCGCCGGACGCAGGCATTGCCCAAAACTTGTAGTGCCCGATGCGAAAAGCGATGTGCTCAATGCCGGATTCAATCGAAAATCGGACTACGCTGTCTTGATTGTCCGACACGCCGAGCAGGGCCGCGACTTCGTCGGCAAAGCTGTACAGGCGGATCCGTACGGGCTGATCGACTACGCGCACGGTTGCGTACTGGGAAGGCGCCGAACCCCGCTCCCCGACAAGTGATAGCACGACGCGGAACGTTTTCACCCCTGTTGGACCTGCGAACAGTACCGCTTCCATGCCAAGCAATTCGTCCAGCGTCATGGTTCGGCCTGACACCAAGTCGCCCGACAGGTTAGTAACTCTCACCCCCTCGAATGGGAAGGGATAGTGAAGCGCAACGGGATTTGGATTTGAGCGCGCATGAACAGACAGGCGAATGTCGTCTTGTCCGTGGTG
>Ga0116176_10002655_pt1 | contig 13393 bp, 8 predicted proteins | sample AD_STIC08_MetaG_FD_89803 | JGI IMG/M metagenome (GOLD analysis project Ga0116176, IMG submission 89803) | Active sludge microbial communities of municipal wastewater-treating anaerobic digesters from USA - AD_STIC08_MetaG | ecosystem: Engineered > Bioreactor > Anaerobic > Digestate | place: USA...
GGGCAAGGAAATCCCCGAAGACTGCCGCCAGCCCTTCGGCCAGATGCTGAGCCAGATTCCGGTTGTTGAAAGACACAACCACATCAGACTGCTGCCAATGCTTGAATGGCACATCGATAGCGAATCGGCCAGCCCGGTGCAGGTCTTTACACCAAACGGACTGCCAGCAAAAAGAAGAACCAAAGCAACCGGTGACCTGCAAACCGGCTGGTTTCGCGAAATACCGATGCTGGGCGGTCCCATCCGGGTCATACTAACGCTGTATTTTCTCATCAGTCTGATCGCGGTCGGCCCGAGCATGGGCTTTTTCTGGACCATTATCTCCATAACTCTTGCCTCGACCTATTACCGGGTCTGCCTGCTGTTCAAAGAAGACATGAACGAGGGCATAGCACCAACCGCCGCGTTTCTCATCTATCTGTTCGCCGGCTTCATGAGCATCGGCGCCCTGGTTTCAGAGACCCTGATCGTCGGTATGATGGCGGCCCTGTTCATAAACATCGCTTTTCCGGCGGCATTTGGCGTATTTCTGAGCGGCCGGCGCAAAATCATCGAAGCCTTCACCGATATCTACAAAAACGATAAAAAGCGTCTCAAATAAACGCAGACACCTGCGGGGCAGCGGCAGATCGGTGGCAAAACTGCTTGACAAAGCGGCGGCAAAATCGGGATATTATTGCAGAAGCTCTGAACCAGAAACGATATCAACAGAAATAAAGAGGCAAAAACTTGAAAGAACTGGCATTACCAATCACTGATCCGGTGCTGATTTTTGCCATTCTTCTATTCATCATTCTTCTGACGCCGCTGCTGCTCAACCGCCTGCGCATTCCGCATCTTATCGGCATAATCATTGCCGGCGCCGCAGTCGGCCCACATGGGCTCAATCTGCTGCACCGCGACAGCGCCATCGTGCTGTTCGGCACTGTCGGATTGCTGTATATCATGTTTCTCGCCGGGCTCGAAATCGAGATTGCCGACTTCAAGAAGAACAGCCGGAGCAGCCTGATTTTCGGCTTCTACACTTTTTCGATACCGATGTTTCTCGGCATTCTGGCCGGATACTACTGGCTGCGGATGCCGATTTTGTCTTCAGTTCTGCTGGCGAGCATGTTCGCCTCGCACACCCTGATCGCCTACCCCATTGTCAGCAGTTTTGGCGTTATCCGCAATCAGGCGGTAGTCGTCGCTATCGGCGGCACGATGATCACCGACACCATGGCCCTGCTGGTACTGGCTGCCATCGTCGGGGTTACCAGCGGCACGATTACCGAGGGTTTCTGGTTACCTGCACAATTGCGTCATTGGCAGCCCAGAAGGGCGCGGCGGAAAGTCTGGCCCTCAAACGCCAGCTCGGCAGTGAGCATCATGAGACCGGGCACGAAGAGCGCATTCTCATTCCGATCGGCAACAGTGAAAATGCGGCAGAACTGGTTAATCTCAGCGTGACTGTCAAATCGCGCCAGAGCCACAGCAGCCTCTATGCTCTGACCGTCATCAATCAGGCAAGTTCTGAAGAACTCGACGAAAAAGAAGCCCAGGCAATTCTCGACACCGCCAAAAAAGCGGCAAGCGCCACCGACAGCAAACTCAAACGCCTGCTGCGCTACGACCACAGCGTGATCAACGCCATCAACGGCATAGCCAGGCACTACCGCATCACCGACCTGATTCTTGGTCTGCATCATCAGAAAAGCCTGAGCGACACCTTTCTCGGTCACCTTACCGAAGGCATACTCAACAGCTGCAATGTCACGACGATGATTTACCGGCCGCGACAACCTCTTTCGACGATCAAACGTGATATCGTCATCGTGCCTGATCAGGCTGAACGCGAAGTTGGCTTTCCGTTCTGGGTATCGAAAATCTGGAACATCGGCCGCAACACCGGTTCGAAACTGGTTTTTCACGCCACGGCACGCACCTGCGAATACCTGCGCGAAATCAACCGCAAGTTCCAGATCGAAGCTGAATTCAATGTCTTCGAAGACTGGAACGACTTTCTCATACTTGCCAGAGACATAAAGGCCGACGACAACCTCATCATCGTCATGAGCCGCCGCAGTGGCCTCTCACACAACCCGGGTATGGAAAAGATCCCTTACTATCTGAACCGCTATTTCACCAGCAACAACTTTATTCTCATTTACCCGATGCAGATTGGCGTCGACGAAAACCGCGAATTCGACATGGCCAGCCCCTCTTTTCTCGAACCGCTGATGGAAAACTTCACCCGCCTCGATGAACTGGGCCGCACAGTAGTCAAACTGTTCAGAAAATTCGACCGCAAAGCCGGCAAACCCGCTGGCAAAAAACCGCCCGAAGACAGCAAACCGCAGGATTAGATCGATCAGATCAGACGCTTTACCATGCGCACCTGATTGCCACAGCCAAGAAAGGTGCATTCATCGAACTGCAGGCGGGCAAGCATGATCCCGCGCCCATGGCATTTGATAAGGTTTTCGGGGTCATTCGGGTCAGGCAGATTGTTAAAGTCAAAGCCTTCGCCCTGATCTGTAACCAGCCATTCACAGCGTTCACGATTCAGTTTGAAATCAATCTGCACTTTGCGGTCGCGGTATGGCGCTGAATGCATGCGCTCCTCGATGACCTGTTCGAGACCATTCGGGCCACGCTCGATCGCCAGGCTCTTTTCATGATAGCCGATACCAAGATTGCCGTGTTCGATGGCATTTATGAGGATTTCCATGAGCCCGAGCCTGATACCGAGGCGATCTTTCGGCTCAAGTGCCGACTCGGTTTCGAGAATCAGGTGGTCGACAATCTTGCTCAGCAGGTCGAGGCGGTTCGAGATGTCCATGCTCAGTTCACGTCTCGAAATGCATCCGAGCACTTCACGCTGCATGGTTCGATGTTTCAAAACATCTGAATACTTGCTGATGATTTCCTGCAGATCCTTCATCAGAGCTGGTTTGATCAGATAATCGTTGGCTTTGAGCCGCAGCGCCTTCAGAGTATATTCGGGAGCATCGAGGGTGGTATTGATGATAACGAGAGCCTCGTTGTCGATCTTGCGCAGCTTTTCTAGCATTTCAAGGCCATTCATGACCGGCATCTGAATGTCGGCAAAAACAATATCGGGCTTGAAAGCGTTGAACGCCTGCAGACCGGCCTTACCGTCGGCGGCGGCCCGCGTTTCATGGCCAAGGCCCTCGATGGCCATTACCATGAATTCTCTGATGACTTCTTCGTCTTCAACCACAAGAATTTTCATGAACTTCTCCTGAAGACCTGAGAGTAAAAATCAGCGTGGTTCCGTCATGTTCATTCGAAACGAACGACAGATTACCGCCAAGGGTCGCGGCCATGATTCTGGCAGAGTAGGTGCCGAGCCCGGAGCCCCTGTCTTTTCCGAATGTGACGTAACGCTCGAAGAAACGGTCGCGAATCTTTTCTGGAATGCTGCCGCTGTTATGAATCTTCACCGTTGCTTCATGGCCGTGATAAAGACTGACTTTTACCAGCCCGCCATCAGGCGAAGCCTCGATAGCGTTCTTGACCAGATTCGAGAAAATAGAAGAAAACAGCAGCTCTTCGCCTTTAACTTCAAATGTTTCGCTGTCCTGCGGCTCGCGGTCGTCTACACGAATATCACAAACGACATCGCGACTCGCTGCCAACCCGGAGCATTCCCGCAACACTTCGCGCAGAACCCTGAGAATGTCGACACCGGCCGGTTTGAGTTCGTAAGTTCCCTGTTCCATCTTATAAAGATCGAGCGAGTGGTGGATCATTTCCATCAGACGTCGTGTGGTTCTGATCTGCAGATTGAGAATATTCTGCTGCGCCTGATTGAGGGGCCCTGCTGCCACCAGCATTTCGGGCGCATTCATGAAAACGGTCATCGGCCCTTTGAGGTCATGGCGGGCAATGCGCTCGATGTCTTCGCGCAATCTGATGTTTTCCTGGAGAAGGCAGTTCTGTTTTTCGAGCTGACGCATCGCCGAAGTCAGACTGAGATGTGTTCTGACGCGGGCTCTGACGATCGCCGGGCTAACCGGCTTGACGATATAGTCGACCGCCCCGAGAGCAAAACCGTTCACTTCATCGATCTCTTCGTCGCGGGCCGAAACAAAAATGACCGGAATCCTGTCAGTCTGCGGACTGGCCTTGAGGCGACGACAAACTTCACTGCCATCGATGTCCGGCATGACAATATCGAGCAGAATCAGGTCGGGCGGGTTGGGCCCACTGGCGAGCTGCAGGGCTTTCTGGCCATTCATGGCCATGATTACCTCGTATTCAGTTCGCAGAATACTGCCAAGAATCTCAATATTATCGATAATATCGTCTACAACAAGTATTCTTGGCTTCGTCCGGTTTTCCATGCTTTCTTTTCCCGTGTTATTTGTCAGCTTCGATGTCGATCTGCAGCCTGGCAGCCAGCTTCGTCAGGGGCTCGACGGCCTGGTCGAATTCGCCGGTTCTGACGGCTTTTTCCAGGAGCGAGTATTCTTCCTGACTGCATACGGATCGCAATTCTTCACTGAGATTCTTATAACATTCTATCAGCTCGACGCTGCTTTGTTTAAGAAGTTTTATCAGAAGCGGCAATTCTTTATGAAGTTTCTGGGAAATATGCGGCGTTGCCTGCCCGTCAAACTCGCTGGTTACCGGCTGCTCGTCCGGCAGGGCCACCCTTATGGCAGAAACGAGAGAACCGAGCCGGGCCGAGAAGTTTTTCATTTCAGTTTCAATCTGGGCGGCAGGTCTTGCTTCTTTGATGCAGCGTTCGAGGTTTTGAGCCTGGGCGAACACTTCGGTTGCCCCGAGATTGCCTGAAACTCCCTTGATGGCGTGCACAAGCTGAGCGGCCCGGGTGGTATCACCCTGTTCGAGAAGCTGGGTAATTCTGGTGGAAACATTTGCCTGCTCCTCGACAAAGCGGCGCAGCAGCTTGACATAGAGAGAAAAGTTGCCCATAACCCTTCGCATGCCTGAAACGACGTCTAGCCCATCAACCCTGAAGCTTTCGGGGCTGCTCTCGGCAAGAACTTTCACCTGCTGAGCCCTGGGAATCTGCTGATCCGGGCGGCAGAAACGTCTGATCGTCTGAAAAAGATCTTCGGGGTTGATCGGTTTAACGATATGGGCATTCATGCCTGACTGCAGACAGCGGTCGCGCGCATCGCTCATCGCATGGGCAGTCATGGCAACGATCGGCAGATCGGCAAATCTTGAATCTGCTCTGATCATGCGGGTCGCGTCGAGGCCATCCATGTGAGGCATCTGAACGTCCATCAGAACTATGTCCCACGGAACATCAGCCGCCATTATTTCTTCGACTGCCTGACAGCCATCACTGGCGATGCGCACCGAGCAACCAGCCTGCTGCAGAAGTTCGAGCGCGATTTCCTGATTGATCAGATTGTCTTCGGCGAGCAGTACCCTGACGCCATAGAGCTGGTTTTTCCAGTCGTGCTCCTCAAAATGCTTCATGCCCTGACGGCGCAGCACCGGGGCGAAAATGCCAATTACCGTATTCATCATATCAGACGGGGTTATCGGAGCCATGATCACGTCGTCGGCAACTGTGCTGCGAATGGTTTTGTCGTTGCAGAGCGCCGAAAATTCATCGCGGTGAGCGACCAGCACCACCGCCGGGCGCTTTTTAAGGGTTTGATCGTTGCGTATGGTGCGAGCCAGCTCCACACCATCCATATCTGTCAATTTGGCATAGATAAAAACCAGATCGCAGAGCTGCTCTTCAGGCTCGCTTTTCAAGGCTTCGAGAAGCTCACGCCCGGAAGGCACCAGTCTGACGGTGGCAGAAGACATTTCGAGATGCGCCATGAGACCGCGCCATGGCAGCGCCCGGCTGTCAGTGATGATGAACCGGCGACCGCCGAGAACCTCTGAAACCGGCTGAGATTTTGCCGTTTCAACCCCGAACCAGGCCGAGAAAAAGAAGCGGCTGCCGCGACCGGGCTCTGATTCAACCTCGAGTTGACCGCCCATGGCGTTTGCCAGCTTTCGCGATATGCTCAGACCAAGGCCGGTGCCGCCATATTTGCGTGTCGTAGAGCCATCAGCCTGCGAAAAATCTTCAAAAATGCGTTTCTGTTGCTCTGGCGAAAGACCAATACCGGTGTCGCGCACCGAGAACTCAAGCTTGACCTGCGACTCGATTTTTTCGAGCAGCGCGACTCTGACCTCGATCTCGCCGCGTTCGGTAAATTTGAACGCGTTCGAAACCAGATTGGTCAGAATCTGGCCCAGCCGATGCGGGTCACCAACCAGATTTTCAGGAATATCGGGCGGAATCATGAAAAAGAAATATATTTCCCTGCCGTTACCGCCTGCCGAAACGACATTGGCAAGGTCGCTCATCACCTCGTCGAGAACGAAACTGGTATTTTCGATGCTGAGCTTGCCGGCCTCGATCTTCGAAAAATCGAGAATATCGTTGATCAGTTCGAGAACCTTATTGCCCGAAACAAGAATCTTATTGAGGTATTCATGCATCTTGTCAGGCATACCAGACTTCAATGCCAGGTGCGAATAACCGATTACCGCATTCATTGGCGTTCTGATTTCATGACTCATATTGGCGAGAAATTGCGTTTTCGCGATGTTCGCACCTTCGGCAGCCTTTTTCGCCTCTTCAAGCGCCTTCTGGGTATTCAGGCTTTCGGTAATATCTTCTTTGACCGCTATAAAATGAGCAATCCTGCCCTCGGCATCGATAACCGGAGAAATATTGGCAGACTCCCAGTAAAGCTCGCCCGACTTGCGTCGGTTGCAAAATCGGCCGGTCCAGCTTTTTCCGCTGAGAATTGTCTGCCACATGTCACGATAATATTCTGCCGGATGAACCTGCGAATTGACGATGCCCGGAGTCTTGCCAATCACCTCATCACGGCTGTAACCGCTGCTTTTACAGAATGAGCTGTTGACATACTCGATCACACCATTGGCATCAGTGATGACAACCATATTGGCACTGTTTTCGATGGCGCGTGACAACAGCATCATGCCGTGCATCGAGTCGGCGAGTTCGTTCAGGGCCTGTTGCCTGCCGTAGAGAGCGAACGCGAAAATCGAAAGAACGATACTGAGAATGAAACTGCTTATAAGTACAAAGGCAGAATCGAAACGCTGCATCGAATCTTCGTAAGCCGGCAATGAGAAAAACCTCGCATGTAAAAACCGGCCACAGATATCGACGGTAGACGTTGCTACAAAACGTGATCTGCGACAACTGCCAATGCCAAGACCGGTTGAATCACACACCAACGCTTCTGCACTTTCTGAGGAGTTGTCATAAAGCTGAACGCCGATCTCATCTCTGTAACTGCCGAGAACTGAGCGAACATATTCAACAAGGTAAACCGGGCTGATCACCATGCCCCACAAATGCCGGGTCTCTGACGCCTGCCCGTCTGATTGCATCTTTCTGACAACCGGAAAAACCCTCAGAAAACCCGTTTTGGCTTCGCCCGTCGATGAACTCTCGATCAGATTTATTCGACCCGAAATTGCGGAATTACCCGTTTTTACAGCTTCCTCAACCGCCTGCCGCCGAACCGGGTCGGACAGGAGGTCAAAACCAATGACCCTGTCGATCTGGCTGCCCTGTGGCGAAACCATGATCACCGGCAGGTAGCTCTCTCTTTTACCGTCAGGCTTTATCTGCAAGGAGGATGACGCGAGAATGACCGTATCTGTGCCTTTTTGAAACAGACTGTCGTTGTCCGTGAACCGGGCAAAACCAATCGCGTAAACCCCCGGGTAAAAACGTTTTACCTGTAGAGATGCGACGAATGAATCCCATTCCTGGCTGGTTACTTCTGACGAGGCCTCAAACAGAGCTGCGCAACTGCGCAGAAGCGCATCGTGCCCATTTGAAACGGCGGCAATACGATGCATAAACTCAAGCACCGACGAGTTGAACTGAATTCTGTCACGTTCAGAATCGTGAGCCGTAACCTTTTGCCAAACCCAGACTGAAGCGACGAACGACACAACCAGAACCAGCCAGGGAATAAGCCACCCCGCGGTTTTTCGACCTGCGCCATGCCTCTTGAGAGCCGAAGCATCGCCATTCGACGGCTTCCGGTCCATTTTCTGCACCTCTGATCAGCCTTGTATCTGAAACTGCGTCGCTGCAGAACAAATGAAACCAGCAGCGGCAGGCGACCGGCACACCTCAGCGCAAGGTGTACACAGCCTCGATTTTCTCCTCCAAGTATAGCACGACCGCAAAATACGAAACGGATTATTCAGAAAAAAATCGGGGCCGTTTCGCCAGTATGCGAAACAGCCCCTGCCGTAAAAGCGATAGATTATTTGTCGCGACGGATGATGTGGTAGCCGAACGGGCTTTTCACAACACCCGAGATTTTACCCACCTCAAGCGCATAGGCGGCATCTTCGAACTCTTTTGCCATCATACCCCGACCAAATTCGCCGAGCGAACCGGCAGCCGATTTGCCGCTCGGGCAATCGGAGTTTTCAGAGGCGATTTTGCCGAAGTCTTCGCCCTTTTTGATGCGTTCGAGAAGTTCTTCGGCCAGTTTTTTTGCCTCTTCGTCGCTTCGCGTCGCCTCACTACGCTCGGCGCCCTTATAGGCAAGAAGAATATGGCTGGCAGAAACCTTGTCACTGACAGCGACAGTCACGCTGGCTATTTCTGCCGTGCCCGAGGCATCGGCAGGCGGCGGCGGCTCTGGCTTCGCTTCGCTGAGATCGGCAGATTTCAGCATCAGGGGTCTGACCCGGTGTTCCTGCAGAGCATAAAGCATTTTTTTCGCGTTGGCCGCAAGTTCATCGGCAATAGAACGAACCCCGGCATCTGAACCGGCGTATTCAGAGCCAAGCCACAGCAGATGCATTTTGCCCTTACCGGGAATCTCGACTGCACCCGAACTGACAAGCAGCTGAAGCTTCAGACCATCGAAACTTTCAACAGTGAGCGTCAGACTGTCGGACAGGTCTTTGTGCAGCTCCGGGCTGTCGGTTGCTATAAAATCGTCGAAGGTCAGATTGGCAAAAAAGTTCTGCACTGCCGGCAAAGCCGACTGTTTCGTCTGCATATCCTCGGCAAGCCCGCTCAAAACAAGGCTGTCGGTAGCACCGGCGCGGGCCAGGCTGAATTTTTCACTGTCGTCTGAATATTTCCAGGCGATCTGTTTCAGCTTGTCGGCACTGATTTTGACCAGCTCTTTGCCCAGCCAGTTTTTCTGATCTTTATCGAGCCAGATAAAGCTCGACAACAGATAAACATAGTCAGACCCGCCAAAACGGAAATACTGGCCGTCGTTGCCAAAACCCTGGCTGCCATCGACCGATTTTGCCTGACGCCCCTTGCCCAGATACAATTCTCTGACAGTTGCGCCCGAAACGTCTTTGAGAGTTATCAGAGCGCTGTCGGCGCCACTCACTGTCGCAGCATCGACAGCGACAGAAGCAACGCCGAGATCGGCATGACGCTGCGGGTTACCGCTGACGCTTTCAACGATTTTGGCGGCATTGACCTGCTGAAAAAATTCTTCGAGGCGGTTTGAATCGACGCGCATGTCATGCAGACCGGGTAGACGCCAGATACCGTTGACCTTTTTCAGTTCGAGCGAACCCTGGTCGGATTTGAGGGTTATACCAGAAATGCCGTCGATATCGGCAGCTTCAACCAGGTTTTTGCCGACAAACGGGTCAGGAGCCTCTTCAGGCCGGCTGCCATGCTGCAGCGCGAACGCCACAGCCACAAGTACAATGGCAATCAGCAATAATTTCAGGTTTTTCACAGCATCGACCTCCTGGTGTTCTGTCTGAAATAGATGAAACTGCCGAGAAGCATCACAAGAATCGGCATCAGCAAAAGATTAACGAAAGTAACCCGGGCACCGAGGCTTTCGATATCCTGGCGCAGCAGCTTGCGGATTTCGCGGCGCCGGCGCATGGTTTCAGACTGTTCGGCGCGGGCCCGTTCAACCTCGCCGCGCTGTTCGGCACTCAGAATCAGGCGTTCACCATCTTTCTTCTGAGACTGCAGCTGGTTGATACGGTTTTGAATCTCTTCGAGCTTGCGGGTCAGGGTGATTTCTTCTTCCTGCCACTTTTTCTGGGCTTCGCGCTCGATCTCTTCGACTCTGGTGAAAGAGCGGTTCGAACGGTTGCGCGAGCGCACCGCGATCAGATCAGAAGAACCGGCAAGCAGGTCGACCGAGTTGGCGATGAAGGCCAGGTTGTCGTTGAGCGGCTGCAGCAGCAGGCTGCCGAAGAAGTTGACCGCTCTGACCGAGTAATCGTTCTGCAGCAGGTCGGTATCGGCGACCACCATTACTGAAACGGCCGAAGCGGCTTTGGCCACGTGTTTTGTCTTAAGATCGGCATGGCGAGCCTCTCTGACTTTTTTCGCGTCTTCAGTTTCGCCTTCAGGAGCGGCAATCGCCGGGGGTTCTGCAAAAGCCGCGGTGAACTGCCCTCTGACCATCGCGGCAAGCGTCTTCTGACTGCCGGTTGCCGGCAGACTGCGCACGATTTCGTCAGGAATCGTCATCGCCTTCATGATATCAGTTTCGTTACCGGCGGCCGTGGTCTGCAGGATATTTGTGAATTCATGAGTTGAACCCTGAGCCTTGCTCAAAAAACCCGAGTTAACCAGCAGCATAGTGTTCAACTTACCGCTGACTGCAGCTTCACGGTTAAATGATTCGCCCTTGATGCTCAGCCAGAGCGGATGATTGCCAAGTCCCTGCGGGCCCATGTTGACCTGGGTGGCCGAATTGACGTCGGCGGCAAGTTTCTGCGGGCTGTAATCGATACCCCAGGCCTTGAACAGGGCCGGAACATCGGACGAGCGATTCATCATGCCCATGAACGGGTTGGCGGCGGCCTGCTGGTTATCGGCCATCGCTGCCGGGTCGACCATGACGATCGCCCGACCGCCCTTGACCACGAACTGGTCGATCGCATAAACCGTCGATTCGGGCAGATTCTTCGGGTGAATGACCATCAGCAGATTGATTTCGGGGCTGATAGCCTCACTGTTCTCTTCAACTTTTCGGATATCGAAGTTCTTGCGCAGTTCTTTGACAAAAAGCCAGTCGTCGGGCTGCCCCGGCTGGGGCGCCATAAACGGCATACTGTCAGCCCTGAGAACCGGCAGTGACGAGAGAATGCCGATCACCGGTTTTTTCGCGGCCGAAACCTGAACGATGGCACGGGTAATGTCGTATTCAAGAAATTCTTCGCGGTCGACAGCAAAAAACGGAATCACTTCTTCTTTATCAGCGGCCATAGCCACCATGCCAAGATAGAACTTCTCACCGGTCGGCAGTCCGGCGGCGGCGAGACCGTATTTGACGGCCCATTCTTCGACATCGGTGTCGGGCTGCGGGTCGAGAATTTCGAGTTCGAGCCGGCCACCGCTGGCAGATACGTATTCGCCGAGAAATTCCTCTACCCTTTTCCCATACTGTTTGTAAAGAAAGGGCACGTTGGCCATCGAACGCGAAAAGTAGAATTTGAGGCGGGTTTTGTCATTGAGCTTGCCGAGCACCGCCCGGGTGCCCTCAGAAAGCGTGAACAGCTTTTCGGCGGTCAGATCAGCACGCAGAACCGCAAAGCCCGCAATGAAATTTACCGCGATGAGAATTACGCCAAACAGCAGCACTGAAGCCAGTGAAGCCGCAATGCCGCCAATTTTTGCATTATGATTGGTATTGCTGGTCATTGTCTGCCTCCTTACTCGGCTTTCTTGCGTTCAAGCACCAGAGCATTGGCTGCGAGCATGAACACAATCACCGAAATGAAATATACCAGATCGCGGCTGTCGATCAGACCACGCTGAAAGCCCTGGTAATGCGTAAAGAAACTGAAAGCCGAAATCGCATCAGACAGCCAGACCGGCAGGTAACGGTTCAAAAAGTCGGTAAAGACACCGACACCGAGCATCAGCATCGCAAAGCAGGCAACGACCGAAATTACAAAGCTGATGACCTGATTTTTCGTCATCGCCGAGAACAGGCAGGTCACCGCGAGAAAGCTGCCAGCAAGCATAAAAGAACCGAGATATGAGCTCAAGATGATGCCATAATCAGGGCTGCCAAGATAGGCGACAGTCAGCACCATCGGAAAAGTCAGCACCAGAGCGATACCGATGAACAGCCAGGCCGCGACGAATTTGCCGGCCAGGGCTTCCCACAGGGTAATCGGCAGAGTGAACAGCAGTTCAATTGTGCCGCTCTTGCGCTCTTCAGACCAGAGGCGCATGCCTACTGCCGGCACCAGAAACAGATACAGCCAGGGGTGCCAGATAAAAAACGGTTCGAGCGTAGCGATGCGGTTTTCAAAAAACCTTGAAATGAAGAAAGTACAGCCCGAGGTTGCCAGCAGAAAGATCACGATAAAGACATAAGCCACCGGTGATTCGAAATAGCTTTTGAGTTCGCGTTTCAACACGGCTTTGAAGTTTCTCATCTGGCAACGCCCCCTTTCGTCAGGTTATAAAATACTTCGTTCAGATCGCCCTTCTCGACGGTGAAACCGTCGACCTGCCAGTTTTTCTGATGAATGAAACTTGCGGTTTCATGGGCGATCGACTTGCCGCTCATCGGATAAAGACGCAGCCTGATGACTTTTTTGCCGTTCTTTTCAGCACCGCCCTCTGCGGCCGATGGTGTCAGGTCGGTCACACGGTCGACGAACTGTACCTTTTCGAGGCCGGGCAGAGCATCTTTAGCCTCGACGCCGATAAGTTCGAGAGTGATGGCGCCGTGCAGTTTCGAGCGGCTGCGCAGCTCTTCGGGGCTGCCGTCAGCGACGATTTTTCCCTCGCCGATGATGATAGCCCGGCTGCAGACCGCTTCGACCTCTTCAAGAATGTGGGTCGAGAGAATGATGCACTTTTCGCGGCCCATCTGTTTGATCAGGTTGCGCACTTCCTGTTTTTGATTGGGGTCGAGACCATCGGTGGGCTCGTCGAGAATCAGGTATTCAGGATCATGCAGAAAGGCCTGCGCAAAACCGACACGCTGCCTGAAACCCTTTGACAGGGTGTCAATCTGCTGATAGGCAACCTCTTTGAGATTGCAGGTTTCCATTATCTTTTTAACCCGGTTCAGGCGCTCGTCACCGTCATAGCCGCGCACTTCGGCCGCGAACATGAGAAAGTCAAAAACGTTCATGTCGCGATATGACGGCGAAGATTCGGGCAGATAGCCGATCTTCGCGCGCGCTTCGAGCGGCTGCGCGATCACGTCGAAGCCGCCGACGGTTGCCGTACCCGATGTGGGTGGCAAAAACGTGGTAATCATCTTCATGGTTGTCGATTTGCCCGCGCCGTTCGGCCCGAGAAAGCCAAGGATTTCGCCCTTGCCGACCGTGAATGATATGTTGTCTACGGCCTTTATCGAGCCAAAATGCCGGGTCA
>Ga0116176_10002656_pt1 | contig 13390 bp, 5 predicted proteins | sample AD_STIC08_MetaG_FD_89803 | JGI IMG/M metagenome (GOLD analysis project Ga0116176, IMG submission 89803) | Active sludge microbial communities of municipal wastewater-treating anaerobic digesters from USA - AD_STIC08_MetaG | ecosystem: Engineered > Bioreactor > Anaerobic > Digestate | place: USA...
CATCCTGATGGCCGGCCGCCACCAGGAAGCGGCCTGAGCCCCGACCGCCCGACACGAACGCAACGAGAACCGACCATGGCACGCACCAAGAGCATCCTCACCGAAGCCCGACAGATCGAACGCGCGGTGACGCTGATCAACCTGGGCGCGCGCCTGCAGGTGCTCGAGTCCGAGACCGACCTGTCGTACGAGCGCCTGCTGCGCCTGTACAAGGAGGTCTCGGGCAAGTCGCCGAGCAAGGGCCAGCTGCCGTTCTCGACCGACTGGTTCATGACCTGGCAGCCCAACATCCACGCCAGCCTGTTCCTGAACATCCACGAGTACCTGAACAAGGTCGCCGAACTCGACGAGATCGACACGGTCATCAAGGCCTACCAGCTCTACCAGGAGCAGACGACGGCGCAGGGCCTGGAGGCGCTGCTGTCGGTCACGCGTGCCTGGCGCCTGGTCAAGTTCGTCGACAACGGCATGCTCACGATGACGAAGTGCAGCAAGTGCAGCGGGCACTTCGTGACGCATCCGCACGAGATCGCCAAGCACTACGTCTGCGGCCTGTGCAACCCGCCGGCGCGCGCCGGCAAGGGCCAGGCCGCCGGTTCGATCAAGATGATGGCCGGCGACGAGTCGGTCCATTGAAGACGGCCCATTGAAGTTTCGGTTCGGCCGGTCGATATCCCGGCATCGGTTCCACGGTTTCTTGCATGTCTCCTCCTGGCACGTCCCTGAGTGCCTTCTGACGGGTCCTTCGGGGCCCGTCTTTTTTTGTCCGGGCCGTCGCCGGGCCGCCAACCCGTGGCCGGGATTGGCCGTGACTGACCGCCCAGTTGCAGCGATCGCCCCGCGGCGCGGCAGGCCACACTCAAGACATGGGGGATGGCGCCGATAAAGGCGCATCACCGCCTGCCGCGCGAGCGGCACCCAGGTCCCGGAACACCCACATGTTCGTACTCATCGGCTACGTCGTCGCGCTCGGCTGCATCTTCGGCGCCTACATCATCCACGGCGGGAACATGAGCGTGATCATCCACGCCCTGCCCACCGAGCTGATGGCGATCCTGGGCGGCGCGCTGGGCGCCTTCGTGGTGAACAACCAGCCGAAGGTGCTGAAGGCGACGATCGCCGCGCTGCCGAGCCTGCTGAAGGGGTCGAAGTACTCGAAGGCGCGCTACATGGAGCTGATGGCGCTGCTCTACGACATCCTGCAGAAGGCGCGCAAGGAAGGCCTGATGTCCATCGAGAAGGACGTCGAGGACCCGCACAGCTCGCCGCTGTTCCAGAAGTACCCGACGGTGGGCAGCGACCACCACGTCGTCGAGTTCATCACCGACTACCTGCGCATGATGGTCTCGGGCAACCTCAACGCCCACGAGATCGAGAGCCTGATGGACTCGGAGATCGAGACCCACCACCACGAGGCGCATGCGCCGGTGGCGGCGATCGCGCGCCTGGCCGGCGCGCTGCCGGCCTTCGGCATCGTTGCGGCGGTGCCGGGCGTGGTCAACACGATGGGATCGGTCGGCCAGCCGCCGGCGGTGCTGGGCGGCATGATCGGCTCGGCGCTGGTCGGCACCTTCCTGGGCATCCTGATGGCCTACGGCGTCGTCGAGCCGCTGGGCGGCCTGCTCGAGCAGAAGGTCGACGAGAACGGCAAGGAACTGCAGTGCATCAAGACGACGCTGCTCGCGTCGATGCAGGGCTACGCGCCGCAGGTCGCGGTGGAGTTCGGCCGCAAGGTGCTGTACTCCGGCGACCGGCCGACCTTCGCCGAGCTCGAAGGCCACGTCAAGGGCAAGAAGTAAATGGCCGGCGACAGCAAGAAGCTCCAGCCGATCATCATCAAGCGCGTCAAGAAGGGCGGCCACGGCCACCACGGCGGCGCCTGGAAGATCGCCTACGCCGACTTCGTGACGGCGATGATGGCCTTCTTCCTGCTGATGTGGCTGCTGGGCTCGACCACCGAAGGCGACAAGAAGGGCATCGCCGACTTCTTCAACGCGCCGCTGAAGCTGTCGCTGCTCGGCGGCGGCAGCGGCTCGGGCGACTCGTCGCACGTCGTCAAGGGCGGCGGGCAGGACCTGTCGCGCTCGAGCGGCCAGGTCAAGAACGGCGATGTCGAGGCCAGGCGCCACACCATCAACCTGCTGGCCCTGAAGGCCGAGCAGCGCAAGGCCGAGGCCGCGCGGCTGAAGGCGCTGGCCGAGAAGGTCGAGGACGTGATCGCCTCCAGCCCCAAGCTGGCCGCGATGCGCTCGCAGATCCGGCTGGACATGACGGCCGACGGGCTGCGCATCCAGATCGTCGACGAGCAGAACCGGGCGATGTTCGACAGCGGCAGCGCGACGGTCAAGCCGCAGATGCGCGAGCTGCTGCGCGAGCTCGGCAGCGTGCTCGGCGAGGTGCCCAACCGCCTGACGCTCGAGGGCCACACCGACGCGATGCCTTTTTCGGCCGGCGAACGCGGCTACAGCAACTGGGAGCTGTCGAGCGACCGTGCGAACGCCTCGCGGCGCGAGCTCGTCGCCGGCGGACTTCCCGACGACCGCGTGCTGCGCGTCCAGGGCCTGGCCTCGAGCGACCTGATCGAGAAGCAGCAGCCCGGCAGCCCGGCCAACCGGCGCATCAGCATCATCGTCATGAACCGCGACGCGGAGGACCGGTTCTTCCGCAACGCGCCGCCGGAGGCGGACACCGAGGCCGCACCGGCGGCCGCCGCCGACGCCGCTTCCGCCGGACAGGCCTCAACTTCGGCCACCGACACCCGATAACCGCCACAACGCCGTCCCGGGCACGCAGCGAGGACCCCATGAGTACCGCCACCGACATGAAATTCCTGATCGTCGACGACTTCTCGACCATGCGGCGCATCGTGCGCGGCCTGCTCAAGGAGATCGGCTACAACAACGCCGAGGAAGCCGAGGACGGCGCCGCGGCGCTGAACATGCTGAGGAACGCGAAGTTCGACTTCGTCGTCAGCGACATCAACATGCCCAACATGAACGGCTTCGACCTGCTCGCGGCCGTCAAGAAGGACGACGCGCTGAAGCACCTGCCGGTGCTGATGGTGACCGCCGAGGCGCGCAAGGAGGACATCGTGCGCGCCGCCCAGGAGGGGGCCGCCGGCTACATCGTCAAGCCCTTCACCAAGGCCACGCTCGAGGAGAAGGTGCAGAAGATCATGCAGAAGCTCGCGGCGACCGCCTGAGCCACTTCATCGGAAGGACAAGAACATGAAGATGGACGACGTTTCGACGCTGGCGCCGCCGGCCGCGGCCTCGCCGGAGGTGTTCCAGAAGATCGGCGAGATCACGCGCCTGCTGCACGACACGCTGGAGCAGCTGGGGGTCATGCCGAAGCTGCAGGTCGCCGCCGACGGCCTGCCCGACGCGCGCAGCCGCCTGAACTACGTGGCCGAGAAGACCGGCGCCGCGGCGAACAAGGTGCTGAACTCGGTCGACCAGGCCAAGATCGAGCACGGCCGCATCGCCGACGAGACGCGGCGCATCGCGCGGGCCATCGTCGCCGACCCGGTCAAGGCCGTGGCCTCGGGCGCGGTGATGAACTTCGTCGGCGACGTCGAGGCGGCCACGGTTCGCATCGACGGCCACCTGACCGACATCATGATGGCGCAGGACTTCCACGACCTCACCGGCCAGGTCGTGGCCAAGGTCGTGACCCTCGCGACCGACCTCGAGGACAGCCTGGTCAAGCTGCTCGTGCAGGTGACGCCGCCGGAACAGGCGCACAAGGTCGATGCCAACATCCTGAACGGCCCGGTGGTGAACCCCGAAGGCCGCACCGACGTGGTCGCCAACCAGAGCGAGGTCGACGACCTGCTCGCGAGCCTGGGTTTCTGACCCGGCGGGCGGCCCGCGGCCGCGCGCATCGCCAGGGCGGCCCGAGGGCCGCCTTTTTCGTGGTCGGTCAGCGCCGCGGACGGCCGAGCAGCCGTGCGAACCAGCCGCCACGCGGCGGCGGCGGCGGGTCGACCGGTTCGGCCTCGGCGGCGATCTGCGCCAGCGACTCGAAGATCAGGCGACGCATCGCCACGGGCTCGCCGAGCGCCTGCGAGATCTCGAGCGCCGCGCGCGCGGCGAGCAGCGAGTGGCCGCCCAGGTCGAAGAAGTTGTCCTGGACGCCGACCTGCGGCAGGCTCAGCAGCCGCTGCCAGATCTCGGCCACGGCCTGCTCGCGCGGCGTGCGCGGTGCCACCGGCGCCGCGAGGTCGTCCTCGTGCGTGCCGGGCTCGGGCAGGCGCGAGCGATCGGTCTTGCCGTTGGGCAGCAGCGGAATCGCCTCGAGCGTGACCACGTGCTGCGGCAGCATGTACTCGGGCAGCCGGCTGCGCAGGTGCTCGCGCAGCGCGCCGGCCGACGGACGCGCGCCGCCCGCGCCGACGACGTAGGCGACGAGCCGCGCGTCGCCCGGCCGGTCTTCCCGCACGACGACGAGGCTCTGGGCGACGTCGGGGTGCGCGCCGAGGGTGGCCTCGATCTCGCCGAGCTCGATGCGGTAGCCGCGCACCTTGACCTGGTGGTCGAGCCGCCCGAGGTGATCGAGCTGGCCGTCGTGCCGCCAGCGGCCACGGTCGCCGGTGCGGTACCTGCGCCGTCCCGGCCGCGCCGGGTCGTCGACGAAGCGTTCGGCGCTGAGTTCAGGGCGGTGCAGGTAGCCCAGCGCGACGCCCGCGCCACCGATGCAGATCTCGCCGGGCACGCCGATCGGGCAGGGCTGGCCCTCGGCGTCGAGCACGTGGATCTGCGTGTTCGCGATCGGCCGGCCGATCGTGATGCCGCGCTCCTGCGACGCGACCCGGGCGCAGCTCGACCAGACCGTGGTCTCCGTCGGCCCGTACATGTTCCAGACCTCGTCGCATCGCTCGAGCATCTGGCGCGCGAGATCGGGCGGCAGGCCCTCGCCGCCGACGAGCGCCCGCAGCCCCGGCGTGGCGCGCCAGCCGGCCTCGAGCAGCAGCCGCCAGGTCGACGGCGTGGCCTGCAGCAGCGTGATGCCGTGCTGCCCGATCAGGCGCAGCAGCGTCGCGCCGTCGACCGCCTCGTCGCGCCCGGCGATCACGACCTGCGCGCCGACCGCCAGCGGCAGCAGCAGCTCGAGCACCGCGATGTCGAAGCTCAGCGTCGTGACGGCCAGCAGGCGGTCGTGCGCGGCGAGGCCGGGTTCGCGCGCCATCGACCGCAGGAAGTTGACGACCGCGGCGTGCGGCACGGCCACGCCCTTGGGCTGGCCGGTCGACCCCGAGGTGTAGATCACGTAGGCCGGGTCCTGCGGGCGCGCATCGAGGGCGTCGTCGGCGGCCAGCCGGGTGTCGGGCAGGTCTGCCAGGGCCGCCGCGAGCGAGTCGAGCGGCAGGCAGCGCTGCGGCGGCCAGTCGATCCGGTCGGCCGCTGCGGTCTGCGAGACGAGCAGCGCGAGGCCGGCATCGCGCGCCATGAACGCGAGGCGCGCGGCCGGGAAGTCCGGGTCCAGCGGCACGTAGCCGGCACCGGACTTGAGCACGGCGAGCTGCGCCACGACCATGTCGATGCCACGCTCGACGCACAGGCCCACCAGCGCGCCGCGGCCGATGCCGCGCGCGCGCAGCAGGCGCGCCAGCCGGTTCGACGCCGCGTCGAGCGCCGCGTGGCTCAGCGTCCGGCCGCCGCAGACCAGCGCCGGCGCGTCGGCGCTGCGTTGCGCCTGTTCGCGCAGCAGCTCGTGGACGAGTGCGCGCGGGCCGCGGTCGTCGTCGGTGTCGGTGGCGTTCCATCGCGCGATCTGCGCCAGTTCGGACGCGCCGGCGAGTCGCAGCCGCGACATCGGCAGGCCGGGGTCGTCCAGGGCCTGGCCCAGGAGGTCCAGGTAGCGGTCGAGCAGGCGGTTCGCGGTGTCGATCGTGTACAGGTCGGTCGCCACCGTGACGCCGATCTCGCGCGAGATGTCGAGGTCGACGTGCAGTGCCAGGTCGAACTGTGCCGCCGTCCGGTCGTTCGGCTCGAGGCGCGCCGCCAGGCCGTCGAAGCGTACCGCGTCCCAGGGCGTGTTCAGGACGTTGAACAGCACCTTCAGGTCACCGAAGGGCGCGCCGGCCGGATGCTGGCGCAGGCGCTCGACGAGGTAGTCGAAGGGCAGGTCCTGGTGGGCGTAGGCACCCAGCGCGGCGTCGCGCACGCGCGCCACGAGTTCGGCGAAGCTCGGGTCGCCGCCGGCGTCGGTGCGCAGCACCAGCGTGTTGACCAGCGTGCCCACGAGCTGCTCGGACTCCAGCGAGGTGCGGTTCGCGATCGGCGTGCCGACGGCGACGTCGTCCTGCGCGGCATGGCGCGAGAGCTGCCACACGAAGGCGGCCAGCAGGGTCATGAACGGGCTCGCCGCCAGTTCGCGGCTGAGGCGCCGAACGCGGTCGATCAGGGCCGGCGGGAACGGCCGCACGACGTTCGCGCCACGGCTGCTGCGCGGCCCCGGCACGCCATGGTCGGGCAGCAGGCCCAGCGGCTGCAGGCCGTCGAGCCGGCGTTGCCAGTAGAGCCACTGCGCGTGCAGCGTCTCGGGTCCGAACTGCTCGCGTTGCCAGGCGGCGTAGTCGGCGAATTCGACCGTGCGCCCGGCGAATCCGGGCGGACGCTTCGCCCGGTGCGCGGCGTAGGCCTCCGACAGCTCGCGCAGCAGCACGCCGAAGGACCAGTCGTCGCAGACGACGTGGTGCATGACGAGCCCCAGCAGGTGCGTGTCGTCGTGCACGCGCACCAGGGTCCAGCGGTGCAGCGGCCCGCGGGCCAGGTCGAAGGGCTCGTTCGACGCCTCGCCGATCAAGCGGGCGGCTGCGGCCTCGCGCGCCGCGGCGTCGGGCTGGCGCATCAGGTGGTGGTCGATGCGGGCCGGCGCGGGGGGACCGATCTGCGCTTCGGGCTCGTCGCCGGCGAGCACGAACACGGTCCGGAAGGCTTCGTGACGCCGGACCACGGTGTCGACCGCCGCCCGCAGGGCCTCGAGGTCGAGCGCGCCGACCAGGCGCAGCGCCAGCGGCATGTTGTAGGCCACGCCTTGCGGGTCCATCTGCTGGAGCAGCCACATGCGGCGCTGCGAAAAGGAGACCGGCAGGCGCCGGTCGCGCGGCCGCGGCAGGATCGGTCGCCGTTCGGGCAGGCTGGCGGCGCCGTCGGGCGCCAGGCGGCGCACGATGTGTTCGGCGAGTTCGGCCACCGTCGGGGCCTCGAACAGCGCCTGCAGCGGCAGCTCGACCCGGAAGCTCAGCCGCGTGCGCGACACGACCTGGGTGGCCATCAGCGAGTGCCCGCCGATGTCGAAGAAGTTGTCGTGCACGCCCACCGACGACAGGCCGAGCACCTCGGCCCAGATGTCCGCCAGCGTCTGCTCGATCGGCGAGCGCGGGGCGACGTGGGCCGCGGTGGCGTCCCCGTCGGGGGCCGGGAGCGAGTGGCGATCGAGCTTGTCGCTGGCCAGGCGCGGCAGCGCCGGCAGCGCGACGTAGCACGACGGCAGCCAGGCCTCGGGCAGGCGTCTGCGCAGCGCCTCGCGCAACGCGTGCTGCTGCGGGCGTCCCGGCTGCAGGCCGGGCACGTCGCCGACGACATAGGCCACCAGGCGCGGCTGGCCCGGGCGGTCCTCGCGCAGTAGCACGGCGGCTTCGCGGACGCCGTCGCACTCGGCCAGCGCGGCCTCGATCTCGCCGAGCTCGATGCGCAGCCCGCGCAGCTTGACCTGCCCGTCGGCGCGGCCGACGAACTCCAGCAGCCCGTCGCCCAGGCGCCGGCGCACGAGGTCGCCGCTGCGGTACAGGCGCCCGCCGGGCCGGAAGGGGTCGTCGATGAAGCGCTCGGCCGTCAGCGCGGGGTCGTTCAGGTAGGCCCGGGCGAGGCCCTCGCCGCCGATGTAGAGCTCGCCGACCACGCCGGCAGGCACCGGCTGCAGCCATTCGTCGAGCACGTGGCCGATGGCATGGTCGACCAGGCGCCCGATGGGCACCGTGCCGGCGCCCGGCGGGGCCTCGTCGACCTCGTGCCAGGTGGCGTCGATGCCGGCTTCGGTGGGGCCGTAGAAATTGCCCAGCGCGACCTGGGGCAGCCGGCGGCGCAGTTCCCGGGCGAGGGCCCGGTCGAGCGCCTCGCCGCCGCACACCAGGCGGCGCAGCGTCGTGCAGGCCGCCAGGCCGGGCTCCGCGAGCAGCGCGCGCAGGGCCGAAGGCACCGACTGGACCAGGGTCACGCCGTGCGCCTGCATGGCCTGCACCAGCGCAGCCTGGTCGTGCGCGACTTCGGCCGGCACGAGCACGAGGGCGGCGCCGGCGGCGAGCGGTTCCAGCAGTTCGACGAGCGAGGCGTCGAAGCCGATGGAGGTCTTGGCCAGGATCCGGTCGCCGGGGCCGAGGGCGACGGTGTCGATGAACCAGCGGGCGTGGGCGGCGAGGGCGCGGTGCGGAACGACCACGCCCTTGGGCCGGCCGGTCGAGCCGGAGGTGTAGATGACGTAGGCCGGGTCCTCGCGCGACGGCCACCGGCCCGGGGGCGTCGCGGGCCGGTGGTCGATGGCCGCGGCGATTTCCGGCGCGTCCAGGCACAGCGTGGCCGGACCTGCCTCGGCCGTCCGCAAGCTCCGTTCGGTGAGCAGCAGCGTGGCGTCGCAGTCGGCGAGCATGAAGGCGCGCCGGGCGGCGGGCTCGGCGGGGTCGAGCGGCACGTAGACGGCACCGCATCGAAGCACGGCCAGCACAGCGACCGGCAGGTGCATCGACCGCGACAGGCACACGCCGACGAACCGCCCCGGCCCGACGCCGAGCGCGTGCAGGTGGTGCGCCAGCCGGTTCGCCCGGGCGTCGAGTTCGGCGTGGCCGAGCACGCCCGTGGCGTCGATGACCGCGGGCGCGTCGCCGCGCTGCGCGCCCTGCCGGGCGATCCGCTCGAGCAGGCCGGTCGTTTCCGCGCCGCGCAAGGGTCCGGCGAGCGCGAGCAGGCGGCTGCGTTCGACCGCGTCCATCAGCGGCAGGCGGTGGATCGCCTGCGACGCGTCGGCGGCGATGCCGCGCAGCAGGGTGGCGAACTGGCCCGCCAGCGCCTGCATCGCCGGTGCGTCGAACAGGTCGGTGGCGTACTCGATCTCGCCGCGCAGGCCGTGCTCGGCCTCGGTCAGCGCCATCGACAGGTCGAACTTCGCGCGTGTGTGCGGCACGTCCAGCGCGTGAACCTGCAGACCGGGCAGGTCGGGCGCGGCGAGGCGCTGGCTGTCGAGCTGGAAGCTCACCTGCACCAGCGGGTTGCGCGACAGGTCGCGCTGCGGCGCGAGCTCGGCGACGAGCCGCTCGAAGGGCAGGTCCTGGTGCGCATAGGCGTCGAGCGCGCGCTCGCGCACCTGGCGCAGCACCTCGGTGAAGGCGGGGGCGCCCGACAGGTCGGCGCGCAGCACCAGCACGTTGACGAAGCAGCCGACCAGGTTCTCGAGCTCGGCCCGCGGGCGACCGGCAATCGGCACGCCGACGGCCAGGTCGCGCTGGTGCGACAGCCGCATCAGCAGCACCTGGAACGCGGCCAGCAGCACCATGAACAGCGTCGCGTCTTCGCGCCGCCCCAGGCCGCGCAGGGTTTCGGTGAGCTGCGGGTCGAGAACGAAGCGCTGCACCGCGCCGCGGTGGCTGGCGCGCGCCGGTCGCGCCGTGGCGCTCGACAGGTCGAGCACCGGCAGGTCCTGCAGCCGGGCGCGCCAGTGTTCGAGCTGGCGCAGCATCGGCAGGTCGTCTTCGTGCTCGCGTTGCCACAGTGCGTGGTCGGCGGGCTGCAGCGCCAGCGGCGGCAGCACGGCGAGGTCGGCGTCGGCGGCATACAGTGCGCCCAGCTCGCGCAGCAGCACGCCCAGCGACCAGCCGTCGAAGACGATGTGGTGCACGACGAGCAGCAGCACGCGCTCGTCGTCGGCGCGGCAGGCGAGCTGCACGCGCATCAGCGGCGGCTGCGCCAGGTCGAAGGGGCGGGCCGCGCCGGCGGCCAGCCAGGCCGACAGCGCCGTGTCGTCGGCCAGGGACGCGGTCTCGAACTTCAGCGGCGGCACGGCGTCGGCCGGCAGGATGCGCTGCACGACCGGCAGGCCGTCGTCGACCGTCGCCTCGAAACCGGTGCGCAGGCTTTCGTGGCGCGTCACGAGGGCCTGAAAGCAGCGCAGCAGCCGCGACGTGTCGAGCACGCCGCTCAGGCGCAGCGCGCAGGCCGTGTTGTAGACCCCGCCCGCGCCTTCGATCTGCTCGATGAACCACAGGCTCTCCTGGACGCTGGACGGTGGGCAGACCAGCCGGCCCGGCGGGCGCGCGCGGATCGGCGCGGTGGCCGCGTCGGGCGCGAGCTGCTGCAGGCGCTCGGCGAGCCCGGCCACGGTCGGCGATTCGAACAGCGCCTTCAGGGGCAGCTCGACCTGGAAGGTCGCGCGGGCCCGGGCCACCACCTGGGTCGCCAGCAGCGAATGGCCGCCGAGGTCGAAGAAGTTGTCGAACACGCCGACGCCCGCCAGGCCGAGCACGTCGGCCCAGATCGCCGCCAGTGCCTGCTCGACCTGCGTACGGGGCGCGACCGCCGCCGGCACGACGCGTTCGCCGGGCGCGGGCAGGGCCTGCCGGTCGAGCTTGCCGCTGGGCAGGCGCGGCAGGCCGGCGAGCACGACGAAGGCGGAGGGAAGCCAGGCCTCGCCGATGCGGTGGCGCAGGGCGTCGCGCAGCGTCGCCTCCTGCAGCGACGCGCCGGCCACGTAGGCCACCAGCCGCGGCGACCCGGGGGTGTCCTCGCGCAGCAGCACCGCCGCCTCGCGCACGCCGGCGCAGTCGACCAGCGCGGCCTCGATCTCGCCGGGCTCGATGCGCAGGCCGCGCAGCTTGACCTGCCGGTCGGTGCGGCCGACGAACTCCAGCAGGCTGTCGGCCTCGCGGCGGCACGCCAGGTCACCGCTGCGGTACAGGCGCCGGCCGGGCTCGAACGGGTCGGGCACGAAACGCTCGGCCGTCAGGTCCGGGGCTCCGAGGTAGCCCAGCGCCAGGCCCTCGCCGCCGAGGTACAGCTCGCCCGCCACGCCCGCGGGCACGGGTTGCAGCGCGGCGTCGAGCACATGGGCGCGACCGTGCGCGACGGCCTGGCCGATGGGCACCGAACCGCGGCCGGCGGCGACTTCGGTGACGGCGTGCGCGGTCGCGTCGATGCCGGCTTCGGTCGGGCCGTAGAGGTTGTACAGGGCGAGCTGCGGCAGCATGCGGCGCAGGTCGCGGGCCAGCGCACGATCGAGCGTCTCGCCGCCGCTGACCAGCACGCGCAGCGATCTGCACAGCACCAGTTCGGGCTGCGCGATCAGCACGCGCAGCGCCGAGGGGACCATCTGCAGCACGGTGACCTCGTGCGCCCGGATCGCGCGCACGATCCCGGCCGGGTCGCGATCGCCCTCGGGCGCGGCCAGCACGAGGGCGGCGCCGGCGGCGAGCGGTTCCAGCAGTTCGACGAGCGAGGCGTCGAAGCCGATGGAGGTCTTGGCCAGGATCCGGTCGGCGGGGCCGAGGGCGACGGTGTCGACGAACCAGCGGGCGTGGGCGGCGAGGGCGCGGTGCGGAACGACCACGCCCTTGGGCCGGCCGGTCGAGCCGGAGGTGTAGATGACGTAGGCCGGGTCGTCCGGCGAGGACCGGTCGTCGGGCCCGCAGGCGGGCAGCGCTGCGATCTCATCGGCTTCCGCGTCCGGGCACAGCACCCGGGCGGCCGTCTCGACCTCGGCGGCGCCCGGCGTCGTGACGAGCACCCGCGCAGCGCAGTCGGCGAGCATGTAAGCCCGCCGCGCCGCCGGCTCGGCGGGATCCAGCGGCACGTACACGCCGCCGGCGCGCAGCACGGCCAGCGCGGCGACCACCAGCGCTGCGGACCGCGGCAGGCTCACCGCGACGGCCACGCCCGGCCCGACGCCGAGCGCGTGCAGCCGGTGGGCGAGGCGGTTGGCAGCGGCCTCCAGCTCGGCGTGGCTGAGCCCGCCGTCGTCGCCGACCAGCGCCGGGGCCTGGGGCCGGCGCCGGGCCTGAGACGCGATGAGGCGGTGCAGCACGCCCGGGGCGTGCGGCGCCGGCCGGCCGCGGCCGCCGGCGTCGAGCAGCGCGGCGCGCTCGGCGTCGTCCATCCACGGCAGCCGTCCGATCGACGTCGACGCGTCGGCGGCGATCGCCTGCAGCAGTCGGGCGTAGCGCAGCGCCAGCCGCGCGATGCGGCGCGCGTCGAACAACTCGCTGGCGTAGTCGATCGTGCCGTGCAGCGCGCCGTCGCGCGCGTGCAGGCGCATCGACAGGTCGTACTGCGCGACCACGCGCGACAGCGCCACCGGCTCGGTGTCGAGGCCCTCGAGCCGCGGCGCGGCGCGCGGCTGGTTGTCGAGCTGGAAGGAGACCTGGACCAGCGGGTTGCGGGACAGGTCGCGCTGCGGCGCGAGCTCGGCGACCAGACGGTCGAAGGGCAGCTCCTGGTGGGCCAGCGCGTCGAGCGTGCCGGCGCGCACGCGGGCCAGCGCCTCGGTGAAGGGCGGGTCGCCCGACAGGTCGCTGCGCAGCACGACGGTGTTGACGAAGCAGCCGATCAGACCTTCGAGCACGGCGTGCGTCCGGCCGGCCACCGGCACGGCCACGGCCACGTCGTCCTGCCGCGTCAGGCGCATCAGCAGCACCTGGAAGGCCGCCATCAGCACCATGAACAGGGTCGCGTCCTGCCGTCGCGCGCGCGACTGCAGCGCGGCGACGAGCCCGGCATCGATCTCGAAGCGATGCAGCGCGCCGCGGTGGCTGGGCTCGGCCGGTCGCGCGCGGTCGGCCGGCAGGTCGAGCGCGACCAGCCCGTCCAGGCGCGCTCGCCAATGGTCGAGCTGGGCCTTCAGCGCCGGCTGCCGTAGGCGATGGCGCTGCCACAGCGCGTGGTCGGCCGCCTGCAGCGGCAGCGCGGGCAGGGTGTCGGCGGAACCGCCGGCGTCGTAGATCTGGCCGAGTTCGCGCCACAGGACGCCCTGCGACCAGCCGTCGAACACGAGGTGGTGAACGACGATCAGCAGGACGTGCTCGAACGGGCCCAGGCGTGCCAGCCGGGCCCGCAGCGGCGGGCCGGCGGCCAGGTCGAAGCTTGCCGCCGTGACGGCGTCGAGCCACTGCGGCAGTTCGGCGGCGTCCGCGAGCGGGTGGACCTCGAGCCTCAGCGGGACCGAACCGGCGGGCGCGACCTCCTGCACGACCGCCAGCCCGGCGTCCGCGGCGTCACGGAAGCGGGTGCGCAGCGCCTCGTGCCGGTCGACCAGTGCCTGCAGGCTGCGCTCGAGCCGCGCCCGGTCGAGCGGCCCCGCGAGCCGCGTCGCGAAGGCGCTGTGGAACAGGCCCGCGCCGGGGTGCAAC
>Ga0116176_10002691_pt1 | contig 13245 bp, 17 predicted proteins | sample AD_STIC08_MetaG_FD_89803 | JGI IMG/M metagenome (GOLD analysis project Ga0116176, IMG submission 89803) | Active sludge microbial communities of municipal wastewater-treating anaerobic digesters from USA - AD_STIC08_MetaG | ecosystem: Engineered > Bioreactor > Anaerobic > Digestate | place: USA...
AAGGTTTTGGATATTAAAATCTTGCTTTTTTATTGACAAATTAAATTAAAAGATACATAATATAACCACGCACCTAAACAACTAAAAGGAAAGAGAAATGAAAAAGACCGCAGTCCTGATCGTCGCCATTTTGGCACTCGTTTTGCCGGTTTTTTCCTCGGCTCAAAGCTTCACATTAAACACTAAGGTGTTCTCCCGGTATTTGGGACAGAACGGCGGTATTTTCCATGATAGCCCGGTGATTCAGACGGATCTTTGGGCTGAGTGGAATAGCGGCGTTTATGCCGACATCTGGTGGTCAATTCCGGCTGATATGAGCAATTTTCACGACGGATTTGCCAATGAGATTGATTATAATCTGGGATGGGCAGGAAGTGTCGGGGGGTTCAATCTGGATCTTGGACTTCTGTATATTGATGTTTCTCCTTTGGTGAATGTCTACAACGATTTCTATTCTCCCTACGGAGAGATTGGAAAGTCGTTTGATATCGCCGGAGAAACGATCATCCCATATTTCCGGATTGAGTATTACGACAACGCCGACCCGAGCAAAACAGACAATATGGAGGGCGGCACATGGATTTATTTGGGAGCCCGCCATCAATTGAAGATTAGTCAGTCCACAACCATTTCGACGAACATCAGGGCTCTGCATGATGGTGGAGCGTTCGGACAAAAAACGGGATGGTTGGGGCAGGTATTTCTAACCGCTAAGAATAAGATCTCGCCCAAAGTTACTCTGTTGAGCGATTTCAAGTTCTCAGCACCATTTGATTCCAATGATCCCCGAAATCCGGAGACGATCGTCGGGATCGGAATTTCCTACTCTTTCTGATACGCGCACAGATCAGTACACTTTGGGGCTCCTTACTATTTGGAGCCCCTTAACATATAATAATCAAAAATGACTAAATCACTTTCTGAAAAAATAAATAAACTTCCCAAAACGCCCGGCGTTTATTTTTTCAAGAACAAAAAACAGGAAATTATCTATATCGGCAAGGCAAAAAACATTTACTCTCGCGTAAAAGGACATTTTGTTAATTTTAAAGCCAACCAAAAAAATGACGAGAGACGAACAACTATTATTCCCTATCGCAAAATAATTGATGTAGATTTTATCCCAACCCGTTCGGAAAAAAATGCATTAATCTTAGAATCAGGATTGGTTAAAAAACATCAACCCAAATATAATATTGAACTCAAGGATGACAAGAATTTTCTCCATATAGGTTTTAGTAATGATGCATATCCAAAAGTATTCACTACTCGCCAACCTAAAAAAATAAAAGCCCAATATATGGGTCCATTTGTTGCCGGATTTGAAACAAAAAAATTCTTAGAGCTAATTAGAAAATTGTTCCCTTATCGAACCTGCAATAACGGCGTTGATAAACCCTGTCTCTATTTTCATTTAGGATTATGTTCAGCTCACAAAGAAAAATCGAAAGAATATCAAAAAGTTGTAGACGGACTTAAAGCGATGATAAATATCTATAACAGCCGAGGATCTCATATTGAATGTTATGACATATCCAACACCAACGGAAAACTTTCTGTCGGATCAATGATTACTTTCAAAAATAACCGACCGGAAAAATCACTTTATAGAAAATTTAAAATCAAGGCTGTCTCCGGATCAAACGACCCAGCCTCATTAAAAGAAATAATTGATCGCCGTCTTTCTCATAAAGAATGGAAATATCCAGATCTGATAATCGTTGATGGAGGGCGAGGACAGTTATCAAAATTAAAAAATATACCCATACCGATTCTTGGAATAGCTAAAAGAGCTATCGGTAGAAGAACAAAATCATTGGGAACATTATTCAGTCCTTATGGATATGGAACAGTCAAGGTGGATAAACTACCCCAAATAGTCGGGGACACTATTTTAAAAGCCCGAGATGAAGCCCATCGATTTGCCATCAAATATCATCGTAGTAGAAGAATAAAAAATTATGAATTAAAGTAATAAAAAACACCTCATATAAACGGGGTGGATTTAAAGAGCGATTAGGATTTGAAAGATAGACATTCCTAGCAACAGAGCAAAAACAAAAGCAATAGGAAGACTAATCCAATGAATGATTGATTCTACAAAAAGACGTAATTTATTCTCACCCAAAAACATAAAAATGATAATTGAGAGAGAATAAATGAGCGCAAAAAGAAGTACAAAAGTATGGAATAGAGCGTGTGGACAAACAAACAACGACGCAAACGATACAGAAAACAATGCCAAACTTAAAATAAAAACAAAAAGAGAAAGAAACATGTCGTAGCTATACACCGTCAAAAAATATACTGCCAAAGAGTATACGACAACCAATAAATATGCGCACGACCACAAACTCGTCGTTTCCATTTTGTGCCTCCCTTTTCTAAAAAAATAATACCAAAACTTAACAGTCGTGTCAATAACTAAAATTTCCTATCTTATGTTAAAACTACGTGTTTTATAACAATTTGGTATTATTAGTATTCATTAGTATTATAAGTGCACATTAGTATATTGATATTTACTATGTTTGATATATCCAAAGAATTAATACCCGCAGGAGATCAGCCCAAAGCCATCAAAGAATTAATGGCTGGTTTTGAGAATGGAAATAAATATCAAACATTGCTTGGGGTAACAGGGAGTGGAAAGACATTCACTATGGGACAAATCATAGATAAGTTAGATAAGCCGACTCTTGTTATTTCCCACAACAAAACTCTTGCCGCTCAACTCTATGAAGAGTTTAAGCGTTATTTCCCCAAAGATAATGTTCATTATTTTGTTTCATATTACGATTATTATCAGCCGGAAGCCTATCTTCCCAACTCGGACACCTACATAGAAAAAGAAGTTCAAATCAATGAAGAGATAGAACAATTAAGACATGCCGCCGTTCAATCTATTTTAGAAAAGAAAAATACAATAATAGTCGCGAGCGTTTCTTGTATCTATAACCTCGGATCACCAGCGACTTATATAAACCTTTCTCTTAGTTTGAAAGTTGGTCAACAAATCACAAAAAGAGAATTTCTTAAAAAACTTCTCTCTCTTCAATACGAAAGGAATGAACTAGCTTTCTGGAGAGGGAAATTTCGCCAACGTTCCGAATATATTGATGTTTGGCCGCCATCAGCCGATATTATTTATCGGGTAAAAATAACCAACGGAGTAGTTTCCGAGATCTTAGAAATGGAGGCTCCTTTTGGATCATCCAAACCCCAAAAAGAAATAAAATTATTTCCGGCTAAGTTTTGGTTATCGGCTGAAAATATTCGTCAGATAGCCATTGAAAATATAAAAACGGATCTTAAAAACCAGATCAAAAAGATGCAGGACAATAAAAAGTTTATGGAAGCCGAGAGGTTAAAGCGCCGCACCGAATATGATCTAGCTCTAATAAAAGAAGTTGGTTGGTGCAAAGGAATAGAGAATTACTCTCGTTATCTTGAGGGTCGTCCTGATGGGAGTCCTCCTTTTACTTTAATAGACTATTTTCCAAAAGACTTTTTGATGATTATAGATGAATCTCATATGACCATTCCTCAAATCAGAGGAATGTATAATGGCGATCAAGCCCGCAAACAAACTTTAATTGAACACGGATTTAGGCTTCCAAGCGCTTTGGATAACCGCCCTTTGATGTTTGAGGAATTTTCTCAAAAGATAAACCAATGTCTTTATGCTTCCGCCACTCCCAGCGATTTTGAGATCAAACAATCCCCCCTTGTTGCCGAACAAATTGTTCGCCCAACTTATCTTATTGATCCGGTAATTGAAATCCACTCGACCGAAAACCAAATTCCTAATTTAATAAAAGAGATAGAAGAACGTGTTGAAAAAAAAGAAAGAGTTTTAGTAACGGTGTTAACCAAAAAATTATCGGAGGTATTGGCTCAACATTTTAAAGACAAAAAAATAAAATCAGAATTTCTTCATTCGGAAATAGATACATTAGAACGACCTAAAATATTAATGGGACTAAGGAGTGGAAAGTTTGATGTTTTGGTCGGAGTTAATCTTCTCAGAGAAGGTCTCGATCTGCCGGAGGTTTCTTTGGTGGCAATTTTAGATGCCGACAAAGAAAGTTTCCTGCGGGACAAAACTTCATTTATCCAAATATCCGGCCGAGCCTCCAGAAACTTAAACGGCAAAGTCATAATGTATGCGGATAAAGAAACTAAATCAATGAAAGAAGCGATTAGTGAAATGGAAAGAAGACGAAAAATACAGGAAGAATATAACCTCAAACACAAGACCAAACCGGCTCAAATAACAAAGGAAATAACTCAAACTCTTTCTGAAGAAAAACTGCCGGATGAAGATTTAAACATCAAAGAAGAATTTAAGAGAGATTATCTAAAAGAGCTCAAACAAAAACTGGAACTTGCTCAGCGCAATCTCCAGTTTGAAAAAGCTGCTCAAATTAAAACCAAGATGGATATGATAAGAAAAAATTCCGATCGGTAAATTTTTGTTAAATATAAGAAAAAACAATACTTTTAAAAAATTTGTTTTTTGCTTAAAATCAGCTTTTGTTTGAGCTGATTTTTTGTGTGTTGTAAACTATCTGACGATCGTCAGATAGTTTACAAATCAAAGTTATTGATCATTTTCCGTGATTTCAGATTCATTAACAATAGAAAGTAGTTTTTCCAAATTTTCTCTGCTGATAAATCCTTGCTCTGTTGCGCTTACAACTATGTCCTTAGCTTCTCCGGTAAGATTTATATTAGCCTCATCAAACATATCAAATATTTCCCGCGCATCCTGAGTGGGAATTGTTTCTGTATTCTTAGAAAATAATTTTTCGAAATCGAATCCCATATAATTTTGAACCTTGGTGTTTTTATGGTATCTATAAACAATAGTATATCTTAATATGATTTCATTCTCAATAACAAAAAAATCAAAAAAGAGCCAAGCCCGCTTGGGTATTATTAAAACTTCGCATGGAAAGATACAAACTCCCGCCTTTATTAATGTTGCCACCCAAGCCACAATTAAAGCCCTGCTTACTAAAGATCTTTATAACGCCGGAACTCAAGCGATTATTTGCAATACTTTTCACCTTCATCTAAAACCAGGAGAAAGTGTGGTAGAAAAAAATGGTGGCATCCACAAGTTTATGCAGTGGAAAAATCCAATAATGACCGACTCTGGCGGTTTTCAAGTGTTTAGTTTGGGATTTGGTAGAGATTATGGGACGGGTAAAATATTAAAACAAGATACCAATATAAAAACACTTTCAAATAATACGAATAAATACGAAAACAAAGTTATAAAACCGGGAGAAAAACCAAAAAATATTTTAATAACGAAAAAAGGAGTTTGGTTCAGGTCTCCTGTTGATAATAGAAAACTCTTTATCGGTCCAGAAGAATCGATTCATATTCAACAAAAATTGGGAGCCGATATAATATTTGCTTTTGATGAATGTAATTCCCCCTTAGCAGATTATGAATACAACAAAAAATCTCTCGAGAGAACTCATGACTGGGCAAAAATATGTCTTCAAACAAATTTCTCCAACAAACACAATCGTCAGGCTCTTTTTGGAATTGTTCAGGGGGGTAAATATAAAGATCTGCGAATTCAAAGCGCTAAATTTATAGGATCACTTCCTTTTGATGGTTTCGGTATCGGAGGAGAATTTGGAAACAGCAAAAAGATAATGGGACAAATGCTTTCTTGGGTTATAAAAGAATTACCAGAAGAAAAACCGAGACACCTTTTGGGAATAGGCCAACTTGAAGATATTCCGATAATCATTAAAGAAGGTGTGGATACTTTTGATTGCACCGTTCCGACTCATTACGCCAGAAATGGATATGTGTTTATCAGTCAAAAGTCAAAAATAAAAAGCAAAAAACAAGATTTAACAAAATATGAAAAAGTTGATTTAAGCAGAGCCAGATATTTAAACGATCTAAAACCCCTGGATGAAAATTGCGATTGTTTTGTTTGTAAAACTTACACCAGAAGTTATTTATCGCATTTAATAAAAGCCAGAGAAATATCAGGGATGTCTCTTCTTACTTTTCATAACATCCATTTTTTCAATAAATTTGTCGAAGCTATAAGAAATCAAATAAGAAAAAATAAAATATAAAATAGCGCCTAAGGCGCTTTGTTTGTCACGTTAATATCAGAAATCTAATTTGAATTTATATATAGCCCAAATAGCAGCTCTGGCAATCAAATAAAATAGAATAACACCCAACATTATTGGCCAGCCAAAAACACGAAATCTAAATTCTTTATTTGGTATACGAATCCCGTCATCAAGTGGTTCAAATACTAATTTGGCTAGAATAAATCCGATTGACACCCAACCAAAACAAAAAAAGGGGATGAAAAGGATTATGGACATACCTTCTCCTCGCGCAACGAACTAAAGCAGATAATAATTAATAAAGATAAAGATGTCAATTGCTTTATTATTTTCTAAGAAAAATCAACCACGATAACAAATTCTCCTTTTAAATTTTTTGGATCCGATTTTATTTGCTTAATTACTTCACCCACTCCCCCTCTAAAATAACGCTCAAAAATTTTAGTCATTTCCTTGGCGACACAAACTTTGGCGCTTGGTATTGTTTGAAACAAGATTTCAAGGGTTTTTAAAACTCTATAAGGAGATTCAAAAAACACCAAAATCTCCTGACGATCCGCTTGTTCTTCAAAAAGTTTTTTAAGTTGTCCTGTTTTTTTAGGAGGAAAACTGACAAATGTAAATTGCCTGGAACGAAACCCCGACATAGCCACCGCACTAACAAGAGCCGATGGACCGGGTATAACACAAACCTCTATCCCCGCTTGACAGGCCATTTCAACTAAATCTTGTCCCGGATCGCTTATTCCGGGAGTGCCAGCTGAGCTAATGTAAGCCACATTATTATTTTTTAAAAGCTCTAGAATTTTGGATGAAACACCCTTTTTATTTCTATCATTATATTTGAATATTTTTTTACCAGAAATACTGTAAGCATTTAATAATCTCATAGAGTCGGTCGGGCTTTCGGCAATAATCACATCAACCAAACCAAGCGTTTCAATCGCCCGCTGAGAAACATCTTTTAAATTACCGATTGGAGTAGAAATTATGTAAAGCATTTCCTTAATAATACCATGCAAAAACAAAACCACCCAACAAAGGGCGGTTATCGATTGTTAAGTTTAACTTTTTTACCACTCGTTTTGCGGTGCTTCCTTTTTGCCAACTTTCTTTTCTTATTCATAATAATAACCTACCAGAAAAACATGAATTAGGCAACATTTACTCGCTCATCAGCTTCTTAACAATATCTATATTCTTTTTATCCGGACCATTACCGTCAAATCCGGGAACTTCAAGTATTAGAGGGATTTTTTGAAAAATTTTATTCTTTAAAAAAACCCTAAATCCATCTCTAGTAATAAGTCCCTTGCCTATATTATCATGTCTGTCTTTATTTGAGCCGGCTGGAACTTTACTGTCATTTAGATGGATTGCCCATAATTTATCCAAACCAATATATTTGTCAATATTTTTTGTAAGAGTATCCACTTCTTTTGAAGAATATTCTTTTATTAGCCCCGATCCAAAAGCATGAGCGGTATCAAAGCAAAAACCAAGTCTTGAAGATTTAACACCATTAATTATTGAGCTTATTTCTTCAAGAGAATCGCCAACTAAATTTCCCGCTCCGGCACTATTTTCAATTAACAAATTACCAAATTCAATCTTATTCAATATTTCGGATAATTTATCCACAACTATTTTCTCGGCCTCTTTTTCCGAACGTGATCCTCGCGATCCAATATGAAATATAACCCCAAAAGCCCCCATCTCATTAGCAATTTCCAAATGACGTTGTAAAAGCGCTTGGGATATTTTTGGCATATCTCCATTTTGACTAGCTAGATTGATAAGATAAGGCGCATGCAAAAAAACGGGAGAAATATCATATTCTTTTGACATTTCTTTAAATTGTTTGGAAACTTCTTTTGAGGGAAGCGGAGCACTCCACCTAACCGGAGAAGCCCCAAAAATTTGAATTGTATTAGCACCAATAGAAAGAGCGTTCTCAAATGCTTTTGTTAATCCTCCTTGAGTTGATACATGAGCCCCTATTCTAAACATAATCTTAATTACCAATCGCTGCTAATTTTTATTTTACAATTCCTCCTTCTTTAAGCATTCTGATTAGTTGTTCCTGATGTCTCATAGCAACCAATCTTACGGCTTCCATTTGATTAACGCCATTATCTGTTTCTGTTTTTATTTCATCAACCAATTGCTCAAAAAAATCAGGATTACTTTCTAAAGCCGCTAAAGCTCTGATTTTTTGATCTTCAGACAAAGATCCAAGCTGTTTTTCTATTAATTTTTTAAAAAAGAATTCTTTAAACATATTTTTATTTTATTTATTGTATCACGATACTAATTATTGCTACAATCATAATAAATTTATGAAAAAAGTCATATTTTTAATAATCATCATAATCACGCTGGTATTGATAGTTTTTGCGATTAGAAACCTGATTAAAAAACCTGAAATTGATTTAAAAAATCAAGAAAACACAGCATATTATCTTTCAATCGGATCGAATATTTTTGAAGTAGAAATTGCTAATACGCCCCAAAAAAGAGCCATCGGTCTTTCGGAAAAAGAAACAATAAATCAAAATGAGGGAATGCTTTTTGTTTTTGATAAATCCCATCTTCCTCTTTTTTGGATGAAAGACATGAAATTTCCTTTAGACTTTGTCTGGATAAAAGATAATGAGGTGGTTCAAATATCGGAAAATATACCCGTTTTAACCAACGGAACCATATCAACAATCACCCCAACAACAGAAATAGACAGCGTCCTTGAAATCAACGCCGGCATGACAAAAAAATACAATATTATAATAGGAGACAAAACATCCATCACTACTCGTGATAAGGAATAAAATCAAACTTCTTTATATCATAAACCACGTTTTTTCTTTCAACCACGATTCTCCAGTTATTTTTCTTGGCTTTTTTTAATAAAACATCATCGGGATTAAAAGCGATTGGATTTCCAACCAACTTAAGTATTGGGATATCGTTTCCGCTATCACCAACAGCAATTGAAGATTTCCAATCAATATTTATTTTTTGATTATTGAGATATCTTTTAAGAAGAAGGTCTTTTCTTGAAAAGTTGGTTAATTTCGGTCCATTTTTCTTTGTAAGTAATTTTTGTCCCTCAGTTTTCCAATCTTTTTCAAGATAATTACCCGTAAAAATCCCCCTCTTTACATACATGGTTGCTCCAAAAGATAAATCAAAACCAATATGTAAAGCAAATTTATCAACCATATACCAAGGAGACCCCGATATGGTTATAAGACGATACCCCCCTTTTTTTAATTTAGGAATTAAATCTCTTGTAAATCTATAAACTTTGTTTTTTTCTTTATTAATTATTTTTTGAGCAGCTTCTTCAACATCTTTAAATTTTTTCCCGACTATATGTCTATCATAGATATTAATGACCTTGCCAAGATAATCATCGTAATCTCCGACTCTGTTTAACCAGGCCAGATAATCGGTCTCCATCTCTTTACGAGCTTTTTTTGGAAAAATCCCGGCTTTCACCAATCCATTAACCAGCTCAATAAGCAAGCTGGACCGAAATATTGTCCCATCTATATCAAAAACGGCTATTTTTGTTTTCTTTTTTATCATTATAAAATGCTTGTTATTAATATGATAATAACAAACCAGAATTAAGAAGCAATTATTTTAAAGATATCAGTATTGCCCCCAAAACCATCAAGCCTGCACCAAGAGCCGATTTCCAAGTCATCTGTTCTCCTAAAAAAAGTAAAGCCAATATAATAACAAAGACAAGACTCAAACGATCTATCACAACAACTTTAACTACATCACCCATCTTAATAGCTAGAAAATAAAACAGCCAAGATAAAGCTCCAGCTACTCCAGCTAAAACAATAAGAATCCAATCCCTCGAAGATAAAAATTTAAAAGAAAAACCGTTGAATTTTCCTATAGACAAGCTAGTTAAAAACAAAAAAACTGCCATTATAATTCCACGAATAGTCGTGGCTAATGTTGGATCTACAGACTTCAATCCGAGCTTGCTCAAAATCGCAACCAATGCAGCGGTAAATGCCGAAAGAAGTGCGTAAAAAATCCACATGTTAATTAAAAGTCATCGTATTAACGACGTTATTTATTTGATTGACTATCTGAGAACATTCTTGTAGCTCAACGCCCTCCAGATTTGAACAAGGATTTTCTGAAACGAGACGATAGACAAAAGCATTTTCTCCATTAATAGTTATGAGATTAAACATGTTTGATGTTTGGATTTTTTGAGCGTTCCACTGTTCAATCGGCATAACATCAATGAAAAAAATATCGATTGTTTTTTTATCATCTTTTACATACCGAAAAACAACATCATTTTTTTGTATCCTATAGGGAATATAATTTTCCGACCAATCCGATGGTATCTGAATGCTATAATGATAATCGTCATTATAATAACTATTTAATACGGGATTATTAGTTTTTTGATTTTTAAAAAAATAATATCCAGCAGCTATTCCAGCCAACACAACAACCCAAATCATCACTATTGTTAATATTTTTTTGTTCATATTTGTTTATTTTAAATTATATGCTCATTAATCTTCCAAATGAATAGTTTTATAGACAGCGACAATGGCTGCTGTTTCGGCTCTCAAAACAAAATGTCCCAAATTCATAAAGGAAAAATCGGATTTTTTTGCCAACAAAATCTCCTGTTCATCCCAGCCTCCTTCTGGACCGATAAAAATACCGATAGTTTGAGCTTTATTCAGAATATTATTTGATGCAGATAAATCGGACAAATCAAACATTATCCGCGCATCAAGATTACCCGCATCTTTAATCGCATCGGAAAATTCCATAGGCGAAGAAATTTCCGGAATTATTCCCCTACCCGATTGTTCGGCTGCTTCTTTTGCAATAGTCCAAAGTCTTTCCTTTTTTAAAGATAATTTGATTGTTCTCTTGGTAATCAATGGGATTATTCTGAAAACTCCTATTTCAGTTGCTTTTTGGACGACCAATTCAAAATTTTCTCTTTTTAAGATAGCGCAATAAAGAGAAATTTTTCTGGAGGATTCTTTGCGATTGTTTGAAAAATTAACGATTTCAACCCCTACTCCATTTTTACTAAAATCTTTTAAAATAACCTCTGCCTCACCGTTTTTCCCATCACACAAAATTAAAGAATCCCCCACTTTAAGTCTGAGAACATTTTTAATTTGATTAAAAAAGTCACTGTCGTTTATAACAAGTTGTTTTTTTGATAAATCAAATTTTCCAAAAAAACGATTCAGTCTCATTTTTATTAAGAAGAAGTTACATCGTAAACCGCATCTCTATAACGACAATAATCGCAATCCAAACCTGCCTGTGGACATCTTTCTAAATCAAGACAATTTTTAATATCTCTAAGTGTCTTATCAATCCAAGAATCATCACCGGTATAAGGAATAAGTTTGACACTAAATTCTAATTTTCCATCAAAAGCCTCTTTATCAGCCAGTCCGTTACAATAAACAAAATATCCAGTTGAGGAGACTTTAAACCCATTATGTCTTAAGAGCCATTGATATACCTCCATTTGACGTTTGTAGCCATCTTGCCATTCTGCATCTAAATTAACCTCGCCATTTTTACTAGTTGCTTTGTAATCAGCAACGATTAATTCTCCTTGAGGATTAACCCAAACATCATCAACTCCTCCAGTAACTATTAAGTTGGTTGGTTCGTGTAAATATTGAACACCAGCTCTTAATGAATCGCGCCATTCATCCATTTTTTCATGAACAAATGGAATAGCATCCAAACCATAAGCCTCCATAAAGGGATGGGGTGTTCCCTGGGCCCTATGATGATCAAATTCTTTTTTTAACAAAGCATCAACAGCACTGTTAAGACTAAAAGGAAAGCCAGGAGGACGCCCTACTCCCAAACGCCTATCCAAATAAAAGCATTTTTGACATTCTAAAAATAAATCTATTTTGCTTCGGCTTATTTTAAAAGGCTCTTGAGAATCTGGGGTATAAATATTTTTTGAGCGCCTTGGAGAATAATACTGAGACATAATGTTCTTTGATAGCAATTAATGTAGGCTTTATTGTAACAATAAAATCTACCTTTTCAAAATTAATTCAATAATCAAAAACCGCCTCACAATTTTTCATCTCAATTGTAAAGCGGTTATTTAAGGTAAATGTTGTCGGTCATATTATTTAATATGATCAATACTTACCGGCTCATGAGGCGCCCATTGTTTGGCCTGTTCTTTTTTGCGAGCTGCTTTGCGTTTTTCGGTCACGTCATAATACCAGGTTGTCAGCATCGTGCCGATGGCACAACCAAAAGCGTATAATAGAGCCACATACCAGTCATTAATGTTATCAACTATTGTGCGAAGAACATAATACCAGATGAGCACATTAATAACGGTTACTGCTCCACTGGCAAAGACTTTGGATTTAGTCACTACCTTTGTCCAGACGGTGACAATAAACATCTCAATTATCCCAACAAAAAATAATATCATAAAAGTTAGTATCCAAAACGTTTATTAACTTGTAAACGCTAGGAAAATTAACGATTTTTCGACCTTTTATTAAAATAAGGCCTTAAAAATCAACACATTGCCCTCTTAAGCGAATAATATCACAAAAAGGCCGGTTTGTAAAATAACCACAATTTAATCCAATATCAACCTTTAAACAATAAGAAATCCTGTCAATAATGGAATATAAATCATTTTTATAATAAAATACTTTCTATACAATGGACAAAAGAGATGAACAACTTAAAAAAATAAAAGACGAATTGTTTGAATCGCGCCTATCTCCTCTTTATCAGCATAGAGTAGAGAATAAATATTTTCCGGTTGTTGGTCAGGGTAATCATTATGCCAGTATAGTTTTTATCGGAGAGGCACCGGGTAAAAACGAAGCTTTAACAGGCCGACCATTTTGTGGAGCGGCAGGTAAAATATTAGATAATCTCTTAGAATCTGTTGGGATAAAAAGAGAAGATGTTTACATAACCAATATCGTTAAAGACAGACCACCGGAAAACAGGGATCCGCTACCCGAGGAAATAGAATTTTATGCTCCATTTTTGGACCAACAAATTCATATTATACAACCCAAGGTAATAGCAACGCTGGGAAGATTTTCTATGGAAT
>Ga0116176_10002710_pt1 | contig 13190 bp, 10 predicted proteins | sample AD_STIC08_MetaG_FD_89803 | JGI IMG/M metagenome (GOLD analysis project Ga0116176, IMG submission 89803) | Active sludge microbial communities of municipal wastewater-treating anaerobic digesters from USA - AD_STIC08_MetaG | ecosystem: Engineered > Bioreactor > Anaerobic > Digestate | place: USA...
CCAGCCGGTAGTTCGTGGTCTTGCCCACATCTATTCCGGCGCTGTACGCTCTCGACTGGTTACCGAAGTAGACCTTGTAACCCGCAAGGTCGGCCTCGGTGTTTGCATTCCAGCTCACACTGATCGAGGCGGCGAATGCCAGAGAAGAAAAAATGAACACAAAGGCAAGAAAACAGAAAAAACCACGTAATGCCCTCATTATATCACCTCCAGTAGTTCCAATCACTGCGGAAACCCTTGAGGCAAATTGGGGGCCAAGACGAATAATTCAATTATTCAATAGGCTTACATGACTACAGCTCTGAGATGAGCAACACTTTCGTATGTGAACGTTACTGTTTCGTAACCGATTTCAAGGCCTTGCAAGAATGTTTTCGGCCACTGCCAGGGCTTCCTGCACCGTATCGACAGAGATATAGCCGGAACCTGATCCGATGGCGTCGTACGCCGGAGATGCCAGTGATATGACCGGCGTGCCGGCCTTGAGTGCCAGGGCCACCTCGGAGATGGCGCCGAAGGATCCCTTCAGAGCGACGATCACGTCCGATGTCCGGACGATGACAGCATTGCGCGCGTCAGACATGCCCGTGAAAATGGGGATATGGACATATTCGTTGGGATAGCCCTGAAGGGGCCGGTTCTTTTCGTTGGGAAGGATGCCTACGACGAGCCCGCCTGCAAGAAACGCCCCCTTCGATGCCGCCCTCATAACGCCTCCGCCGCCGCCCGTGACGAGGATGCACCCCATGGCGGCGACTCCCGCGCCCATCTCCTCGGCGAGGGCAAGAGTGCGCTCATCCGCAGTGCTCCCGCCCACTATGCCGATGATGCCGGATCTGCGCCCGATGTCTGGAATCTGGTGAGTCACTCTGCGTCCTCCGCTCCCGAACCGACGGCCGTACAGACACGCTTCCCGGGGTCAATACGGCGCGGAAAGCCCTTTGCATCTTCAGGGACATGTCCCTATTATCATAAAAAAGGAGATCGCACAGCCGGCTATCTCTTTTGCAGGAAGGATGGTCTTGAAATAATCAGCAGGAGTGTGTCATGCTCGCATACATGAGAAAAGTCGTTTCCTTCGTGCTTTCCCTGATTTTCCTCTGCACCCCTCTGACGGCATCCGCCATGGGCTTTGAGGAGGAGCGCACGATCGCCCGGGAGATCATCACGCTCCTGGATTCTCAGGGTCTCATCGTCTACGACCAGGAAATCACTTGGCCGGTCAAGATGGTGACCGACCGGCTGGCGGATCATGTAAAAGATCCTATCTATACGTTCCAGGTCCATGTGGTCATGGACAAATCGATCAACGCCTTTGCCATCCCCGACGGGCACATCTTCATCAATATCGGAACCATTCTTTTCGCCAGGGACATAGATGAGCTCGCTGCGGTCATCGGCCACGAGATGGGGCATGCTCAGCTGAGACACATCCCGGAAACCATCAAGGAGCAGAAGAAAATCACTGCTATGAGCATTGCGGGAATGATACTGGGCACTCTCGTGTCGTCCAAGAACCCGCAGGTCGGCTCGGCGATGGTCCTTTCTTCGCTGGGAGGGGGGGAAAATATCAAGCTCGCCCATTCACGCCGCTATGAAAACGAGGCGGACGAATTCGGGAACGACCTCATGCGCGCCTCGGGCTTCAGCCCTTCTGCCATGAACAGATTCCTCGTGAGGCTGGGGCCGTTCTCCGGAGGGGCCAATATCCCCGAGTATCTGCTGACCCATCCCCACATAACGAACAGGCTCTCCGCAACCTCTCAGGACATCCCGAACCCTCAGCCCGACGAACACTACTGGACCCTGTACGCGAGCACGGCCGGCCTGGTTCTCCCGGAGGAAGAGGCCGTGCAGAGGGCGCAGGGCATTCCTGATCCCTACCGAAGGCTCGCCCTGGGGCTGGCGGAGACGAGAAAAGGGCGGCACGAGGAGGCGCTAAGGCACCTGAACGGCCTGGATCTTCCTCTGGCATATGCATACAAGGGGCTCAATCTCGCCATGGCCGGAAAAAAGGATGAGGCATATCCCTACCTGAAAAAGTACGGCAACTCAGCCCGGACGAGAATCGTGCTAGCCGAGATCATGGAGGAGCGGGGGGAATTCGACGAGGCGGTTTCTCTCCTGGCGCCCTATCAGAAACAGAACATCCAGGTGGACTACAAGCTGGGTCTGCTCTACGAAAAATCATCGAAGCAGGCCTTGTCGCACGTATCGTTTGCCAGATATTTCTTCAAGACCGGCAAGTACAAGGCGAGCATATACCATATCGACCAGGCGCTGAAGCAGGAGAAGGAGATCGACGTCACGGTGGCCGAAGAGCTCAAGGAGATGAAAAAGCTCGTCGGAAAGCTCGAAAAGCCCTGACGGTCAGCTGTCCATCAGCAGCGCCCTGACCTTGGTTATATCAAACGTCTCTCCCTCTCCCGTGTCCTCACAGAAGGCCTCCACGAAAGGAATCCCGTCCTTGCGGAACAGGTAGAGGGGGCTGATCCTCTTCACCTGGATCTCTCCGTATCCCTGTCTCGGGTAGAAAATGACGACATCTCTTCCGTCATGGAGCGCCTTCTCGAAGATTCCCTCTCCCTTGGTCCCGTACGGAAGAGGCGTCACCATGCCGAACGGGAAGACCCCTTCCCTGCGTGCTTCTTTCCACTGGCTTTTCTGTTGAGGCACGACAGGGGTCATCCTGCCCCATCCGGCTCCCTCGCCGCTCTCGTCTTCGAGGATCGCTCCCCGGACAATCACGTCATTCTTGGACAGCTGGGCCAAAACTTCTTCCTCGCAATTTCCGGGAATCCGGTAAATCCCAGGCAGCACTTCGCTCAGTCCTCGGGGGGGCCGGTCATCCGTACGGGAAAGGACGAGAAACGTTCCCCGGAGTATGCAGGCCTCGGTGTGAGCGAGTATCCAGCCCTGGACGGTCTTTCCGACGTTGTCGGGAAGCTCGTGTCGCGAGATTCTCTCGAGGAACCCCCTGATCTTCTCAGCGTCCCATCCCAGGTGAAGCGCCCGGGTGATCGACCGTTTGGTGATCTGGTAGATGCTCACCACGTCGGAGCGCACGAGATCCGCCATCTCGCCCAGGTTCAGCAGATCGACGGGGTCAAAGTCTCCCGGCGCCAGGATCTCCATGTTCGGCTGTATGACGACATCCTCGCTGTAGGCGTGCAGAGAAACCTGGATCCTGCCGGTCTTCAGCGCGCTGAAGGTGTGTTCCGATAGGCGGAGCCACCGGCCGGAGTCGTCCCGCTGCAAGACGCCGAGATCCAGCCACTCTTCGATCAGCGAATGCACGATTCCGTCAGCTCGGACTTCATCGGGGTTTCGGCTGATGATGAAGAGTGTCAGAGCCCGTGAAAAATAGTCTTCACGGAGCGCCCTGTCCGCCATGATGGCATGCACCTTGTGGTCCAAGCCTGGATAGGGCCTGCACGACCGGATGAATCTCCACACGGGATACCTGGCGTCGCCGTCTGCGGCGAATTCGCTGCTCGCCTGCTGCGACACCCTCAGAACGCCTTTGGACTCACGGATGCATCCGAGCTCCACGAGCTCCCAATAAAGACGCTCATAATCTGCGACAGGGCCCAGCCTCTCTTCAAGGATCTGCCATCCCCGCTTGAAGGGTTCCATGCCCGCTTTGCAGCGTATGCCCGATACACGCAGGGTATTGAGCAGGGCAATGTGGCCTGAGATGCTCACCTTCCGGGGCTCTCTCCAGGTGAAATCACCGGTATTGCCCTGGTAGCGTTTGCGCTTTTCTTCGAGGAGAGGGTACATCGACGGCAAAAGGATGATTGGGTCTCTTCCCGAGAGCCCTCCCTGGAATACGATCCCCATGCTGCCGAGAAACGTGAGGTCCTGTCTGAGCTGTTCGTATTCCGGCAGATACAGCGCCGTGAGCAGGTCCCAGGATATGCTTCCGCCCAGCTCGTAGAGGTCCAGGAGTATGGCGGTCTGCCTGGCGGTGAGGCCTTCGAGAATTCTCTCGAGCCTGGCCTCGTCGCTCAGTCCCTCTGCGAGCTTGCGGCTGTCCGCCGTCTTCCCGAGTATGTGCGCGGAGAGGATCTCCACCATGTACGCCGGGATATGCGAAACGAGATCATAGGTCGATGTCACGCAACCCCCACTCCTCGATCGTGTATTTATATCCTTGCTCTGCCAGGAATATTTGCCGTTTGTGCGCGAACTCCTCTTCGGAGGTTCTCCTGCTCACCAGGGTGTAGAACGTGGAGACCCGGCATTTGGGTCTGAGAATCCTTCCCAGCCTCTGGGCCTCTTCCTGCCTCGATCCGAAGGTGCCCGAAACCTGGATGGCCACCGACGCATCGGGAAGGTCGATAGCGAAATTGGCCACCTTGGAGACCACCAGCACCGGAATCTCTCCTCCCCGGAAGGCGGCGTAGAGAGAGTCTCTCTTCGCATTGGGTGTAGAGCCGGTGATGAGCGGCGCCCGCAGCTTGTCCGCAATCCTTCTGAGCTGGCTCACGTACTGCCCGATGATCAGCACCGGCTCGTCTGGGTGCTGCTGGATGATCCTTTTTAACACTGCATCCTTCAGGATATTCTCTGAAGCGATCCTGAACTGGGCGCGGTCTCCCTGCATTACATACTCTCTCTGTTTTTCAGGGGAAAGCGGCAGACGGATCTCATAGCAGATCGCTTCCGCGATAAAGCCCTTCTGCTCGAGCTCTTTCCAGGGCACATCGTAGCACTTGGGGCCCACAAGCGAGAAAGCGTCCTCCTCAAGGCCGTCTTCGCGGATGAGAGTGGCTGTGAGGCCGAGCCTCCGCTTGGCCTGGATCTCCGTGGTGGCCCGGAATACCGGCGCCGGGACCACGTGCACCTCGTCATAGACGAGCAGCCCCCAGTTCCTTGCCTTCATGAGCTGCATGTGCTCGAACTCGCTTTGCCTGCTTTTACGGTAGGTGAGCATCTGATACGTGGTGACCGTGACCGGTCGCACCTCCTTTTTGTTGCCCGAATATTCACCGATGTCCTCGCGGCCCAAGGTCGTTTTGTCCAGAAGCTCGGTGATCCACTGGCGCACGGCCGAGACATTGGTGCACATGATGAGCGTCTGAGTTCTGGCCCGCGCCATTACCTCAATGCCCACGATGGTCTTCCCGGCTCCGCAGGGAAGCACAACGATTCCCTGCCCGCCGCGGATGCTTCCCCCTGCCCAGAAATGGTCGCAAGCCTCCTTCTGATACCGGCGCAACGCGAACTCCCGGCCGCCTGAGGTGACGTCTCTGACCGCAATATCGAGCCTGTCGCCCGTATCATAGCCCACCAGATCGTGGGCGGGGAACCCCGCCTTGATGAGCTGGTGCTTGAACCGGCCGCGCACCTGTTCGTCAATCGTGAATATCCGGGGCGACACCTGTCTCCGAACCATATCCCTTATGCCCGGCTTGGCCAGTATCTGATCCAGGAGCTCCGCCGATTTGACCTCGACAAGCAGCTCGCGGCCCTCGTGCTTCATCATGCGCACAGCGTCCCATCTCTCAAAGGCGTCACGAATCTTGAAGAGCACCCCTGACGGGACTTCATACCGGCAATATCGCCCGAGCGCTTGGAGAACATCCGTGTGTGAAATCCCGAGGGCGGCAGCGTTCCATACGCTCAGCGGGGTAATCCTGTAAGTATGGACATATTCGGGCGATTTTATCAGCTCCGCAAATGGGAGTATGGCATCCCGGGCACGCTCGAACTCGGGAGACTGCACCTCGAGGAGGATGCTCCCGTCACTCTGCACAATAATGGGTTTATCCTGTATAGACATTGGAATAAAACAGATTCACACAGATATAATCAAAACGCAAGGGGTCATTTCCCCTGTCATGGAGCCCTGCCGTCCTGAATATCAACCTCTGTCCGAGCAAGGGCATCGCCTGTGGCTCCTCCTTCTCGAGAAAACGCCGACGACCCGGGACCTCTGGGAAATTTACTGTTGCCAACCATTATCAAATGGCAGACAATATCATGATCCCATCATTCTTTGGAGAATAATGTATGAAGGCCCTAGAAAATAACCCGATGAACATAACGCATACAGATATCGTTGTGGGAATCCCTTCCTACAACGAGGCCGCCACCATCAGCTTCCCGACTTCTCAGGCGGCCCTCGGCCTCCAGGAGCATTTCAATCATATGGATGCGGTGATTATCAACTGCGACAACAACAGCACCGACGGAACAGGGAAGGTATTCCTGAACACGGACACCCGGGGAATACCGAAAATCTATCTCTCGACCCCGAAGGGGGTCAAGGGCAAGGGAAACAACTTCAAGAACCTGTTCCGGAAGGTGCTGGAGCTCAATGCAAAAGCGGTCGTGGTCGTGGACGCCGACCTCAAGAGCATCACGCCCCGGTGGATCAAGAACCTCGGAGAGCCTCTGTTCAACGATTTCGGGTTCGTTGCGCCACTGTATGTACGGCACAAGTATGACGGCACCATTACGAACAATATCGCCTATCCGATGACCAGGAGTCTCTACGGCAGGCGGGTCAGGCAGCCTATCGGCGGAGACTTCGGCTTTTCCGGGACACTGGCGGGCATATTCCTCAAAAGCGGCCTGTGGGATGAAGACGTGAGCCAGTTCGGCATCGATATCTGGATGACCACCATTGCCATGAACGAGGGCGTCCCCATCTGCCAGGCGTTCATGGGAAGGCCGAAGGTCCACAAGCCCAAAGATCCTGCTGCGGACCTCGGACCCATGTTCAAGCAGGTAATCGGCACCATGTTCAATCTCATGGTTGCATACCGGGACAAATGGAAGGCCACGAAATGGAGCAAGCCGACCGCCATATTCGGTTTCGGGCTCGGAGAAGTGGAGATGCCGCCTCCTGTCGCCGTAAACAGGGAGAAGCTCTACCAGCGCTTCCGGGAGGGATTTCATACCAACTGGGATATCTACCGTTCCATCTTTTCGTTCGAGAATCTCCAGAAGGTGCGGGAGATAGCATCCTTAAGCTTGGATCATTTCGAGATGCCGGTCACGGTATGGGCCAAGATACTTTTTGATTTCGCGCTGGCCTACCACAAACAGACCCTGGAAAGATCCCGGGTGATCGAGGTCCTGATCCCCCTGTATTACGGGATGACACTGTCTTTTGTCAATAAAACCCAAGGAATGTCCATACAACAGGCGGAGGAGTTTCTGGAGGATATGTGTCTGGTCTTCGAACAGACGAAGCCATACATCATAGACAGATGGAACTAATCGAAAAGGAGTAGCCCATGGCAAAGGTACTAATCGTTGACGATGAAAAGCATATACGGCTGCTGTATTCCGAAGAACTGAAGGAGGAAGGGTATGATGTTGCGCTGGCAGCCGACGGCAAAGACATCCTGCCGCGTATCGAACGGGAGCAGCCCGACGTGGTCGTCCTCGATATAAAAATGGTTTCGACAAACGGTCTGGATGTGCTGCAGGAGATCAGAAACAAGTACTACAATCTCCCGGACATCCTCTGCAGCGCTTACGGGAGCTACAAGGTGGACATCAAATCCATTGCAGCCGATGCATACGTGGTCAAATCATCGGATCTGACGGAGCTCAAGAACAAGATAGCCCAGGTGCTGGAAACCTCGGTCCCTGGAAAAGAGTAGCGGTTTGCACATCAAGGCGGATCTCCACGTCCATACCAGGGCCTCCGACGGCGACCTCGACCCCGCAGAGATCGTTTCCCAGGCGCTGTACAGCGGCCTCGATGCGGTTGCCGTCACCGACCATGACACCGTGACGGGGACGGTGGAAGCTCTCGAGGCCGCACGCGGGCTTGGCATCGAGGTCATCGCCGGCGTGGAGATCAGCGCGGTCTTTGAGCCCGGTACGCTCCATATCCTCGGATATTTTCCCTCCTACCCCGAAGGCTTCGAGCAGGTACTGAGGCCCCTGCAGGAGGCCAGGGATCTCCGCTATCCCAGGATCGTCGGGAAACTGCGGCAGATGGGTATTGACGTCTCACTCGACGATATCCAGGAAATTGCAGGCTCGGCCCAGATCGGGCGACCGCACATCGCGAAGGCGCTCATTCGAAAAGGCTTTGTCAGAGATTTCGAAGATGCGTTCTCGCGCTACCTGGCAAAAGGCAGGCCCGCATATGTCGACAAGGAGAAGATGAGCTTTTCTGAGGCGATCCGGGCCATCCTCGATCACGGGGGAGTGCCGGTGCTGGCCCACCCGTTCACTCTGGAGCTTCCAAAGGCCGAGCTCCTGAGCTTCATACGCGAGCTCGTGGACTGCGGCCTGCAAGGGATAGAGATCTCCTATCCCGAGCATACCAGGGCGCTGAAGAGGCTTTTCGCCGAAATAGCCCGGGAGCACGGCCTGCTCGTCACCGGAGGCACTGACTACCACGGCCAGGGCCACGGGGGGCTGATGATCGGAGCATACGGTCTCGACAAACAGGGGCTCGAACTATTCCGGGAGCGGCTGTACCAGAAATCGGTTCAGTGAGCACTCCCTCCCGCTGTTTCTTTCCGACCCCTCCCGGCCGCTCCATGACCTTTTTCATGGAGATTTCACCCCCCAGGCTGTTCAGGCACATGGGGGCCGGGAGTCAGGCTCTCAAGGGCCGTGATCGTTCTGCGAATGCACTCCCGCCCGTTGTCTTTTCTCTCTTGACAGGCTCCGGCCTCTTGTCTATCTGAAAATGTGGCGAACATGCTGGGAGATAACGATCATCCCGCTGAAAGAGTCCTGTCATCACGCAGCCGTGAGAGGAAAACGACGCCGCTGGGAGAATGCCCATGTTTTCGAAGAATGTCCTTGACCAGGTGGGGAATACCCCCATTGTGTGTCTCAAGTCGGTATTGGGAGCCAATATCTTTGCAAAGGCCGAGCACCTCAACCCGGGCGGGAGCATCAAAGACCGGGTTGCGCTGTTCATGCTGGAAGAAGCGGCGAAGAGGGGGAGCCTCAAGCCCGGAGACACCATCGCCGAACCGACGTCCGGCAACACCGGCATCGGCATCGCGCTCGTCGGCGGCATGATGGGCCATAAGGTGATCATCGCCATGCCTGAGAACATGAGCGAGGAGCGCAAGAAGATCATCAAGGCGCTCGGGGCCGAGCTCATCCTCACTCCTGCGAAACAGAGCGTAGAGGGCGCGATCAACGCCGTCAGAGAGCTCCAGAAGAACCGCTCGGACATCTATATCCCCCAGCAGTTCGAGAACTCGGACAATCCACTTGCCCACTATTTGACCACAGGCCCGGAGATCTGGAGCCAGCTCCGTCATCATGTGGACATCTTTGTCTCCGGCCTCGGTTCGGGCGGCACCCTCGGAGGGGCGGGAAAGTATCTCAAGGAGCGCAACAGAGACACCATTATCGCGGCGGTCGAGCCCAAGAACGTATCGGCCCTGCTGGGCCATGAGCCCGGGCTGCACAAAATAGAGGGAATCGGTGACGGTTTCATTCCTCCGGTCCTCGATACGTCGCTCATCGATGAGGTCATCGAGGTGACGGACGAAGACGCGGTCGATACGTCGCGCATGCTGGCCCGCGGGGCCGGCCTTCTGGTGGGAACCTCTTCGGGAGCGAACGTGTGGGCCTGCATTCAGATGGCCAGAAAATACGGAAACGACAAAATCATAGCAACGGTGCTCCCGGACAGGGCGGAGCGGTACTTCAGCACCAGCCTTATTTAAAAGAGAAATTTATTTCCGTTTCCGTTCGACAAAATTTCCCCGGCAGAGGTGTTTCCAAGAGACACCTTCTGAGTTAATCTTGTATTATCGCTTTATTATATGATCATCATCGATGGCATTCGGGTTGCAAGAGGAGTGTACCCGAGAAGATTCCGATTTTTCAAGGATCCTTCTTCAGGGTTGCCTAACTCCCGCCTCTCAGTGAAAAGGATCTCCTCTTTGGATGAGGGAGATCCTTTTTTCCATTTGCGGCGCACCGCAGGGTCCGCGAGTATGACCGCATGATAATGACTGCACGGATCCCAGCTATGATGGGTTATAAAGATATCCTATACAATCTCCGAATTATTCACTATGATGGACTCGATGGAAGGCAGGGAAATCCGGCAGCCGGAGGCACAGCCTCCGGATATCAGCGTCATCATCCCCATGTACAACGAGCGTGAAAACGCCTCCGACACGATCCGGCGGGTCGCCGCCGCCATTGAACAATCCGGCCGGACCTACGAGATCATCCCGGTCAATGACGGGAGCAGCGACGACACTCTCTCTATCCTGAACACCATAGCCGACAGCAATACCCGCGTGCGCGTCGTGTCATACGGGCGGAACGGAGGCCGGGGCAAGGCCCTTCGGTACGGGTTGCGGTCGGCCCGGGGCCGCTACATCGCCACCATTGATGCGGATCTCTCCTACGATCCCGGGTATATCGTCGAGATGGCCGGTGTCCTCGACGAGGAGCACGACATCGACATGGTCCTCGCAAGCCCCTACATGAAGGGGGGCAGGACCGAAGGCGTTCCGCGCGACAGGCTCTTCATATCGCGCCTGGGAAACAGGATACTCCAGCTGGCCATACCCGGCGAGCTCCATACGCTCACCTGCATTGTCAGGTGCTATCGCAACGAGGTGATCAAAAGCCTCGATCTCGAATCCGACGGCAAGGAGATCCATCTGGAAATCCTCTCAAAGGCCATGGCAATGGGATACCGGGTGAAGGAAATCCCCGCGGTCCTTACATCGAGGAAAAAAGGCTCGTCCAAGTTCGCCTTCAGGGCGACCGCCTTGTCTCATATCGTCTTTACCGTCTTTGAGAGGCCGAGCCTTCTCTTCGGGTTTTTGGGCCTCATCCTCACGCTGATCGGATTTGGTTTCGGCATTTATATCATCGCCCTGTACTCTGTTGAAGCCTTGAATCCCAACAGGCCCCTGATCACCCTGATGATTCTGTTCATCCTGGGCGGCATGCAGATTCTCTCCTTCGGGTTCCTCGCCTCCCAGATCAATTACCTGCGAAGGGACGTGCTCTTGAGCCGCAAGGCCATTTCCCGCATACTCGAGCATCGGCCTGAGCAAAACGAATCTCCCCCGAGCGAAGGAAGCTCCCTGTCCGAGAAGAAATCCGCTTGACAACAGGTGTTATTCATGGTTCCAATATTTCCATTAGAGTAATATTGTCATACAATTGAGGAACCTTTTTCAGAAGCACCGCTTGTTCACAGGCGGGCGCCACCCCTTGCACCGGCGCCCTAGTATTATCTGAAAAAAGAGGAGGTAATCATGGCTAATCTCATTCTCGATGAAAGGGATCAGAAATTCGTCCTGTTCGAAATGCTCCAGGCGCAGAAGCTCTGCGATTTTCCGAAATTCACGGAGTTCTCTCAGGATATGTTCGAGATGATACTGAATGAAGCGCAGAAATTCGCCGTGGAGGAAGTGTTCCCTACCCTGGAAGAGTCGGACAAGCAGGGCTGCAAGCTCGTCGATGGACAGGTGCATGTCCCGGAGTGCTTCCACCGACCCTACAAGCTTTTCTGCGAGGCCGGCTGGAACTGCATGTCCGCTCCGCCCGAATTCGGAGGCCAGGGCCTGCCGTTCATCATGAGAATCGCTGCACACGAGTGGTTCATGCACAACTTCGCCTTTTCATCCTACCCGGGCCTCGGCGAGGGCGCGGCGCATCTGATTCATGTGTACGGCACCGAAGAACAGAAGCAGAAATATCTCCCGAAAATGAACAGCGGCCAGTGGGGCGGCACGATGTGCCTGACCGAGCCGAACGCCGGAACCGATGTCGGCAATCTGAGCACCAGGGCAATCCGCCAGCCTGACGGCACATTCCGCATCAAGGGCACCAAGATGTTCATCACCGGAGGCGACCAGGACCTCACCGAAAACATCATTCATCCTGTGCTCGCCCGCATCGAAGGCGACCCCGCCGGCACCAAGGGCATATCCATCTTCATCGTTCCCAAGTATCTCGTCAACAGCGACGGATCTCTGGGCAGGCGCAACGACTTCGAGATAGCCAAGATCGAAGAGAAAATGGGGATCCACGGCAGCTCCACCTGCGTGATCAACTTCGGCGACAACGGCGAGTGCTACGGCGAGCTTTTGGGCAACGAGCGCGAAGGCATGAAGATCATGTTCCAGATGATGAACGAGGCCCGGGTCGCCACCGGCCTGCAGGGCGTCACGAGTGCCAGTATCGCTTATCTCCATGCGTTGCAGTATACCAAGGAGCGGCTCCAGGGGTCGTCCCTCATGGAGTTCAAGAACCCCGAAGCCCCTCGGGTGCCTATCATCGAGCATCCCGATGTGCGCCGGATGCTTCTGTGGATGAAGTCCAACGTGGACAGCATGCGCGCACTGATGTACTACGCCACCCTGTGCGGCGATATCGCGATGAACACGAAGGACGAATCCGAGGTAGACAAGCGGCTGGGAATCTTCGAGGTGCTTACGCCCATTATCAAGGCGTACTGCACTGATGTCGGGTTCAGGGTTACGGAAACAGCGATGCAGTGCTATGGGGGTTACGGCTATTGCAGCGAATACCCGATCGAGCAGTTCATGCGCGACGAGAAGATCGCCAGCATCTACGAGGGCACCAACGGCATCCAGGCCCTCGACCTCATCGGAAGAAAGCTGGGCATGAAGAAAGGCACTTATTTCATGCACCTCCTCGGCGAGATGAACTCGACCATTGCGCAGGCCAGAGAGAACCTGCAGGTCAAAGACCTCTGTGATGACGTGCAGGCCGCGATCAACTCACTGGCCGAGATGAGCCTCTTCTTTGCATCGAGCGCAAAGGCGGGGAAATTCCTCATCCCGGTGGGCAACGCCTACCCGTTCCTCATGATGATGGGCAAGGTGGTATCGGCATGGATGCTCCTGTGGCAGGCGGATGTGGCATCGCAGAAGCTCTCTTCTTTGAGCGGGGAGAGAGGGGTGGATATCGCCGATCGGGGTGCGTTGAGCGCGCTGGTGAAAGAAAATAAAGAGGCGGCCTTCTACGACGGCAAGATCAAGGGCGCCAGATACTTCATCAAGAACGTGCTCCCCGAGATCGAAGGCACGATCAAGGCGATCAAGAGCGAAGATCTCTCCATCATGGAAATCGCTGCAGAGAGTTTCGCCTCGTAGCGAAAAGCCCATGCCCGGCACAGTCAGCGGGGAGCCTGCTCTCCTCCCCCTGATTGTGTCTTCCCTCTTCATGACTTCGCCGGTGAAGCGTCATGG
>Ga0116176_10002711_pt1 | contig 13190 bp, 9 predicted proteins | sample AD_STIC08_MetaG_FD_89803 | JGI IMG/M metagenome (GOLD analysis project Ga0116176, IMG submission 89803) | Active sludge microbial communities of municipal wastewater-treating anaerobic digesters from USA - AD_STIC08_MetaG | ecosystem: Engineered > Bioreactor > Anaerobic > Digestate | place: USA...
GATCGAACGCATGGCTGGGAGTGACAAATCAGAAACCATTTGTACCCTCGCTGATCTCCTGGATGACCCCGCGGTGGAACCGGTCCGCGTGGACGGGTACCTCACCGACGACGTCGTGCACGTGATACGGGAAGCGGCCTTCATGTCCATAATGGATTGCCGATTCCGTCGTCTTGCGGAAGTGCTCGGAGAACCGGTTCTCGATCGCATAGAGAAGTTCCAGACCTCCTATCCGCCGTCGTGGTGGATTCGAGCCCGAATCGGCAACCGCGAGTTCGAGGAAGACGAGTAGTCCTCCGGTTGGGATTCGCCCGATGTCCCCCTCCCTCCACTCGGCCCGGCCCGTTCCTGCGGGCGCCGGAGCGTTTCCCGCATCCGGCAGACCCTGGAACCGCCGCCCATGACACGCCGAATCGTTGCCCTTGCAACCGGCGCGTTCGCGACGTTCTGCTGCGCCAGAGCCTCACCTGCCGATGCTGTCCACACGGACTCCGTCCGCGTGGTCGTCCGGGGCGCGAGGGTGTTTCCGGCGGATCGCATCCGTCTGTGGGCGTCCGGCTCCGACGGGTTGCGCCGTATCCGGAAGGAATACTCAGATGCAGGTTTCTGGTTGGCCGTTCTGCAGGATACCCTGTACGTGTCCCGAAACGGGGATGCCGTGCGCGAAATACTGGTTCACGAGGGCGACATCGCCAGCGTCACCCTTTCAATCCAGCGTACGCGAGGGGATGTGACGGATTCAGTTTTGGAACGCCTGCCGGGTTTTCGATCCACTCCCGACGCAGTGTACCGATTCCTTCGAAGGGAAGCAGAGGAGGGGCACCCATTTGCCGAAGCGACGCTGGTATCAGCACGCGAGCAAACCGCTTCGCGGTTCGTGCTGGACACCCGCGTGGTGTCCGGCCCTCTGGTGCGTGTCGCGCGCGTTGTTCCCCGGGGCAACACGGTCACGAAAAGTCACGTCATCGCGCGCGAATTACGCCGGGCGCCGGGAAGCGTGTACTCCCAGAAAGACGTTGAACGCTGGGTACGGCGGCTGAATCGTTCGGGAATGTTCGATGCCGTGGGGGAACCCGCCCTGGCGTGGAGCGATTCCGCGTCGGGGACGGCGGATCTCCTCATCTCCGTTCGGGAAGGCCGCCCGAACAGGTTTGAGGGTGTCGTCGGTTACCAGCCGGGGGAGGGCAATTCGCGCGGGGAGTTCACCGGGCTCGCGGATGTGACGCTGGGCAACCTTCTCGGTACGGGACGCCGGCTTGCGGTTCGCTGGAACCGTCCTCAGGCGGAACAGACGACGCTGGACCTTTCATACCGGGAGCCGTGGGTCGCCGGCCTTCCTGTGGATGCGGAGGGCAAACTTGCGGTTGAGCAGCGCACCGCGTACGCGCTCGAACGTCTTGAACTGGCTTTTGGCGGGGAACTCGTCCCTGACGTGGTGGTGGCGGCAAGCATCGGTCGCGAAATCGTCCGCAGCGACTCGGTACCCCTGCTCGGCGGCCCGCGGTACCGGAGCATGACGCTGCGAGGGGAAGCGGAATACGATACGCGGGACGTGCGTGAGAACCCGACGAGCGGCGTGCGATACGCGTTGAACTGGCGGTACGATGTGCGGAGGAATCGGGTGTACGATTCCGATTTCCTCGCGTACTACGGTGGATCTGCCTGGTCGCGGAACGAGCGGGTGTCCGTTGTGAAGGTGGACCTCGAACATTTCCTGCCGGTGCGGCGCGCCATCGTTGCCGCGTTTGGCTGGCATGGAGGGCAGATTTCCAGCACCAGCGGGCGCACCACATTCTCCGCCGCGGATGAACTGCGGCTCGGAGGCGCTCTGACATTGCGCGGGTACCGCCAGGACCAGTTCGCCGGTGATCGGATCATCTGGGGCAATCATGAGTTGCGGTACCTCCTTGGAGGGGCCGCGCGTTTGTTCGTGTTTGTTGATGCCGGGTACGTACGCACACGCCGGATGGACGCGCAGAGCGGCGTACCCGCATCCGTAGAGACATACCCTGTCGGATACGGGGGTGGACTTCGTGCGCGTACCGCGGCAGGGAATCTCGGAATTGATTTCGGATGGGGGCGGCACGACACATTCTCCCGGGGGAAAGTCCACGCTCGCGTGGAGACGACGTTCTGACCGATCTCGCGCGTCGGTCGGTTTCCGTTGCGCCTTTCCCGGGTCTTCCAGTATCATGGATACGTGTTCCCGCATGCGGCGCATCGACTGCCCGCGTGTTCCTGAAGGGGCGAAAACCTTGTTCCATGTGACAGCATTTTTGTTGGCGTTCACCTCCACCGCGTTTTCAAGGGAGTTACCCATGCCTGTTCCCACGAATCTCCCCGAGAATATCCGTACCGTACTGAACGCCTGCCCTCCGCTGAGGAACCAGAGAGGCTCGCGGGAACTTTTGTACCAGTATTCCATCGGCAGCCTGAGCGCGTTGAACGACGAAGAAGCCGAATGGACGATCCGCGAACTTGCAGCACGGGGAATCGGCGTCATCAGCATGTGGCAGACCGGCGCGAATCAGGATGCCGGAATCGCAGAGGCGTTGCGGATCGGGAGGATACAGAAAAAACTCGGGTTTACGGTGGCGTGCGACGCAAACGCTCTGCTGTACAGCTTTTACGACAAAACAGCCGCCACCGCGCACGTGGACGAAGCGGGACAACCATTCTTCGATGAGTCGTTCAGCGGGCCAAAAATGGGGTGTCCCTTCGCACTGGAACACCGTATGCCCGTGATACTGGGCCGCGTTGCCGCGTACGTGGAGGCATATCATCATGCCGGCATTCCCATCGGGATCGTGACTGCGGACTGGGAGATTGATGGCCCGCACGAGTGGAACGAGGCGTGGAGATCCTCCAGACAGTGCGCACGGTGCCGCGAAAACCTGCCGAACATAGACGATTTTGCCGCGTTTCAGGCGCGCATGCGCCAGATGCGCAGCAGGCTTCAGCGAGAGTGCTACGCGGACCCGATCCTCGCGCGAAACCCGGATGCGCTTGTAACGAATTACGCGGTGTATCCCAATGACGGGTGGCGGTACTGGTACGACTATTTCGAGCATCCACAACCGGAGCTGCCACACAAAAGAGACCAGAACGACCTTCATCGTCCATGGTACAACGATTTCTTCGAGACGCATTTCACTCTCGCGATGCCGGTCGTGTATACCTGGTACCGCATTTACGATGCGTACCCGGAGTTCACTAATCCTGATTACCGCTGGTTCTACAACATGCTTCTGGTAGGCACGAACGCAGGCAAATCCACCCCGTCAGGCATTCCGATCGCCACGTTCGTTCACTGGCATACCACCGCCCCTCCCGCAGACAGCCCGGCCGTGCCACAGATGAGCGCGGAAGCGTACACGGAACTGCTCTGGCACCTCCTGCTGCGCGGGCACGACATCTTCTACTCATGGACGCCGATGGACGAGTTGGCAGAGGAAATCGCGCTTGTCCAGCGCGTCTATGACGGCTCCCTGCTCTACAACAACTGGCTGCTCAACGGCACCCCGATCTGCTTCGATGTTCCGCGGCAGCAGGGACCGGTGATTTCGGGTGTTCGTGTGGGGAACCAGGTACTGCTGCGGCGTACGGATTTCGGTGAGGTGCGGGAACCCGTGACGATCACCGTGGATGGCCGAAGACTGGTCGTTCCCGTCTCGCCGGGTCGCATGCAGATCCTCGACCTCGAGTAGACGCATGCACAGTGTTCCCATCCCTGACGAACCGGTTCGCGTTGCGCTGGTCGGCGCGGGCTCGCGAGCACGCTCCATTTACCGCCCCATCATGCCATCCATGGGCGACTGGATGCGCGTGGTGGCGGTGTGCGACCCGGTGCGCGAGCACGCGGACGAGCTTGCCGCGTCCTACGGCGTGCCGGCGTTCTACGACATCCGCCAACTTGTGCGCGCCCGACCGATGGAAGCGGCGGTGGTGGTTACTCCGGTCGAGTCGCACCATTCCATCTCCTGCTTCCTGTCCGCGCACGGCATTCACAATCTTGTGGAAACAAGCTGGTGCAACACCATCACGCAGGCGCGGCAGATGATCGAAGCGGCGCGTGGGGGCAACGTGCTCGTGCGCGTCGCGGAGAACTTCTTCCGCTTCCCGATAGACCGCATCGTCGCGAAGCTCGCCGTAGCGGAAGTGGTAGGTCCGGTGCATCGGGTGGTTTCCTACGCCGACCACACCGGCTACCACAACAACTCGCGTTGGATCGCGTTTTTCGGTGCTCACCCCGAATGGGTGCAATCTGTTGAGCACACTATGCCTACCGTGGCGTTCCACGAATCACCCGAGCGGTTCCACGACAGTGAAACCTACCGGGCGCGTTTTTTCCAGTTTCCCGGCAACGGCTTCGCAATGGATCACCTCGCGAACGTGAAGGGTTTCCTCGGCCGCTATCCGCGCCCCGGATACACCGAGTGGCAGGGAGAACGCGGTACCATCGTCCATTTTGCCCGGCGTGGCTGGCAGGGAGAGGGAGAGATCCGGCTCTGTACTGATTCCGATTTCGGCAGGCGAGGCATTGCCGACACCACGATCCCGATTGTGACCGAGTGCCCCGACCGTCGATGGACACGCACGTACGCGGACCTGAGCCCCATCGGCGGCGGCGTGGTGGAATACGTGAACCCCTTCCGACCAGTTGATATCCCGCAGCACGCCAGCGACTGGTACGGCTGCGCCATCATGGATCATCTCGCCGATTTCGCCTGCGCGGTGCGGGGTATCCGGGCGAGCGAATTCGACGAACGGGACGCACTCATGTCCATGATGATGGAAGTGGGTGCGAGGGAATCAGCCCTGAAGGAAGGCGTGCGCGTGCGCCTGCCGATTGAAGGGGAACCGGAAAACGACGGACGGATTCACGCGGAGCTGCGCACGCGGTTGGGCGTTGATCCGCTTGATATCGAAGCCATGCTGGCGATCAGCTACCCGAAGCCGTAGGTGGCAAAGTGGGATTCCCGCGCACACCCGTTGGACCCGACAGCGCGGGTCCCTCCAGGGCGAGTATGTGTGGAGGGCCACGCTGAGAACGCATCGCGTTCTAGTCGTGTCCTCCGCTCGGCTGGTTCACGTCATTCCAGACTCGCGAACTCGGTACAGTGCCTGACGAATAACCCGCAGAGTCTCTGACAATGCTCTGGTCACCGAAACTGCCATTCCGCGTGCTCTGGGGAGCACGACCCGAAGGCGGGAATCCAGAGGAAAACCCAGCGCAACTCACTTTGGATTGCGCAAGCGTGCTCGCGCTTTCAAAGCGGAGGCCCAGCCGGCCGGCGTGCCGCCAGCACGCACTCCAAAGACCGCCGGGGCGCTAGAACACGGCGCGTTCGGCGAACGCGCCCTACCACGCGGGTTGTGTGTCGGCCGGTAGGGCGCTTTGTCCTCAAAGCGCCGCGGTGGCCGTCCATCACTCCGAGTGAAGCGACGGGTCTCCCCCGAGTCTGGGAACCGGGGGTACCACCTTCACGTCCTTTGGCATGGGCTCCGGGTGCCGTTTCCAGGCCCATCCAAGCCATGCAGAGAAAAGCGGCAGCAGCGCACCGCACACGAGGTACACCCGCCGAATCGGCACGCGGTCCGCCCACCACCCCGACAGAACTTCCATAGGTCCGGCAACGCTGGAAATGCAGATACTCCGTAGCGAGAGGACGGTTGCCCGGTCGTCCGGATCCGCCAGCCGGTTCATGCCCTCGATCGTCACGGGTCGGACACCGTCGGCAAAAAAGCGGAGGACGAGGAACGGGATGACGATCGTAAGGCCCGGCAACCAGAACAACCCCAGACAGGCGGTCGTGGTGCCGAGCGCGCCAAGCCCCAGCGTCCGCGCGATGCCGAAACGGTCGCTTGCCCATGTCATGGCGATCGGCCCGACGGCCGCAATGAGGATCGCACCCGCGTAGAACACGCCGAGTTGCTTGATCGGGAAACCGAGGGACACCAGGAGCGGTTGCTGGTACACCACGGCCATGATTTCCACGACCTGAATGAGCGCGGAGTAGGCGAGAAGGTACCGGAACCGGTGGCTGCGTTTCAGAAGTGCGCGCAGTGAACGCGCGATGTTCCGCACGGTTGCATGGACAAGACGCTCGGCGCGGGGCGGTTCCCGAAGGCGAAAGGCGGCGAACACGGTGAATGCCAGCAACGCCGTGTGGACGAGGATCGGCACGCGGTAGCCGTATTCCGCCATCCACCCGCCAAGAACCGACGCGACAACCATGCCGAGCATCGAAAGGCTCGAAATGCGCCCGAGGACCTTCCCGAATTCATACCCCCGCCCATCCGCGCGCAGGGTTTCGTACACCAGAGACGCATCCGCCCCGTTGATCAGGGTCGCCGCAATCGCCCAGAATGCCCACGCGATGCTGATCCACCACCAGGCGTTCCAGCCCGCGCCCCACATTCCCATGGCGAGAAACAGGCTGAATGCGCCGGCGCGCAATGCCCAGCGGCGCCCGACGATGTCGGCGAACATGCCGGTCGGCACTTCCAGCAGCACGATAGCCGTCTGGAAGAAAAAGTCGAACAGCATGATCTCGGTGAAGGAGAACCCGAGATCGTCGCGCATGTAGAGCACCCAGGTGGGGCCCCACATCATGAAGTCGAGCGACATGCGGAAAAGGATGTACCACCTGAGGTTGCGGCGGCAGTCATCGCGGGAGAACATGCGTATTCCGGGGGAGAAAGGGGGTGGAGACAATGGTTACATGAATGCAATCGAAGCGATGAGGAAATCGGCTCCCAGAATGACGACCGAAGAGGACACAAACGCCCGGATTGCGGCTTGGCCTACGCCCTCGGCTCCACCTCTGGCGAAATACCCGAAGTAGCACCCGAGAAACGAGGTGGATGCGCCGAACACAAACGCCTTCAGAAGGCCGACCGCCACGTCGCGCACGTAAAAAAACAGGCGCAGCCCTTCAAGAAACCTCGCTCCATTCAGCCCGCCGAGGGACACCGCGGTGACGTAGCCACCCGAAATACCGAAAAAGTAACTCATGACAACCAGTACCGGAGCCATCACGAACCCGGCGACCACGCGGGGAGCAATGAGATACCGCGCGGGGCTTATCGACATGGTGACCAGTGCGTCTATCTGCTCCGTTACACGCATCGTGGCAAGTTCCGCCGCGATGGAAGACCCCACGCGCCCGGCGATGACAAGCGCCGTGAGCACCGGGCCCAGCTCAAGGATGAGACTCTTCGCCACCGCCGTGCCGATTGCCGAGGTGGGCAGGATGCCTTCCAGTTGGTACTTCCCCTGCCAGGCTGTCGTCGCGCCGGCAAAAATGGACACCGTAAATACGAGCGGAACGGAATCCGTTCCCATGCGTACCATCTGCTCGAGCGTCAGGCGCGGATTCTGGAAGATTTTCGGCAACGCACGCACGACCTCGGAGGCAAACAGCACGAACCTTCCCACCTGTCGCACGGAGGCAAGCACAAGGCGCCCTGTGCCGCGCACGAAGCGAAGTGAGAGCAGGTCAGCCCTCCGCATCAGTAGAGCTCCCCGTCTTCTTCGACGTCTGCCGTGGCAAACTCGTCGTCGTCACGCCGGAAGGTCTCAAAAAGGCCGAACTTATCCGTCCACCGCAGCTCGATTTTCCCCGTCGGGCCGTTTCGCTGTTTCTCCAGCAGAATCTCCGCCAGTCCTTCAACGTTCCGGCCCTGTTCATCGTGCGTGATCTTGTAGTATTCGGGGCGATGGACAAAAATGACGACGTCCGCGTCCTGTTCGATGGACCCACTCTCTCGCAGATCGGAAAGGCGTGGCCGGAACTCGCCACGCTTCTCCACTTCGCGTGTGACCTGAGAGCAGGCAATGATCGGGATGTCCAGATCTTTCGCAAGCGCTTTCAGCGCCTGGGAAATGACGGCGACTTCCTGGGCGCGCCCTTCCCTGTGTCCGGGAACACGCATGAGTTGCAGGTAGTCGACTATGATCAACTGCACGCTGTGTTCGTGGACCAGTCTGCGGGCCTTTGCGCGCACTTCAAGAGGAGAAAGCGCGGCGCTGTCGTCTATGTAAATCGGCGCGTTCGCAAGTGTCGTCACGGCTTTGGAAAGCCGGTTCCACATGTGCTCGTTCAGTCTGCCACGGCGCACCAGTTGGCCGTCCACGTGCGCCTCCGCACAGAGAAGCCGCTGCGCCACGGATTCGGCGGACATTTCGAGCGAGAAGATGCCAACGGGCAGTTTGTGCTGGAGGGCCGCGTTGCGCGCCATGTTCAGCACGAGCGCGGTTTTCCCCATACCCGGACGCGCCGCGACGATGATCAGTTCGCTCTTCTGAAATCCGGCGGTCATCTCGTCAAGCGCGGTGAACCCACTCGGAACCCCCGTAACTTCTCCCTTGCGCGTGCTGACCTTTTCGATCCGTTCATACGTCCGGTGCATGATCGGTTCGATATGGGAGAATCCCTCCCTCCAGCGGTTTTCCGCCAGCTTGAACAGGTCGTTTTCGAACCTCTCGAGGTTGTCGTAGATTGTTCCGGTGGTATCGTACGCAGAATTGATCAGTTCGCTGGAAAGCGCGATGGTGCGCCGTCGGACGGCAAGTTCGAGAATCTGTTGCGCGTGGTACTCCACGTTCGTGCTTGTACCGACACTGGCGGCGACGTCGGCCACATATTCCGCGCCGCCCGCTTCCGCAAGTTCCCCTTTTCGTGTCAGTTCCTGAATCACCAGCGGCAGGTCGGCGGGTTGATCGGCTTCGTACAGGCGCACGCACGCATCGAACACGAGACGGTGCCGCCCCCGGTAAAATGCGTTCCGATCCAGCATCGACACGACCTTGCTCACCGCCTGCCGGTTGAGCATCATCGCGCCGAGAACCTGCTGCTCGAGCAGGATGGAATGCGGCAGCACCCGCTCCGCGCCCGCGCTCGCGAGTTCTTCCATCGCTTCCTGCGCAGGAGCTTCATTCCGGCCCGCCATACTCTCCTCTCCTCATGCCTTCTTCGGCCGCAAAATGGTCCCGTCCAATTCGTATCTGACTTTCTGCAGGTCGTCCCACGACTGCGTTTTCCACTGCGGGTTCCGCAACAACGCGGCGGGATGGTATGTGACCAGCACTTTGACGCCGCGGTAATCGTGGAACGTTCCTCTCAGACGGTTCAACCCCTCGCCGGTGTTCAACAGCGCCTGCGCCGCCACGCGGCCCAGTGCGCAGATTATCTTCGGGCGGATTAACGCGATTTGCCTGTCCAGATACGGCTTGCACTGCTCCATTTCGCTCGGCAGGGGGGTCCGGTTGTTCGGTGGACGGCATTTCAGCACGTTGGCGATATACACGTCCTCCCGTCTGAGCTTCATCGCTTCGATCATTTTTGTCAGTAACTGCCCCGCGCGCCCGACAAATGGTTGGCCCTGGAGGTCTTCTTCTTCTCCGGGTGCTTCCCCGACAAACATGAGGTCGGCACCGGGGTTGCCCGATCCGAACACGAAATGCGTACGCGTTGCGCCAAGCGGGCATTTGTGGCATTCGCTGATGCGCGCGCGGAACTCCTCCAGCGATGCTGCATCCGGAACCGGACTCTCCGCCACGGAAGCGAACAGGCGGACGGCGAGGTCGCTCTCTCCCGCGATCGCCGGTTGTTCTGTCGTAAGCTTATACGCGGGCTCGTGTTCTGGTTTTTTCTCCGGAATCAGGAAACGCTCTGCGGATACCGGGGGTCGAGCCGCAGACGGCAGGGCAGCACGTGGTCCCCGCTCCGCAGGGAGCGCGGAACCGTCGGGTCTGGGCCAGTATCCGTCCCCGAGTTCGCGACGTTGCTCCACGAAGCTGCGGAACAACTGCAACGTCTCTCTGCGCGATTCCACGCTATCCATGAACCTGCGCCCCGTCTTCCGTCTACGAGCCCGCGGCCTGAAGCGCCGCGATCCGTTCCCACATTGCCCGCGCGACCTCCCGCTTTTCCATCAACGGGAGTTCGGTTTTCAATCCATCCCGGCAGAACAATGTCACCCGGTTCGTATCCGTGCCGAAGCCTACGCCGTTCTCGCCGATGACGTTCAGCGCGATCATGTCGAGAGACTTCTTTTGCAGGCGCTCCCGCGCGCGCTTCTCTGCCTTCTCAACGTCGGTTTCCACGGCGAAACCTACCACGATCTGCCCTTGTTTCTTCTTCCGGGCAACCGACGCGAGAATGTCCGGGGTTCGCTCCATTTCGATTGCCAGAGTGTCGGTTGTTTTCTTGATTTTCTGGTCGGCAACCACTTTCGGGCGGTAATCGGCCACTGCAGCCGCCATTACGAGCACATTCGCCTCCTGGAATCTGGCGAGAACCGCGTCCATCATCTGTTGAGCGGTTCCCACTGCCATGCAGTCGGCGCCAATCGGAGGGGGTACCGCCAACGGCCCATGGACAAACGTTACATGTGCCCCCATCCCCGCGGCCATTTCTGCGAGTGCGACGCCCATTTTTCCCGACGACCGGTTGGTAAACACGCGGACAGGGTCGACGGGCTCTTCTGTCGGTCCCGCCGTCACCAGCACCCGCTTTCCCGCCAGAAGGCCGGCGCGGGGAAGCGCCCTCACGAGATGATGCATGATCTCACGCGGTTCGATCATCCGCCCTTCGCCTACTTCGCCATCGGCCAGCTCGCCTTTCCCGGTGGGAGTGATGTGGTAACCGGACTCCAGGAGCAAAGGGATGTTCCGCTGAGTGGCCGGCGCCTTCAGCATGGCGGTGTTCATCGCGGGCACAAACATGACCGGCGAATACGTGGCAATGATCATCGTGCTCAGAAAGTCATCCGCGATTCCGTGCGCGGCTTTCGCCAGAATGTTCGCCGTTGCCGGCGCAATGACGACGATATCCGCCCACCGTGCCAGAGCGATGTGTTCCGTCGACATCGCGCGGTTGCGCCCGTACATACCCACCACGACGTCGTGGCCCGACAGGGTTTCAAATGTGAGCGGTGCAACGAATTCCGTTGCGTGCTCCGTCATGACGACCTTGACTTCCGCGCCCGCCTTCACGCAGAGACGCACAAGTTCGCATGTTTTGTAACAGGCGATACCGCCCGTCACCCCGATGACAATCCGTCTCCCCCGAAGCATGTCCTGGCTCCTCCTTCCAACCCCTGCGCACCCGACGGAACGTTCGGGGGACACGCCGCCGTGTGCCCCCCATCCGTTGCAGGAGAACGCAAAGTTACCTCCCGATCAGAGCTACAGAACGCGGCGGCAGGAGGACACCCCGCTGTCCATCTTTTTCCTCGATGGTGGCAACTCCCAGCAATTCCTGCGCATCCAGCGGGAGTTGTTCGCCCACCGGCACCGCGAACACTTTTCCGTCGGTGAAGTTCTCCAGTACGAAATCGCCGCTGACATACGGGTAGTACCCCACCCGGGCCGGGGCGAGGAACGCCTGCCCCGTGGCCAGCGCAACCTGCTCCTGAATGACGTTTACCACGGGTTCCGGATAGTTCTGCATCTGGAGCACGATCGGTACGTTCAGGTTTTCGTCCATGCGGTAGTCCGCGGGAGATGCGCCGAACACGTTCAGCACCACAACGGCACCACCGGAAACGTGCGCCTGACGGGTAACCACGGGAATGCGTTCCGCGCGATGATGTGCAACTCCGCTGACCGACGCCAGCACGTTTGCGGTGCCCGGCCTGAGGTCGAACCGGAACTCAACTGGCGCGGAGGCTTCCACGGCCCTGTCGCCCACCATGAAGTGCGAGCTGAACCAGTGATTCCTTTGGGCCCACCCATCGCCGCCGAACCCGGCGAGCGTTTTCAATTCCTCGTCGTCGTCATGTTCCGCGAGCAGCGAGGCTGTCAGGAAGACGGTTCCTCCCGAATTGACAACCTCGGATACGAACGGGGTGAGCTCCGGGCTTCCTGCGACATGGTCGGTCAGGAGTACGGCGGGCGGCAGGAGTTCCGGGAAATCAGCCCGTGGCACTAACGGCATCCCCAGCATCCCGAGCCCGTCGAAGATGTACCCATCGTGTTTCGGTGCGGGGTTGTGCGGGCGAATGGCGGTAATGCCTATCGGCTGCTGGCCGTCCAGTCGCGAGGCAAGCTTTTCCAGCCGTGGCTGCTCTTCCTTCAGGGCTGCCAGCAGGTGTCCCTTCCCTCGGAAAAGCGGGTCGCCGTAACAGAAGAGCGTCAGATTTCGGACGCCTCCAAGAAGCGACTGGTATGCCTGTTCGACGTAAAGGTCGGTGTCACACTCGATGTAATCGAACCACGCGCCCTCGAGATTCGGTTCGGCCGCTTTGTGCCAGCGCACGTTGAAGCAGGCTTCGTACTGCGGAGTGAAACCAAAATCGGGCGTGTCCGGGTCGCGCGTTTCCGTGCCGATCCAGGTGGCATCGAATTCGGCCGGCTGGCGAGCCGTATCATACCCGAAAGTGGCAAGCTGGTCATACCACTGCGGGAACTTGAGGATCATCTTGATGTTCGGATTCACCTTTCTACAGGTTCCGACGAGGGTTTCCCTGCACACCTCCAGCAACAGATCGCGCCGGAACTGGGTCCATGTGCGGTCGCCCTTCGCTTCGCGGCAGCGCGGACACGTGCACTGTGTGCAGAGGGCGTCGTCGATGATGAATTCGTCGAACAGCTCAGCGCCGGTCTGCATTGCCTTCCGAAGCGCCTCGCGGCTCCACGGCCGGCTGTAGCAGATGTCGGCGCCCCACCGGCTGTTTCCGCCGATTGCGGTGTCGCTATCCCACTGCGGGATGCCTTCCAGTGTGATATCGCGGCCACGAACCGGCATGATGCCGGTGGCCACCTCCAGTTCAGCGGCTTTGCACTCGTCGCGCAGTGTTCGCAGTATGCCCGGGTCAGTCTCGACCGTGCCACGCCAGACCTCCAGAAACACCTTTCTAGCGCCGATATTGAGAACATCCTTGATCAACCGTGCGCGGCTTTCCGCAGTCTGACCGTAGCGGGTAATGTGCGGTGCAGTGACAAATACCGACCACGTGATTGTTGCCATGATAATCCTCGCGAGTCTTCCTGACAGTGGATTCCGAAGGGACATTGTGAATGATAACGACTACCCCGTTCGGGGGCGAAGGTCAGAGAAGCGGGTAACACCGTGGCGGCAGCGGGATCGGCGGACCTGCGTCAGACTTTCGGACACTCAGACAGGGGGGGCTGAGGGTTCCCGCGATACAGGCGGGGAGACGCCTGCGCCGTCCAGTCTCCA
>Ga0116176_10002721_pt1 | contig 13168 bp, 9 predicted proteins | sample AD_STIC08_MetaG_FD_89803 | JGI IMG/M metagenome (GOLD analysis project Ga0116176, IMG submission 89803) | Active sludge microbial communities of municipal wastewater-treating anaerobic digesters from USA - AD_STIC08_MetaG | ecosystem: Engineered > Bioreactor > Anaerobic > Digestate | place: USA...
CCCGGCATCGACGCGCGTCGGGCCGCGGCCGCTGCCGTCGTCGGGCAGGCCGAGGTCGAGCAGCACGAAGTCGAAGCGTTCGCTGGCCAGCGTGGCGGTGGCCGCCGCGGCGTCGCGCACCCAGTCGACGGCATGGCCCTCCAGGCGCAGCGCGGCGCGCAGGCTCTCGCCGATCATGCGGTCGTCTTCCACCAGCAGCAGGCGCATCGAGGAGGCTACGGAAAGTTGCAATCGGGGCGGCCGCGCAGCATAGCGCCGACGCGGTATGGTGCGCGCTGTCCCCGCCGCCCGAGACGCCATGCCCCACGCCCTGCGCACCGCCTTGCTGAACCTGCGCGACCTGCTGCTGACCGCCGGGCCCTTCCTCGCGCTGGCACTGCTCGGACTGGTCGTGGCCTACCGGGTGCTCGACCCGACCCCGCCGCGCAAGGTCGTGCTCGCCACCGGCGCCGCCCAGGGCGCCTACGCGGCCTTCGGCGAGCGCTACCGGCAGGCGCTGGCCGCGCACGGCATCGAGGTCGAGCTGCGCGCCACGCAGGGGGCGGCCGAGAACCTGCAGCTGCTGCGCGATGCCGGCTCGGGCGTCGACCTCGCCTTCGTGCAGGGCGGCGCCGACGCGTCGCTGAGCGCACGCCGCGACGAGGACGAGCCCGACGGCCTGGTCTCGCTGGGCAGCCTGTTCCACGAGCCGGTGTGGCTGTTCTACCGCGAGGACTCGGCGCAGCGCCTGCGCCGCAAGCCGGTGCTCGAGTCGCTGTCGCAGCTGCCCGGGTGGCGGCTGAACATCGGCGCGCCGGGCAGCGGCGTGCCGAACCTGGTGCGCAAGATCCTCGAGGCGAACCGCATCGACGCCGCCGCGCTGACGCTGCTGCAGGAGCCGTCGACGCCGGCCGTCGTGAAGCTGCTGGACGGCGAGATCGACGCGCTGGTGTTCGCCTCGGCGCCCGAGGCCCCGCTGGTGCAGATGCTGCTGCAGACGCCGGGCATCCGGCTGTACGACTTCGTGCAGGCCGAGGCCTATTCGCGGCGCTTCACGTTCATCAGCCCGGTGCTGCTGCCGCGCGGCGTGGTCGACCTGGCGCGCGACCTGCCGCCGCGCAACGTCCGGCTGATCGCGCCGACCGCCTCGCTCGTGGCGCGTGAAGGCACGCACCCGGCGCTGATCCAGCTGTTCGTGCAGGCGGCGCGCACGATCCACGGCGACGCCGGCTGGTTCCAGCGCAAGGGCGACTTCCCGAGCACCGCCAACACCGAGTGGCCGCTGGCCAAGGAGGCCGAGCGCTTCTACCGCAACGGCCCGCCCTTCCTGCAGCGCTACCTGCCGTTCTGGATCGCCAACCTGGCCGACCGCATGTGGCTGGTGCTGCTGTCGCTGGTGGCGATCCTGATCCCGCTGTCGAAGGTGGTGCCGCCGCTGTACGAGTTCCGCGTGCGCTCGCGCATCTTCCGCTGGTACGCGCAGCTGCGCGGCATCGAGGACGCCGTCGGCCAGCGCGGCGCCGACGAGCTGCTGGCCGAACTCGACGTGCTCGACGCGCGCGCCGAGCGCATCCCGGTGCCGCTGAGCTATGCCGACGAGCTCTACGCGCTGCGCAGCCACATCCAGCTGGTGCGCCAGCGCCTGCGCGGCGAGCCGGCCGATCGCGGCGTGACGGGCGCCGCAGCGCCGGCCGACACACCGGCCTGAGCACGCGCAGGGCTTCGTGCCGCTGCCTATCATCGGCACCATGGACACCCGCACCTCCCCCCTCCACGACCGCCTCGAACGCGTGCGCACCGTGCTGCAGGACCACGGCCTGGCCGCGGTGCTGGTGCCCTCGAGCGACCCGCACCTGTCGGAATACCTGCCGGAACGCTGGCAGGGCCGGCAGTGGCTGTCGGGCTTCACCGGCTCGATGGCGACGCTGGTGGTCACGCGCGACCGCGCGGCGCTGTTCGCCGACAGCCGCTACTGGGTGCAGGCCGAGGCGCAGCTCGCCGGCAGCGGCATCGAGCTGGTGAAGATCCCCACCGGCGCCGCCACGCACCACCTCGACTGGCTCGCCACCCACGTCGCGCCCGGGCGCACCGTCGGCGTCGACGGCACCGTGCTGGGCCTGGCCGCCGAGGCCCAGCTGCGCGCGGTGCTGGGCGCGCGCGGCATCGCGCTGGACACCGGCGTCGACGTCTTCGCCGAGGCCTGGCCCGGCCGGCCCGGCCTGCCCGATGCGCCGGTCTACGAACACCTCGCGCCGCAGGCACCGCTGGCGCGTGCGGCCAAGCTGGCGAGCGTGCGCGAGGCGATGGCGCGGCACGGCGCGAGCCACCACTTCGTCTCGACCGTCGACGACGTCGCCTGGATCTTCAACCTGCGCGGCTCCGACGTGGCCTACAACCCGGTCTTCCTGGCGCACGCGCTGATCGACCGCGAACGCGCCACGCTGTTCGTCGGCGAGGGCAAGGTGGGCGACGCGCTGCGCGCCACGCTCGCGGCCGACGGCGTTGCGCTCGCGGCCTACGACGCCGCGCCGGCCGCGCTGCGTGCGCTGCCGGAGAACGCCACGCTGCTGCTCGACCCGAAGCGCGTGACGCACGGCCTGCGCAGCCACGCGCGCGCCCGGGTCGTCGAGGCGATCAACCCGAGCACGCTGCTCAAGAGCCGCAAGAGCGAGGCCGAGGCCGGCTTCATCCGCGAGGCGATGGTCTGCGACGGCGCGGCGATGTGCGAGTTCTACGCCGGGTTCGAACAGGCGCTGGGCCGCGAGCGCCTCACCGAGCTGACGGTCGACGAGCGCCTGTCGGCCGCCCGCGCGAAGCAGCCGGGCTTCGTCGGCCTGAGCTTCCCGACCATCGCCGGCTTCAACGCCAACGGCGCGATGCCACACTACCGCGCGACGCCCGAGTCGCACGCCGTGATCGAGGGCGACGGCCTGCTGCTGATCGACAGCGGTGCGCAATACCTCGGCGGCACGACCGACATCACGCGCGTCTGGCCGATCGGCCGCGTCAGCGACGCGCAGCGCCGCGACTGCACGCTCGTGCTGAAGGGCACGATGGCGCTCAGCCGCGCACGCTTCCCGCGCGGCACGCCCTCGCCGATGATCGACGCCCTGGCCCGCGCGCCGCTGTGGGAGGCCGGCCTGGACTATGGCCACGGCACCGGCCACGGCGTGGGCTACTTCCTGAACGTGCACGAGGGGCCGCAGAGCATCTCGCGCACCGTGCCGGAGCCCACGCACGCGATGGAGCCCGGCATGGTCACGAGCATCGAGCCCGGGCTCTACCGGGCCGGGCGCTGGGGCATCCGCATCGAGAACCTGGTGCTGAACGTGCCGTCGGCGGTGTCGTCGCCGGAATTCGGCGAGTTCCTCGAGTTCGAGACGCTGACACTCTGCCCGATCGATACCCGCTGCCTCGAGCTCGGCCTGCTGCGTGCCGACGAGCGGGCCTGGCTGGACGCCTACCACGCGACGGTGCGCGAGCGCCTGGCGCCCCGGGTCGACGGCGCGGCCCGCGACTGGCTGATCGCGCGCACCGAGCCGCTGCCCGCCTGAGGTCCGGCCAGGCAGGCCGCGGTCCATCCGTGCGCCGTGCAGTTCATCCGCGCGCCGGTGCAGTCCGTCGCACGGTCCTCGCGGCGGGCGGGGGGCGCTCCTAGAGTTCGCTCCATCGCAACGAACACCGCCCCGAGGAGCCCACCATGATCACCAGCCGCCTGTCCGCCCAAGCCGCCGTCTTCGCCGTCGTCGCCACCACCGCGATCCTGATGGCCGCCACCCCGGCGCCGCGCAAGGATGCCGCGCAGGTCGCCGCCACCACGCCGGCGCCGACCGTCGTCCAGCTCGATCGCGTGGTGGTCACCGGCAAGGCCGTGCAGCCGCGCGGCTGACCTCCCGCCCGGCCCGGCGCGCCGATGCGCCGGGCCGTCCCACCGGGTCACACGCCCGGGGCCCACCGAACTCCGGGCCTCGGGCGTTTTTTCTTCTCCAGAGGAGCCGACCGTGATCGACCGACTGTTCATCGCCACGCTGGCGCTGGCCCTGCTGGCCGGGGGCACGCTGGCCATTGCCTCGGCCTGGGCCGAGTCGATGCCCGGGCCCTGCGCCGCGCGTGCGCCGGCGACGGCGCCGCAGGCCTGCCGGTGAGCCGACGCGCCGCGCCCGTCAGCTGCGCAGCATCGACGCGCGCAACGCCTCGGTGAGCGTGCCCAGGCTGTCCTGCAGGTGGGCGCGGGTCTCGATCGACCGCGCCGCCGTCGGCCGGCCGGCGGCGCGCCGCAGGTCGGCCTGCAGCTCGGTGGCGTACAGGCGGACGAGGCTCAACGCGTCCGCCGGCAGCCCCGGCGCGCCGCGCAGCAGCAGCGCCTGCAGTCGCTTCAGGTGCTCGCGCTGCAGGTCGCGGCGCAGGCGGTCGATCTCGCTGCCGGACCGGAGCTCGCTCCAGACCGCGGCCTGCAGCGTGCGGTAGACCTCGGCCAGCGAGATGACGTCGGCGCGCTCGCGCTCCGGCACGAACATCGGCAGGTCGAGCAGGCGCGCGGCGGTGCCCGGGCTCATCAGCCGGTCGAGCGCCGAGGTCTGGATCTGCAGCACCGCCGAGGACACGTTCACCGGGCCGCCACGCTCCCACTCGTTGTAGTCCGGCCCCAGGCTGGCCAGGAACTCCGGCTTGAAGCGGAAGCTGTCGGTGCTGAACAAGCCCGTGGTCAGGAACTGCAGCGCCTCGCGCTGGCGCGCCGGCTCGACCGGCACGTACGCCGGCCGGCCGGTCGTGCCCGGCAGGTCGCGCAGCGCGTACATGCCGCCGATGTACTTCGCGACCGTGTCGGGCACGCCCGCCAGCCGCCGGAAGGCGACGATCACCAGGCGGCGCTGGCGCAGCGGGTCCTCGCCGGCCTGCGGTGCGCGCTCCTGCGCCCGCTGCCAGAGCTCGCGCGACAGCGTCAGCCGCTTGCGGTAGAACGCCAGCGGGTCGTCGCCGAGGTCGAACGCGTTCACCAGCGGGTCGATGGCGTTGCTGCCGCCGGCATCGGCGTCGTCGCCGTAGGCCAGCGCCGGCTCGGTGCTGCGCGCCGCGATCGTCGCGAGTTCGGTCTTCTCGTCGGCCGGCGCGATCGGCCGGTAGGCATAGTCGATCGCCCAGTAGTCGTAGGGCCCGAGCGTGGACTGGACGAAGGCGCCCTGGCGCTCGGCGGCGGTGGCGATGTTGACGCCGTTGTAGTCCATCACCGAGCCCGAGATGCCCCGCCGGCCGGTGAAATCGGGGTCCTGCAGCTGCGACCGGCTGACCACGGTGGAGGCCTTGAAGTTGTGCTTCAGCCCCAGCGTGTGGCCGATCTCGTGCATCACCGTGTCGCGCACCACCGCCTGGGCGAAGGCCTCGGCCTCGGGGCTGTCGGGCGCGATCTCGCCGCGCGCCACGAGCAGGTCGAGCGCGAAATCCATCTCGAAGGCGGCGTCGTGCGCATAGGTGCACAGCTCGGCGCGGCCGCCCCGGCCCCAGGGCATCGCGTAGGGCTCGGCGAACGACGGGCGGCCGGCTTCCTCGACGATGAAGCGCCGCGCGCTGCGGCCGAAGACGTCGCTCATCGCGATGTCGGCATCGAGGATCTCGCCGCTGCGCGGGTCGCTCATGCTCGGGCCGCGCGCGAAGCCGACGTCCTTGCCGGTGAACCAGCGCACCGTGGCATGGCGGGCGTCGAGGGTGTCGAAATCGGCGTCGTCGGGCTGCTGCCGGACGACGATCGCGTTGCGCAGGCCGATCTTCTCGAACGCCTTGTTCCACTCGAGGATGCCGGCCTCCACCGACTTGCGGTAGACCTGCGGCACGTTCTTGTCGATCCAGTAGACGATCGGCTGCTTCGGTTCGGAGACGGCGGCCGCCGGGTCGGCCTTCTCGAGCCGCCAGCGGTTGACGACGTGCTCGCGCGGGTTCGTCTGGAGGTCGGTGCCCAGGTTGGTGATCACGTCGGTGAAGTGGCCCAGGCGCGGATCGGCCCGGCGCGGCGCCATCGGCACGTCGGGCAGCTTGGTGAAGTTGTAGACGAAGCCGATGAACAGGCTGCGCGGGTCGGGCGTGGTCGACGGCGGCGGCGGGCTCGCCACCGGCCCGGCCATCAGCGGCGGCGCCGGGATGCGCCCGGTCGCGAAGTGCAGCCGGGCGTTCAGCGAGGTCTGGTCGTCGGCCGCACGGGTCTTCTCGAAGTAGGAATTGCCCCGGTCCAGGCCATAGGGCAGGCGGTAGGCCCGCTCGAGCGCGGTCGAGTAGCCCGGCAGGTCGGACAGCAGGAACGAGGCGTCGATCAGGACCGCCTTGGTCTGCGCCTGCGGCGCGCTCGCGATCGCCGCCGAGGCCAGCAGGCTGTTCGAGAACGACTGCTCGAGTGCCGCCTTCATCGGCGCGTTGTCGGCCACGTAATCGGTGTTCAGCGCCACGAGCTGGATCTGGCCGCTGCCGATCTTGCGGAAGCTCACCGTCCAGGCCGGGCCCATCTGGCTGCCGTACAGGCCCCGCTCGCCGACCGAGTGCGAGATGTTCACCGACAGCATGAAGGGCTGGTCGAGCCGCTCCGGAGCGATCTCGAGCCAGAGCTTCTCGTCCTTGCGCCACAGCGGCACGAATCCCGCCTGGCGCGTCGCGCCCTTGACCACCTCGTCGAAGGGGCGTGGCGCGCCGGGCTCGGGCCGCGCCGCCGGCACACCCGAGGCCGCCGCCGGGGCGGGCATTCCCGCGGCCCAGGGTGCGGCGGCGGGCGCGGCCGCCACGGCAGGGGTTGCGCCGGGCGCCGGCCCGGGCGGGACCGTGGCACAGCCCGCGAGCAGGGCCAGCGCGGTCGCCGGGAGCGGCCATCCGGCCAGCGCGGTGCGAAACAGGATCATGGTGCGTGGTCGATGGGTTGCCGGCGCGGCTGCAGGGCTCGGGCCGTGCGCGGGTCCGGCCATTCTGCAGCGCACCCGCGTCGGCCGGGAGCGGGAGAGTCCCTGCAGATCCGACGGAACTCACGCGCCCGGCGTCGCTCGCGCGGTTCGGGCGCGTCAGCGGCGGCGGTCGCGGTCGGTCAGGCCGCTCCAGGACGCGAGCAGCGTCGCGAGCGCGGCGGCGCCGAGCAGCGGCTCGAGCCAGGCCAGCAGGCGCGCCAGGCCGGCCCAGCGCCCGGTCGTCACCGGCGTCCAGGCGCTCGCCTCGTGCAGGTCGACGCCCGGGACCATCTGGTCGAGCGAATAGACGAAGGGGCGGAAGGCCGTCGCCGTGACCGCGCCCGGCACGCACTCCGGCGCGCAGGCGTGGCCGACCGGCGCCATCGCCCCCTGCTCGGCGGCCCCGAGGTAGGCCACGCCGCAGGCCAGCCACAACGCCACCGTCAGCGCCACCAGCCGCTGCGGCCGGTGGCCGTAACCGGCCACGGCCCCGTAGACCCGGTGCACGGCCAGCGCCAGCGCGCGCGACCACGCCGGCCGCCCGGCGCCGACCTGGCCGATGCGGCGCAGGTGCTCCTCGCGGTGGATCGCGAGCCGGCGCGCGCTGAGCTCGCGGCCCTGGTGGCGCAGCACGCGGATCGCGTGGCGCCATGGCCCGTGGCGGAAGTCGCGCCCGAGGTGCGCGCCGACCTGCCGGCGCAGCCAGTCGGCACGGAACTCGGCATCGGTGGGTGCCCCCGGCGCCAGCCGGGCGTAGAAGAAGCCGTCCAGCACCAGCCGGTCGCCCCAGGTCGACGCATCGTCGAGCAGCGCGCCGACCCGTGCGTCGGCCAGCGACGCGCCGCGCAGCGGCGAACGCAGGCCCCTCAGCGCGAGCTGGCCGCCGATGCGCGCCCGCTCGAGCAGCAGCACCGCCGCGTCGCCCCAGGACGCATCGCCGACCTTGTCGAACAGGGCGCCGGAGACGTCGAGGTCGCCCTCGATGCGCGCGCCCTGCAGCCGAACCGTGCCGGCGACCACGAGCCCGGCGTCGAGCCGGGCGCTGCCGCCGATGCGGATGCGGTCGAGGTTGAGCGCCGTGCCGCGCACGCCGCCGTCGCCGGGGCTCGCGCCGATGCAGGTCCGGCCGAAGCGCAGGTCGCCGCCGACGCGGGCGCCGACCAGGCGCAGTTCACCGTCGACGACCAGCCCGTGCCCGAAGACCACGTCGCCGCCGGTGCGCAGGCCATCGGCGACCAGCGGGCGGCGCAGCCTCGCGGGCGCGGGCGCGAGCTCAGAGCCGGGCGTGGGGCCCGGGCCGCGCAGCGTCAGCCGGTCGCACACCAGGTTGCGGCCGATCTCGGTGCGCGACAGGCGCACGTCGCCTGCGATCTCGCAGCCGGGTCCGATCGACAGGTCGCCGGCGATCGTGCACGACTCGGCCCGCAGCCCGGGCAGCTGGCAGTCCGGCAGGCCGACGCTGCCGACGATGCGCGCCCCGTCGAGCAGTGGCGTGGTGTCGAACACGCAGCGGTACATCCACAGGCTCATCGGCACCGAGGCGTCGACGAGGTTCAAGCGGCCGGTGATCCAGGCGCCGAGGATCTCGATGCGGCGCGACACCAGGCGGAAACCCACGCCGCCACGCGCCAGCCGCGCGAGGAACTCGGCGCGCACCGTCACGTCGGCGGTGGCCGCGGCCGGGCGGCGGTAGCTGACCTTGGCGATCTGGCCGCCGAGGCAGGCCCGCAGCACGATGCGCTCGGCAGGCCGCAGCGGCTCGAGGCCGCGCAACTCGGTCGACAGGGACGGGACGGCGTCACTCACGATGGCGTTCTGCTCTTGTGCGGGCGCCGTGTCCGGACACCCGTCTCAACGATTGGGGTCCATTCTCGCCGCGCACCGGCCCACGCTGGGCGTCCCGCCCACCCTCGACCACGGGGCCGCCCCCGCGTTCGAGGGCGTCCGCGGGTGTGACTTACTTCAGCGCCTTGAAGCGCAGGCGGTGCGGGCGCGCGCCCTCCTCGCCCAGTCGCTTCTTCTTGTCGGCCTCGTACTCCTGGTAGTTGCCGTCGAAGAAGACCCACTTGGAGTCGCCCTCGCAGGCCAGGATGTGCGTGGCGATGCGGTCGAGGAACCACCGGTCGTGGCTGATGACCATGATCGTGCCGGCGAACTCGAGCAGCGCGTCTTCCAGCGCGCGCAGCGTCTCGACGTCGAGGTCGTTCGACGGTTCGTCGAGCATCAGCACGTTGCCGCCCTGCGCCAGCGTCTTGGCCAGGTGCAGGCGGCCGCGCTCGCCGCCGGACAGGCTGCCGACGAGCTTCTGCTGGTCGTTGCCCTTGAAGTTGAAGCGCCCGATGTAGGCCCGCGAGGGCATCACGAACTTGCCGACGATGATGTTGTCGAGGCCGCCGGAGACGTCCTGCCAGACCGTGTTGCCCGACTCGAGCGACTCGCGGCTCTGGTCGACGAAGGCCATCTTCACGGTCGGGCCGATCTTCACGTTGCCCGAATCCGGCTGCTCCTTGCCGGCGATCATGCGGAACAGCGTCGACTTGCCGGCGCCGTTCGGGCCGATGATGCCGACGATCGCGCCGGCCGGCACCTTGAAGCTCAGGTCGTCGATGAGCACCCGGTCGCCGAAGCTCTTGGTGACGTGCTCGAACTCGATGACCTCGTGGCCCAGGCGGTCGGCCACGGGGATGAAGATCTCGTTCGTCTCGTTGCGCTTCTGGTACTCGACGTCGCTGAGCTCCTCGAAGCGCGCCAGGCGCGCCTTGCTCTTGGCCTGGCGTCCCTTCGGGTTCTTGCGCACCCACTCGAGCTCCTGCTTCATCGCGCGGGTGCGGGCGTCCTCGGTCTTCTGCTCGAGCTCGAGCCGCTTCTCCTTCTGCTCGAGCCAGGTGCTGTAGTTGCCCTGGTACGGAATGCCGCGGCCGCGGTCGAGCTCGAGGATCCACTCGGCGGCGTTGTCCAGGAAGTAGCGGTCGTGGGTGATGGCCACGACGGTGCCCGGGAAGCGCTTCAGGAAGACCTCCAGCCATTCCACCGACTCGGCGTCCAGGTGGTTGGTCGGCTCGTCGAGCAGCAGCATGTCGGGCTTGCTCAGCAGCAGCCGGCACAGCGCGACACGGCGCTTCTCGCCGCCGGAGAGGTTGCCGATGGTCGCGTCCCAGGGCGGCAGGCGCAGCGCGTCGGCGGCGATCTCGAGCTGGAGGTCGGTGTTCTCGCTGCCGGCGGCGGCGATGATCGCCTCGAGCTCGGCCTGCTCGGCCGCGAGCTTGTCGAAGTCGGCGTCGGGCTCGGCATATTCGGCGTAGACCTCGTCCAGCCGCGCCTTGGCCTGCAGCACGCCGCCGATGCCCTGCTCGACCGCGTGGCGCACGGTCTGGTCGGGGTCGAGCTGCGGCTCCTGCGGCAGGTAGCCGATCTTGATGCCGGGCATCGGCACGGCTTCGCCCTCGATGTCGTGGTCGATGCCGGCCATGATCTTCAGCAGCGTCGACTTGCCCGAGCCGTTCAGGCCGAGCACGCCGATCTTCGCGCCGGGAAAGAAGGACAGGCTGATGTCCCTCAGGATCTGCCGCTTCGGCGGCACGATCTTGCCGACGCGGTTCATGGTGTAGACGTACTGGGCCATGGGGGGTCTCGGAGGAATCGCCGCCACGCGGCAAACCCGCGATTATCCCGGACGTCGGTGCGCCAGCGCCCGGCGGATCGCAGCGAGCAGCGTGGCCGGGTCGATCGGGCGCAGCAGGTAGCCGTCGGCGCCCGCGTCCAGCGCCCGCTGGCGCGTGCCCGAGTCGCGCGCCGTCGAGGTCAGGAAGAGGAAGGGCGTGGCCCGCAGCGCGGGATCGGAGCGCACCTGGGCGAGCAGCGCGAAACCGTCGCCGCGCGGCATGACGACGTCCGAGACGACCAGGTCGACGGTGCCGGCGCGCATGATGCCGAGCGCCTCCTCGCCGCCGGCGGCCACGCGCGTCGCGTAGCCGGCCGGCTCGAACAGGCTCTGCTTGAAGTCGAGGTTGGCTTCCGTGTCGTCGACGAGCAGCAGCGTCAGCCCCGGCCGCGGCGCCTTGAGCGCCTCGTCCACCGCGCGCGGCAGGCCCGGCACCTCGGCGCTCGAGGGGGTGGGCGCCCGGGCCGAAGGCAGGAATCGCCCGAGCTCGGCCATGAACACGGCCGGCTCGATCGGCTTGGCGATGTGTGCGTCGAAGCCGGCCTGGCGAGCCTTCTCGTGGTCGCCGACCATTGCGAACGCGGTCACCGCGATCAGCGGCACGCCGGCGAATCCCGGGTCGGCGGACAGCGCGCGCGCGACGCCGTAGCCGTCGAGACCGGGCATCTGGATGTCGCAGACGACCAGGTCGGGCCGATGGGCGCGGGCCAGCGCGAGTCCGGCATCGCCGTCGGTCGCCGTGGCCACCTCGTGGCCCCAGGCGCTCAGCAGGTAGACCATCAGTTCGAGGTTGATCGGGTTGTCTTCGATCACGAGGATGCGGGCCATGGGGTCGTCCTCAGTCGGCGAGGGGCAGCGTCAGCCCGAAGCGGCTGCCGCGCCCGGGTTCGCTGTCGAGGTGGATGTGCGTGCCCATCAGTTCGGCCAGCTTGCCCGACAGGTGCAGGCCCAGGCCGGTGCCCTCGGCCTTGCGCTGCCGCCGGTCGCCGACCTGCGTGAAGGCCTGGAAGAGCCGTGCCTGGTCCTCGGTGCTGATGCCGACGCCGGTGTCCTCGACGACGAGGGCGACGCCGTCCGCCACGGCCTGCGCGCGCAGGGTCACCCCGCCGGTGGCGGTGAACTTGATCGCGTTGTTCGCGAGGTTGATCAGGATCTGCTGCAGCGCGCGCCGGTCGGCGCGCACCGGCGGCAGCGCCACGCCGGTCTCGGCCCGCAGCGCCAGGCCCTTGGACGCGGCGGCCGGCGCCAGCGTGCGCCGCACCTCGTCGAGCAGCGCGCCGCCGTCGACCGCCTCGAGGTGCAGCTCGACGCGGCCCGACTCGATGCGCGTCAGGTCGAGCAGGTCGTTGATCAGCGACAGCAGGTGCCGGCCGCTCGCCTGCACCAGGCCGAGCTGCTTTTCCTGGTCCGGGGTCAACGGGCCGGGCAGCTTCATCAGCAGCAGCCCGGTGAAGCCGATGATCGCGTTCAGCGGCGTGCGCAGCTCGTGGCTCATGGTCGCGAGGAACAGGTCCTTCGCACGGCTCGCCCGCTCGAGCTCGACGTTCTTCTCGCGCAGCGTGCGCTCGAAGTTGCGGCGCTCGCCGATGTCGCGGATCACGCTCATCACGAGGCGCCCGGCCTCGGTGTCGATCGGGCTGAGGCTGATCTCGACGGGAAACTCGTCGCCGCTGGCGCGCAGGCCGTGCAGTTCGCGCCCCTCGCCCATCGCGCGCACGCGCGGACGGTCGATGTAGCCCATGCGGTCGGTCAGGTGCCCCTGGCGCAGGCGCCCCGGCAGCAGGATCTCGATGGGCTCGCCGATCACCGACGCCGCGTCGTGGCCGAACATCGCCCGGGCCTGCGCATTGAAGCTCACGATGCGGCCGCTGGCGTTGACGAGCACGACCGCGTCCGGCGCGTTCTCGAGCACGAGGCCGAAGCGCGCCGTCACCAGCGCAGCGTCGCGTCGCGCGCGGTAGCGTGTCGCGTCGCTGAACTGGCCCAGCAGGCAGCTCGGCGCCGCGCCGGGCACGGCACGCATGCCGATGTTCACGACCACCGGCGTGCCGTCGCGACGACGGCGCATCACCTCGTGGCGTTCGGCCAGGCCGGCGACCGCCTCGAGCCGCAGCTGGTCATCGTCGGCACGCTGTTCCGGCGGCACGATCAGGTCGGCGAGCGGGCGGCCGAGCGCATCGCCGGCGTCCCAGCCGAACAGTCGCTCTGCCGCCGGGTTCCAGAACAACACCGTCCCGCTCGCGTCGCAAGCGACCAGGGCTGCAGGGGCATGCGCCGAGGCAAGCTTGCCGAATTCCAGGTCCATGGTGTCGGTCGGGCGTGTCCGCAGAAAGGGTTTCGAAGTCGCTGCGCGCTGTGGACGGGGTCGCGCGTCTTGATGTAAGTCAATACTAACGGACGACCCGAGGGGCGCAAGTCAGGAAAACTGGGGGGTTGGCGTCGGTCTGCTAGCGTGCGTGCTCTTTGCATGTCCGAGCGCCCCTCGTCCCCATGAACCGCCTGCTCGTCCTGTTCGCGCTGTGCAACCTCGTCGTCGGCACCGGCGCCTTCGTGCCGGCCGGCATCCTGGACGCGATCGCCGCGTCGCTGGGCGTCGGCGTCTCCGCGGCGG
>Ga0116176_10002724_pt1 | contig 13165 bp, 6 predicted proteins | sample AD_STIC08_MetaG_FD_89803 | JGI IMG/M metagenome (GOLD analysis project Ga0116176, IMG submission 89803) | Active sludge microbial communities of municipal wastewater-treating anaerobic digesters from USA - AD_STIC08_MetaG | ecosystem: Engineered > Bioreactor > Anaerobic > Digestate | place: USA...
AAGCAGGTTAGCAACCTTTTCGAGCACATCCGGCCTGAAGCCCGTCGCCTCAGCTTCGGCGGCCAGCTTTTCTGGGGAGATTTTCATAGTACCTCTCCCCACGCCCGTTCGAGCACTTCCCTGGGAACCACCAAGTTCCATTCCGACACGAGGCGACCGGATGTCCGCTTGGCGCGGTCCAGATAATGCGGTTGCCGGGGCCGCAGACCGTGAAGCGCCTTGAGGTGACGGTCCTCCACCATCAACGGTTCGCGGTGCTGTTCGAGAAAGAACCCCACCTTCGCCCCGGTGGTCGCGTTTCCGAGCAGGAGCGCGTACTCCACGACCTTGTCGAGGTCGAAGAACTCGACCGACTCCAGCGACCGCCAGATTTCCTCCCAGCTTCCCGAAAGGTCCGGACGATCCAGGACGTCCACCAAGGTCCGCTCCAGGCTCGCGACCCGCAGCTCCATTCCGGCGCGCTCTGGGGTCGAAACGCCGACGTGGACTTTTCCCGCGCGGAGGAGAGTGTGTGGAAACCTCGTCCCCCGGAAAACATGGGAGCGGAACGTCAGAGGTCCAAGCGGGCGGGATGCCGAGTACGTGATGTGTGTATAAACCGAGTAAGCCTTTCCGTGAAACTCCAGCGCCGTATGGTGCGACAACACCGAATCCGGCGTCAGCTTTGCGGCGACGAGGAACGGATCGACCGGATACGAATCCGTATCGGCTCCCGATGGGATGACGGCATACAACCCGCGGCGCACCCGAACGAGGCGTCCGGCCTTCTGGTGGTACGCCAGGAGTGCCTCCTGCGCCCGCCGGCCGACTTCACCATGGGATGACAGATGTTTGGCCAACTCCTCTCCGGTGAAAACCGGGTGCTTTCGGAAAAACTCATCATGTTTCATCTCTGGTATCCTTGACTTGGTTTCGCGTTACCCATAGTAGCATTATGTGTTTCGCGTCAAGATGTCAAGTGCAAAGCCTAGGCTTCTTGACAGCATCACGCGAAACCCCTCTGCAATTATGGGTTTCGCGTGCGCGTGTCAAGCAATGAACAACCCATCCAGCGAGCTTCCTTCCCGGACTCTGGTAGATAACCCCAGGAGCTGGCTTTCGCCGCCACACGACGCGAATGCCGCGCCCACAAGGGCAAGAAACCGAGCGGACCCCGGTGGGAGACACTGGGCGTCGCGCTCCGCTTCTTGTGTACCCGGCAGCGCGGCACGAGCGCGGCGTTACCGAAACACGACCACACACCTTCCGCAGGCCAACGAGCCATCCGGGACGAACCGATACAGGCGGCCACGCGCTGCGGTCAACGAGGGCCTCCAGTATCGTCTGACAGTCTCTGTAGCGGCGCGCCCTTTGAGAATGTGGCACATGGAAGCGTGGCGTGGTTACGGACAGGCTGCCGAAATGTGTGCAGACGCAAGACAAGAAACGGATCCGCGATATATGGCTGACTTCGAGCAAAGCTGCCACTCCGCGTGTCTATGACCGCTTCGTTCTGGAGTACAGTGCCGAGTTCCCGAAAGTTCCGCTCGGTGAACTTCCTGTCGGACGTGCCGGTTTCCCGCGCGGATCGCTTTGACGAGGGGCCTCGCGGAGGCAAGGCGCTTGCGCCTCCCGCGAGGGGACTCCCGCGGGGTCCTTCCCGACTTCAGGAGTCAATGCCCCTGCAGCAGCCGCAGCAACTCTCGGTCGAGCTTGTGGCCCTTCCAGGCTTCGTAGGCGATGTCCGTGCGGCCGGAGTTCAGGATGCCGAAGGTGCCGCGGAAGTTCCACAGCGCCCAGCCGATGCCGTGGCCCTTGAGGATCTCCAAGACATCGCGCATCCACGCCGTGAACACCGAGTACGGAGTCTTGTTGTAACAACCGCACTCGCCGCAGTGAACGCCGATCCCCCGGCGCGCCAACTCGGCCCACGGCGCATAGTGCCGCTCCAGCCCCTTGCGGTCCAGCTCGACCGAGCCGTCCGCCTTCAGAAGCGGCCACGACGGCATGGGGAAGGAGCTGTTGCGGTCGACCCAGCCCGCGCGATAATGCGTCAGGCGACCGGGGTGGTAGGCATGCACGCTCTGAGCGACGCCGAGGGGCGCCAGTTCTTCCACCACCTTGTTGCCCACCTCCAGACCGTCGACGATGATGACGCGGTCCGGACTGATGGCGCGGATGCGCTCGGTGGCCCGAGTCATCACGCGCGCGTAATCCTCGCGGGTCATGTAGCCCGCGCGGGGCGACGGCGCCTCGTTGACCAGGTTGAAGCTCACGTCCTTCCGCGACTCCCCCTTGTACCTCTTGGCGAAGAGCTCCCAGTGGAAGAGGAAGGCATCCTCGGCGGCCTGGTCGCGCCAGAGGACGAAGGGCTCCCGCCCCGGATCGTTGATGCAGTAGCCCGGCGCCCGGTGGAAGTTGAGGGTCACGTGCAGCCCGTGCTTCCGGCAGAGCTCGACGGCGCGGTCGACCTTGGCGAGGGCGCCTTCGTTGATCTTGTTCATGTCGTCGGGCGAGAGCTTGCGAGTCTGCCTCCAGTCGGCATCGATCCACAGCCAGTAGTCCATGGGCAGGCGGATGTAGTCGAAGCCCCAGTCCCTGATCCACCGCAGGTCGTCCTCGGCCACCATCCCCGCGCCTTCCTCGCCCCTGGAAAACGCCTGGAAGAAGTCGACGAGATTGAAGCCGCGCCAGCGCGGCAGCGCCGTCTGCGCCGCCGGCGCGGGTGCCGCCGCGTCAGCCGCCTGCCCGCCCCGCGGCAAGGCCAGCCCCGCCGCGACCGCGCCCACGGCTTTCAAGAACCGCCGCCGAGTGTCGCCGCCCGCGTTCGCCATGATGCGCTCCTTGCTCGCCTTCGCCCTCAGAGCTCGGGCTCGCGCGCCGAGCCGCGCGCCGTTCCTCCATCGAAACTCAGAGCGCGCGGATTTTCAATGCGCGGTCCGTCGTAATCCTCCCCGCCGGCCGGCGGAGCGCCGCTTGACGGCGCCGCTCCGGCGGATAGTATCCGGCGAATTGAGCCTGTGCGCCGATAATGCGGGAAGCCGCCTCTGGGCCGAGCCCCGGCAAGGCGGTCGCGGCTTGGAAGACATACCCTGGGACCATGACGTTGGGAAGAAGCTTGTCCTCGGTCCGCGCCACCGCGCTCGGGCTTGCGGCCGTCGTGCTCTGGAGCACGACCGTGGCCGTCTTCCGCAGCCTCGCCGAGCAGCTCGGCGTGTTCTCGGCGGGGGCCCTGGCGTACCTGGCGGCGGGCTTCATCGGCTGCGGCGTGCTCGCCGCGCGGGGGCGGCTCCAGCCGCTTCTGCGGGAGGCGAATCCGCGCTACCTCGCGGCCTGCGGCTTTCTCATGACGGCTTACACCTTGCTTCTCTTCGCCGCCGTCGGTTTCGCCGAGACGCGGGCGCAAGTCGTCGTCGCCGCCGTCGCCAACTACCTCTGGCCGGCGTTGACGCTGATCTTTTCCGTGGCGCTGCTCGGGTTCAAGGCCGCACTGCCCGGACTCGCCGTCGGAACCATCGCCGGCGTGAGCGGCGTCGTTCTCGCCGTTTGCTCTGATGCCGCCGGCTTCCGGTGGGATCTCTTCACCGGATCGAACGCGACCACGGCGCTCCTTGCCGCGGCCGGCGCGGTGTGCTGGGCCCTGTACTCGGTGGCCGGCCGGCGCTGGGGCGCGGGCGGCGGCGACGGAGCCATGGCCGTGTTTCTCCTCGCGGCGGGCTTCGTGCTCCTGGTGGTGCGCTTCCTGCGGGGCGAGCAATCGCAGTTGACGGGCCGCACGCTCCTGGAAGCCGGTTACATGACCGTCTTCCCGACGCTGCTTGCCTACGTGTGGTGGGACATCGCCGCCCGGCGCGGCAACCTGGCGTTGATCGCGGCGGCAAGCTACCTCACGCCGCTTTTGTCGGTGGGCGTCACGTGGTATTACCTCGATGTCCCCATTGCACCCCTGCAGTGGGTGGGCGTGGGCCTTGTTGTGGCGGGCGCGGCGGCGAGCAAACTCTCCGTGCGCGCCGCCTGAACGCGGCGAGGACGCCCGCCGTGGCCTCCAGCGACCTTCCGGCGGGCGCCCTCGCTCTGCTGCTTACCCGGTCGGACGGCTAAGGCTTCGTCGCGTCGGGCACCGGCCCGGAAGGCACGTTGATCTCGATCTGGCCGTCTTCCAGCACGAGAACCTTCGCGTCGGCGTCCACGATGAACTGCCGCTCGCCGACCTGGACCTCGTCGCCGGTCACGAGCACCGGAATCCCGTTCACCACAATGGGCTCTCGGCCGGTGACGGTGATCGAATTGCCGTCGAAGCGCGTGACCTCGACCCCCTTGGGGACCTTGCCCTCCACGAACTCCTTGAACAGGACCGTCCGTCCGTTCATCTCGACTTTCAGGGCCGGCTGGCCCCAGCCGCAGCCCGTGAGTCCCGCCACCAACAGAATTGCGAAAATCCTCATCGTTGCACCTTCCTTTCATCGTGCTCTTCGTGAGCAAAGAGGGGGGCTTTAGTCGTTTTCGCGCGCGCCGGGGCCGCGGGCGGCGTGATGCCCTCAGGCCGCCCCGAATCGGCGTTCAACACATCCGGACAACCCGGAATGGGTACAAAAGTGGTTCCGAGCGCGGGCGGCGGCCCGCCCGCGAAGAGATAGCCAAGGAGCGCCACGGCGTCCTCGATCCCCGCCCGGCCGTTGCCGTTGATGTCCAGGATGGCGCGGTTTCCCGGATCCTCGAAGGTCCCGTCGCCGCACGGCAACGGCGCTCCCGCGTAGCCGAATAGGATTCGGAGCAGCGCGACGGGGTCGGCCACCGTTAGACGGCCGTCCTGGTTGATGTCGCCGGGGAGTTGGAGGCCGCCCTCGGGGGCGTCGTCGGATTCCCCGGGCGAGCCGTGGAGGCGGTGGCTTGGCCGCCAGGCCTCGGCGCTGTCGAGGTCCGCATAGGCGTCGCTCGGGTCTCGGAGGACGAGGGAGTAGCCGCCGCCGTCGGTGGACGGATACCAGGCGTCGGAGAACCGGAAATCGAGAATCGTGAGGCCGGCGCCGTAGGCCAGCACGATGCGCTCCCCCGCGTTGTTCAGGCGGCCTTTGTACTGGCCGGCGATGCGCGCCGCCGCGGTGCGGTAACGCGTGGCGAACACCGCGCGATCCTTGACGACAACCACGTGCTCGCCGGGCCCGAGCAGGGAGTCGGGACTGTCGGCGAACTTGAACCTGATGCCGCCGTCAAAGCGCACGCCGTGCAGATCGACGGCCTCAGGGCCGATGTTCTGGATTTCGATGAACTCGTAGGCCGAGTCCCCCAGGGGGTGGTACATGATTTCAGTCACGCGCAGCCAGCGCACCTGGGGGGGCGGTCGCAGCGGCGGCCCCGCCGTGAACTCCACCGGCTGCGACCAGTGGCTCCAGCGCCCCGTCGCATCCATCATCTTCACGCGGACGCGGTAAAGCGTGCCCGGCACCACGACGGTCATGGGAATCGTGACGTCGCGCGCGTAGGCGGTCGATTCGGCTTCCCACACCGCGGGGACCTCGTAGACCCGGGGGACGGCGGGGTCGAAAGGCGCGCCGGGCGGCGTGATCGCTCCCAGCCGCCAGCGCATGGCGCCGAAGGGATCGTTCTGGGGATCGCTGTAATCGCCGGCCGCGAAGGTGAGGGCATCCATGGGAAAGCCCTCCGGGCCCGTATAAAAGGCGGCCGGCGTGGCGGGGATTTTCCCGGCGTCGCCCTCGGCCGCGGCGAGCTGATCGAGGTACAAGGCGCGGCCGCCCTGGGGCACGGCCGGCCCCGTGCTTCCGGACCAGGAGACGAAGGCGAAGCGCTTCATGTCCGCGACCTTCGTCTCCATGGCGCCGAAGTCCTGCGTGCCGACCGCCGCCGGCGCGGCCCGCCAGCGGTCGCGGTCCGCCATGGCGAAAACCCGAATCCGCTCGGCCAGGTCGTCGATCATGCGCTCGATGACCTCCTCGGTCCAGACCAGATCCCGGAACTCGCGCATGTTGTTGCGGTAGGCGACCCTGAAGGGCTCCCTGCCCACGCCGGACCAGATCGCGGCCTTGGAGTAGTCGATGCCGTTGTTCCAGTTGGGCCCCCAGCTCGCGTCGGTGTCCCACGGCAAGGTCCACAGCCGGCCGTAGGGCGTTTGCGAATAATCGGGCTCGAAGTACCACGCGCGGTTCTTGGAGTGCGAGTCCGCGGGCACGAAGTCGTAGTGGCGGATGCCCTCGACGACGGCGTGGTAGCGGTACCAGACTTCGTAATTGACATGCGCGTTGAGCCAGTTGGGCGTCTGCGTGGGGCGGAGGTTGGCGCGGATGTTCTGGAAATCGGCGCCGTTCTTGACGGCGTAGCGGCCCTGGTTGCGCATGAGCTGGGAGGGGTCGAAAATCCCATCCTTGAGCTTGTAGAGGTTTCCGTCGGCCAGGCCGTGGGTGTCGATAAAGCGCGCGTCGTAATCCTCGTAGACGTTGGCCATCCCGTGGAAGTCGCCGTAGTACTGGCCATTGGCGCCGGCCGGCGCCTCGTCGGCGCGCTGGATCACGCGGTAGTGAAAGGTGTAGACCCAGGGCGCGGGCACGCCCACCAGGTTCCAGAGCGCGAAGTTGATGGTCTCCGTCAGGCCGAAGTTCCCGACCCGCAGGTTGTCGAACATCTTCCCCGTGTTGAGCGTGCGCCAAGCGACGGGATACGGGCGGCCGTAGTTGTCGTGGCAGCGGATGAAGTTGCCCCGGTTGAAGCGGAAGCGGAAGGAGCGCTTGCCCGCCAGGCCGTAGCGGTCGTTGGCCTGCCTGAGGCGGTACTTGATGTGGTCGTAGACCTTGCCGTCGTAGACGAAGGCTCCTTCCCAGTTGAAGGCGTCCCGGGCGGCCTCGTTGCTTTTGGGGATCTGGTTGGTGGCGTACCCGAGACAGTAACTGTAATCCTCGGAGCGCGTGATGAGGAAGTAGACGGGCAGCGAGCGCATCACGTCCTCGCCGTACACGTGGCCCTTGCCGTCGGGGTGGACCGACCGCGTCGCCGCCGTGTACGCCGGCACGCCGTTGTAGACGAAGCACGCGAAGTTGAGCGACTTGTCGTCCTGGTAGGGCACGGTGACGGCGGCGCCCTTGGCGTCCGTCGCCGTGATGCGGTAGCGAAAGAGCGTGCGGTTGATCTGACCGGGCACCGTCGCCGTGAAGATGCCGTCCCCGGGTACCGCATCGCCCCGGGTGCCATCGTCCACCATGGGAATCTCGGTCCAGTTGGCCGGATCCTCGAAGGCGGGGTTCGGATCGCGCGCCTTGGTCGGAGTGGCCAGCAGGGTGTTGAAGGGAAGCGGCAGGCGCGCCGGCACGTACTGCCCGGGCAGCACAATCTGGTACCTGAGCGTCACGGAGGCCACGCCGTCGGAGTCCGTCACCATGGCGGTGACGAGGAAGTCCTCGCCCTCGGCGGGTTGCGCCGGGTAAGTCTCGACCTTGCGGACGAAGGGCGCCGAATTGGCCGTGAAGACGGTGTTGCGGGCGCCCGGCGTGGGGGGGAGGGGCGCGCCGGTGTTGTAGTCCTCCGAACCCGGCGCGAAGAGCGCGGCGTCGATGGTGAAATCCGAATTCCCGATCCGGTAGTTGAAGGCCTGCACGGCGATGACGTTGCGGCCCGGACGGAGGAACGCCGCGGGGTCCCGCAGGAAGAACTCTTGCCAGAGGGCGTCGCGGTTCGCGGCGGCGCGGCCGTCGTACGGGATGTCTCCGGCCTGCATGTTGACGCGCAGAACCTCCATGCCGTTGATCCAGACAATGGCTCCGTCGTCGACGTAGAGCGCCAGCTTGAGGGCGTCGGGCACCGGCGCCGCCACGGGCAGGAGGAATTCGCGGCGCAGGAACACGCAGGTGTAGCCGTTGAGCATGTCGGTCAGGACGGTGTTGTTGCCGGCGCCGCCGAAGCCGATGGGCGTCCGGCCGGAGGCCCACCTGAAGTCCTCGTGGAAGTCGAGGGCGCGCCAGGCGCCGGGGGGGGTGGAGGCTTCCGAGGTGCCCTTGCGATAACTCCACTGGGCGTCCGCCTTCTCGACGAACATGCGGCGGGGGAACGGGGGAACTTCGCCGTACCCGGAGGCGCGCCAGGCGCCGCCCACATCGTTTTCCGACGTGGGATTCTGGAGTTCGAGCGAACTGCCGCGGCCGTTCGCGGCGATGGGCCAGGGAAACTCGCTGCGGTAGTCGACCGTGTCCTGGATGGCGCCGGAGGGGTCCCGCAGGCAGAGCGTCTCGCCTTCGTTGGCGAGCCGGCCCTCGTAGGGACCGAAGGCATCGGCGCAGCCCATGGTTTGGGCCAGCGTCCCCGGATCCTGGGCGATGACGAGGTAGCCTCCCGGGAGGATCAGCGCGCCCTCGGGGAACACGTACTTGACGCCGGCCGAGAAGAACCAGCCGGAGCAATCGACGGTTTCAGCGCCCCAGTTGTGAAGCTCGATAAACTCCTCGGGCACGGTTTTATCCACCGGGGCGTAGTGAATCTCGTTGATGACCACGGTGCCCGCGCCGAGAGCGGTTGCGAGGCAACTCGCCCAAAGAAGCGCGAACCGGGTCAATCCACCCATGAAAAACAGCTCCTGAGACCTTCCGAAGATTTCCGGGGTCAAACCGCCAACTATCAATTGTAGCGGGCGCGGGAACGAGGCTCAATCGTGGCGGCGGCGAGGCCCGCGGGCCGCGGAGGCGGGCTTTCCCGTCTGGTACCGGGAGGGGGCGCACGCCAAGCTCCGCCGCGAGCTGAGTCTGCCGCGGGGAAACGGCGCCGCGGCGGCTGGACGTCGAGGAGTGCACCCAGGAGTTCCCCTGCGACCCCGATCTCGGCGGGGTGGGAGGGCCAGGCGGCTTGGAGCCGCGGGCGGGCACGCACCCCGCGTGGAGCGCACGCCCGGGCTCGCCCGCTCCCGCCCTGCTGCTTGATAGCCGGGGAGGATTCGATTATGCTCCTGGCTGGCGGCAACGAGCGTGCCTCTCGGCGGTCCAAGCTGGGAAATCAGCGCTAAAGTCCACCGTTGTGTTTTAACACCTTCAGCGGGTAGAAGGGAACGACTATGCGGACACTGCGGCTCCTTTTGATCCTTTCTCTGGCAGCCCTGGAACTCGGCTCGGCCGCGCCTAATCCGCCCGGTTTCCCGCCCGATCCAAATCAGGCGTTGGAGCGCACTTGTTTTCAAACCGCTGGGGCGTGGAGCCAGTTCGGCAATCTGCGCTCGGACGTGGCCATTGTCTACGGCATCGATCCGCAATTGCCCGATCGCATCCAAACTTGGCGCGATCGCGGGTACCGCATTCACGTGATGACCGGCGTTTCCTGGGGCAGTTATCAGGATTATCTCTACGGCCGCTTCGACGGCGTCAATCACGAGGACGAAGCCCAAACGGAGCGCAACGGCAAAAAGATCAGTCACGGCGGCGATGTGTATTACATGTCGCCCGGAACGAACTTCGGCAAATTCCTGTGCGTCGGCGTGCAGCGCGCCTTGGATGCCGGTGCGGAAGCCCTTCACCTGGAGGAGCCGGAATTCTGGGTGCGCGGAGGTTATTCGGAAGGCTTCCGGCGCGAATGGCGCGCTTACTACGGCGAGGACTGGCAGCCGCCGCACGGTTCGGTGGACGCGCAGTGGCGCGCTTCCAAGCTGAAATACTTTCTCTATCGCCGCGCGTTGCAGCAGGTGTTCGATTACGTGCAGGACTTCAATCGCCGCACCGGCCGCCGCGTGCGCTGTTACGTGCCAACCCACAGTCTGCTCAGCTACGCGCACTGGCGCATCGTCAGTCCGGAATCTTCGCTGATCCGCTTGAAGGGCTGCGACGGTTACATCGCCCAAGTCTGGACCGGCACGGCGCGCACGCCGAATCTCTTTCGCGGGCAGTCGCGGGAACGCACCTTTGAAACCGCCTTCCTCGAATACGGCGCGATGCAAAATCTCGTTCGCGCCACCGGCCGCACCGTGTGGTATCTCAACGATCCCATCGAGGACGACCCCAATCACGATTGGGACGATTACCAGCGGAATTGGGAATCCACTCTGGTGGCCTCACTGCTGCAACCCGACGTCTGGCAGTATGAGGTCGCGCCCTGGCCGGAGCGCATCTTTCGGGGTCGCTATCCCCACTCCGCGCCCGCGGATCGGCGCCAACCCATCCCACCGCCTTACGCCGCCGAATTGCAGGTGGTGTTCAATGCCCTGAACGACATGAAGCAGGCCCACACCGCGTGGGATTGCGGCACCACCGGCATCGGCGTGATGGTGAGCGATTCGCTGATGTTCCAGCGCGGCGATCCGCAACCGGGCGATCCGCATCTCAGCGAGGTCTACGGGCTGGCGCTGCCGTTATTGAAACGAGGGATTCCCGTGGCGCCGGTGCAACTGGAAAACGTCACCATGCCGCGTTATCTAAAGGATTTCCGCGTGCTTTGGCTCACTTATCACGGCATGAAACCGCTGTCTGCCGACGTTCACCCCGCGCTGGCCGATTGGGTCAAACGGGGCGGGCGGCTGATTGTCTGCGACGATGGCTCCGATCCCTACCACGTCGTGCGCGATTGGTGGAACAGCGATGGCCTTCATTTCGCCACGCCGCGGGACCACTTGTTCGAGCAACTGGGTTTCAAACCGCCAAACGGGCCCGCCAAGACGACGCCGCTGAAATGGTCCTGCGGACAGGGCGAAGTCTACTGGTTGAAGGAAAATCCGGTGCGTCTTGCTAAAGACGCGAAGGGCGACGAACCGGTGGTTGAGCTCACGCAACGCGCGGCAAAGGCGGCGGGCTTGAAGTGGCGCGAGACCAATTACCTGCAATTGCGCCGCGGTCCCTACGTCATCGTCGCCGGCTTGGACGAATCCATTGCGGCCGAGCCCAAACAACTGCGCGGGCGGTTTGTGAATTTGTTCGATCCCGAGCTGCAAGTCCAGACCGTTATCACGATTCAGCCCGGCAGGCGCTTTTTCCTGCGCGATCTGGACGCCGAACGCGGTGCGCAACCGAAGCTTCTCGCTTCGGCCTGCAAAGCGCTGCTCCTGCGACAGAGCGACGATGCCGTGACGTTTGCCGTTGAGGGTGTGGGGAACACGCCGGCGATCATGCTGCTCAGCACGGGCAAAGCGCCGAAGGCGGTTCACTTCGCCGGTGGGGCGGCGGTGGATTTTTCCCACGGGGCCAAGGAAGGCTTGCTGTGGATTCACTTCGCCAATTTACCAAGCCCGCGTGAATTGACGATTCAGTTTTAGCGGTTGTTGCCGGAGTGGTCGGTGGCGCACGGGGGGCATGCCCTGCCGGCGGGCTTCGACTGCAGCCCGCGCGCTCTTCAGGGACCCAGTCCCGGCGCCGCCGGTTGAGCGGGAGCGGGCCTTGGACGTGTGAGATCGTCACGTCGCGTCCGCGGCGCTTCAAACGCTCCCGCCGCGCGGCTTGATTGCCGAGGGGGGGGCGATTATGATCCCAGATGATTACGATCCCGAGTGACGGCAAGACCAACGAGAACTCCTATCGGCCGTGATTGCATGAATCGCCGCGACTTCCTCGCCCTCACCGGCGCCGCCGGATACACCGTGCTGGTGCGCGCCAATGACCCGCCCTCCGGCGCCCCGCCCTCACGCGCCGAGATTGCCCAGGCCTTTGACGCCATTGCCCCGCCCCAGCCGGGGGACGCGCGGTTTGCCGGTGAACCGCATCTGACCCTGGTGGATTTGGACTGCGATGTCCTGGTGGCCGGCGGCGGCATGGCGGGCGTGTGTGCGGCGCTTGCCGCCGCGCGGCACGGCGCCAAGGTGGTGCTGGCCCAAGACCGCTCGCGCCTCGGCGGCAACGCCTCCAGCGAGGTGAAAATGCACGTCGTCGGCGCCGATTGCAGCGGCGGACGGCCCGGCTGGCGTGAAGGCGGGTTGATCGAGGAACTGCGCCTGGACGACGCGGCGCATAATCCGCAGCGCAGTTGGGAGCTGTGGGACCTGTTGCTCTACGACAAGCTCAAGCGCGAACCCAACGTCACGCTGCTCCTAGACAGCCCGTTGTTCGCCGCCGAGACGCGGGACGACGCGATTCAGCGGGTCCTGGTCCGGTGCGACAAGACCGAACACCTCTACCGCATTCGCGCCCCGCTCTACATTGATTGCACCGGAGACAGCCGCCTGGCCTTGGAGGCCGGAGCGGAACAGCGTTGGGGCCGCGAAGCCCAAAGCGAATTCAACGAATCGCTCGCCCGCGCCGCCGCCGATCGCCAGACGCTGGGGTCGAGCCTTCTGTTCACGGCGCGCGATTACGGTCGGCCCGTTCCGTTCACGCCGCCGCCCTGGGCGCGCAAAGTCACCAAGGCGCAGCTTCAGTTCCGCTCCGTCCGGTCGTGGGAATACGGTTACTGGTGGATTGAATGGGGCGGACAGCTCGATACGATCCGCGACAACGAGCGCATCCGGTTTGAACTGCTCGCCATCGTCCTGGGGGTGTGGGATTACATCAAGAACAGCGGCGACAAACCGGACAGCGCGCATTGGGGGATGGATTGGGTCGGGATGATCCCTGGCAAACGCGAGTCGCGGCGCGTCGTGGGCGATCATCTTCTTACCCAGCACGATCTCGAGGGCAAAACCCCCGCGTTCGCCGATGCGGTGGCCATGGGGGGGTGGCCGCTGGACGACCATCCGCCCAGCGGATTCGATCAACCGGAAGAACGGCCCGCGCGGCAGATTCAGACGGCGGCGCCCTACAACATTCCGCTCCGTTCCTTGTACAGCCGGAACATCCGCAACCTGCTCATGGCGGGGCGCAACATTTCCGTCTCCCACGTCGCCTTCACTTCCACGCGGGTCATGGCCACCTGCGCGGTCGTTGGCCAGGCGGCGGGCACCGCCGCGGCCGTCTGCCTCCGCCGCGGTCTCACGCCCCGGCAGCTCGCGCGCGATCCGGAGTTGATGCCCGCGCTGCAACAGATCCTCCTGCGCGACGACCAGACCATTGTCGGCGCGCGGAACACCGATCCCGGCGATGCCGCGCGCCGGGCGGACGCGGCGGCTTCGGGCGAATTGAACGGCGCGGAAGCCGCGCACGCCATCAACGGTTACGTGCGCGACCTGCCGGGGCAGACCCGGAATCTGTGGGCGGCCCCGCTGGGGGCGGAGGGCGCGTGGATCGAGCTGACCTGGCCGCGGCCGCAAAAGATCAGCCTGGTTCAACTCACCTTCGATACCGGT
>Ga0116176_10002726_pt1 | contig 13155 bp, 14 predicted proteins | sample AD_STIC08_MetaG_FD_89803 | JGI IMG/M metagenome (GOLD analysis project Ga0116176, IMG submission 89803) | Active sludge microbial communities of municipal wastewater-treating anaerobic digesters from USA - AD_STIC08_MetaG | ecosystem: Engineered > Bioreactor > Anaerobic > Digestate | place: USA...
AATAGCTGGGGCGAAAATTGGGGTGATAAAGGATATTTTTATCTTCCATATCAATACATTACAACACCTAATTTAGCAGCAGACTTCTGGACAATTAGATTAGTTGAATAGTATTTATAGTAAAATTAAGAATATGGCAAATTATACACCAACAGCAAATCCCGACTTAGTAAATATGGAATATGTTATAAGCGGTATGACTACTATTGACATACAAGGTTATGTTAATAGATACTTAGAAATAAAAGGAAGATATCAAACAAATCTTGCTCAAACAAAACAAGAAGCGACTCTATTATACGAAGAATTAAAACCAATATTCGATGCTGGTTTATTACCCGCAAAATATAATGCAGGATTTGCTGAACTCGAAGCATTTATCAGTTGAGTAATAAATGAGCCGATTAGGTGAAATAATAAAAGAAGAAATACACAAGTTTCTTTCTGAAACCAAAATTGTTGTTGATGATAGTACATTTCCGCCTCAAAAAATTGACCCAACACAATATGATGCAGAAAATGATATTATTTTGGTTAAATCATCATATGATACCGTAAAAGACCCTGCTGGTTGGATGGTGCATGAAAAAGTACATGCCAAATTAAAAGATACTCCTGATGATGGTAAACGATATCCCACAAATAGTATTGAAAAAGCAGCATATACTACACAATTCCAATACTTAAAGCAAAAGGGTTATACTTTTGACCAAATATTTACTATTCCAACAATGGAACATAAAAGGCAATACTATAACATATTAAAAAAATATTGGGATAATAATACAATAAAAGAAGATATTGAAAATGATATTCAACACGGTGAAGAATTAAGAAAAACTGGTTTTTGGGGAAAAAGCGGTGCTGGTGCAATAATACTCGCAAAAAGTACTGGAAGAATATTATTGCCCAAAAGGTCTGCTTATGTTGAACAACCCAATACATGGGGTGTGTGGGGTGGAGCAATTGATATTGGCAAATCTCCAGAAGAAGCAGTATCTCAAGAAATAAAAGAAGAGTGCGGGTATACAGGTAATTTTGAATTACATCCACTATATGTTTTTGAAGATGCCAAATCAGGTTTTAAATATCATAATTTTCTTGCTGTCGTTGATAAAGAATTCATTCCAATATTAAATTGGGAAACAGATACATATGGCTGGTTTAAATTAAATGACTTACCTTCACCATTACATTTTGGACTTAAAAAGCTGTTAAGCGATAAAAACTCAATAAATACCATTATTAATTATGGAAAATAATTTTTTTTAAAATTTATGACATTTTATTTGGTGGTTTCGTATTTATATTATATTTTTGCATTGTGAAATTTTAACATAAGAAGATAATGACATTTTTTGGCACATATTATTTCGGTAAAAAATCTTATAAGAAACAACTTATGAGAATCGGGAATGGTATGTCTAAAAAGTAAAGCAGTGATTTTATAAATCTGACATGGGAAACCCGATTCATTTGAGTCGGGTTTTTTATTTTGTATATTCGGCAGAATGGTAAGTGGGTGAAATCACAGGTCTGTAAAACCTTCGCCATTGGCTATGGGGGTTCGAATCCCTCTCTGCCGACTGAAAGAGTTTAGGCATTTTCTGTATCGCTGACTGAAATATCCAAATTGACTTCGTATCCGTAGTGGCTTTCGGACTTGACTCTTAATCAAGGATACGTGGGTTCGAATCCCACCGAGGTCACAAATGGGAGTGCGCTATCGTTGGAGAGATAGGCTTGTCTGTAAAACAAGTGCCATTGGCTGAGTTGGTTCGAATCCTATCACTCCCACAAATTTGCGCTTGTAACTCAGTTGGTAGAGTAACGGACCTTTAATCCGTGAGTCGTGGGTTCGACCCCCACCGGGCGCACAAATATTCTCCTATAGCAAACAGGATGTATTGCCCCGCTCTTTTAAAGCGGTGGGTCTGGTTCGATTCCAGATAGGAGAACAGACAAGCATTGTGTTCATACTAACATTTAATTAATGAATATAATGCTTTTTCGTTTTGCAATGTATTTATCATAAAAGTATTTTTTATGTATCATTGCAATAAATGTGATAAAAACTTCGAAAATCGGTATTCTTATATAGCACATTGCCGAATTCATTCCAATTATGTAAGACCCAAAAATCCAAATTCAAGACGAAATAAACCACCCAAAACAATATGTATATATTGTGGTAAAACTTTTCAGAATGGACGTAGTTTAGGTGGACACATGACCCATTGCGAATTAAATCCAAATCATAATCTTATTTTACAAAACATGTCCAAAGCAAGTCCAAAACGAAAATGGTCAGAAGAAGATAAAAAGAAAATTAGTAGAAGAATGATTGAATTTTTAATGAAAAATCCAGACAAAGTACCATATAAATTAAATCATTCAAGTAAAATGAGTTATCCTGAAAGAGTATTTGAAAATGCATTAAAATCAGCAAATATTTCAGGTTGGACATACAATTACCAAAATGGAATTTATTCATATGACTTTGCGTTTCCAGTTTTGAAAATAGATGTGGAAATTGATGGAAATACACATATCCAAGAAAAGGTGAGAAATATTGATAAACGCAGGGATAAATTTAGTACCAATAATGGTTGGATTGTAATTCGTTTTACCGCAAATGAAATTAAAGAAGATGTTTTGAAATGTATAAATACATTAAAAACATTTCTTTAAGTATTTATATTCCCCATTATTTTTATTTAGTCTAAATAAAAATAACTTGCATTTTTAAATAAAAGATGTTATATTTGGGGAAAATAACTTTTAAGTTTAAGTATTATGAAGCATGACTAAAAAGAAAAAAGTAACGACAACCGTTACGACTACCGTTACTGAAGAAATAATTTCTTCGAACGAAAAAACTCAAATTATCTGTATTCTTGACCGTTCTGGCTCTATGTCAGAGAACGGTGTAATTTATGAAGCAATCAATGGCTTCAACGAGTTCCTTAAAAAACAAAGGGAGCTAAAAGACAAAGCAACACTCACTGTTGCACTATTCGATGACCAATATCAGTTACTTTATGATGATGTTGACGTAAAAGATGTTCCAGACATCACATACGACACTTGGACACCAAGAGGGATGACAGCATTGCTTGATGCAATTGGTAAAACAATCAACGCTGTAAAGGCAAACCGTATTAAATTAGGCTCAGAAAAACCCGATAAAGTATTGGTTTGCATTGTTACTGACGGCAAAGAAAATGCAAGTCAGGAATATGTTGCAAGACAAGGCAATAAAGGCGATGTGATAAAAAAACTTATTAAAGAATGTGAAAATGAAGGCTGGAATTTCATTTATCTTGCTGCAAATCAGGACGCATTTGATGTTGGCAGCACATTTGGTGTAAGTTATGGAAATACCTACAATTTTGCTGCAACTGCTGCTGGCGCATCTGCAATGAGCATGACGTTAAATAACGCTACTGTATCATACAGAAGCATGAGCACACAAGACGCTGGCTATCAGAAAAAAGCAAAAAATCTTATTGCTGATTTAGGCGAACAGGATGAAAAAGATGACTCACAAGATAGTGATAATAATACTGTAACTGGTACGGCTACAGGTAATGTTACTTTTGATGTAAATAATATGTCACACACATAATTATTTTTCTGTTTTTTTTCGTATCTATTTCCGTTTTAAAGGGTGTTTTCCGACACCCTTTTTTTGTTAAAAGTTTCAGCCATAGTGGATTAAAAAAACGTGAAAAATTTTTTTAAAAATAATTGTGAAATGTCAAGAATCCCTTGTATTTATGGTTGCCCTTGCATATATTTGCAAACATAAAATTTCATAAAAAATTATAAAAAATTATGACAGAAAAATCGCAAAAAATTTATTCAAAACAGGAAATAGAAAAATCAACATTACAGTATTTTAAGGGTGACGAACTGGCAACAAAAGTCTGGCTTACAAAATACTGCTTAAAGGACGAAAAAAACTATTACGAATTAAACCCGGATGAGATGCACAGAAGACTTGCCAAAGAACTCGCAAGAATCGAAGCAAAATATCCAAACCCTCTCACAGAAGAACAAATTTATGAAACATTAAAAAATTTCAATAGAATTGTACCACAAGGGTCTCCAATGTCAGGTATTGGCAATGATTTCCAAGTGGTATCTTTATCCAATTGTTTCGTTATTGGTAATAAGGGTGAATCAGATTCCTATGGTGGAATATTAAAAATAGACCAAGAACAAATACAATTAATGAAACGCAGAGGCGGTGTCGGACACGATTTGTCCCACATTCGTCCAAAAGGAAGTCCGGTGAAAAATAGTGCAATTACCAGTACGGGTGTTGTACCTTTCATGGAAAGATATTCAAATAGCACAAGAGAAGTCGCACAAGACGGTAGACGTGGCGCACTTATGCTTAGTATTTCAATAAAACATCCAGATTCCGAAGCATTTATTGATGCAAAAATGACACCGGGAAAAATAACTGGCGCAAACGTATCGGTAAAAATTGATAATGATTTCATGGAGTGTGCAATGCAAGGGACTACATACACTCAAATGTTTCCTACAAAGGGACATCCAAAAATGATTAAAGATATTGATGCGCAAAAACTTTGGAAAAAAATTATTCACAATGCTTGGAAATCTGCCGAACCGGGAATACTTTTCTGGGATAAGATTATGGAAGAAAGTGTTCCAGATTGTTATGCTGATGAAGGATTCACAACCGTAAGCACAAATCCTTGTGGCGAAATTCCACTATGTCCATACGATAGTTGTCGATTGTTAGCAATTAATTTGTTTGGATATATTAAAAATCCTTTCACCAAGGAAGCAGAATTTGATTGGGATTTGTTTGAAAAAGATGTCATTATTGCTATGAGATATATGGATGACATCATTGACTTGGAAGTTGAAAAAATTGATGCAATTCTTGAAAAAATCAAGTCTGACCCCGAAGATGAATTTCTTAAATTAACTGAAATCAACCTTTGGAATAATATCAAGGAAATGACGCTTAAAGGTAGAAGAACCGGACTTGGTGTAACTGCTGAAGGTGACATGCTTGCAGCTTTGAATTTACGTTATGGAACTGATGAAGCAACAGATTTTAGTGAAAAAGTACATAGAACATTAAAATTAAAAGCATATCGTTCAAGTGTTATTATGGCAGAAGAACGTGGCGCATTCTCCGTTTGGAATGGCGAACGTGAAACAAAAAATCCTTTCATTCTTAGAATAGCTGCTGAAGACCCAGAATTGTTTGAAGATATGATGAAATATGGACGTAGAAATATTTCATTACTCACAATTGCACCAACTGGTACTGTTTCAATCATGACACAAACAACTTCGGGTATTGAACCAGCATTTGAAGTGTTTTACAAACGTAGACGTAAAATTAATCCACAGGAAAAAGATGTTCGCATTGATTTTGTTGATGAAGAAGGAATTGCGTGGACTGAATATCCAGTCTTTCACCATAAATTCGAAACATGGCTTGAATTGAATGGATATGACGTTAATGTTGTAAGAACAATGGATAATGCGCAACTCGATGAAGTTGTGAAAAAATCGCCATATTATAAAGCAACGGCAAATGATGTCGATTGGTTAAAAAAGGTTGAAATGCAGGGTCGTTTACAAAGACACGTAGACCACTCAATTTCAGTGACAGTCAATCTCCCAAGTGACATTACTGAAGAAATGGTGGCAAAAGTTTATGAAACCGCATGGAAATCTGGCTGTAAGGGTTGTACTGTCTATCGTGATGGTTCACGCAGTGGTGTGTTAATCACTGAAGAAAAGAAAACAAAAGAAAGTGAATTTCATGATACGCATGCGCCAAAACGTCCTAAGAGATTAAAAGGTGAAATTCATCGTTTTCAAAACAGTCTTGAAAAATGGATTGCAGTTGTTGGATTAAAAGACGGCAGACCATATGAAATTTTCACAGGTAAAAATGAAAACGGCTTGAGTTATCTGCCAAACAATTTAAAAGAATGTGAAATTGTTAAGCAAATCTTTGAAGTTGAAGAACCAGATGAAAACGGTAAATTGGTTAAAGTCAGAAAGAAAAGATATGACATTGAATATATTGACGCTAATGGCGAAAGACAAGTACATACTGGCTTAAATCATGCATTCAATCCTGAATTCTGGAACTATGCAAAATTCATATCTGCAGTTCTCAGGCATGGAATGCCACTTCTTTATACGTGGGAATTAATTGATTCATTGAACTTTAAAGAAGACTATATCAACACTTGGAAAAATGGTGTTGCTCGTGTGATAAAGAAATACATTAAAGATGGTATTGAAGTAAATAAAAAATGTCCGAATTGTGGTAGTGACCATTTGGAATTTAAAGAAGGTTGCCTCACATGTATGGCATGTGGAAACAGTAAATGCGGTTAATATGATAATATTGGAAAACAAAATTATTGGTGAAAAGTACGTTGCAGGATATTACCTGACAATGGAAGATTTAAAAAGGCTTGTAAGAGATTTTCAAGCAGATTGTCACGATGGATTCGTAAGTAATGATGAAGCATATCTCGAACAGTGGCTAAAAAAGCACGAACGAATCGAAAAAAAATAAAGAAAACCCCCGGAAAGTCGATATTTTCGGGGTTTTTAAATTATTTTGAGAGTATTTATAAAAAATTATAAATCATGAATACTGTGTTAACAATATTGTTACTTTACATATTAGGGGTGACAATTTATACTATTTGGGTGAGAAAAAGTCCAACAAATAAACATGTACCGAACTTTAATTATAAGTCAACAATAATTGATGGAATGAAAGGTATGGCTATTGGTTTTGTAGTTGTCAGTGCATTATATTTTATCTTAGGACAAATTTTAACTTGGGTTCATATGCATTGAATATTAATGAGTTAGATTTTTTCTATAAAAAAAATGAAAAAAATATTGAAAATAATTTGGTATTTATGAAACATTTTATACCTTTGCATCGTATTTAGGTAAAAATGAGTTTATGAAAAGACCAATTTTTTATTAAAAACGAAAAAAATAAAACGATGAAACGAATAGCGTACATATTAGTATCGAGTCTAACGACAACCAGTCGTATTGGAGAAGGTACATTTTGCTCAGATTTCGGCAGAAATAATATTGCGGATACGGGTTCAGGTTTTATTGACTTAAAAAGATAAGTAGGTGGTAAAATAAAACTGAAATAAAATCAGAACCCGGAATCCAAAAAAGTTCCGGGTTTTTTGTTTTTAATGCGTTCTTTACATATTGCCAAGTTAGTTTAACGGATAGAATCTCTGTGTGGTATTCAGGGGATACAAGTTCGATTCTTGTACTTGGCTCAAAAATATAAGTCTTACAGCTTATAAACACCGAATATAAGGTTAACATCTTATATTCACTGTAAGATGTTCTTTGACATGCTGGATTACCTGTCGGGTTGCCTGAGTGGTTGAAAGGGGCGGTCTGCAAAACCGTTTGCTTAATTGCACACGTGGGTTCGAATCCCACATCCGACTCTACGGTTCAACAAACTAATGGCGTTGAATTTTATACGCATGCATGCCAATACGTATGAAAGGAAGGGTGAAACCCCCTTCACTGCACTTGTTCGGGTTGCTTTAGTTGGTCGAAAAGTCCTGCCTGTTAAGCAGACGGAGAAATCCCACCGCAGGTTCGAATCCTGCCCCGAACGCAAATCTTTTTCATACTTTCGACTATTTATTATAAATAATGAGATAATTAATTAATCGAAAGTATGAAAACAAAAGATAGTGTAATTAAACTAAGACTTTCTGGAAAAAGTTATGGCGAAATAAGTAAAATGCTGAACATTTCTAAACCCACAGTATCCTACCATTGTATAAATGCCGGATTGAATGAACCAATTGATGGTCGTAAAATATTGAATGAGGCTGAGAAAATTGAACTTAATGAATATTATAAATCACATACTATTTTCGAAACAGCAGAAAAATTTAAGATATCAAGAACAACTGTTCTTGCAAACACTGAAAATAAGAGACTGGTATTGTGTGAAATTGAAAAAAGAAAAAGAAATTATGAAAAGGTAAAAAATAGGCGACAACGGCTTAAAGAGATGGGTGTTGAATATTTAGGTGGAAAATGTATGAAATGTGGGTATGATAAATGTATTGCTGCGTTAGAATTTCACCATAGAAACCCAGAAGAAAAAGAATTTGGAATATCACGTTATCAAAATTTGAGTTGGTCAAGAATTATTGTTGAATTAGATAAATGTGATTTACTGTGTTCTAATTGTCATAAAGAATTACATTATGAGGAACATTGGGATGTATCACCTCTGCCTGATAAGCAGTCGAAAGTGTAGTTTGGTTGCACGTGGGTTCAAATCCCACCTTCCCAACAAACCTTGACGAAGGTTTAACGTTGCAACGTAAACGGCTACTTGTGGTTAGCATAGCTGGCAATGCTGCCCCCTGAAATGGGTGAAGGTGAGTTCAAGTCTCACACGCAGGATGTCGTTTAATTGGAGAAGTGTCCGAGTGGTTTATGGTGGCAGTCTTGAAAACTGCTGGATGTAACAGTCCCGTGGGTTCGAATCCTACCTTCTCCGCAGTGCTTTTGGTGTTAAGTACCCATCAACATTTAGCATTTACAATTATAAGGGTCAAAAGGGTACATTTGGATGGTTAAGCAGCTACATTGGAGTGGCGACATGTCCTGAAAACATGGTTTCAGTCTAAACAACTGGATGGGGGTCGGGTCCTCAATCATCCGCAATAGAATCCCTTTGGGTGAGTATCTGGTGTTGCCCCGTTACTGGCGAGGATACTTGGGATAGTGTACGGGGTTCATGGAGAGTTGACAGAGTGGTTATTGTAACAGTCTGCTAAACTGTGGGCGAAGAAATTTGCCCCAAGGGTTCGAATCCCTTACTCTCCGCAAAGTCGTGTGCATTGGACTATCATCACACGATTTTCACATCAAAAAGGAGTCATGACCCGGTTTGATGTCAGGGTTCTGGGTTGCATAAGAAGCTGCCCTGATGTTCAGTGGCGAAATCATGTACTCGCATTTGGCAGTGCGAATAGTACACGATAAGTAGTTGAGAGACATCCAAGTTAGTTGAAATACTTTCGGGGGACGTGAGTATGAGGCTCACACCAGAACCAAAATGGAGCGGTAACTCAATGGTAGAGTGTCTGCCTGAAGAGCAGATGGTTGCAGGTTCAAGTCCTGCCCGTTCCACCGAAACGGTTCGCACTACACGATATGGAGAGTAGGAAGTGCAAATGGGGAGATAGGGTTAATTGGTAGACTCGTCAGTGTGAAAACTGAACTACGAAAGTAGGTAGTCCTCTTACAAAAGTCAGACAGAATGAGGGTTGTTGTTAACGTGCGCACAATTCTAACAACGCTTCCACTGAATGTGAGTAATGACGAGAGGTTGGTGGTTCAAATCCATCTCTCCCCACCGCAACGGTTCGCACTACACGGTGATTAACGAGGAAGTGCAAAATTGTTGGGTAGTTTACAATGGGCAAAACGTCTGCCATGCGCAGGTGGACAAGAGGGTTCAAATCCTTCTCCAACAGCAATTAAGAACTGGTCGCACGGGTGTTTGTCCTAACCAGAAAAACATTGTTCACCGAATAGGTGAGTATCCGAAAGTGGGCGATTCGGAGTGTGAAAATTTTTTATAGGTCGGGTCACAGAGGGCGTGGCTTGGGTAACTGTCTCACAAGGCATCCTGTAAATACGGTGCGGTAGCTCAGTTGGTAGAGCAATGGACTGAAAATCCATGTGTCGGCAGTTCGATTCTGCCCCGTACCACCCCCATCCATGCGGTTCGCACTACACGAAGTAGGAAGTGCAAATGCAGGAATAACTCAATTGGCAGAGCGTCAGCCTTCCAAGCTGAAAGTTGCGGGTTCGAATCCCGCTTCCTGCTCAAAATGGGTCTGAGGGAGTCCCTTAAAGGTATAAATAACCTGTCCCTCTCCATAGTGGTGTAGCTCAATTGGTTAGAGCACTCGGCTTATACCCAAGAGGTTGGGGGTTCAAGTCCCTTCACCACTACAAACGCAGTGCTCACAGTCTCGCAAACTGTTATAAAGGAGTAGTTAAACCCGAAATCGGTTCTCGAAATCGGCTGCGTTTTATTTTTTTGGTTAACAATTTGTGTTAACCACGTATTTATGCATAAATTGTATTTTATGATTAAAGAATGTAAAAAACATGGGTTAACTGAATTTAGTTGTGTTGGAAATGGTAATGGCACAAAAAGATGGCGATGCAAAAAATGTGTTGTTGATGCAGTAACCAAAAGACGAAGAGTTTTAAAAGAAAAAGCAGTTGCATATAAAGGTGGAAAATGTGAAAAGTGTGGATATGATAAATATATTGGAGCACTTGAATTTCATCATCCTGAAAATAATAAAGAATTTGGAATCGGTCAAAAAGGATATACAAAAAGTTGGGAAGCAATAAAAAAAGAATTGGATAAATGTATGCTTGTTTGTTCTAATTGTCATAAAGAAATTGCTGCTGGTATAATATAAGCTTCGGTAGCTCAGTTGGTAGTAGCATCTGACTGTTAATCAGAGGGTCGCAGGTTCAAGTCCTGCCCGGAGCGCAAAAAAGATTTGGAATCATCATTTTAATTATTATCTTTGTTTTTTAATTTTTATAAAATGTACGAATATCCAAAGCTTAGTGAACGGTACTTTTTCTGGAAAAGATTGTATCAAAAATTGAAAAAGGGCAATAAATTCTATCACACATGATTATAACAGTAATATTATTATGCCTAATTGTTGTTTTTGTTGTTTTCGAAAAACTCAATTTCGATTTAAAAGACCCGTTTTATATTTTAAAACAAGCAAATATTTTTTTCAATGAATTGTGTCGTGACGATAATGTTTTCATGGTCGAAAAACCACGTCCTGTTTTATATTCGTATTATCTAAACGATAAGGGTAAAATCAACAAAAATACAATTGCTTTCGGACAATATTTTCCATTTAAATTCTTAAACCATGAAAATGATGAGAAAAAAAAGTATTTGACCTTAATTGCAATAAGATTATTAGAATGGCTTAAATTATATTATTCTGGAAGAATTTTAATAGAAAATGGAAAACGAATTTCATCAAATAATATTGTCATCAAATTTAATGGTTTCACGTTATTTGGAAAATATGTGGTAAACAATGGTGGAATCTATACGATATTTCTTTTGTTTTTATTTTTTTTATTAGATAAAATTATATGAAAAAATACCTTTTTGTTGGTGAACGCAGAAGTCCAACTGCAATTCGAATGAATGTTACATGGGTAGATAAACGCCTTGCTGCAGGACACCTTTATAAAGCATTAAAAAATCTTGATATTTGTTGGGATGAATGTGCATTCGCAAACGTCTTCGAAGACAAAATCGAGGACATTTTGTCCTTCAAAGGTGTGGTTATTGCAATGGGCAGAAAAGTTGAAAGAGAACTCAAAAAACACCAAATACAACACGAATTTATTTATCATCCCGCAACTCGTGGAGCGGTAAGAAACATTGAAAAATATAAAAATCACGTTAAAGAAAGAATCGGTCATATTGCTTGAGTATTTATATTAAACTCGCAACATGAAAAAGATACTTAAAGCAATACAACGCTGGTTCGAACATTACGGATTGGTTAAAATCCTTGCTGCATTCATAATCTTGGCACTTGCTGTCGCAATTGGAAGAAGATTTCCTGAAACACAAACAGTTTGTGGATGGATTGGTGCAATTTCCGGTGGATATTTATTACTTACATTTGTTGTATTTTTTATTGCAGGAATTGTTAATACAATAAAAGACATAATTGCAGTCAGAAAAGAAAAAAATGAAGAAAATAATACCGAAGAATAAGAGAAGACCATTTCCGTACTTTGATTTCTTCATACCAGTATTAATCAACAGGAATAAAGATTATTCAATTATCAGATATTTTAAATTCACTGAAACTGCAATTTATTTGTTTAATGATGAAGACCAACACGATGTGAATAAATTATTTGGTTTCAGTTTTGGTTGGCATCACAAAAATTCAGTGAGGTTTGGTTGGAGACCCAACGAAACTCTGGATAAAATTGAAATTGTTGGATATGAATATATTAATAAATTAAGAGTACCAACAATACCAATTTGTGATATTGAATTAAACAAATGGTATGGATTTGAATTGAAATATAAAAGTGGTGTTTTTGGACAAATTGAATATACCGTAACTGATGGTATTGAACATCATAGCACAGTTCATCCAATCACATTAAAAAATACTTGGAATTTAGGTTATAAACTTTTCCTCTATTTTGGTGGAAATAAAAAAGCACCACACGATATTTTAATATATCAAGCAAATAAATAAATGCCGAAGTCGCTTAGTGGTCGATAGCACTGGTTTTGTAAACCAGAGGATAATATCCCACGTGGGTTCGAATCCCACCTTCGGCTCTCATTGCCGACATGGTTTCAGTGGCAACAACACCACTTTCGTAAAGTGACAATCGTGAGTTCGAATCTCACTGTCGGCTCAAAAAGGAGCAACTTTTCAAGATTTCTTCGTTTCATTCGTATTAGTATTTATATGAAATACGATTGTAATGAAGCCAGAGAATAAAGTATTATCCATCATCAATGAAGAAATTAATCTTTTTGAAACTGATATTAGCGGACACGCTTTTGACCAGATGAGAAAAAGATTGGATAGGATGAAATCTGGTGGTGACATTACACCGGAAGAAGATGCTGAAATAAGAAAAAATTTAAATAGCATTTTAACACACGAATTTGATTCAAAAGATTATGGCATTTTTTTGGGTGCGTTTAAGCCAAATCCAAAATCACCACTTTATACCATAACAAATCCATATGACCCCGGAATACCATTCTATCAAATATTTTCTGATGATGGTGTTTTCGCAAAAGATTCAACTGGCGATGAAATGTGGGCAATCATAAGAAACAATGTGTTAAAGACGGTGATGCTTAGAAAGAGTGTTCAACGCAGGTCAATGAATAAAGAAAGAAATGTTGACGGTGGATTGGGTGTTGATATAGCAATTCCAAATTTGGAAAAATTCTTAGCAAACGAAAAACAAAAAAAGGAATTGTTTCAACAAAAAATGTTGCAAAGGCAGCAA
>Ga0116176_10002747_pt1 | contig 13111 bp, 10 predicted proteins | sample AD_STIC08_MetaG_FD_89803 | JGI IMG/M metagenome (GOLD analysis project Ga0116176, IMG submission 89803) | Active sludge microbial communities of municipal wastewater-treating anaerobic digesters from USA - AD_STIC08_MetaG | ecosystem: Engineered > Bioreactor > Anaerobic > Digestate | place: USA...
CCATATCATTATTCCCACCCCAGTTAGAATTGCTAGATATAGATAATAATGGAATTAGTTCGTTGCCTCCTTTACCCGCTTCGATTAGAAACTTGTCTAGTAGTTTCAATTTACTTACAAGTTTTCCGGAATTACCAGATAGTATTGAACTGCTTGGATTAATGGAGAATAATATCTCCCAAATAGACTCTTTCCCGAAATATTTGAGATCGCTAAATATCTCATTTAATAACCTGGATTCAACCCCTCCTTTTCCTGAAAGAATAGAAAAAATTGCTATTGCATACAATAATATTTCTGTTTTGCAACCGATTCCAGAATCTGTGACTGATCTTGAATGTTATGGTAATAACATTACTGAATTACCGGTTCTTCCATTAAATCTTGATTGGCTGTGGATAGATGATAATCCAATTTCATGTCTACCTCCTCTAAATAGTGTCGATTGGATCAGGATAGGTGGAACCCATATACATTGTCTTCCAAATTACATTCAATATAATCAAGCTGATGTAGACCTTGATACTTTTCCATTGTGTGAACCTTCTTCTCTTTGTCCTGTCAATTGGAATATTTCCGGAAAAATTTATCAGGATGATAATTTGAATTGCATTGCTGACCCTTTGGAGAATGGTTTAAGTCAAATTCCGGTCGTTCTTGATTCTGCGGGAATAACTTTGCAAACGTTTTTGCCTAATGGCTCAGGAAATTATTCGTTTCGTGCTGAACCCGGAAATTATAAGTTGCGAATTGATGCTGCTCCGCTTCCATTTCTTTATGCTTGTCCTTTTAACGGAATTGACAGTGTTATTTTAACTCCTATAAACTCACACGTTGATTCAGTAGACTTTTCAGTCGCTTGTAATGTGTATGCAGACTATGTTTCAAATTCCATTACGCCATCAACTCAGTTTCGTCCGAATCATTTTGTAGAGTTATATATGAATGCAGGTGAGATCAGCCAGAACTTTTCAGGAAATTGTTTTTCTGATTCAGGGAGAGTAACCGCTACATTTAATGGACCTGTTCATTATGCAGGACCATCTACTGGTGCATTAATTCCTGACTATCAGAATTCGGATTCTGTTATTTGGGTAGTTTCTGATTTCTCATTGATTGATCCTAATGTTGCTTTTAATATAATGCTGTCTACCGATAGTGCAGCACAAAACGGAGATACAATTTCAACAACGTTGAATATTTCTTCGGGTGTAGAATCTAACCTATCCAATAATTTTAAAGCCCAATATTTTCTGGTGAGATCATCTTACGATCCAAATGAGAAGATCGTTTCACCTGAAAAAGCTGATACTTCTGTTCATCTTTTTACATATACCATTTATTTTCAAAATACAGGAAATGTCTTTGCGGATAATATTTATATCATCGATACTCTTGACAGCGATCTTGACCCAAACACTTTTCAATTTATAACATCAAGTCATGATGTTGTTACGCAGTTGCTTCCCGGAAACATATTAAGATTTAATTATCCAAATATTAATCTTGCAGATAGTTTTTCCAATGAACTTGCAAGTCACGGATTTTATAAATTTAGTATTAACAGAAAAGCTAATACCGGAGTCGGTTCGGAAATAAATAATAAAGCAAATATTTATTTTGATTTCAATCAGCCCATAGAAACAAATATCTGTTCTGTAACAATTGAGGCGATACTTTCAGCAGATAATCAATTGATGAGAGATAAATATATTCCAGTTGTTTATCCAAATCCATCAAAGAATGAAGTATCTATCTCTTGCGGAAGGAATTTAATCGACAAGTTGTATGTTTATAATTTATTGGGAAGTCGCTGTGATATTCCTATAAAAATAAACCCATCTGAAGCGCAATTGAATATTCAGTCTCTTGTCGAAGGTGTATATATAGTTAAAATAATTTCAAAATCAGGAATTTTCCAGACACGCTTTGTGAAATCTAATTGATGTACTATAAATAAAAAGGACCGAAAGCAATCAATGCCTCCGGTCCTTTTTATTGATTGAACTCCATGTTCTCTGTGTCTTATTTCTCCATGCCCTCCGTGTTTAAAAAAATAAAAGCATGGAGCTTTCCAATCACCCAACAATCTCCTCCCCCGTATCAAACACAATCCCCTGCGCCAACGGCAACTCCGTTGAATAGTTGATAGTATTTGTCTGACGACGCATATATACTTTCCATGCATCACTTCCTGATTCACGACCACCCCCGGTTTCTTTTTCACCACCGAATGCACCACCGATCTCAGCGCCGCTGGTTCCGATGTTTACATTTGCAATTCCGCAATCACTTCCTTCGTGTGAAAGGAACTTTTCTGTCTCAAGCATGTTGCGTGAGAAGATCGCAGAAGATAATCCTTGCGGAACACCGTTGTGCAATTCAATTGCTTCATCAAGAGTTTTGTATTTCATCATGTAAAGAAGTGGGGCAAATGTTTCATCACATACGATAGGTAAATTTCCCGGAGCTTCTGCGATACACGGACGCACATAACATCCACTTTCGTAACCTTCACCATGCATTACTTCACCACCGTAAATAATATTTCCGCCTTCACTTTTTACACGCTCAATTGCATTTGAAAAATCTTTCACTGCACCTTTATCGATAAGCGGACCAACAAGCGTTTTTGGATCCAAAGGATGACCAATGCGAATGTGTTTATATGAATTTAAAAGTTTTGCTTTGAAAGTTTCGTAAACCGATTCATGAATGATCAAACGACGTGTCGATGTACAACGTTGTCCTGCAGTACCAACAGAACCAAATACTACAGCACGCAATGCCATTTCAAGATCAGCATTTTCAGTGATGATTATCGCATTGTTTCCACCTAATTCAAGAAGCGCACGACCGAAACGTTCAGCAACGATTGTTCCTACACGTTTACCGACACGAGTTGATCCTGTTGCAGAAATAAGAGGAACACGATGATCAGCTAGGAAATTATCTCCGATATATTTTGAACCACCTGCAACTAAGTTGATCACACCTTCAGGAACATCGTTCTTTTTAAGAACATCAGCAAGAATATTGTGAACAGCAATTGCACACAACATTACTTTCGAACTTGGTTTCCATACAACTGTATCGCCGCAAACCATTGCCAGCATTGAGTTCCATGCCCACACAGCAACAGGGAAATTAAAAGCGGAAATTACTCCTACAATTCCGATAGGATGATATTGTTCATACATACGATGACGCGGACGTTCGCTATGCATCGTCAAACCGTAAAGCTGACGGGAAAGTCCCACTGCAAAATCACAGATGTCGATCATCTCCTGAACTTCACCTAAACCTTCCTGATAAATTTTTCCCATTTCATACGAAACAAGTTTACCAAGTGGCTCTTTATATTTACGTAACTGGTCACCCATCTGACGAACGATCTCACCACGTTTAGGTGCCGGCATCATCCGCCATACTTTATAAGCTTCCTGTGCTTTAACAATTACTGCTTCATAATCATTAGTAGTTGCTTGTCTGATCTTACCGATCAATGCACCATCAGAAGAAGAATAAGATTCTATCTCTTCACCTTGCGTATCCAGCCAAACTGTTCCGGTACAAGCACCGCGGTTTACATCCTGGATTCCCAGTGTTTTTAATACTTCAGCAATGCCGTAATCTTTTATAGCTACTGTTTCAGATTTCATATAGGATTTGTATTTTTTGAGAATGCAAAGGTAACCAAAAGAGCATAATATGTGTTGATTTTAGAATAGGCCTAAACAAGGATTTAGGAAAGGATTTTGACCAAAATCTAATGAATTTCCCCGATTGCCGGGATTTTTTTGATTTCTTTCAGCATTGAATGATTTATTGTATTAATAATCTGAATTTCAGGGATTATCTTGATATTGGCCCTAAATTAGAGTCAGACCAATTAAAAGCTTACTGGATTTATAAACAATCCTGAAAATCCCAAAATCCATTAAATCCCGGTCAAAATCCTGGTGAAAAAAGACTCCCTCCTCATAATCGCTCTTTACCTCCTCGCTTGCATGGCAGTTATGCCTTTTGTGAAATGGTATGTCGATAATCCGGATAGTTTGCAATATATAAATGTTGTGCAGCACATTCTCGATGGCCGGTTTTCGCTTGCAGTAAATGGTTACTGGAGTCCACTGATTTCATGGTTCCTGCTACCATTCATGATTTTTTTTGACGATGGAATTGTCGCATTCAAATTTCTACAGATGGCCATCGGTATTTTTGTTATCGGAAAATGGCTGACCTTTTTGACGTTTGTCGATATTGATATAAAGTGGAAGCGTTATTTAGGTTTTGCTATCATTCCGTTTATGGTAAGCTATTCCCTTCTCAATCTCACACCTGATCTTTTGTTTGTCGGATTTCTGTTTGCTCTTATCATCGAATTGATCCGTTGGCTCGATAAACAATCTGACGGCAGCAAGATTGGGAAAATTGGTGCATTATTATTTCTGACAAAATCTTTTGGCTTACCGCTTTTTATTTTTCTATTCTGCTTTTCGATCTGGATGAAAAGTGAACGCATTCCAAAAATTACATTGAAGAAAATTCTGTTGCCATTCGGAACAATATCATTATTGTGGATCTTATTGTTGTCAGTGAAGTACGGAAAGTTCACGATTTCCGAATCAGCGAAATTCAATTTCACATACGAAGTTGCACCAACCGTTGGAAAGCAAGTGCAACTTCCTGTAATAGGAAATGGATTATTGCCACCGGCAAATGATTATGCTTTGTCAGCATGGGAAGAACCCGCTTCGCAGATTCAACTTACTCCACTTGATCCAATAGGAGACTTTAAATATTATCTCAGCATCATCAACAGAAATTTACAAAGCATTTACTTCCACGATTTCAGAAATCAACTTGGATGGGTTTTTATTTTCTTCTTCATCATTTATCTGATCAGAAAAAAATCACACGAAGTAATTCCATTGTGGATCAAGATTTCATTACTTGTAATTTGTTCAATATATTTCGGCTACAGTCTCATTCTCGTACACGAAAGGTACATCTGGATTTGCACATTGTTATTCATTCCATTGACATTTTATTTTGTAGAAAAATCATTACCTACACATACCAGAATCAGTGAATTCAAAATAATCGTATTAATCCCGATTCTGGCATTGTTACTTAAACGCCCTGCAAAGGAAGTCTTAATGTGCGGCGACCGAAAGGTCAACAGTCTTCAGTTATTCCACGCATTCTTTTCGCCACAAACGACAATGAGCATTTTCTATCGACCCGACATAGAGCTCCACAACGACATTGAAAAACTACGTCGCATTATTCCTGCCAATTCTACTTCTGCTTCAATCAAAAAAACCGACAATGAAAGAGACGGTTATGCACAAACTCTGCTGATGGCATATGAGTTAAAAGGAAAATATCTCGGACAGTCTTTCGAAGTTGATTCAACTTTCAAGGGATATTTAGTTTCGTGGAAGGAAGAAAAGGGGGAGAAGGTTTTTGATTCGGAGAGAGGCGTGAAGATTTTCCTGAGATAGTTTTGTTAAGTACTAAGAAGTCTGAAATATTTAATACATTGACAACCTAAACATCAAAGTATAAAATTATAAATCATGAAATTAAAATTACTTTCCTTTTTAATTGTTATTACAGCTTCAAAAGTACTTGGACAAGCAAGTGGTCAACTAAACATTAATAACATCAACGCTAATGTTTATTCAAATGGAACTTTGTTTGATGGAGCATTTGAAGTCCCTGCAGGGAGTTTTAAAAACTCAATTTATCTCTCAAGTTTTTGGATTGGCGGCAAGGATTCTACAGGGCAATTACATATAGCTTCACAGGTTTACGGCCAAGCAGGAAACGATCTTTTTTATGGTCCGATTGCAACCAATTATTCTGACCCATCCTATCTACTGCATGATGCAGTATATAAAATTAACCGTACAACGATAAACGATCATATATTGAATTATCAAAATTCAGGATATATTGTACCGAACGAACTGAGCAGATGGCCGGGGAACGGAAATGTTGCAAACGGAGAAGCTGCATCATTGGCGCCATATGCCGATATAAATCTAAACGGAACATATGATCCGGCAAATGGTGATTATCCGTTGATCCGGGGAGATCAGGCAATTTACTTTATTTTTAATGATGCTAAAAGTGTTCATACTGAAACCGGAGGAGCAAGTTTAGGCCTTGAATTTCATGCTATGTTGTATGGCTATAATTCGCCGGATCCTGCTTTAAATGAAAGTGTTTTTTTGAATCTGGAAATTTATAACAGATCTGATTTAAATTATGATTCAACATATTTTGGATTATTCGTTGATATGGACTTGGGTGGATCACAAGATGATTTGGTAGGATATGATTCTCTAAAAAAAATCTTTTATACTTATAATGCATCTTCATTTGATCTTGTTTATGGAAGTATCGTTCCGGCACAAGGTTGTTTGAGTTTGAATAATATTCCTTCCCGATTTATTACTTATAATAATGATAATACGAATCAGGGAAATCCTGTATCTGCAAACGATTATTATAATTATTTGAAAGGGAAATGGCTGGATGAATCACCTCTTACTTTTGGCGGAAATGGTATAGGAGGAAATTCAGTTACTAATTATATGTACACAGGATTTCCTGAATGGGGATTTGGCTGGACAGAAATAGATGTCCTCAATACTCCTGGTGACAGGCGTGGCTTAATGACATTTGGGCCATTCAGTTTTGAATCACAGGAACAAAGATGCTACGATTTTGCTTTTCCTTTTGCATTTGGAAACGGTAGCCCTGAGAATGCTATACAGAATGTAAGAACAAGGTCGGCAACACTTCAGAATATATATGATTCCTGTAGCTGTACATGCAGTTTCCATACCTCTGTCATTCCTGTCTCATCTGCCTCAACTCTGAAATTTTATCCGAACCCGTCAAATGGAAAATTTCAGATAGATACAGAAAAATTAAATCTTTTGAAATCGGATGTCATTAGCGTCTATTCGTCAATTGGAAACCTTATAATTAAAAGCAATACAATTGATTCACATCATGTAGTGGATTTAAGTGAATATCCTGATGGTATTTATTTTGCAAAGATTACTTCAATGAATAAAATATATTCAGCGATATTAATCAAAGATTAATCTCTGTAATTGCATCATTATGCTATTGGCAAATAATCTCCCTGTGAACTCGCCTGTATTTTATTACAGTGGATTTTCCATTCATATCATTGTCATATTTTAAGATCATTAAAGAGTCTGATAATTCAAATATTGTCAGATCGTTCAGGGAAGGATTGCCATTGTCTACAAATGATCCTATTGGGTTAATATTTATTTTAGAAGAATAGTTTTTTAATTTCCATTGCCCCAAATATTTTATTTCATGGTTTATTCGTTCGAAAGTAAAATTGCTAAGCATCCTGAGACTGTCGCAATCTTCCGATTTAATTTTATACGTTAAGTGAGACTTTAAATTAAGATCATGCTCGGTAAATTCAAATGAGATTCATTCGTGACTGATTTTTTGATGGACCGGTTCAGGTTTCTGATTTAGAACAAAAAGAAAAAGTAATAAAATAGTATTCAATATGCAATGATTTTAAATATACAAAGTTTACCCGGATGAAGATATAAATATTCTTTTGTTTAAAGTGTAAGGGGTTTAAAGTGCTTTGAAACACTTTAAACCCCTTACACACTTTAAACAAAAATAATAATTACGCAATCTTTGTGAACTTGTCCCTGCAATATTTATTACTCTTCCAATTCCTTAGTCACCTTCACCGCTTTCTCCATCTCAGCCTCATTATTCTGACCCTTCTGATTTGGATCTTTCGGATCAGGTTTTTGTTTATTAAAATCCTGATTGGTTTTTTCTTTCATCATATCCTTATTTTCCGGAGTTGTAGTGTCCTTTTTGGTTTGTTTCATGAGTATTTGTTTTAATCGGATTAATATATAAAAATATGCCACCTTTCTTTGATTTGAAGAGTGAAATAGAGACTAAACAATACTACATAATTAATGTAGGTATTTCCTCAAAACTCACATCTCTTCCCAATTCAAACATCATTCCTACCTGCTGAGCATATTATTTTATAGAAGGATTGATAATGTTGACACATTGCGCAGGAAATTAACAGACAGACATTTTTAATATAAAGTAAAAACGTCTGCGCTAAATCTGCGAGATCCGCGGGAAATAAAAAAAATCTAAAGTAAATAACAGAAAATGAAAAAAATTCTCCTCCTCTTACTATTGACCCTGCCCTTATTTACCAGAGCCGATTTCTCAATCGACTGGACAAAAGTTCCCGACCTTGCTGCGAATCTCGGAACTTACTTGGTTGTTGATTCAAGCAACAATGTCTACACAACAACATTAGACAATGACATTGTACTCGAGAAGCGGGATCGCTTTGGAAATTTTATCTGGCGCGCGACTTCCGTTTCGCAGATCCCATTGAATTATGAATATCCGAGTAAAGTGTTTCTCGATCCGCAATCAAATCCGGTTGTGATCGGTTTCCGGTATCAGCATTCCAGTAGCGGAAGAATTTCCAATTCACTGATCATTCTTAAATACGACCAGAATGGTAATCTTATCTATAAAAAAAATATCGATGGGAATTACAGTCCGCATAACAACAGTACCTATTGGACAAAGCTTACAGGACAGATGGATGCTGACGGTTATCTATATCTGGCTACAGGTGGTAATGTGGACAATAATCCCATTGGCATGAACATAATCAAAATTGATCCTGCAGGAAATATTGTACGCATCAGCACCAATACATTTCCTTCATCAACCAATTTTCATTTCATCAGTAATATTTTTCTGAATCATGATAAAGTAGGAGTAACCGGAGTAACAAGTTATTCATCTGCCAATTCAACATCATGGTTGATGGATACAAGCGGAGTAACACTTTGGGATTCTATAAATGTTGGTGTGCAGGGAAAAGATCTTTTCATAGATACAGTTGGAAACTCTTACATTCTTTCATGGGAAGCAGTGATACCTGTGGCAGATGTATTGCTATATAAGTATGATGTTGCCGGAAATCTTCTATGGACACGACAATATGATCTTGGCGGTTACGATATCTCTTCTAAACTCCGGACAACTTCTGATGGGAAACTGATAATCATGGCATACAGTACAACAACCGGCGGCAGCAATTACGTTGACTGGCAGACAGTGAAAGTAGACACCTCCGGAAATATTCTCTGGCAAGATCGATACAATGAACATTCAGGCAACGATGAAATTCCGTATGATCTTGCAACTGACAATCGCGGTAATACATTTGTAACAGGCATTGGCGGACCATTTCCAGGTGGCTCTACTTTGAGTGCGAGACAAATGGTTACAGTGAAATACGATTCAAGCGGAGCGCGTGAGTGGGTAAGTGCGATCGATACGATCAATGAATACCTGAGCGGTGTTTCAATTGCAAAAGGTTTTGACAGCAGTCTGTTTGTTTTAGGTGATGTGAACACATTCATTGTACACTATCTTGATCACACAGGAAGTGATCCGTGCAGTGTGCCTACCGGAATCAATGCTATCAGTATTACGGACAATGCTGCAACGATCACATGGAATGCAGTTCCGAATGCATATCTGTATCACGTGCAATACCGGATTGATTCATCGCTTATCTGGCAAACGTATTCAACTAATCAAACGCAACTGCAGATCTATCCACTGTACTCGGGAACAGTTTACGAATATCAGGTAGAAGCCATCTGCAACAGCGGTCCAACCGGCTATTCATCCGTTCAGCAATTCAATACAACAGGATCCGGTTATTGCGCATCAAGTGGATTAGATGCAACAAATGATTTCATCGATCTCGTTTACATTGGAACTATGCTTAACAGCACGGTATCAGATAGCGGCTATGGCGATTACACATCTATGATTATTAACATGACTTCCGGCAGTACCTACAACATAACATTAAGTGCAGAAATTCTCGGCAGTGGCGCTACTGAATTCTGGAAAGTCTGGATCGACTTCAACCAAAACGGCAGTTTCGCAGATCCGGGTGAAGAAGTGGTTTCTTATTCATCACAACAAATAGGTTGGGAGACGAGCATAATAAATGTTCCCATCACGGCAATGACCGGACAAACAAAAATGCGTGTGTCAATGAAGAATGGTTCAGCGCAGACTTCTTGTGAAGTTTTTGCTGCAGGTGAAGTGGAGGATTATGGTGTGAGCATGAATACAATTACCTCCATTGATGAAAATAATTCGATATCATCTTCAATTTATCCAAATCCGGTGACAACTGTTTTAAAAGCGGATATGAAATCAGGGTCTGTAAATACGGTGCGCATTCTTTCATTAACAGGAAGTATTGTCAATGAATTCCATTTTGTTAGTGGTACTTTTGTGATGGATGTAAATGATCTTGTAGCAGGAATTTATTTTATGGAAGTAACAAATGAGAATGGGGTAAAAGCAATTGAAAAATTTGTGCTTGCTAAGTAGCAGGAAATTTTCAACACTAAGATCACTAAAATTTGTCACAAGAGCACTTATGAAAAAAGCATTGTGCACTAGTGCTAAAAACTTAGTGATCTTAGTGTTAAAAAAAATTCAAAGGATACAACTTACAATCCTTACCCAATTTCTGAGAGAGTTTATATTTGACTGATTGATCAAGAAAAAATTTATTCTTTCACCTTCTTCAGCGAATCAAAAACATAATCCGCCACCTTCCCAAAATTCGCCTCAACAATCCTGTCTACATTATTTTCATTCGAAGGAAAATGTACAACAGCAACATCGCCATACAGTTTTTCGCCCCGGTGATTGTAAATGGTGTAATGGAATTTCAGATCACGACGATAAATTTTTAAAGCCAGGTCGATACAATCATCAAAGTGAGTTTTAATGTCGAATTCGTTAAGCATGACGAAATAGTCGGCATTGTATTTTTTTGCAAAATCAGGAAGCAACTGCGGGTCACGGGGAACAGCATTGATGTATGTTTTGTCGATCTCTTTCTTCTTTGTTTTCTTTCCGGTAATGGCTGTATCGACAACAGCGAATTTCTTCGGGTTCTTCATTGGTGAAGTACTGTCGCTTTCGAAAGCTAGCGAATGATAGATCATATCGATATCGCCGGTGTTGCTCGAAACAAAACTTTCATTGGGTACCTGCGCATCGTACACTTCTACAAAACGCTGATTCATTTTTCTGATAATGCCTTTGCGGAATTCTGCGCGTACTTGTCCGATTTCCATCTGCGATTCTTCAGCGATATCCTGATCGGCATCGGACATATGCATGGCTGGCATATAAGGAATTACCATGACGGAGATCTTTCGCTCAGGAAGAGAGTCTGGAGTTTGACCGAAGAGTGAGTTTGTAAGAAGTAATAGGAAGAAGGAGAGTTTACGCACGGGGAAGAAATTTTGGGAAGTTTTTTTGGCGAAGATTTTGAGTAGTGTTTATTTCAGTGTTATACATTAATAAATCATTTATCGATTTCGATACATGCCAGTTCCATATAAATTGGATTCGAAATAAAGTCGTTAATTACTTCACTTTTCGAAATTAGTAAATCTACAATCTCTTGTGTTGTGCAATTTCCTGTTCTTAGCCAGATGATTTTGGGTGGATGGCCGTATAAATTTGCCAAATCAAAAAAATCAGAATCAAATGTTACGATTGAAAAATTATTTTCTTTAGCAAATTTCCAAATTTCCAAATCGGAATTATCTGGAAGTCCAAGATTTTTAACTTGACCGGAACCTTGAAAAAAATCCGCAAGTTTACTTATAACTCTAAAGGAAATATTCTGGTCAAAAAGTAGTTTCATTTACGCAACTCTGGTTCTATGCTCTCTATCTGCCGCATATGCCAAACAGGCTTGTATATCACTTTCGGATAACTCCGGATAATCTGCTAATATTTCTTTAACAGTCATACCTGATGCCATCCAACTTAATACATCATAAACAGAAATACGCGTGTTCCGAATGCAAGGTTTACCAAACCTGACTTCAGGATTTATAATTATGATTTCTCTATAGTCTGCCATAAGAATCTGTTTGTCAAATATACATAAATCAAGTTAAATTTCCGAAGCTTGATGCCAACAATTGTTGTGCAGAATTCACTTACCTAACCCTTGCCACGTACTCCAAACATTTTTACACGTTCAATAAACGCGCAACTAATAAGTGGCAAGCATTGACACTAGTTGATCAAATGCTTCCAGATATCATTACCAATTGTAAACACCATCAACGAAAGTAAAATCACCATTCCTGTAACCTGTGCGCGCTCCATAAATTTGTCGGAGAATTTTCTGCGTGTTACGGCTTCGATCACTAGGAACACAACGTGCCCGCCATCAAGTGCAGGTATTGGTAAAATATTCATGAAGGCAAGTACCATTGAAAGTAATCCGGTGATTGTCCAGAAACGATACCAGTCCCATACTCCGCCATAGATCGTTGCAATTCCGATCGGACCTTGCAGCGAATCACTTGCTTTTTCTTTTCCTGTGAAAATTTGTTTAAGACCTTTGATGTTGGAAACGATTGCTTCCTTCGCATCGCTCGCTCCATATTTCAAAGCTGTTCCTGCTGAGTATTTTGTCAGAGCATAATTTCCCATTTCACCGTGGTAACGAATGCCGATCAAACCGGAATCATTTACGACAGGCTGGATCATTGATGTATCTGCACCACGCACTATTTGTAATGTAATAGGCTTGCCTTTATTCTCGCTGATGATGCGACGACATGCTTCCATTGAAAATGTACGCACACCGTTTACACTAACGATCTTGTCTTTCATCTGTAACCCTGCTGCTTCCGCAGGCATATCTTTGATGATGCTGTCAACTTCTAAATGGGCTTGATAAGGCGAGATAAAACTTCCTCTTCCGGCTTTTATTGTCTCGCGATAAAATCCATCAGGAACAGGAAGCGTAATTTCTTTTCCGTCACGTAAAACTGTGATCGTTGATCCTAAAATTACACGTGAAGAAACCAGGTCATTGAATCGATCAAACTTTTTTCCATCTATTGCAACGATCTTATCGTGATTCTGCAAACCGATTTTTTGTCCCAGGTCGTAAGCGTATATTCCG
>Ga0116176_10002783_pt1 | contig 13024 bp, 12 predicted proteins | sample AD_STIC08_MetaG_FD_89803 | JGI IMG/M metagenome (GOLD analysis project Ga0116176, IMG submission 89803) | Active sludge microbial communities of municipal wastewater-treating anaerobic digesters from USA - AD_STIC08_MetaG | ecosystem: Engineered > Bioreactor > Anaerobic > Digestate | place: USA...
GACGAAATTGTCGAAGTCGAAGCGATAGACCGTCGCCGAAAGATTGAAGGCGTCGTCTTCCCAGCGCGCGCTGAATTCGGTGTTGATCCCCTGCTCCACATCCAGCGTGTCGTCGCCGACTTCGTATTGCGCCGTGGCCGGATGCGGCCCGTCAGCGAACAGTTCCAGATCGGTGGGCGCGCGTTCGGTGCGGGCAATCGATGCGCCGAAGAACATGTGATCGCCGACATGGACGTGTGCGCCGAAGCTGGCGTTCCAGGCTTCATAGCTGCGGCTGCCGAAGTCGATATTGTCGATGTCGACGTCGTCGAACCGCAGGCCGCCTTCAAGGCCCCATTCACCTGCATCCCATGTCTCGAACACGAACAGGCCGGTGGCCTTTGTTGTGGTCGGACCGATCAGGGCTTCATCGCCTATCGCTGCGAAATCACGCTTTGATGCCTGCAGGCCCACACTGCCTTCGAGCAGGCCGATCGGCGCATGGCCAGCCTCGATCCGCGCCTCCCAGCCTTCATTGGTGAAGCGCGTGCCCGGCTCCCCGGGACCTTCGAACTCTATGTGTTCGTAATCGACGACCGATCCTGACGCTTTGACGGTCGAGATCGGCCCATTGAGGTCGAGGCCGCCGCGAACGTCGTAGCGGGTCTGTTCCATGTCGATGAAGGCTTCCTCCTCCGCGACGATGCCATAGCGGTTCTCCGCCCGCCGCACTGCGCCGCCGAGGAAGGCGCCGTCGCCGACCCAGCTGAGGCCGCCGCTGAGCGATTTGGTCTCGACAGCCGAGTTGGGCAGCGTGCCGTTTGCGAAGTCCGCGGGATCGGCTCCGCCTGCGATTGCGTCCGCACGCGCAGCGCCAGACAAGGCAAAGCCCGGAATGTCGATGCTCTTTGCATCCATCCACGAGCCGTTCAGCACGCCCACGAAATTGCCCGCGCTGCCGACCACGCGGCCGGCAACCTGCTTGCCCTCATCCGCGCTGGTGAGCGCGCCGTAGACGGCGCCAGAGAACGCCTCCTCAGGAAGCTTTTCGACGATCAGGCCGTCGATGACGTTCACCACGCCGCCGGTCGCACCGCCGCCATAGGCGAGCGAAGCAGGGCCGCGCAGGATCTCTATGCTTTCGGCGCCCAGCGGGTCGCTGGTCACGGCATGGTCGGGGCTCGCTGCCGATGCGTCGATGACGCCGATGCCGTTGGACAGAACCTGCACGCGCTCCGCGCCAAGGCCGCGAATGATCGGCCTGCTCGCGCCCGGGCCGAACGATGTTGATGCAACACCGGGCAGACCCGCCAGCGTATCGCCAAGACCGCCGGCAAGCCGCTCGGTCACGGCATTCGTATCGAGCACGGTGGTTGATGCGATCAGCTCGTCGCTGGTACGGATCGGGCCGACGCCGGTGACCACGACGACATCGCGATCCGGGCTTTCAGACGCCTCGACCGCCGACGCTTCGGCCGCCGACGCTTCGGCCGGAGGCTGCTGAGCAAAGGCCCCTGGGGCCGACAGGGCCATCGCCGCAACGCCAACCGCCAGTCTCGAAGCCAATCGCATCAGGCTCTCCACGCATGTTATAATATAACGGTACGGTATATTATAACAGCCGACAAGCCCCCTCGCGGACTTCCAGCTGGGCCGTTGTGGCGCTCTTCGCCGCACACCGCTTTCCCGCTAGGGTCCGCCGCCTTCAGGAGAATCCCCGACTTGCTCAAACAGCTCCCCAACGCGCTGACGCTTCTGCGCCTGATCCTGGCGCCGGTGATCGCGTGGGTCGTGTGGCAAGCGAACGCGGAGCCGGGAGCCAGCAATCAGGAATGGGCGATGTGGGCCGCAGCGCTCTTCATCATCGCTGCTCTCACCGATCTTTTCGACGGCATGGCCGCGCGGGCGTTCGACGCGCATTCCAAATTCGGCCGCCTGATCGACCCCATCGCCGACAAAGCGCTGGTCGGCTTGCCGCTGATCGCGATCTCGATCGTCGCAGCGCGCGAGGGATGGCCGCTCTGGTGGGTGGTCGGTCTTTCGACAACCGTGATCGTGCTGCGCGACATAACGATGACGCTGATCCGTTTCGCCGCCAAGGATGGCGAAGGGGTTCGCGTTTCTCAGCTGGCAAAATGGAAGACCGCCATCGAACTGGTGGCGGTGGCGATTGGCATCCTGCTGATGGCCGCGCCCGCCATCATGCGGACCGTTGGCCTGGGCGATGGCTTTGTCGTTTCCGATGCGATGACACTTGGCTGGATCGGCATTCTGGCGATAGCCGCGCTGCTCTCGGCCTACACGGCCTTCCAGTATCTCACCGCAAAGAGCTGACCCCCTGAAAACACGTTGGCCGCGCCTGCGGGGGAACAGGCGCGGCCTTTACGTGGCAAGACTGCGGGAGGGGACGTCGCAGACTTACCTTCAGGCGGTGGGATCGGCAGGAGAAGCAGCAAGCCCATCGCTCATGTGCTACTAGAACATATTGGTGCTAATGAGCGGTTAACGCCGTGCGGTCGTGCAAAATCATCCATATTTTCCGGCGGCCAGAAGATCGGCGGTGCGCGCAGGATCAGGCCGCGCGGATCTTGCTGAGGAAGCCATCGACCTGCGTGCGCAGATATTCGGCCTGGCGACCCAACTCGCTCGATGCCGCCACGACTTGCGCCGCCGCATCGCCCGTATCCTGAGCATCCTGCCGCACGTCGCTGATATGCCGCGTGACGTTCCGGGCGCCGTTGGAAACTTCGCCCGTGTTGCGAGAAATCTGGCGCGTCGTCGCGGCCTGCTCTTCGGCAGCCGCGCTGATGGCGGCGGAAACCTCGTCGATCTCGTTGATGGTCGACTGGATACCCGTGATCGCCGCCACGGACTCGCGGCTGATCTGTTGCATCGCGGCGATCTCCTGCCCGATCTCTTCCGTGGCCTTTGCCGTCTTGCCCGCAAGTGTGCGCACTTCGGCAGCGACCACCACGAAGCCCCGTCCCGCCTCTCCCGCCCGAGCGCTCTCGATCGTGGCGTTGAGGGCCAGCAGATTGGTCTGGCGGGCGATGTCCGAAATCAGCGACACGACCTTGCCGATCTTTTCTGCGGTGGCTGAAAGCTGCATCATCGTCTCGCCGGCGTCCCGCGCCTTGATCACGGCGCTCGAGGCGATGACGGAAGCCTGCGACACCTGCTTTGCGATTTCCGCGACCGACTGGTCCAGCTCCCCGGTCGCCGACGACACGGAGGCGATGTTCTGCGTCGCCTGTTCCGCAGCTTCCGAGACGACCATCGCCTTTTCGGTTGTCGCGTGCGCGATCGACGACATGGATTTTGCCGTGTGCTCAAGCTGGGTTGCGGCGGAAGCGACGGAATCGACGATGCCCCCGATCGAGGCGTCGAACGAAACGGCGATCTCCTGCACTGCGCGGCGCTTGGCGACCTCTCCCTCCTCCAAGTAGATCGAAATGGCAAAGTCCATGTCCAGCATGGCCGCCCGCATGAAGGCGCCAGCCAGACGGTCGGCAGCGGCCTTGCGGCCCTGGCCCGGCAGCGACCAGCCTGCCCCGCCATGATTGTGCGCGGTGATCAACGCGATCACACGCGTCAAGATGAAGGCGTATCCGGCGATATACCACCGGGGCTCCAGCCCAATCCGCGCATGGACCTGCCCGATGCGGCGTACCGAGTCGACATATTCCGTCGTGAAGTCTCCGCGCAGGATGATGTTCCAGTGTTCGGCCTGCTTGCGGCTCGCCACTTCCATACCGCGTTCGCCGAACAGCGTCGCGACCTGCGGCCACTCGCGCACATGCGTGTAGAAGTCGTCGAGAATCCCCGGCAACGCGCCGCTCAGCAGCGGCGCCAGCTGGCGAAGGGCCGCGCCCGCGTCCGCATCGAGCTGCATGAATGCAAGACGCTGGGAAAGATCGCTGTGCGACATGGACCGGCCTTTTCAAAGCCAGACCCGACGCTGGCATGATCAGGCAAGCCACGTCCCCGCATCAACCGGCTTGCTCCAGATCAATCGATCAGGCTTTCAGCCGCGACAGGTCGCCGCGCAGAAGTTGCAGGACGCCGGAGAAGTCCTTGCCGCCAAAACCCAGCCGGTCGAACAGGGCGTAGATCGCTTCCGCTTGGTTCCCGAGCGGCGTCGTTGCGCCGGAGCGAGCGGCCGCTTCCTGCGCAAGCTTCAGATCCTTCAACATCATCGCCGTCGCAAACCCACCTTCGTAATTGCGGTCCGATGCAGTCTGCGGACCAACGCCGGGCCAGGGCGCGTAAGTCGTCAGCGACCAGCACTGGCCCGACGATTTGGACGCGATCTCGGAGAAGCGATCGGCCTCCAGCCCCAGCTTCTCGGCCAACGCAAACGCTTCGCAGGTTCCGATCATGGAGATCGCCAGCAGCATGTTGTTGCAGATCTTCGCCGCCTGCCCCGCGCCCGTCTCGCCCGCGCGGATCACCACGCGCGCCATCGGCTTCAGCGCCTCTTCCACATCCGCGAAGTCGCCTTCAGCGCAGCCGACCATGAAAGCCAGCGTCCCCGCATCCGCCGCCGCCGTGCCGCCAGACACCGGCGCATCGGCAAAGCGGAACCCCGCAGCCTTCGCCTGAGCCGCAACGGCCCGCGCCGAATCCACATCGATGGTCGAGCAGTCGATCAGCAACGCGGACTTCGGCGCGTTCGGAAGAACATGCTCGTCATAGACCTTCCGCACATGCGGCCCCGCCGGCAGCATGGTTATGACCACGTCCGCCGTCTCGACCGCCCGCGCTATGCTGCCCGCCTCGAATGCGCCCGCCGCAACGGCTTTCTTCACCGCGGCTTCGGAAAGGTCGAATGCATGCACCTCGCGCCCGCCGACAACCTGCCGTGCAGCCATGCCGCCGCCCATATTGCCAAGGCCGATGAATGCGATGCGGGTCATTGCGGCGATCCTCCAGGTTCTTTCCCAAGGGACTAGCCACGCCGAAGGCCGTCGATCAAGCCGCTCCGCCGAACCGCATCAGGATCGCTGGGCCCCAGCCCATCATGGTGAAGAAGAATGTCGCAAAAGCGATGAGCGCCGCGCCCGCCGCCAGCGCCGCCGTCGCGCCGACCCGCATCACCGCAGAGGCGCCGCTGCGGCGCGCGCGGATGAACATCTCGGCCACGATCAGCGGCGGCACGAAGAACGCCCAGTCCATGATATAATCGAACCAGCCGTCGAACGCCGCCGTGTGACCCGGATCGTCTGACCCCATGGTCGCGAAGAACAGGCCGTAGCCCATCCGGTAGAGCCACGATCCGATGGCCAGCGCGAACAGCCGGATCGCCCAGGCGCGGTGCGTATCTATCCGCCGCGCCATCGCGTGACGCACCGTCTCGACCGCCGCCACCACCATCAGCGCCCCATAGGCGGCGAAGGCGACGTTCATCATCATGCCGCCGACTGTGCCCTTCATCGCGATGAACACCAGACCGCCGAAGCCCGCTGCTAGCGCCGCCAGCGCGTAGACCCGCCCGATCCAGTGATGCACCACCGGCGCCTTCGCGCGGATCTCGCCGATCAACTGGACCGGTCCGAGCAGCAGGAGCACCGCGCCCGCAAAGAAGTGCAGCCCGATCCCCGCAGACGCAGCCGGTGTATGCGCCTCATACAGTTTCGGCAGCGTGGCGTTCCAGTCTTCCAGCGTGTTCGCCGGAATGGCTCCGCCATAATAGGCGAGGATATACGCCCCGAAGATCGCCGAGCTGATCCAGACCACGCCCGTCAGCGCCACCCCTGCGACCTTCACGGCCGCGCCCGTCCATTCCGGCGGGCCACGCTCGTCCGCTATTGCCGTCATGCCCCGTCCTCTTCCGCCCCTGCACAGGAAGTGTAAGCAGACATCATCCGTCCCGCCACCGCAACCTGGTCACGCTCCGTCAACCCGTCGAGCCGCGCGCCCGCTTCCGCATCGCGCCCGTTCGCAAGCAGCACCATCGCGTCATAGGAATAGGCGTCCATCGATCCCTTCATCTCGGACCGCACGCACTCGCACGCCTTCACGGTAAACCCACCGCCCGCGCGGCAGTTGTCGACGATCGCCTGATCCGAAACGTGCGAACACGCGGCCAACGCCAGCATCGGGAATGCCGCAGCGATCCATGCGCGACCGTTCATCCTCCAATGCTCCCCGTTGCGCCCTGCAGGCTCATCCCGCACACTGCGCATACGCAAAGCCGGGGGCAAGCATGATGAAATCCATGTATCTGGCGGCGCTTCTCGCCTGCACGGCCTGCGCGACAACGTCGTCACAGGCATTGAACGACACATCCTTCGCCATGCCGGATGGCTCGCGCGCGATCCAGCTTTCAGCCTGGCTGTCTGCCCCGCCCGCCGAGGTCTATCGCACAATCGCGACGCCCGAAGGCTGGAAGACATGGGCTGTGCCCGTCGCCTTCGGCGAAGCCCGCATTGGCGGCATCATGGAAACCAGCTACGACCCGGCAGCCAAGCCCGGCGACGCAGGCAATATCCAGCAGCAGTTCATCGCCCTGATCCCGGACAGGCTTGTTGTCTTCCGCACGATCAAGACACCGGCAGGCTTTCCCAACGCCGACCTCTACATGAAGACCATCGCGATCATGGAACTGGCGCCCGCAGGCTCGGGCACGCGCCTCACCTTCACCCACGAAGGCTTCGGCAAGGAACCTGGCTTTGATCAGCTCTACGGCTTCTTTCTGGAAGGCGATGCGCAAACGCTGGAGCAGCTACGCAAGCGCTTCGAAACGGGGCCGATTGACTTCAACAAGCAGTAGCGCGCTGCCAAGGTCAAACTTCAGGTTCGTGTCGCAATTGTCCTGAAACCTTCCACACAGTCGCAGGCTAGCGAGATGGTCGCGCCTACCCCGCGTCAGCCATATCACGTCTCAGATAAGCGCCCACTTTTCCATTCAAAAAATTTCGAGACAGCGGAATCGCATCGAACACTTCATCGAAAATCTGACACGCTATGCCGCGCAATGCGTCAAACGTTGGAAACCGACGTGAACCTGTAACAGTAAATTCGAACTCGCGGCTCAAAAATAAGTCATTGAGCAACGAAAGCAGCGCTCTATCGTTCACGTTCAGCGCCGCCATACCTTCGCGCTCTGCGCGTTCGAATAGCTTAATGAGATTGTGACCGAATTGCATTTTGAGTTCGTGGACATCGAGCCCCTTCTCCCGAAGAAACGCCTTGAGCGCAACTTCAATGGCCATGGCGAATAGATGATTGGCACCATCTGGCGCGACTGACCCCATTTGTCCGCTCGGGCTCCACGTTGAATGCCCGTCGCTTACGGCCTCAAACGCAGCTACCGAGCAAGCGTAATGCTCCACCGCTCGCCCGATTAGGCCAAGCGAAGTGGTGCGAGCATTTTGATCTGCGATCTCAGCGGCATTGGGCTTAGCCAACAACTCACCTCATCGTCGGAATGACAAAGCTTGAATCGCCCACATCGCCTTCCGGCCAGCGGGCGGTGACGGTCTTCACCTTCGTCCAGAACTTCAGGCCTTCCATGCCGTGCTGGTTGGTGTCGCCGAAGGCAGAGCGCTTCCAGCCTCCGAAGGTGTGATAGGCCACCGGCACAGGGATCGGCACGTTGATGCCGACCATGCCGACATTCACCCGGCTCGCAAACTCGCGCGCGACGCGGCCATTGCGCGTGAAGATCGCAACGCCGTTGCCATACTGGTGTTTGCTCGGCAGGGCGACCGCTTCCTCGAACGTGTTGGCGCGCACGATCTGCAGGACGGGTCCGAAGATTTCCTCGTGATAGGTCTTCATGCCGGTCTTCACATTGTCGAACAGCGACGGCCCGATGAAAAAGCCCTTCTCGTATCCCTGCAACTTGAAGCCGCGGCCATCGACGACAAGCTCCGCGCCCTCGTCCTTGCCGAGCTGGATGTAGTTCGCGATCTTGTCGCGGTGCGCGGCGGTCACCACCGGCCCGTACTGCGCGCCCGCATCGTTCGACACGCCAACTTTCAGCGTCTCGATCTCCGCGATCATCCGCTCGCGCAGCTCATCCGCCGTCTTCTGCCCCACCGGCACAACAACCGGCAGCGCCATGCAGCGCTCTCCAGCAGAGCCGAAGGCCGCGCCAGACAGATCCTTCACGACCTGATCCATATCCGCGTCGGGCATGACGATGCCGTGGTTCTTGGCCCCGCCCATCGCCTGCACGCGTTTCCCGTTCGCGGCGCCAGTGTGATAAATGTAGTGCGCGATATCCGACGAGCCGACGAAGCTGATCGCCCGTACTTCGGGGTGATGCAGGATCGCATCCACCGCCACCTTGTCGCCATGCACAACGTTCAGCACGCCGGTCACATCGAGACCCGCAGCCGCGCCCGCTTCCATGAACAGCTCGCCCAGCCGCACCGGCACGGACGGATCGCGCTCCGAAGGCTTCAGCACGAACGTGTTACCCACCGCGATCGCCACGCCAAACATCCACATCGGGATCATCGCCGGGAAGTTGAACGGCGTGATGCCGGCCACGACGCCAAGCGGCTGGCGCATCGAATAGACGTCGATGCCCGGCCCTGCGCCCTCGGTGTACTCACCCTTCAGCGCATGCGGGATGCCGCACGCGAACTCGATCACTTCGAGGCCGCGCTGAATATCGCCTTTCGAGTCGGCAACCACCTTGCCGTGCTCGCTCGACAGCAACTCGGCCAGCGACTGCATGTTCGCCTCGACCAGCCGCTTGAACTCGAACATCACGCGCGCGCGGCGCTGCGGGTTGGTGCTCGCCCAGCCCGGCAGGGCCTTCGCCGCCGCCTGTATCGCCACATCGACATCAGCGGTCGATGCCAGGCCGACCTTGGCCTGAACCTCGCCCGTGTTCGGATTGAAAACATCGGCCTCCCGGCCCGATGTCGACTTGACCGATTTTCCGCCGATGTACGCTTCGATGCGACGCATGCTCGTCACTCCCTGTTGCGATGTGTGATAGCGGCGACAGCTTGACCCGGCCAGACAAAAAGGTGACGCACGCGTCATGTCACATTCCGTCACGACACCTGCGCCGGCGACCGGCGTTTTCCGTCTGCCAAGGCGGCCCAAAGCCGTGGTCTTCGACCTGGACGGAACGCTGATCGATTCAGAATCCCTTGTGCTTGAGGCCTATATGGCGGCCGCCCGGCGCCACGACGTGCCCTTCACGCACGAGCAGTTTCTCAGCCTCGTCGGCCGCCATCGCCAGCACAGCGAAATGAAGATGCGGGAATATTTCGGCGAAACTTTCCCGCTCGAACAATTCTACGCCAGCGTCGGCGAGCATGTGGGCGACCGTCACGCCCCGTTGAAGCCGGGCGTCATCGCCCTGCTCGACAAGCTGGACCTGTCCAACACGCCTTACGCGCTCGCGACCTCATCGGGCCCCGGCTGGGTCACCAAACACTTCGCTGCCCACAATTTCGCAGATCGATTTCGCGGCATCGTCACGCGCGAGGATGTCACCCACGGCAAGCCGCACCCCGAGCCCTATCTGAAAGCCAGCACCATCCTCGGCCACCTGCCGCCGGATATCCTCGCCGTCGAGGACTCGCCGACAGGCGTCGCCTCCGCGTACGCCGCCGGCCTGATGACGTTGATGATCCCGGATCTTATCCAGCCCGACGATGAAACACGCGCACGCGTGCTTCACGTCGGAACATCACTGGAAGACGTGCTCCAATTATTGAATGACTGAACCTGTTCGCAGCCGTCATCCTCGGGCTTGACCCGAGGATCTTTCTTTCAAGACACGGTCACGCATCCAGACGCCAAGGAAGATTCTCGGGTCAAGCCCGAGAATGACGGCATCTGTCGTCCTACTTCTGCCCCGGCCAGCTCTTGTCGATCGGCAGCGCCGGATCGGCGGTGATCTTCAGGTCGGCGCAGTGGTGGTAGGAGAACTCGCCTTCCTTGTTCAGGCCATGCTCTTCCATGAACTGCAGCACCTGCACGGTGCATTTATCGCAGTTGATGTTCGGCAGCTTGATATCCGTTTCCCAGAACGAGTCCTTGGCGGGACGCTCGCGGTGCAGGAACAGGCCATCAGCCAGCACGGGCGCTTTCGGCGCCGGATCGATCTTGCCGGAAACCGAGATCGGCCCGCGTGCGCCTTCGCGCGTCTCGGCGACCGGGTCCGCCGGCAGCTCGCTGCGATCCAGCACCGACAGAGCCACGCGATAGTGGCCGGGGTGATAGATCGTTTCCTTGATCTTGATGTGCAGCAGGTCGCCGCCCTTCATCGCAGTAACCTTGCCGGTCTCAGTGCCTTTGGTGATGTCGGAGGTGCCGCACGGCGCAGCCTTCTGCGGATCGCCCAGCACGTTCACCTCAACCCAGGCGTCCGGCGCCACGAGAATGAAGTGCGCCGCGGCTGGAGCTGCCGCCAGCAGCATCGCTGAAACGCAGATACCGGCGGAAATGAAAAGCTTCATCGACTTGTCCCACTGATCCGATTGAGTGAGCATCTACTCACATCATCCGCGGATGGCGACAAGTGCGCGGCTGCGAAACGCGTACAACTCCTCGTGTACGCAGCGGAAGGCCGGGTTCACCGCAAGCCGGATTTCAGCGCAGAAACGCAAAGCGCTCCACATCGCCTTCGGCATCAACATCGCAAACGGTGTCGAGAATCCGATAGCCGCGCCGGTCTTCCACCCGCATCAGGCCGCGCACCTGCAGGGTCCGCCCCTGATAGAAGCGCGGCTCGACATCGTAGCGGGCCGAATAGAAATTCTGCACGCGCGCCGCATCCTCGCTGGCGGCAATGCAGGAATCCAGCGCCACCTCGCGATCCAGATCATCATAGCGGCTGCGTCGCTGGCCAGGCTCCACACTACGCGCCGCGGCTGGCGCCGGCTGTTCCGTCCGCGCTGACCCCTGCGCCAGTTGCCGCGCAACATCCTCGCTGTCGCGCGCCAGCTCGGCCCGCTGGGCAGCCACTTCCGCCTCCTGCTGAACCCGCTGTGTCGCCAGCCGTCTTTCCTCTGCAGCCAGCTCCGCCGCCCTGGCATCAAGGCTCGCCTGGCGCGCCTTCAGATCCGCAGCCTGCTTCTCCAGCCTCACCTGCTCTGCCTTCTGCGCGGCGGCTTGCTGCGCCAGCCGCGCTTCGGCTGTCACTCCCTTATCCGTCACGACAGGTGTTGGCACGACAGGTGTTGGCTTGGGAACCGGTTTGGCGATGGCGGGTTTCGGCGCTGGCTTGGGAACCTGCGGCGCGGGAATTTTCAGCGGTGGCGGTGCGCCATCCAGTTCCGGCACATCCTGCGCATAAGCGGGCAGACACCCCAACAGGATCGATCCAAGACCGGCAATCGCAATCTTCCTGATCATGCCCCATGCGTGCCGCACACCACCCGAACCCGCGATGAACAGCTTGTTGCCTGTTTCAACTTCCGCCCGGAACGGCCCGGAATGCGTTGAATTTCCAGCTGCAAAAACTTTTGCAGTGTCATTCGCGCGACCGCCCTGTGCGCAACCCGCCTGCCCGCGCGACAACGTCTTGACCCCGGCCACGCAGCGCGATCTGACTGCCTCCAAGCTGGAGAGAGTTCCCATGAAAACGCGTGCCGCCGTCGCCTTCGAAGCCAAGAAGCCGCTCGAAATCGTGGAACTTGATCTGGAAGGCCCGAAGGCCGGCGAAGTGCTGGTCGAAATCATGGCGACCGGCATCTGTCACACAGACGCTTACACGCTCGACGGTTTCGATAGCGAAGGCCTCTTCCCGTCAGTCCTGGGCCACGAAGGCGCGGGCATCGTCCGCGAAGTTGGCGCAGGCGTCACATCGCTGAAACCGGGCGACCACGTCATTCCGCTCTACACGCCCGAATGCCGCCAGTGCAAAAGCTGCCTCAGCCAGAAGACCAATCTCTGCACCGCCATCCGCGCCACACAGGGCAAGGGCCTGATGCCCGACGGCACCAGCCGCTTCAGCTACAAGGGCCAGACGATCTACCACTACATGGGCTGCTCGACCTTCTCGAACTTCACCGTCCTGCCCGAGATCGCGCTCGCGAAAATCCGCGAAGACGCCCCCTTCGACAAAGCCTGCTACATCGGCTGCGGCGTCACCACTGGCGTCGGCGCCGTCGTGAAGACCGCCAAGGTTGAGCCGGGCGCCAACTGCATCGTCTTCGGTCTGGGCGGCATCGGCCTCAACGTCATCCAGGGCCTGCGCATGGCTGGCGCTGACAAGATCGTCGGCGTCGACATCAACCCGTCCAAGCGTGAATGGGGCGAACGCTTCGGCATGACGCACTTCGTCAACCCGAACAACGTCACTACCGATCTCGTCGCCCACCTCGTCACCATCACCGATGGCGGCGCCGACTACACATTCGACTGCACCGGCAACACCAAGGTCATGCGTCAGGCGCTTGAATCCTGCCATCGCGGCTGGGGCACCTCGATCGTCATCGGCGTCGCCGAGTCGGGCAAGGAAATCGCCACCCGCCCCTTCCAGCTCGTCACCGGCCGCGTCTGGAAAGGCTCCGCCTTCGGCGGCGCCCGCGGCCGCACGGACGTTCCGAAAATCGTCGACTGGTACATGGACGGCAAGATCGAGATCGACCCGATGATCACCCACACGCTGAAACTCGAAGAGATCAACAAGGGCTTCGACCTGATGCACGCGGGCGAAAGCATCCGCAGCGTGGTGGTTTTCTGAGATGCAGCTGCGCGCCGCCTTCCTCGCCGCCACGGCGTTGATCTGGGCGGCGCCCGCCCTCGCCCAGTCCACACCGGAAGCCGCAATCGCCCGCTTCGTCACGCTCGCCAATGCGGGTGAGCTGACGGCGCCTGAGGGGCAAGCGCTGCTCACCGGCGAAGCGAGGGAAATGGCGAGCGACGCCAAGAGCAACCTGCCCGCCGCTGACCGTGTCATCACCATCGACAAGGACAGCGCGGTCGCTCGCATCGTCCTGCGCGGCAATCGTGGCGAAGAAGCCGACGCCTATTTTTTCCTCGACAAGACGCAGGCCGGGTGGGCCGTGTCCGCTTATCGCAGAATGGCGATGTCCGGCATGACCATGCAGATGCTGGAGGAGATGAA
>Ga0116176_10002785_pt1 | contig 13018 bp, 8 predicted proteins | sample AD_STIC08_MetaG_FD_89803 | JGI IMG/M metagenome (GOLD analysis project Ga0116176, IMG submission 89803) | Active sludge microbial communities of municipal wastewater-treating anaerobic digesters from USA - AD_STIC08_MetaG | ecosystem: Engineered > Bioreactor > Anaerobic > Digestate | place: USA...
CTTGCTACTGTTATATCGCCTAAACCAACATCGCAGGAAGAAATTGCCAAGCCAACTATTGAAACATTGTCGATTGCAATTGCGGGATTGCTTCCGGTTGCATTGTCATTGACCCACGTAAAAACAAGTCGTTGTGTAGTACCTGCGTACTCGCAAGGTATGTCAAGTATTTCATCTACCCATGCAGTTTCATTTTTGTAATTCGTTTCAATCATTCCTGTATTCAGTAGAGCACCTGCTACCGGTGTCATACTTGTAGGGATCATGGATACTTCCATGTAATCTTCATTCGAACGACCACGGACTTTGAATCTGAAATTTAATGTTAGCTGAGAAAGTCCTGCAGGAATTGTTACATCACGATACAAGTGAACAACAGATGCTGCTGTGGCTGTATAATTATTATTGGCAGCAGTAGTTCCCACATAAGCGCATCGCACTCCTGTTTGTCCTGCAACTGCAGTCCCGCACCACCACTGATTTGTTTGTAAAGTATTGACAGCAATCCAGTTGTTTGAAACAAATGTTGCTCCTGTTTCAAAGCCACCATCTCCCGTACCACTTAGAACTGTTACTTGTGAGAACACATGATTTCCCAAAGTCAGGAACAAAACTAACGCAGCTAGCTGTTTGAACTTTGGGAATTTCATGTGCAATTGTTTAGGTAATGGATTAATATCAATTTCTGTTGCAGATACTTCTTGCAGCTTCAATTGGGATAGCAGATTTTATTACATAGTGATAATTGCGACTATGAAGCAATCGATTGACCGTTGAACGCAGTGAGTCAATAGATTGATCAGTTCCCAGAATCAGAAGTCCGGACTTTTCGCAATATTCAAATGATTTTATTGAAGGTATAGTAGTGAGTTCCTTTTCTAATTCAGGAACACCACGTGTAGTACTGAGGCCGCGTATTTCAATAAACAAATACGCTTTGCATGAATCTGCAAAAGTGATTGTTGAAAGGAAAAGTGGGAGGAAAATAAGAGTATTGAGTAGAAGTTTTTTCAACTGCTTGTATAATGATCAATGACAATGCAATACTAATGTGAACGGCAAAGTTTACCATACTTATAATGCTGAACAGGAATAAATCTTGTTTGAATCAGCAGTGAAAAGGGAACATCATGTTGATCAGCGAAAAAAATATTTTGTAAGTGTAAGAAAGTAATTTTGAGTTGGACTAATCCAAGCAAAGTGAATTCAGGATGGATCTATATACCGTCTCATTGTCGGATCCTTGTGCAATTTAAATCCGTTTTTTTCATACACCGGCATACCGGCATTGGAAGCATGCAATTCAAAAGCGGTAACTCCAAGTTCAGAAGCAGATTCAATAAGTTTGTTTAAGATAGTGGTACAAATCCCTCTTTTCCGGAAAGTTTTAATTGTATACATATTCATGACATGCCCGATTTTCCCGGAAGGGTTTTTAAAGTTTCCCGGTTGATCATGAATTTCAATGAAGCCGATACCAACTATTGTTTCAGCACTTTTTGCATACCAGCACATCGAAGAACTATTTAGCGTTTGTCTGAAATAATTATGCAGATTTTCCAGGAGCATGTTTTCCTTATGATCGCTTTGCTTTCCCCAATATTCGGTAAGGAAATCAACTCTCATTCTGCTGATCATTTCGACATCAGCATGCGTAGCTTTGACAAAACTTACAGACTCCATAAAAAAATATTTTTAGTCAGACTTTTGAAGTTTCCTGAACTTCATGTTTGCCTTGAACAGTTTTTTGAATATAAGGCGCATAATACTGTTCGTCAAATTGTTTTTTAGAATCATGATAAGATTTGATTCCGCCAATTTTGTAAAGAGTATAAATATAATACCATGCAAAATCAATTTGATATTTCAGAAATCCTGCGCGTGCACTTGAAGGGTAGAGGTGATGATTATTATGCCATTCGCCGGCAACAATTCCCGGCCAGTATTGATTGATAGACATATCATTCCTGTTGAAGTCCATTCCTTCTTCTCTTTTATCTTTTCCTTTTCCATGTCCTTCATAGTTGAAAGTACGAACACCAACTGCCCAGAAGAATGCTCCGCCAAATAATGCTACAGCCAGAGGAATTCCACCAATCAGATAGAAAATCGAAAACCAGAATGTCCAGTTAAGTAAGATAAAGAAAGCTGTATTAAATGGATTTGCAATTGATCCCCATTTCTGGTATTGCTTGTATGTGTTTCGGTAAATACCCACACGTTCCATCAATCCTGAAGCTTTTTCATATTCTGCTTCAGTTAAATTTCTATTGATCAGTTGATGATTTACGTCTGCAAGAAAGCAATACAGAAATCCACCGTATGCATTATATGGATCACCGGGAGTATCAGATTTTGCATGGTGAACATGATGCGAGACAACATATATTTCTTCCGGAATTATTTTCAATACAAAATTCTGTGTGAGAATTCTCCAGAAGCGATTGCGGAAAGTATAAGCTCCATGAGTACAGTAACGGTGATACCAGATCGTGCCGTGAGTTCCCATGATGATCATACTATAGATAAATGTAGCGATCAGAAGTTTCCAGGTAAAGAATTTAAAGATGAAAAGAAGGAAAAATGGAAACAGGATCAGGATTGACACCCATGATGTAAAGGCAAGCCAGTTCTTTTTATTCTTGAATACATTCGTCCTTTTGAAAAATTCTCTAATCAGTTCTTTCGGAGAAGGTTTGTAAAAATTTCCTTTATCGTCGGTCCAGCCATAGCTTGGTTTCTCGAGAATTTCGTCTATAAATGCCATTTGAATTAACTTAGCGTGCAAGGTAAAAAAAGCACTTAAAGCCGCATAATTTTGATGAAAATGATTTTGTTAATGTGCGTTTTATTGAGAAAATGAGGATTTTTTGAAAAATGGTTTTTTGCACTTTGGTGAAGAATAGCTTGTAATGTAAAGACGGGGTGTAGTCTGCATTTTTATAGTTGGGGTGTAGTCTGCAGACTACACCCCAACTATAAAAATGCAGACTACACCCCGCTATAAATGCAGACTATAAATCAGCAAAACAAATGCAGCGATAAAGGAATTATTCAATAATTACTTTTCGGGAATCTATTCTGTTAGTTGAATAAACATTCAGAAAATAAATTCCTTTACTAAATTTAGTTCCGTCAATTTCGAAAATCCTTCCACTGAAAATTTGTGGTTTTAATTCAAGTAGAACTTTCCCTGAGATGTCAGAAAGGACAACTTTCTCAATACTGGAATTGTTTTCTAATGTAAAGTTGATTTTTCCGGATGTTGGATTTGGAAAGATCTGCAGCGACTTGTCATAATTTGCAACTGAAATATTAGTCAATTCACTAAATGGTCTCGACCAGATTCCTGCTCCGCCCGTACCGATGTAAAGCATACCGGATATGTTAAGTGCTCCATAAACATAAGGGTTATTTTCAAGGCCATTATTGAATTCTGTCCAGCTTGCTCCATAATCAGTTGAAATGAAAACTCCACCACCGTTAGGACATGCGAACAAATTCGTTCCATCGTTAGAAACACTAAGTACCATTGATGAAAGTCCATTGTCCATGAGTGTCCAGTTTACTCCAGCATCGTTTGTCATGTACACTCCTGCATTTGTTCCGGCATACACTTCATTGCCGATTGCAGTTAAACTATAAACTGTAGGCTCAGGAAGATTTGTATTAACGGCATTCCAGTTGGCACCATCATCAGTAGAAAGAAATACTCCATCACCAAATGTTCCTGCATAAAGATTGGATCCTTCCGATACCAGTGAAGAAATGTTTGCAGAAAGAAGTCCATTGTTTGTTGGGGTCCAGGTTGCTCCATTGTCTGCAGAAACATACACACCATTTCCTAAAGAACCTGCGAAGATAAGACCACCTTTGGCAGTCATTGAGTATATACTTGAACTGGATAATCCGGTTGAAGAAATAGTCCAGGTTTGTCCGTCATCATCAGAAATATAAATACCGTTTGTTGCTGTTCCACAAAAGATTCTTGTTCCAACACTCAAAATTACCTGTTGCTCAAATTCTGCAAAACCATTATTGGCAGTAATCCAATCTAGTCCGCTGTTTGAAGAAGTAAACAATCCACCACCATTAGAAGTTGCAATGATTACTGAACCATTATAATTAAGAGAAGTGATATAACTTGCTTTCATACCTTCAACTTTAAGATCCCAATTTGCTCCATCGTCTATCGATGAGAAAAATCCTGCTTCTGTACCTACATATAAGTCGCTTCCCAATGCAGCAGAACAAATAGCATACAAATTTGAAATTCCTGAAATTGCAGCATTCCATGTTGCACCATTGTCGGCAGATTTATAAATTCCTAATCCATAAATTCCAACGTATACATCGGTTCCTTTTGAAAACATAGTTGTATAATAATATGCTGATGGTGGTATTCCTGTTCCGGTAATGTTCCAGTTTGCGCCATTGTCATCTGATTGGTAAACTCCATAGCTGTCGACTCCGATAAATATTGTACCACTTACAGCAGAAATACTTTTTACAGTACTGCCAGTAGGAAGTCCGGTACTTGCAGCAGTCCACGTGAGTCCATTGTCATCGGATTTAAATACACCATCTTCAGTACCTGCGTACATATCTGTTCCGTCGGGTAGAAAACAATAAATATTACTTGCAGTAATTCCGGTATTTGAAGGTGTCCATGTTGTGCCATCATCACCTGAAATGAATACTCCATCGCCAAGTGTTCCTGTAAATAAACTTGAGCCGCTTTTAAGTAAACAATTCGAAGTTGATGTAAGGCCGGTACTGCTGATTGTCCAGGTCAAGCCATTATCGGTTGACATCGCAAAACCGTTGTTACTGGCGCCATAAAGTTTTGATCCATCAGCCAAAAGATCGGTGAATGAAAAGAAGGTGCCATCAAAAAAGTGATTAGGCCAGGTAAGACCATTGTCATCGGAACGGTATAAACCTCCGCCTCTGCAGGAAGCGTATAAGTGTGTACCATCGGATTCAATTGCAGAAATAACACCACCGAATGGGCCATTGGTTTGTTGCCATTGTGCATGAACATTGGTGAAGCAGAAGAACAGTAAAATGAAAGTCAGAGATGTGTGTGTAAATGTTTTTTTCATGGTGGTGGATTTTGTGTGTTTATCGAGAGTGAAATTAGGATTTTTTTTGTAGTTGCGGAATTTTTAAAAGTGACTGCATCAAAGCTTAAAAGTATTTCCCGCAGAATTGCGCAGAATACGCAGAAAATCCGCAGAGATTCCTGCGGAATAAGTTTTCTTTACAAGATTAAAATCAAAAAAAATCTGCGGTTTTTCTGCGTATTCTGCGCAATTCTGCGGGAAAATATTACAACCTATTTATCCACTCCAAATGTTATTTCAAAAACTCCCTTTGAAATAATAATTCGAATCTCGAATTACAAATCTCGGTTAACGAATTACTCAAAAACCTGCTCCAACACCTTATGCGATTTCACTCCAAAAAATCCTGCTACATGCAGACGATAATATTCCAGGATATTTTCCAGCAGAATTTTTTTGTCTTCCGAATTAATATTCAGATTTCCTGAAAGGTCGGCAGATTGAAAGATAAGGTTTGAAAAATGAGTCGCAGATTTCTCATTTAAATAATATGGATGCAAAGGAATTTCAGACTGAAATTTTCCATCGATCAGGTTAAAGCATGTCTGGTCTGCATTGTAATTTTGAATAGGATAAAATCCAAGATAGCGTGTCAATCGAATGAGAAAGAGTAAGTGAAAATCTTTTGAAACAGGTTGCTGAACATCGAAAAGTTGAATGGTGTTGAATAAAAATTCGAACAGCAGCTGATTCTCTTCTTCTTCCTTAATTGCTTTGCATAAAACTTCATTCAGAAATAATGTGATCGTGCTTTTAATAACATCAAAAGGAATATCGCGCAATGGCGGCATCGGACGAATTTCCGAAATGCGTTGCAAGCCATGGCGTTCTTTATGATAGACAACAAGTTCAACAAGAGTCAAAGGTTGAAACCAGCCAACATTTAATTTTGCATTTTTCTTTCTGACACCGTTTACAATATAAGATTGAATCCCGAAGAGTTCAGTATAAATTTTTACGATCAGACTCGTTTCGCGATATTCTGTATATGAAAAAACTATCCCCCGGGTCTTGTGAAGCATTATCTTGAAAACATCATTTTAGTTGTACAGGTCTGAGAGCCGTCTTCATTGGAAACATATACAATGTAGACTCCCGTCTGTGCGCGTTCACCTCTGTAATTCTTGCCATTCCACACAGCCAGACCGCCATTCGCTTTTGTATGATATACAATATTTCCTGCAACATCAGTAATTTTTACATCAGCATTATTTACCAGTCCTTTAATTGCGATTGGTCCTGAATAATCGTGTTGAACAGGATTAGGAAAAACCTGATATCCGCTACAGGCGTCGCCACCTTGCGTAGCATCACTTTGATAACTGATCAAACCTTTTTCTGTTGCAATAAAAACTTCTCCTGAAACATCATTGATAGCTATCTCTGTAACATTGTTAGAAGGAAGCGGTGAATTTTCGGTATTGAAATTCTGTAATTGCTTTGTTCCGTCAGCTGACATCAGAAACACTCCACCATTGGCAGTACCAAACCATTTTCTGTTGGCAGCATCAATTGCAATTACATTTACATATTCAGTTTCCAGAAGATACTGCGCATATCCATCCTGTTCAATGATCACTTTTTGTGCATCGTAATTAGTTCCGTCAAATACACTTCCCGGATTGTATACCACCGCTACTCCTTGATTGGTTCCGATCCAGATAGCACCGTCTTTGTCTTTTGCTAATGAGCGCACAAACAGATCCGGTAAGGCTCCATTATTTTTGAGGTTTGTATATTGTTTCAGTTGTAGTCCGTTATCATTAGTCAGGTTGCCTTCTTTCATTACAAATAATCCGGCACCATTACTCGCACCTTTGTGTCCGATAAACCATTTTTGTCCGTAATCATCAACCACTGGTTTAAAGCAAACAATATCTATCAAACTCGGATCAGGCAGCTGATATGTATGCCATCCGCCATCACTTGCACGTTTAACAGTAACGGCACGAATTGTATAACCTGTAACTGCCCATAGATTTCCTTCAGGATCGTAAGTTAATCCGCCAACACGGATATCATTTGAATCGGAAACAGTAACGTGTGACAGAGAACTGTTAAGTGTATTGTAAATCTGCACTCCTTTGTCATTCTGATATTCAAGAATTCCAACACCATAACTTGCGATGAAAACATGTTCCGGATCGTTAGGATCAATTGCAACGGCGCTCACTGCAGGTGAAGAAATTTGACAGGCTTTATTATAAAGAGAATCCGTTAAGCGATTAAATGTTTTCCAGTTTCCATCTTTAAAACGATAGATACCATTCTGTATATTAAAAAATGGTTTGTCGCCATCAACTGAACCTGAAGCGACCCACAATCTGTTATGCAAAGCCTGCATGCTATAAGCTGATTCCGCTCCCGGGCCATTCGGTATGATCATATGGTAAGAGTTGTCGGTATATTTTCCATACAATCCGTTGTTCTGATCAGCTACCCAAAAATTCCCATCTACATCTTCAAAACCTCTCCGTAGATTCAGGCTAACACCACTGGAAGCGTTGACCTCATTGAGCCATGTTCCGGATTCATCATAAGTTGCAAGACGATAATTATTGCGATAAACTATTTTTCCATTGTGATCATCAACGTAAGCACCTTTAGAGTCTTCATTGATAAAATAGTTCCAGTTGGTACCATCATAAATAAAAACAGAATCTTTTTCAGTAACAAGATTAGTTTTCACTACCACAAATTTATTGCCGACAACAGCAGCTGATGTATAATTGCCATTAGGCTCAACAAGTGAAAGATCTTTTGTCCACGCATTATAATTAAAAATCGAAGGGTCATTAAAGTTCGCTTTGTAAATTCCGGTTTCAGTAGTTGCAATGATGTCTGTTCCGTTGTATGCAACATCGGTTACATTGATGTTGCTGCTATTTGGACCAATGAAATAAGTGTCTTTCACTTCTTGTTTATTCAGATCAATAATAACGATCCCAAATTCACAACCCAGATAAGCACGGCCATCTATAAAAGTAATGCTGTTAATTTTTTTTCCGCCTACAATACTTTTTTGTTTTATATCGGGCAAGTTAATGATGGTCTTGTCAGGAAGAATGATGTCAATATTTGAATTCAGATAAGTGATCAAAAGAATTTTTGTGGTCTGATCAAATCGGATATTCGAGATCTCATTATCGGAAAGTCCGTTCAGTGTTGTAAAATAATCAAACTCTCCATTCGATTTATTGTAGCTGAACATTCCGAATTGCGTAGCACAATAAATACGACCCTGATAATCTTCAGCAACCTGTACTCCTTTGTTATAAGGAATGTGCATCCGCCAGTTTCCAATAGAAATTGGATCGATCTGAGCATTGACTGAAATAAAAAGCAAAAAAGCTGCTAATGTGAAGAGGAGATTTTTTTTCATAGGTTGAGAAGAGTATCTGAAAACGGCAGATTAGGGAGATTATTGTGGTTTCTGCCAAAAATCAGAGAATCAAAGTTAGGGAAATTTTCTGCGGAAACCCATTCAGTTTCCTTGCTCCAATGGTTTTTAAACTGGTTGAAACCAACTTCAATCCCGAAGGGATCTCTGCGGATTTTCTGCGTATTCTGCGCAAGTCTGCGGGAAATAATTTTAGCGTATTTATCTCCCGCAGACTTGCGCAGAATACGCAGAAAATCCGCAGAATTTGGGGACCTTTAACTTAGTTTCATAACCGCCGCTTCAAAAACCTCTGTTACTTCAATCTGCTTCATACAAATATTATTTCCATGACAAGGCGGTTTAATGTGATCATGTACACACGGACTACACTCAACTTTTTTATAAACGGCACAAACAGAAGGATGATTCCCAAATTGAACCGGTGAAGCCGGACCAAACAAAGCGATTGTCGGCCGGTGTGCTGCAAACGATAAATGCATTGGCCCGGTATCGTTTGTGATCATCAATTTTGTTCTGCTGATCAGGGCAGCCAATTCCTCAATACTTAATTTTCCTGCAGTATTCAAAATACTGCTTTCGAATTTTGAATTAACTCCTTCTAAAACCTCTCTTACATATTTTGCTTCCCCTGTTGAGCCAATAAGAATTGGTTGGCAATCAGGATATCGTTCTATAATTTTTTCAACCAGAGAAGAATATTTCTCTTTTGGCCAACGCCTTTCAATCCTGAGGTCAGAAGCGTTTGGATTAATAATGATGTAGTTTTCCGGAAGTGAAAGCTTTTGTTTTAGCTTCTGAAAATCACTTTCAGTTGTTGTAAAATTATAAAGTTCATTTATGACGGGCACATTAATAATTGAACTGCACATTTGTAGATAAGATTCCGAGACAGGCCGATCAATGTGCAATTCAGACGTGATGCTATAAATATTGTTTTGCCCTTTTGCATCTTTCGTCAATCCGAATTTTAATAGCGCTCCGCTTAAGATCGTAAAGATCTTACTAAAATGAGAATGAGTTTCCAGGTCAATGAAGACATCTGCTTTTATTTTAAAAAGTAATTTGATGCTTGAAAGAGAAGAAATGATGGTAGAAAAAAATGATTTGTCATTGATGATTATTAATTCATCAATAACAGAGATTTGTTCAAGGAATTTTTTATTCGATAAAGTCGAAAGGTAAACGACTTTTACTTCCGGGAATTGTTTTTTTAACGTCATCAGAAGTGGCGTAGACTGGATGATACTACCCATTCCAAGAAATTTGCATACAATAATTTTTTCCGGAGATTTTGCAGACTTCTTTCCCGTTGGTCTTAAAAGTTTATCCAGACTATTTAGAAGAAAAACGATAAATCCACCTGCAAATTTATCTATGATAATTTTGGTAGATGTTTTCATGGATGATTAACTGCTTTCATTTTCAAAAGCAGATACCGGTTTTCTTTGTAGATAGTATCGAATTCTGATTTGTTGATCATTAAAAAATCCTGCAGACTTTGATTAAAAGCACCCGAACGTTCGTCAGGATAAAGTACATAATCACAACTTAATGCCCGGAGATTTGCAAGATTTTCCTGTTCGTTTTTGTGCTGAATTAAAAAAGTAGATCTTCTTTCAGAATACAGATTTATTGCGCGGGCTCTTGAAAACAGGACAATTGCATCAGCAGGTGTTTCGTTTCGGATAAAATTCAACATCGCTCTTGCATCATTTGCATATGGACCATCAGCAGGTGGCAAAGAGTTGAGAACTTTATAGGATAAGATAATTGAAACAGAAAAGATGATTGTCAAAATTGAAAAAGACCTGTCTTTTGAAGACAAAAGATGATAGAACGTTTGAAATCCTTTGACAAAATAAATTAAGATAAACGGAAGGACCGGATAAATAAACCTGAGACCGGACGATGAATATGGGTAAAGAACGATCAACAGCAGGTAGCAGATAAAGAACCATTCAGCAACTTCTTTCTCCTTAAACTTTTTGTAAAATCCGGTTATTGTCAGGATTAGAATAAGAATAGTAATAATGACTGAAGTAAATGTTGGAATAAATGCTGCAGCAATTTTTTCAAAGAAGCCGACAAAATTTGAAGGGACCCTCATCCGATTCGCTTCAAATTGACCAGCATAAAACTGGACGAAATTCCGGATGTCAATGTCAAATAAAATGCAGTTTAAGATTATGAAAACTGCAATTGCCAGAGATGAAAAAACGCCAAAATTCAGCAGCCTTTTTTGAATCGGAATCTCCTTTTGCATAAATAAAATCCATCCAAAAACAGCCGGTAATATGACCAGTCCCGACACCCGAAATGACATAAAAAAACCACTTAAAATTCCGGCAAATAAAAAGGCTCTTTTGTCTTTGGATCCAAGTGATAAAACAATCAGAAGTAATATCAGAGTAAACGGAAATTCTGAGAGAATCTCCATTTTAAGGATTTGTGAAATGATATTATAAGCATAAAATATGGCTATCAATAAACTCAATTTAATATCAAATGACCTTTTTAGATAATCAAAAAGAAGCACTGCCGATAAAATGAGAATTAGTGTTTGGAGATAAAGGTAAGGCGGAATGAAGAGTTTAAAAGTTGAATATACCGGTGCTAAAAGAGCAGGAAATCCAACCGGATAAGCGATAATCGCATACGGTAATTGGCCTTCAGCAAATACAAGATCAGAGTTTGTTTGCGGACGGTTTTCAATCAGGTTTTTTGACTGCAAAAGATACTGCGCATAGTCATCGCCCCAGTCATGGGAATTACTGATGCCAATCCAAAAAAGTGGCAGTAGCAAGAGAACAAGTAGGAGCCTGAATTTCATAAAATCTGATGGAAAGATAGGGTAAAAAAATGTTTTCATATTGGCTTAAATGTGTACTTGAAGTATACAAAACAGGGTTAGCAAATGACTAAAAACGTACATTTGCAAGGCAAATAAAAAGCGATGAAAGAATCAGTTTTAGTAATAGGTGCAAAAGGGCAGATCGGTTCAGAGTTGGTGGAAGAACTTCGAAGGATCTATGGCGATTCAAATGTGATCGCTACAGATATCAAAATGCCTTCGGAAGGTTTTCTGGATAGTGGTCCTTTTTATCAGCTCGATGTTCTGGACTTTGTGAAAGTTTCGGAGATCATCCGCAAGCACAATGTAAAACAGGTTTATCTGCTTGCAGCATTGCTGAGTGCTACAGCTGAACAAAAAGTGAAGTCAGCGTGGCGACTGAATATGGAAGGTTTGTTAGGAACACTTGAACTTGCCCGCGAAGAAAAATTCAAATTGTTCTGGCCAAGTTCAATTGCTGTCTTTGGTCCCAATACACCAAGAGTCAATACACCACAGTTTACGGTGACTGAGCCATCTACAGTTTACGGAATCAGTAAACTCGCCGGCGAACGTTGGTGTGAATATTATTTCCAGAAATTCAATGTTGATGTTCGTTCAATCCGTTATCCGGGCTTGATCGGTTATAAATCGGAGCCGGGCGGTGGAACTACAGATTACGCAGTACATATTTTTCATGAAGCTATCAAGAATAAAACGTATGAATGTTTCTTGTCAGAGAATACTGAACTCCCGATGATGTACATGCATGATGCATTGCGCGCAACGATTGGATTAATGGATGCGCCGGCAGAGCAGGTAAAGATCCGTTCTTCTTATAATGTGAGTGCGATCAGTTTTACTCCGAAACAACTTGCCGCTGAGATCAGAAAACATATTCCTGATTTTACCATTACCTATAAGCCTGATGTCAGACAACAATACGCTGACTCATGGCCGAAAAGTATTGATGATGCAGAAGCAAGAAAAGACTGGAACTGGAAACCTGAATTCGATCTTTCATCAATGACAGAGGATATGCTTCAGCATATTCAGGCGATGGTGCAGCATCATTGATGTTTGTTAATTGTTACAGGTTTCAGGTTATAGGTTTCAGGTTGCAACTTGCAACCTGAAACCTATAACAGTAACCAAAATAAATAACCGATTCGTAATTCGAACAGTTAGTTTAAACCCACTTATGTCACTTAAAATATACAACACCCTTACCCGCGAAAAAGAAACTTTTGAAACCATCATTCCTGATTATGTCGGAATGTATGTTTGCGGACCTACTGTTTATAGTGATGTTCATCTTGGAAATTGCCGGACGTTTATTTCTTTCGACATCATTTATCGTTACCTGAAGTATTTAGGTTATAAAGTTCGTTATGTGCGGAACATTACTGACGCGGGACATTTAGAAGGTGACAGAGATGAGGGCGATGATAAGTTTGCGAAGAAAGCAAGACTGGAACAAGTGGAGCCGATGGAGATCGTACAGAAATATACTGTGGGCTTCCATCAGGTGATGGATCTGTTTAATAACATGCCGCCATCAATAGAGCCTACAGCAACCGGACATATTCTTGAGCAGATCGAAATGACTAAGCAGATCATAGCAAATGGTTATGCTTATGAAGTAAATGGTACGATCTA
>Ga0116176_10002788_pt1 | contig 13012 bp, 19 predicted proteins | sample AD_STIC08_MetaG_FD_89803 | JGI IMG/M metagenome (GOLD analysis project Ga0116176, IMG submission 89803) | Active sludge microbial communities of municipal wastewater-treating anaerobic digesters from USA - AD_STIC08_MetaG | ecosystem: Engineered > Bioreactor > Anaerobic > Digestate | place: USA...
CTCTGAAGTGGTCTCGGTTTTCTGAACAGGGTGGATGAGTGGACCGCGGGCTCCCCCAGCGACATGTTCGCCACAACCGAGGAGTCCCCGATGTCGAAACGTCCCCGTCGCAACCATGCCCCGGCCTTCAAGGCGAAGGTCGCCTTGGCCGCGGTGCGCAACGAAGGCACGCTCGCCGAGTTAGCCAAACGGTTTGATGTGCATCCCGGGCAGGTCACCGCCTGGAAGGATCAACTGCTCTCGGGCGCGGCCGGCGTGTTCGGCGGCGGCCCCGTCGAGCCCCCGGTCGACGTGAAGACCCTCCACGCGAAGATCGGCGAGCTCGCGCTCGAGAATGATTTTTTAGAACACGCGCTCGGCAAGGCCGGCCTGCTGAGCGCCAAGCGATGATCGACCGGACGCACGCGTTGCCTGTGACGCGGCAGGCCGAGGCGCTCGGGATCAGTCGCGGCGCGGTGTACTACGTGCCGCGGCCGATGTCGCCGGGTGATCTCGCGCTGATGCGCCAGATCGATGTGTTGCACCTGGACTTCCCGTTCGCCGGCGCGCGCATGTTGCGCCGTCTCCTGCGCGGGGATTTCCCGGGTGTGGGACGCCGACGGATCGGCACCCTGATGCTCCACATGGGGATTGCCGCCGTGTGTCCGCAACCCGGCACCAGCCGCCGCCACCGCGCGCATCCCGTGTTTCCCTATCTGCTGCGCCATCGGACGATCACCCGGCCGAACGAGGTCTGGGCGATGGACATCACGTATATCCCGATGGCGCGCGGCTTCGTCTACCTCGCCGCCGTCCTCGATTGGGCCAGTCGGCGCGTGCTGAGCTGGCGGGTGTCCATCACGCTCGACAGCGCCTTCTGCATCGCGGCGGTGGAGGAGGCGCTGGCGCGCCACGGCCGCCCGGCCATCTTCAACACCGATCAGGGCGCCCAATTCACCAGCGCCGCCTTCACGGGCCTGCTCCACGATCACGGCATCCAGATCAGCATGGACGGCAAGGGCTGCTGGCGGGACAACATCTTCGTCGAGCGCCTCTGGCGCTCCCTCAAGTACGAGGAGGTCTACCTCCATGCCTACGCCTCCGTGTCCGCCGCGACCGCCGGCATCGACCGCTACTTCAGGCTGTACAACAGCCGACGGCCCCACTCCAGCCTGACCGACCGCACGCCCGACGACGCCTATTTCTTCCCGCCACCGCTCCAGGCGGCCGCGTGACCCCCGCTCGCGCTCCAGTTATCCAGCCCCGTCAGGCTGTACAGAAAAACGGAGCCACTTCACTCGTCGCACGCCCCCGACTGCCCAGGCGCGCGATTGGCGATCAGCCCATCTTCCCGTCGAGACTGTTTCTGCGCCATGCCACTCGTGCATTGTCGATCGCTCTTGCTCCGCGCCGCGGGCCCAGCGCATCGGCGATCCTTTCACCGCTACGGATGGAGGGCTCTGCCTGGTGCCGACCCAGCCTCCTCACCCGGCCGCGGCGCTATTGGCGCGCCTGTCAGAGCCGGCCAAGGCGCTATCGCATGCGTGGCGTCAGTCGGCCGATATCGCAGGAAGACCGTCTGGCTTCTATTCGCGAGCCACAGTGTGTCACCGGAAATGCTGAACGCCTGACACAGGAACTGTGGTTGTCGCGGGTCCGACTCGGACAGAGCTTCCCCGAGGCACAATCCGCCAGGCATGAAGGTCGATCCGAGTTTCCAGCGTTCTAGTGCGTATCCCGTGTCATCCAGTCCGGCGGCAAGGCCAACCACCATTCCGTCTTCGCGTAGCCACAGCGTGTCAAGTGCACCAAGCGCGGGGAATACTTGAACCCACCGCCCGACTAGCGGGCTGACCGGTCGCGCCGGCTTGTGCGCCGGATCACACGAGATGGCACAGAGCACTAGCCCACCGGCGGCGATTCGTGCGATTCGCATGGCCTCATCTCACCTTGCTGCCTAACGCATACACTACCACCGACTCCACGCCCTCGTTGCTCGTGTGCACGCCGGCCAGGTAGTCTCGCCCAACCTCAAACACTCGCACACGAGCGGGCACGACTGCCGTGGCCATGGCTGTACCTCCGACGTCGAACACGACGGCTTGGGTTCTGCTGTTGGGGTCTTCGTTGAATGCCATGACCCACATCTCGCCATCCGGACCTGGTACAAACCGCGCAAATGCCGGTGCGAGCCGTGTTCGTAGCCCGATCTCGAACTCAGCCTCGATTCTCGCCCTTTCATCGCTCGTACTTGCTTCGCCGAGCGCCTCTACCTTCACTCTCGCAAGGATCGAGTCGGTATAGGGTCGCCGGTCGGTGGGCATTCTGGCCACACCCACGAACGTTCCAGCACCGTCATATCGTTTGATGACACCGTCTCCGGAATCACCGATCCACACTCGATCGGCGCTGCTACCGAGGACGAGCACAGGTCCCAGCGAGTATCGTGCGACACCCGTTCGCACGGGGCCTGACGAGAGCGCGTAGCTTAGCCACGAGGCACTCGGCCACTCGCCCATCCAGCGCACCTCTCCCGGATCTCCAACTTGCAGAAGGCCGACGGCCGTTGTGTCGCGTACCGCTCTTCCGTAGGGCGGCGGCACGAACGGTCGAAACCCGGCTGGCACGACGAGCAGGGCACCGTTCGCGAGGCGCGCTACCGCACCAACTCCTCGGGCCGCGTTTCTGGCCCGCAGGAGCAAACGTCCCTTGAATCCCTCACGTACATCATAGACGTTCACGCGGCTCTGAGCGGGCGGTTGCTCGGCGACGAAAAGTGAGTCGCGAACGCGCCACAAAGCCGTCGCGTTCTCCAGTTCGCCCGGTCCGGCACCACGTCTGCCAATGCGCCTCATGAAGTCTCCATTCGACGCGTACACGCGCAGCTCTTGTGACGCGCCATCGAGCACAACCACTTCGCCGCCAGGGAGGCGTGTGACCCCGACGATGCGATCGAAACGCTTTGCGTCGTCCGACTCATCACCAATTGTGAGCAACGGCTTGAGTGCGACGCGTCGTTCGTCCAGGCCCCGTGGACCTTGACGATTCTGCGCACCGACGCTGGTGGACAGGGAGAGCGCGAGCAACACATGGAGCGCGTGACGATACGGTCTTGCACCGGCCCTTCGGCGGAGTTGACCACGGGTCTCTTCAACTCGCCGTTGGCTCTCGTGGACGGACGCGCAGGCACGCTGTTCGTGTCCGTCGCGCGTCAGGAGGCGCTGGTGGGAGAACGCAATAGGAATCAACGACGGCCCGCGAGTTCCAGGAGTTGAGAGAGGGACGCGACGCCGCGATGTACGCCGCTGAGCGAGACAAATGTCGGTGTACCAGTCACCAGTAAGCTGTCCGCCAATTCCGTCTGGAACAACAGTCGTTTTCGCGCATCTTCACCGGTCACACAAGCATCGAACTGTTCTATTTCGGTAACGCCCGCCGCGCCCGCTTCACGGAGCCAGTCCTCATCCTTCTGCCAGAGATCTGTTTGCATCAGCTGCGCGTGAAGGCGCGGGAAGTGCCCGCTTGGCTCGGCGCAGATGGCGGCTCGCGCCGCACCCTCCGCATTGGGATGCGAAGGACCCGGATAGTGAAGTAGGGCTATTCCGACGCCCCTAGCGACCGCGGAGTCGATCGCCGCCTGCGAGGCTCGGCAGAAGGGACACTCATAGTCGGAAATCACGACCACCTCCACCCTTCCGCGCGCGCTGAAGAGTCGTGATCCGGCCTGCTCCATCTCACTCCAGTGCCGCTTGGCCGCTCTGAACGTCGTACGATCGCTCCAGTGGCGCTCCCAGCTTGCTCGAACGAGCGATGACGGTTGCGCAATCAGGTACGCCGCCACGGCCATGCGAGCCGTCGGCGCGTCCCACGGTGCGCAGACTTCACATGGCGGGCCACAAGCAGGATGCGACAGATGTGCGACACGACTCGGGTGATACTTAGGCCCGCGGTCGCAATCCGCATCGCCAACGAGCCGAGCCTTCCGTCACACCCGATTGTACCGCACCGGGTGAACCGCCCGATCACGCCCTGCCGCATCAATCGACCCACTGGCAAAACCGCGCAGATGGGCTTGACTCCATTCGCTTCGCGATGGGTAGCGACGAACGCCGCCAGCACGTCGGTCGGAGAACTCGGGGCATTTCATCGCGACGCAACCCTACCCGTCCTCCGCCTTCAATGCTCGTAGCAGTCGCGCCGGACTCAGTACACCGGCCACCTCGTGCGCGCGCTCGAGCGTTCTCCGTTCGACGCTCGCGCATGCAAGCACGCGCTTTACCGTCGTCTCACCGGGAGCCGCGAGCGCGTCGATCCATGCGCGGCGAAATCGCACGGGCAAGGTTGTCAGTTGTTGAACAGCCTCACATCGTCTCGGAGTCGCCTCGCCCCCCTTTGCCGCGCCGCGGGTCCATTCTGGGAGTGCGTCGAAGGCGCGCACGACCAATTCGCATTGCCGATGCAGGCTCAAACGATACACGGCGTGCATGGCCTGCGGATTGATTGCCGGATACACGACCACGCGCAGCTCGCGTCCGGTTCGGGTCAGTTGCGCAGCGACTCTGAGCGCCGTCTCGTCATCAGGTGCGGCGACTTCCGGATCGAGTACCACAGCGATCACATCGCTCCCCATCGACGAAATCGCCGAACCGAGCTGCGCAATGTCGGCCATGCGCTCGTAGCGTACCTTCGCTCGGCCGGGCGAGGCATCGCCGAGGCCGGCGGTAGATCCGCACGACATTTCGCTGACGGTCGCTTCGTCCGCAAGAACGAGAACTACCCCCCCCAACGTTCCCCATTCATCCCCTCTTCCATCCCGAGAAGTCCCCTGTCGTCCGTTCGATGGGCTGGCCGAGCGCCGACGGCGGGCGAACGGTTCAACCCACCAACGATTCGAGAATTCAGCGAATGCCCGACGCTGTCAAGTCAGGGAATGCGCGCACGCACTCGTCGGTTGCCACGCGGGCGAACGCGCATCCGAACTCGCGCACGCGCCGCGCGGTCGCCATGCTTGGGATGGCCGATGCGCTCGATCATTGATGCGGAAACGGTCGCTTGCATCAGTTCGGCGAGCGGACGGGTGCTCGGATACCGCGCTCGTCAGCTGCTCGAGGCGCACCCGTACCGACCGTCGCTGTCTCGCGTTCGTGTTGACTTGCCGCCTTCGTGCTCTTGCGTCGTGGTATGGCTCGCAGAAGCCTCGTCGACAGCGAGCGCCTGGACGTCGTCGAGCAGCGTTCGCCGTCCCCTCCACACCGAATGCCAAGCTCACGGCAATCAACGTGGAGTAACCAGACTGAGTCACCGACATCATTGCGCAGCCGAACCGCCAGCGGAGCAGCAGCTCTTTGTATCTCTTGTGCGCGCCGCCTGCGAGCTCGGACGTGGGGCGCACAATCGGTCGCGTCCGCTTGGCGTCCCAATAGGGCCGCAGGTCCAGCCTACTCGCACCGTTTCCACACAACGATTCCTTGTCGCCCTTTCGTGACCGTCTGTCGCATTCGCGCACTTGTCTCGTGGCCTTGTGGGCGCGACTGTCGTCGGCGACGAGCGCGGCTTCCTCAGACTGTCTGGGCCGCGGGTCGCTCGTGGCGTGATGCAGGTCACCTTTCTCGAAGGGGAGGATTGCGACTATGACACGCAAGCTATGGGTCGTTGGGCTAGCGCTCGTCGGAGGTATCGCTGCGCTCGGGGCGGATGCCCGGGCGGCCACCGCGGTGAATGCCTGCCCGGAGATCGCGCCGACCTTCTGCACTACGATCGACCTCTCGGAGATCTGCGGCCCAGGCTGTACGGTCACACTCGCGGGCTACAATTGATCGAGTGAAGTCGCACGCGAGAGAAGTCAGTGGACACCGTCATCCCGATGATCTCCAACGGTACCGTCCATTGGTCTCGCTCGCGTGCATCGCGGTCCATCGCCGCCGTGCTCGCGGAGTTGCTTCTTGGCGTTCTCATTCGCGCTGGTGTTTTTATTCATAAGGAAGCACAGTTCGAGGAGTCGCTGCGGTCATTCGTACATCGCCATCCGGGAAGATCCTACCGTACGGTGCTTTTCCTGTCGGTTCATGATTGCACCAACTACCTGTGGTTTGCGATGCTTCTACGGCGGAAGTTGCCGCCCGATGACTTCGCCTCGCCGGTGATTGTCGTCGTGTCCGAGCCGGGTTGGTTGAAGGAGCGGACCCCCGACGCCCTCTCTGTATTCATCGATGCTGGCTTTGTCGTCCTACCGATGAAGCGCCCGCGACGCATGCCAGGTATTCCCTCGCGTATCGTCACTTCTCCCACACTCCTGCTGCTGGACCGAAAAGGAACTCAGCTAGCGGAATACTCCATTCGTCCATCCGTCCGTGACATGTACGGAGTCGTCGCCGCGGTCCTCGCGCTCTCGCGATACTCGAGCTAATCATGTGCAGCCATCGCTTGCGCAAACGCATTGGGCAAGGTCCTCACCGTGCGACCTTGCTCCTATTGCTCGCCACCACCTTCGCGCCAGCCGCAAAGGCTCAGCTCCGCTCCGCTCACTTCGCGGACGCTGATCGCGCAACAAGCTCGTTCTCGCGACACGCCCGGAAGCCGGTAGGGAGGGTGAGTGCTTCGGATCGCGGCCAGCGATCGTCGTCAGCGAGTACACGACGCTACCCGGCGATTCGCCTCCGATCGACTTGGACAATCGGGGGAGATGATGCCGATACCACATTCCTGCTTCCGTTCTCCCTTACTACAACGGCGCAACACTTCGTCGTGTACGATGCCATCGCGCGAAGAGTCGTGGCACTCTCGCCCATCTCGGGGAAGGAAGCATGGCGCTTCGGCCGCGCCGGCCGTGGACCGAACGAGTTCGGCGGAATTGCGTTCGTCAGTCCACGACCGGCCGGGGGGGTGCGCATTCTCGACCTTGGCAATCAACGACTGTCGAGTCTCTCGGATCAGGGCACTATCCTTGGCCGGTATGCGTATCCGTTCGGTGCCGATCCGCGCGGCGTCTGCGACCTGCAGGAGTCTCAAGTACGTCTGCGAGCTTTGGTGGACCACGAGATTCAACGAGTCGTCGACGACACCACGGTAGTTGCCGACGGACCGTTGCCGTGGCCAGAACTGGCAGGGCATCCCGGACTAGTTCGACAGTCCCTGCTTGTCTCGCATCCCCGTGGCGATGTGTGCTTCGCGACCCTCTCCTTCGGGCCAAGGTTCGCAATACTCGACAAGGACGGCGTTCGAGCCACCGGTTCCTGGACCGAGCCGGTTCCCTTGGCGCGAGCTCGCTCACTCGGGAAAGGATCATGGACCATGATGCCCGGCAGCGTCATTACCACGACGAGCGCGACTGGTGTGGGAGAGACCTTTGCGGTCCTTTTCGAAGGGCGCTCGACGCAGCGAAAGCGCCTTATCGACTTCTATTCGATCGCCGACGCCTCCTACCTGTTCTCCATCGTGCTGCCCTTCGAAGCCAAGGTCATCGGCTACGGCCATGGACTGCTCGTCGCCATGGGTGAGACATCGGATGGTGCTCCTTTCGTTCGTGCGATGAGCGCCTCGCCTTCGCTTGAGACGCTTGTGAGTCGGGCAAGGGCGGCCACGCGGTAGCTCAGTCGGCGGCACGGAGGGTCTCGCGTGATACTGCCGCACAAGCGCGGTTCACTGCCTTCTTCTCAGATCGCTGACTTCGATGCCTTATCCTGTTTGGTTGTTCCTTGTGTCGGCTTTGCTTGCGCCAATGGCCTGGACGTGTGGGGTCGCGAACGAAGGTGACGACCGCCCTCCTCTCCAATGAGGGAGAAGGACCGTCGCGACCGGTCGCCTCAGACAACAATGGGACATTGGGGGTGACGCGAATGACACGACCATCCTCCTCCCGCTGCAGCTGCGAGCCACGCGCCAGCATTTTGTGGTTTTTGGAGTTGCCATACTTTCGTGGAGAGCTGGTAAGTTCTCAAACGAACTCACTCGACGTCGACCAGGCTTGTGGGTGACCCCACACTGCTCAGGGCTGACGCCTCCAATGTGGCTGTGCCATCGGGTACGGTTGTAGAAAGTATCGATGTAGTCAGCGATGTCCGTCAGTGCGACGTCGCGGCTCGCATAGATGCGCTCGTTGATCCGTTCATTCTTAAAGCTGCTGAAGAAGGACGCCGCTACCGCATTGTCCCAGCAGTTGCCGTTCCGGCTCATGCTCGGCTCAAGGCGATTGGAGCGACAGAAGCGTCGCCATGCATCGCTGCCGAAATGGGTCCCCTGATCGGAGTGCACATTGGTCCTCCGCGGCCGCCGCTGCTTCACGGCTGATGCGAGCGCGTTCAAGACCAGTTCGTGATGGATCGTCGGGCCACCGGCCCACCCGACACCTTGCGGGAGAACAGATCGATCACGACCGCGAGGTAGCGCCACCCGTGCCACGTCCGGATGTAGGTGATGTCCGTCGCTCAGGCCGCGTTAGGCTGCGTAGGCGAGAACTGGCGCTTGAGGAGGTTCGGCGTCAGCACGGCCGGCTTGCCGACCTCCCAACGGCGCGTGCGATAACCATGCAGCGCGCGGAGCCGTTCTCACGCATCAGGCGGGCAACGCAATGCTTGCTGCACGTCTCGCCGGCCTCCCGGAGATCAACGAACACCCGCGCGCCCCGTAGATGCCCTGGCTCGCCGTGAATGAGGCACGGATCAATCGCAGCAATCGCGCGTCCTCCACCGCTCGCGCTGACTGCGGGCACTTCAGCCACTGGTAGTGCCCGCTGGGCGCGACGCCCAACTCGCGGCACATTACCTCAGTGGGGAATTGCTACCGATGTGCCGTGATGAACTCGTACTTCCGCCGCACTCGATCTGCTTTGGGCTTCGCTGGCACGGGCTCTTCCTCTCGTTGAGGTGCTTGACCTTAGCACCCTCCACGAAAATCTGGTGACTCCACTCACTGCCGATGTCGCACTTTGGGCCTCGATTGTCGCACGTTCTCCCTTGCAAGTGCGCTGAGTGCCCCCAAACGTGCTTCTCCGCGACGGGTGAGCGGCCGACGCGCATGGCGCGGTCGCAAGTCACGCCGGACGGAAGACTCAAACTCTGAGCTGGAGAGGCCTCATGATCCGCACCGTACTGTCCCACGCTCGCAATCTGGCGCTCGCACTCTTTGCCGCCTCCCTCTTGGGGTCAAGCGCGTCGGCAGCGCCGATCTGCGATCCGTCACCCAACGGTCAATGCATCTGCTGCGGCTCGAACTGTTGCCAAGTGATCTGCGGCGACCAGAACTGCAACTGCTGTAGCGGCTCGTGCTCAGGCAACCACTGCTACTAGCACTCGCAACCGGCGCGCGCGCTCCTCGCAGAGTCTTTTCCTCAGCAGTCGCGGATGAGCGCGCGGTCGCTTCTCTCGTCATGCGTCAAGCAACCAGCCTCCCAGCCATGAAACGCGATCGTCTGAGCATCATTGTGAATGTCGTCGTGCTCGTTGTTGTGGCATACGCGTTGCTTCGACCGAGTGGACCGGTAGGTGCACGCCTCGCAGAGTGGAATCAGGAGCGCCGTCGCGACCGGATACTGGCCACTTCCTGGTCAACAGTGGCGGACGGAAGTCGTCTCGACTCCTCCTCGGCGCCGATTGCGCTCGTGGAGTTTTCGGACTATGAGTGCCCGTACTGCAGGCAGCAACACACCGTTCTCTCCGCGAGCATTGCAGCAGGTAGGTCTCAGGGTGTTGCCTTTCGACACCTTCCTTTGGCGATCCATCCCCGTGCGCGAGGCGCGGCACTCGCCGCCATCTGCGCAGATCGTGTCGGGCGCTTCGTGCCAATGCACGAGCGCCTCTTCACGACCACGACGTGGATCGCTGACACCAACTGGGTGCGAGAGGCGCTAGCTTCCGGCGTTACCGACACAGCCACCTTCACGGCGTGCATGAGAGGTCGATCCGCCCAGGAACGCCTAGAGAGCGACGTGGCACTCGCAAGGGACCTGGGAATCAAGGGCACGCCAACCTTCATTAGTCCGCATGAGTACTATGAAGGCGTACTTCCAGAATCCACGGCCGTGAGAATGATGAGCCGTTCGGGAAGCTGAGCAGTCTTCGGAATTCACACAAACTCTTCTACACGGTGCCCGCGCGCGCTGCCGCTCACGCGGTCATCGGGCTCTCTCTCAAGACGCGTCGCACCGATTGCCACTGAGAATGCGATCCGAATGACAGCACAGTTTGAGTTTCGGCAATCGCGGCACCGAGTATCGGTTCGGACTGCACTCGTTGCCGTGCTCTGCGTCGCCTGTGTTCTCGAGTCGGACGGCACTTCCGCACGTCAAGCAGATTCATCGGCGCGACCTGTTCGACGACGCGAGCTCTCATTGGCCAGCAACGCCAGCTACGTCCTACGCTACGACGAAGCATCCGGAAGAGGCCCGCTCGATGTTGTCGGCGCAGTCCGGCTCTCGAACGGAGTGACGGTTGTCGCTTCCGCACAAAGCACTCGACTCGAGTTCTACGCCGCGACCGGTGCCCTCGTCCGCACGATAGGAAGACGTGGCAAGGGACCCGGTGAGTTCGGCGCACTCGCCGCATTGTGGCGCACCGGTGACGACTCCTTGATCACATTTGAGGGCGGTCTCACTCGCAATTTCGCCCTGTTTGACTCAAGTGGGAAGTTTGCACGGACCTGGACGTCGATGGGCGGGGACTCGAGTACACGATATCTCATACCTCTGGCTGCTTTGCCGGACGGTCGTGTCGCCGCCCGGACCATGAACGTGATCAGTCCGCTTCCCGTCGCACAGACGACACGCCCCCTCACCTCCATACTCCTGTTTTCCCGGGACTGGAGCGATCCGCAACATCTATTTCGCCTGCCGGATACATATCGATTTCAAGGTCCCGGCGACCTCCAGTCCGAGGTGCCGTTCACTCCGGAACCTCTCGCTGCGTTCTCGCGCAGCGCGGGCTTCTTCGCGCAATCGGACTCTTCGGTCGTCCATGTGCGGCGTTTCGGCGACCGCAGTCTCGCGATGATTCGGTGGAGCGAAGATCGCCGCGCCGTTACCTCACAAGACGTCGAGCGAGAGTTGGCGCGGCGAGTGAACGAAGCGAACACCTTGTACAGCAACGCACCAGCATTGAGACGACGCTTCGTTGACGGTGCGCTCCGCCCGATGTTTCGGCAGATGTCCCTTCCGACATCGCTTCCTCTCGTCGGCCGCCTGCTCGTCGACTCCGAGGGCCTACTGTGGGTACTGTCCTACGTCACACCGGCCGAGCGATTCGTGGCATCGCGCACCGCCCGTATTTTCGACGCCAGTGGCAACATGGTGGACCGGATCGAGCTCCGTGCGGGATTTGAACCCACGCAGATCGGACCTGACTTCGTGCTCGGCATTCGGACGGACGCGGACGGCGTGACGTCGGTCGAATCGTACGTACTGACACGAGGGAGCACGACTTCGTCACCGTGACGGACGGCGCATAGGTGTCGCCAGCTGCCAAAATCTCGCGTCAGGTGCAGCGCATGGCATGCTCCATCGCGACCGTTCCCGGGGATCACCCCCTGTGTCAGGATAGTTGTCACATGAGCGGTGCGTCAGCATCGGTCATGGTCACGTCGTAGGGGGCGGAGGAATAGGGTCCGATGGCGGAGTACAGTGCCGCGTTCAAGGCGCGGGTGGTGAAGCAACTGGTCGGGCCGCAGGCGGTGAGTGCGACGCGCTTGGCGGCGGCGGTGGGGGTGCCGCAACCGACGCTCTCGCGATGGTTGCGCGACGTGCGTAGCATGGACGGCATGCCTCGACGTGAACGAAAGGAATGGACCGGCGCGGAGAAGCTCCGTGTCGTGCTGGCGGCGGCCGGCTTGGAGGAAAGCGCCCTCGGGGCCCTGCTGCGCCGCGAAGGGGTGCAGGACACGCAGCTCACCGCGTGGCGCCAAGCGGAGGAGACGGCGCTCGACGCCGCGCCGCGCCGGGCGCCGGGCGGGGCGTCTGCCGAGGCGAAGCGCATCCAGGCGTTGGAGCGGGAGCTGGCGCGGAAGGACCGCGCGCTCGCCGAGACGGCGGCGCTGCTGGTCCCCCCAAAAAAAAAGTCCAGGCGATCTGGGGGGACGCGGACGAGCCCACGCCCCCGCGGCGCGGGCGCTCATGATCACGCTCGTCGACGCGGCGGTCGCCAGCGGGGCCCGGCGGGTGTCCGCCTGCGCGGTACTCGGCCTGAGCGGGCGCACGCAGGTGCCGCAGCGCCGGGCCGTACCGGCGCACGTCGCCACCGGGCCGGATCAGCTGTGGAGCTGGGATATCACGTATCTCAAGACGCCCGTGCGGGGCGTCTTCCTGTACTTGTACCTGATCCTGGATATCTGGAGCCGGAAGATCGTGGGCTGGTCGGTGCAAGCCACGGAACGCGCCGAGCATGCCGCGGACCTGTTCACCGCCACGTGTCACGCGGCGGCGTGTGATCCGCAGGGGATTGTGCTGCACGCCGACAACGGGAGCCCGATGAAAGGGGCGACCATGCTCGCCACGCTCGAGCGCCTCGGCGTGCTGCCCTCGTTTAGTCGTCCCGGCGTGAGCAACGACAATCCGTTTTCGGAGGCGCTGTTCCGCACGCTCAAGTATTGCCCGGCCTTCCCGTCGCAGCCGTTTGCCGATGGGGCGAGCGCGTCGACCTGGGTCGCCGCCTTCGTGCAGTGGTACAACCACGAACACCAGCACAGCGCGATTCGCTTCGTGACGCCGGCGCAACGGCACGCGCGCGCCGATGCCGCGATCCTCGCGCGACGCCACGCGGTCTATACCGCCGCCCGCGCGCGGCAGCCCGGGCGGTGGAGTGGCACGACGCGCAACTGGTCGCCGATCACGACCGTCCGGCGGAATCCGGAGCGCGTCCCGACCTCCACCGGGAGGGCCAACGAAGAGTAGCAGGTCATACGACAACTACCTTGACACTCACCACTTCCGTGGCCCGAGTTGCGGAGTTTGCCCTCCCTCGTTCGCCAGTCAAAGATCTTCGAGCATCCAAGCGCTGGAGTCTGCCTGGTCTCCGTGACATATGGTCCGATGTTCGCAATTCTGGATGAA
>Ga0116176_10002798_pt1 | contig 12994 bp, 9 predicted proteins | sample AD_STIC08_MetaG_FD_89803 | JGI IMG/M metagenome (GOLD analysis project Ga0116176, IMG submission 89803) | Active sludge microbial communities of municipal wastewater-treating anaerobic digesters from USA - AD_STIC08_MetaG | ecosystem: Engineered > Bioreactor > Anaerobic > Digestate | place: USA...
CTTTAAGCCTTTTCCCGTGGGAAGGCTTGACAAAGATACCGAAGGCCTGCTTTTGCTTACCAATGACGGACAGATGGCACACAGGCTGCTGTCTCCGAAGAAGCATGTTCCGAAGACATACATAGCAAAGGTTGCAGGGAGGGTAAGCCAGGAGGATGCGGAAGCTTTCGGCAAGGGAGTAATCCTGGAGGACGGGTACAAAACCATGGCATCAAAGCTTCAAATACTTGTAAGAGGAAGCATCTCTCATGTTGAGGTTACTATATATGAGGGCAAGTACCACCAAGTCAAAAGGATGTTTCAGGCAGTCGGCAAGGAAGTGATATTTTTGAAGCGCATTTCCATGGGGGAGCTGAAGCTGGATGAGACTCTTGAACCCGGAGAATACAGGGAGCTGAATGAAGAGGAACTGAGAATACTGTCCTGATTTATTTAAACTTGAGGTTGCATGTTTGTCAGATTATTGATAATATAATTAATTAGATATATATCGAATTACTTATATAATAAGCTTTTTTTAAAGGGGTGCTGCAAATGGCAATGGAAATATACGGAGAGTCCGACGAGCCTTTAGTAAGGATTGTGAATTCTCCGGTTGTCGAACTTATATGCGCTGTTCACCTGCTTACCGACGCTGCTCATCATCAGTATGAGTTAAGGTGGGCGGAGGAGGTTCTGTCCGGATTCAAGCAGGAAGAGCTGGAGGCTTTGAATACCATTAAGCTGTTTTCGTCAGGCTGGATGAATATGTTGAATCTAATACTGGAAAGCGGCATACTTACATCAATACCGGAATTCATAGGGTACATTGAACGGCTCGATTTGCTGGACTTTTTTTATTTCTTCTTAAATGAGGAAGTTGAGAGAACCAAGATTCAGAAGGCATTTGCAGATAAGAAGGAGCGGAGCAGGATACAGGAAAAAACAAAGTGGGCAGTAGAAGAAAGCGAGCTTATGGAATTTTTTGAATTTCCTGAGAAGATAAAAAGAGATACTATAAATTTATTTAAAAAAGTTTATGCTCATGATTTTATGGCAAAGCTGGACCGGTGCAAGGAAAAAATGGAAGCCGGGATACAGTATGTAGAAAGCTTTATAGGGAAAGACAGCGTGGAATCCGTGCTTGAAAAAATCTCCGGAAGATCAAGGAAATTGTTCAGCGGGTTTAAAGAATACTATATAATTCCTTCATATTTCATATCACCCCAGAAAAGCCTGAGAATATACTCCGGTGATAGGATATATGTGGTTTTTGACTGCAGAGTGACCAGGGACAAGCGTGAGGCTTTATTGGAAGAGCTGTCTTCAGTATTAAAGATAATTGATGATAAGTCGAGAATGGAGATATTACGGATACTTATGAACAATAAAAGCTACGGGAAGGCTCTTTCCGACCTGGTGGGCCTGTCAACTCCCACTGTATCCCATCATTTGGACATTTTAAAGCAGGCCGGATTAATCAAGGAAGAAAAAATTAGAAATATCAAATATTTCTATGCGGACAAGGATAAACTAAAAAAAGTAGTGGATGATATAAACAAGTATTTCTTTGGGGCAGAGTAGGGAAATCGGCTGTGCGAATTTGCACGGCCGATTATTTATTGTAAAATTTTTTCCGTGAAAAAGGAGATTTCAAGTTTTTGTTGTATATTAAACTAATGTATTATGCAATTTTTCTGAGATATTGCAGAGGGAGTCGTGTTTATGAAAATCAGAGAAATAACCGAAAACATGGAAAAAAATAACCTCTCCAAGTACGCCTCTTTAAGTGTAAACTCAAAAGGGAGGCAGGCCTTGGAGGAAAAATGCGATATAAGAACCGATTATCAGAGGGACAGGGACAGGATACTGCATTCGAAGGCATTCAGGAGGCTTAAGCACAAGACGCAGGTATTCATATCTCCCGAAGGGGATCATTACAGGACAAGGCTGACCCATACTCTGGAGGTATCCCAGATAGCGCGGACCATAGCAAGAGGCCTCAGACTGAATGAAGACCTCACCGAGGCAATAGCTCTCGGACACGACCTGGGGCATACACCCTTCGGACATGCCGGAGAGAAGGTATTGAATGAAATACATCCGGCCGGGTTCAAGCATAATGAACAAAGCCTCAGGGTTGTAGATATACTTGAGGGAGGAAAAGGCCTTAACCTGACTTATGAGGTCAGAGACGGTATTTTGAGGCATACGGGAGATATCAGGCCTGAAACGCTTGAAGGAAATATTGTCAGCTTTTCCGACCGGATTGCATATATAAACCATGACATTGATGATGCACTTAGAGGGGGTATATTGGAAATGTCCTCACTTCCCGAGAAGTGTATTGCAATACTTGGAGATACTCACAAGAAAAGGATTAATACAATGATAACCGACATAATAACCCAAAGCATGGATAAAAATGAGATTATGATGAGCAGTATGGTAAGGCAGGCTACTGATGAGCTTAGGGAATTCATGTTTGAGAATGTATATATCGGTTCGGAGGCCAAGGCGGAAGAGAAGAAAACCAGGAATATAATAAGCTGCTTGTATGAATACTATGTGCAAAACCCTGAGGAAATGCCCATTGAGAATATCAGGGAGAATAGGGATGCGGATAATATAGATATAGAAAGACTTGCATGTGATTATATCGCAGGAATGTCCGACCGTTTTGCCATAAACAAATTTACCGAGCTGTTTATTCCATCCCCCTGGCGAGTATAGCAGGGAAATAATATCCATAAAATTTATTTTCTTTTGAAGGATATTAGGATTATTTGTCGAATAAAAATTATCTTGTTACGTTAATTATTAATTAGAGGTATATGTATGAGAATATTGATAGACGGGGACGCCTGCCCTGTTACGCATTTGATTGAGAAAACAGCAGCACGATGTGGGGTCGGTGTTGTTTTTTTTCACAGCACATGTCATTACAGCAACAATTCAAATGCGGCTGCGGAAAAAATAATGGTTGATAATGAATCACAGGCAGTAGATATGGCAATAATTAATAAAGCAGTAAAGGGAGATATTGTAGTGACAGGAGACTTTGGACTTGCATCTCTGGCCCTTGGGAAGGGAGCGAAAGCTATATCTTTCAGCGGTATGATATTTGACGAATCCAATATTGACCGGCTTCTTTTCGAAAGACATGTATCCGGAGTAATCAGGAGGAGCGGCGGCAGAACCAAAGGCCCCGCAAGGCGTACAGACAGTGACGACAGGAACTTTGAAAAATCACTCAGCTTTCTAATTTCACAAATTATGAAGGATATTTAAGATAAATGGAGAACTATTATATAAATAATTCATGATATCATATTTTACCGTTTGATTAAAGTAAAAGGTGGAAAAAAAGATGTTTTTCTCAGAAGATAAGATTTCTGAGATAATTGAGAAAAACGATATAGTGGATGTTATTTCAGAATATATGACATTAAAGAGGAGCGGCAGCAATTATATGGCTTTGTGCCCTTTCCATTCGGAGAAGACACCGTCCTTTAGCGTGTCACCATCGAAGCAGATATTTAATTGTTTTGGCTGCGGTGTCGGAGGCAACGTAATAACATTTATCCAGAAAATCGAAAGAATTGAATTTGTGGAAGCAGTGAAAATGCTTGCTGAAAAAGCCGGGGTAAAGCTGGAGGAGGACAAGGATCCCAAACAGTTGGAAAGAGCTAAGCAAAAAAAGGCATTGTACAGGGTAAATGCTGAAGCTGCAAGGTTTTTCTACAGCAATCTGAATGCCGGATCCAAAGCTTTGGAGTACCTCCGAAGAAGAGGCCTGAGTGATGCAATCATCAAAAGGTTCGGCTTGGGATATGCACCGGATGAGTGGTACGGGCTGATGAACCATATGAAAAGGAAGGATATTGATACCGAGCTTCTTTTTAAGGCAGGGCTTATTGTCAGGAATAACGATGGTGAGAAATTTCGCGACAAGTTCAGAAACAGGATAATGTTTCCCATAATAGATCTCAAGGGAAATGTTATTGCTTTTGGAGGAAGGGTAATAGATGATTCAAAGCCCAAGTATCTCAACTCACCTGATACGCTTGTTTTTAACAAGGGCTACAATATTTACGGTTTAAATATTGTTAAAAAGGTGCAGAACCTGGAAAATATAGTAGTAGTCGAAGGCTACATGGATGCAATTGCTTTGCATCAATTTGGAGTGGAGAATGCCGTCGCTTCTTTAGGAACAGCCTTTACTGAAAATCAAGCTAAGCTTTTGAAGCGTTTTTCAAATGAAATCATAATAGCATATGATTCGGATCTGGCAGGACAGGCTGCGACATTGAAGGGATTGGCAATCCTTGAGAAGGAAGGCTGTGTGGTAAAGGTACTAAGCCTGCCTTCAGGGAAGGATCCCGACGAGTATATAAGGAAAGAAGGCATTGATGCTTTTAGAGACAGAATAAGGAAGAGTGTTTCCCTTATTGAATATCAGATTGAAAATTTAAAAAGAGGTTTGGACATAAATAACATACAGGACAGAATAAAATTTACAAAAGGGTTTTCCGAGATTTTGAAGAACGTTGTAAGCAACGTTGAAGTAGATGCCTATATCAGAAAGTATTCCGGTATTATGAAGGTAAATGAGGAGGCTCTGTATGCGGAGCTGAACAGGCTCAGGAAAAAGAATAAAAATGGAAATAATAAACATAATATATTAAATAGTATAAAAACCGAGCCGGAATTAAAAAAAGGAGAAATAACAGCAGAGATTTATCTTCTTAATATATGTATTTATTATTTCAAGAAAGTAAAAAATATTTTTGAGATTTTGAAACCGGCCGATTTTTCCAATGATATACATGTCAGGATTGCAGAAATCATCCAAAGGGCATATAAGGAGGATAAGGCAATAACTGCAGGTGAAATCATCAGTTACTTTGATAATGATGATGAAAAGTCAAGAGTCGCGGGAATCTTCAGCCAAAAACTACCGGATTCGGATGTGGACGGGCTGATTAAGTCAAGCTTGGAAAAGATCAGACAATCGAAATTGGATAGAACGATTCAGGAAATGACAGAAAAAATGAATGAAATGTATCACGCAGGAAAAAAGGAAGAAGCCAATAAAATCTTTGTTGAAATTAAAGAGCTGCAGAAGAAGAAGAGGTAATATCCGGAAGGGAGGGGATACGGTGAAAACAGAAGAACTTAGAATGACATATGTAAAAGAATTGGTTGATAAAGGAAAGAAAAACGGATCGCTGACATATAAGGAAATAATGGACACTTTTGAAGAAGTGGAAATGGATCCTGAACAGATAGATAAGCTGTATGAATATCTTGAGACTAAAGGCATAGATGTGGTAGGAGCAATAGATAACGATATGGATATTCCGCCTCTTGATGAGGATGTGGAGGAAGTCGATCTTGATATAAGCATTCCGGAAGGTATTAGTATAGATGATCCTGTCAGAATGTATCTGAAGGAAATAGGGAAAGTGCCCCTGCTGAGCCCTGAGGAAGAGATCGATTTGGCAAATAGAATAAAGAAAAATGATTCCGAAGCCAAAAAGAAACTTACCGAAGCAAACCTTAGGCTGGTAGTCAGCATTGCAAAACGATATGTAGGAAGAGGAATGCTGTTCCTGGACCTTATCCAGGAAGGTAATCTGGGGCTTATTAAGGCTGTTGAAAAGTTTGACTATACAAAGGGATTTAAATTCAGTACTTACGCTACCTGGTGGATTAGACAGGCAATTACCAGAGCTATTGCCGACCAGGCAAGGACAATCAGAATACCCGTGCATATGGTTGAAACAATAAATAAGCTTATAAGGGTTTCAAGACAGCTCCTGCAGCAGCTTGGCAGAGATCCTATCCCCGAGGAGATTGCCGCTGAAATGGGAATGTCGGAGGATAAGGTAAGGGAGATTATGAAAATTGCCCAAGAGCCCGTTTCTCTCGAAACTCCTATTGGTGAAGAGGAAGACAGCCATTTGGGGGACTTCATACCTGATGAAGACGCTCCCGCACCGGCCGAATCGGCAGCATTTACACTGCTTAAGGAGCAGCTTATGGAGGTGCTTGATACTTTGACTCCGAGGGAGGAAAAGGTGCTGAAGCTGAGGTTCGGGCTGGAGGATGGAAGAGCCAGAACCCTGGAGGAGGTTGGCAAAGAGTTTAATGTCACCAGAGAACGCATAAGGCAGATTGAGGCAAAAGCATTGAGAAAACTCAGGCATCCAAGCAGAAGTAAAAAACTTAAGGATTTCCTTGAATAAACAAAATTTACTGTTGACTTTCATAATGAAAGTTAGTAAAATAATATTTGTCAGTTTAAAGTTCCTCAATAGCTCAGTCGGTAGAGCATGCGGCTGTTAACCGCAGGGTCGTTGGTTCGAGTCCAACTTGGGGAGCCATTTTCGGGCCTTTAGCTCAGTTGGTTAGAGCAACCGGCTCATAACCGGTTGGTCCGGGGTTCGAGTCCCTGAAGGCCCACCATTTATTATGAGCATAAACCTGATACGAAAGTATCAGGTTTTTTCGTGCAATGAATCAGAATTACTGCAAAAAGTTGTACGGGCGAAATAAATGCATCTTTCGACAGAATCCAACAAAATCCAAAAATGGAAAAAATTATTCACAATTTATATATTATGTTGTATAATATTTATTGTTATAGTTTTTAAGGATTTGTGAATATTGTAGTTTCCAGGAGGGAAGTTTATGAAATTAAATATATATACACTTGGAGACTTCGATATTACATACGGAGGCAATTCAATATTAAAAGAATCAGGCAGATCCTATAAGCTGTTCAAATTGTTTAAATATCTTGTTACCTTCAGAGGAAGAAAATTGTTGCCGGAAACAATAATTGAAAGCCTGTGGGAGGATTATGAGTACAGCGACCCTAAAAGCGTTTTACGCACACAAATTTTTAGATTGAGACAAATACTGAATAAAATAAATGTGAAGGAAACGGAGAAATCCAGATACTTTAATATTACCTTCATTAACGGTTATTATTGTTTTGAATTGGGAGACATGGTATTCCTTGATGCCGAGGATTTTGAAAAATATATAAGACAGGGGGACAGCAAGAAATATAACAGTATTAATGAGACGATAGAATTGTATCGAAAAGCAATTAGTTTGTACAAGGGTCCGTATCTGCAGGAAAATTCCTATGAAACATGGCTTGTACCAATAAGGAATCATTACAGCAGATCATATTTGAAAACACTCTTTAAATTGGTGGAGATACTTAAGGAAAAGGAAGAATATGCCGACATAATTGAAATGTGCGAGGAAGCAATTATTATAGAGCCATATGAGGAAGCCTTACATATATACCTGATTGAAGCAATGCTGAAAACGGGCCAGATAAAAAATGCAATGAGTCATTATGAATATATAACTTCATTATTGAATAGTGAATTGGGAGTTAAAAATTCTCCGGGGCTAAGAAACATCTATAGGAAGATAAAGACTTATTACGATGAAAAAAGCGAAGCAGTTATTGAAAGCATTAGAATGAAGTTGACTGAAGACTTTAACAGCGGTGCATTATTATGTGATTCTGACTATTTTAGATTTTTATTTAATATCGGACAAAGAAACAGCTTAAGAGACGGGAAAATGAATTATATCAGTCTCATTACAATTAGCAGTAAAAACACAATTAAGCATAATAAGGATGAAATGAAAAAGCGAACCAAGGCCTTATCAAATATATTGGAGAAATCCTTAAGAAAAGGGGATGTCTATTCATTTTGGAATGATACACAGATTCTAATAATGCTGAATGGAGCAAAAGAAGACAGTTTGGGGAAAATTGAAACGAGGATAAGGAAAGGTTTCTGCAGCATTGCCGAAACTGATAATTACAGCTTGGATATTAATTTCTTGCCTCTGACATCTAAACAGAACATGGCATAAACAGAGCAAGGCATAAAAGGCCCTAGAAATAGGGCCTTTTTTTTTGCACTTTTTCATGTAACTGAGATGTAATTCAGGAGAAATATAAATGCAACTCTGAGGACTTCCATATGCGATTCAAAAGAAATATAAATACAATTCTAAAGATATCTAAGTGTGATTGTATCGGACAAGTTTTGAAACAGGCAGATGCTATATTGTCTGTGTGACTTGACTGATTACTTTGGTTAGAGGTGAAAACATTATGGAATATACTTCACTATATGATTTTTATCTTAGGTTTAAAGCTCTTTTTAATGATGAAGGCAAATTCCTGGATTATGTTCTGGTAGATATCAGTGATAACTTTCAGAATGTTGCAGATATAAAACCGGAATTGCTTTTAGGAAAAAAAATTTCAGATATTGTTGAAGAAAACTTGAACGATACTTTCGACATGAAAGAAATATATTACGACATGATACCAAAGACCAGGAGAAAATTTGAAAAGTATGTTGAGAAGCTGGACAAATGGTATTTGGTTAATATGTTCAGTGAAGATAAAGACTATCTTATTTTATTTTTCAATGATATTTCAAGACTAAAAAAGCCTAAAAACATGCCAAGGGATCCAATTAGGCATGCAGTCAAGGACAGCTGCCCTTAAGTGTTATAAGGACAAGCTTGAGGAAATATCCTTCAGAGCTATAACTGTCAAGCTGCAATACATAAATATTGCATTTTGACTTTTTATAGAAATATCAAGAATTGCGAATTCAGTCTATAACGAAAAGGAGGTGAAATGATGAAAGGAAAGTTAAAAAAACCCATCGCATTTTTGATGATGGTTGCACTGGTATTCAACATGGGTTTCACGGCGTTTGCCGAGGATTTTTCAAGTAATCAGAATAACAACACAGGGAATAAGCAAAAATTATCCACAGTTACACAGGAGGTCTATGGCCAGCCTGCAATGCAGAGAGCCTATGAGATCCGATATTTATTGGAATCGACCGGGGAGCCGGTTCCGGGCCTGGAAGCGATAAAGGGCTCCGGTGAAGCAGGTACAACCGTAGATATTACCCACCCGTCAGCAGAAGGGTACGAGGTATTGGACAACCAGCCTGAATATCTTGTAATAAGCGAGGACGAGAACAAGAATATCGTTGAAGTATATTATGAGCAGGTTGAAGTGGTTGAGGGGCCGGTTGACATTGTAACACTGACCGCTGAAGTGGAAGGAGTTACTATTACAGTTTCAGCTGAAGCCGGAGTGATACCTGAAGGCGCAAGCCTTTCTGCAGTTAAACTGTCTGATGAGGAGTATGAGCAGTATATTGATGCCATAGAAGAGAACCAGGGCATATTTATTGGAAATGGTATTGCAGTTGATATTACTCTTCGTGATGCAGACGGAAATGAAATACAACCAAACGGAGAGGTTACAGTAAGCTTTGCCGGGCTGGAAGCTGCAGATGAAGAAGCAGAGGTTGCAGTATTCCATGTTGAACCTCGGAAGATGCTGTCAAAGGTAAGGACAATGGGTATATCAGGTCTGAACGGTGTTTCAGAAGAGGACCCCGAGATAAACAATGTGGCTTCAGAGGTGAAAAACGGGAAGATTTCCTTCAAAACCAACCATTTTTCTATTTATATAGTCGGGACTAACATAAAAGCTGAAAATACTGACTCCAGGTACAAAATGCATATTGGAGATATTCTCCAATTAGAAGAGCGTTATGCCAGCTCAGGAGGCACATGGTCAATTGTCAGGACGAATAATAATAATCCTGCTTCGCAAGCTGTAATTGTTGCTTCCTCTAATTCGAAAAACAATATAAAAGCCACAATAAAAGCAGTTGCTGCCGGAACTATAAGGGTTAGGTACAATAAGGGCAGCAGCAACAAATATTTCTACATTGAAATAGTGTCGGATTCCGTGAATATAGGTTATAGCTCAAGCTATGATGCATTTACGCCTGCTCGCGAACCGGAACCAGATCCCAACGCACCTGCTCCTGGTACGGTAACAGCGGAAAAGGATGCAGAGTGGGTTGACTACGACAATAGAATCGCCAGAATAGACTTTAGTGTTGGCGGTGAACCTATGGTTACCGGTTCAGACGTTATACTTGTCATGGACATTTCTTTAAGTATGGAAGGAGACAGAATAACCACAGCAAAACAGGCAAGTAGGACATTTATAGACGACTTGCTTGGGGAGGATAATCCCCTCAATAACCGTGTAGCTTTTATTCCCTTCCAAGGAGATGACGGGGGAGCAGGATATGGCGAGGTAACAAGTGTTACCAAAGGCAGTGTTAATTTCTCGTATAATGCAGACAGGCTTAAAGGCCATGTCAACGCAACGAAGGTAAGCGGCAGTACTAACTACACTGCGGCGCTGCAGAAAGCTATTTATTATGCGGACAGCAGATTGGAATCAGAAAAGTCCAGACCTTTGTATATAGTATTTATGTCTGATGGAGCTCCAGGGAGAACAGGTAATTCTCCAAATGATAAAAATTGGAATGGGGTAGACCAGGCTAGTGCATTAAAGGGATCATCCTATAATGCAACAATATACACCGTAGGTATCCAGCTAACAGGAAGCGCGCCGGATGCTTTAAGGAATATTTCCAGCACTGTAAATGGTGAGGCATTGTATGAATCGGTATCTGATATGGAGGATTTGGAACCAGTTTTGGTATCTATAGCAGGGAAAATGAAAAAAGCCGGTACCGAAGCTCAATTTATTGATTATATCTCAAACCACTTTGAATTCTACAATGAAGACCCCTATACTCACGATGGAGGGATATATGTATATGATTCCGCGAATAGGGCTGTCACTGTTAATGTTGGTGATATACTGAAATCAGAGCAAACTTTCCAGATATATGTTCAACTGAAGGATGATTACTGGAATATTGGGCAGTGGTATCCTACCAACAGAGATATAGTGTTGAATTATACTGACCTAGATGGCCAACCGGGCGAAAAGACAAAGGATGAAATTGGTGATCCGAAAGTAAAAGTTATTAGTCCGAAGCACACAGTGAAATATGTTGCAGGACCAAACGGAAGCATAAGCGGAACAGCAAACCAGACAGTGAACCACGGCGAAAGCACAGAACCAGTAATGGCAGTTCCGGATCCAGGGTATAAATTTGAATCCTGGAGTGACGGAAACACGAATGCAACCAGACATGAAGAAAATGTAACGGCAGATGCGGAATATACGGCTAACTTTGCTCCCAGGACAGACATAGAGTACACGGTCAACTATCTTGAGGAGGCAATAGAGAACCCGGTATCAGCATCCAAGACAGTAGGGGATCAGACCTTCGGAGATGAAGTAACCGAAAGCGCTATAGACGTAGAAGGATACAACAAGATAGATCCGACGACGAAGAGCCTTGTTCTTGGGGTAAGTGGAAACGTAATAAACTTCTACTATACTGCAAGGACAGACATAACCTACACAGTAAACTATCTTGAGCAGGGAACCGACAAGGTGCTGATGGATGCAAAGACAGTGGAAAATAAGACCTTCGGAGAAGAAGTAACCGAATATGCTGAATACATCAAGGGTTACAGTGAACTCGAATACATGAAAACATTAGTCCTGGCAGCAAGCGGAAACGTAATAAACTTCTACTATACTGCAAATGAATACTATGTAACCTATGAACCGGGAGAAGGTTCAGGAACGATGACAGATGAGAGCAATCCTTACCTCTTCAAGGAAGAAGTAACAGTACTGGAAAATGGATTCACAGCTCCTGAAGGATACCACTTCACCCATTGGCAGGCAAGCGGCGGTAAACAGCTTGAAGCTTACGGTGCAGATGAAGAGACTGAAGTTCCGGAATTCGATTATGAAAGGGACTACTATCCCGGCGACAAATTCCTGATGCCTTTATATGATGTAACACTTACGGCACAATGGGCGCAAAATGCCTATACTGTTACTTTTGTGGCGGGAGATCATGGAAGTCTCAGCGGGACAGCAAGCTTCACCGGAATAGTACATGGAACGAAATGGGGAGAAGCGGAACTGACAGTACCGACACCGATTGCAGATTCAGGATACAGATTCAGCAATTGGACTCCACTATTACCGGCAAGTGATACTGCAATCACAGGAAACCTGACTTTCACTGCCAACTTCACGGGATCCGGCGATAGGGACAGAGACAGAGACAGAGATAGAGACAGAGACAGAGACAGAGATAGAGACAGGGATGTTCCTGAAACAATCGAGATAATTCCGGAAGAAATCCCGCTGGCAGCTCCGCAGCTGAACAAAACGGATCATTACCAGTACCTGAAGGGTTATCCCGACAATACAATAAGACCGGAAGGATATATTACAAAAGAAGAGGCTGCTGCAGTATTCTACAGATTGCTTGCCCCGGATTACAGAGGATCCATAATGACATATGATCATAAATTTACAGATGTGCAGGCAGACAGATGGTCACTCAAATACATTGCAACCTTGGCTAACGGCGGCATAATTGAAGGCAATCCGGACGGAACCTTCCAGCCGCAGAAACCTATAACAAAAGCCGAGCTTGCGGCATTGGCATCAAGATTTGACAATTTGAGTCCGTTCACCGCTGACAGTTTCTCTGATATAGCAGGGCATTGGGCAAACAAGTATATCAATTCGGCAGCAGTAAAAGGATGGGTTAAAGGCAATCCAGAGGGGACTTTCGAACCGGATAAACCAATTACAAGGGCTGAATTCGCAACTCTGGTCAATAACGTACTGGAAAGAAGAGTTCGCAAAGACAAAATACTTCCGGATGCGAGGAAGTTCCCGGATTTGTCCGAATCCAAATGGTATTACGAGGCTATGCAGGAAGCGATAAACAGCCACTATTACATCAGATTGGAAGACACCTATGAAGAGTGGACAGAAATATACTTCCCCGATTTAGAGATGTAATGCAAACTGAAAATAGCACAAGGAGACCGGGTGATTCACCCGGTCTCCTTTCAGACTGAAGACAAAGTATAAAATTTTCGAGAGAATCCTTGAAAACAAAAAGGATTCTCTTCTTTTATGTCGAATATATACTCTAAAGTATTGATATGGTGGTGTTTTAGATGTTAA
>Ga0116176_10002808_pt1 | contig 12971 bp, 8 predicted proteins | sample AD_STIC08_MetaG_FD_89803 | JGI IMG/M metagenome (GOLD analysis project Ga0116176, IMG submission 89803) | Active sludge microbial communities of municipal wastewater-treating anaerobic digesters from USA - AD_STIC08_MetaG | ecosystem: Engineered > Bioreactor > Anaerobic > Digestate | place: USA...
GACACCGCACCGATCGACACCGCACCGATCGACACCGCACCGAGCACGCAGCATCCGATGAACCATCTCGAGGAGCCCCCGATGAGCCACGCCGCGACCACCCTGGACCTCCTCGACCGGTCCCGAGAGTCCCTGACCAGCGGGTACGCCGCCTCGGCGGCATCGGCGCGCTACCTCGCCGCCTCGCTCGCGGCCCTGCGCGCCGGGGCGGCGATCGTCGCAGCCCGGGCGGCGACCCACCCCGGTGCCGGTTTGGCCGCTCGCGGCAACGGACCCCACGACGTGTGGGCGCTCACCGCCCGGGTCGCCCCGGAGCTCACCGAGTGGGCCCAGCGCTTCGCGGCGTCCACGGGGCAGCGGGTCGGGGTCGAGACCGGGCTCGTGCGGGTCAGCGCCCGCGAGGCCGACGACCTGCTGCGGGACGCCGAGACCTTCGTCGACCTCGCGGCCCGTCGCCTCGGGGTGCCCGGGGTGCAGCGCCCGCAGCGGCTCGTGCCCGTGCGCTCGGCCTGAGTGCGTCGTGGACGGGTTCGCCCACCTCCACGTCGCCTCGGGGTTCTCGATGCGCTACGGCGCCTCGATGCCCGAGGAGCTCGTCGAGCGCGCCGTCGCCCACGGCCAGGGTGCGCTGGCCCTCACCGACCGTGACGGGCTCTACGGCGCGGTGCAGTTCGCCACGGCGTGCGGGCGGGCCGGCATCGACCCGGTCCTCGGGGTCGACCTCGCCGTCGACGTGGGCACCGGTGGTTCGGTTGGAGGCTCCAGTTCGGGCGGCGGCGTCACGGCTGGCCGTTCCACCTGGGACGGCAGTGCGAGACCGGATGCCGTGAGTCACCCCCAGCGCCCGCGCACCCCCGTGCGGGGTGGGGCCATCGTCGACCCCCGCCGCCCACGGGTGAGCGTGCTCGCCCGCGGCCAGGTCGCCGGGGTGGCGCCCGGTGCGGGGTGGGCTGCCCTGTGCCGGCTCGTCACGCAGACCCACCTGCGCGGCGAGCGGGGGGTCCCGGTGACCACTCGTGATCTGCTGGCCACCTGGGCTCACGACGTCGGGGAGGCAGGTGGGCCGAGTCGGCTGCTCGTGCTGCTCGGCCCCGACTCCGACGTCGGGCGGGCAGCCCTCGCGGGTCGCCGAGACCGCGCCCGGCACCTGCTCGCGGCCTGGCAGACGGTGCTGCCCCGTGACGGTCTCGCCGTCGAGGTGGTGCTGCACGGTGGTCCGGAAGGAACCTCCGGATGCCGGTCGCACGCTGCCAGGTTGCTCTCCCTCGCCGACGCGGCCGGCATCCCCGCCGTCCTCACCGCCGCGGTGCGCCACGTCGACCCCGACCAGGTGCGCACCGTCGACCTGCTCGACGCCGCCCGCCGCCTCGTCGTCCTCGACTCGCGCCACCTCGACCGGGTCACCGACTCCGGGCACCTCGCGAGCACCGCGCAGATGCGCGCCAACGCCCTCGAGGTCACCGGGGGAGACCGCTCCCGTGCCGATCGCCTCGTCGCGATGACCGCCCTCGTCGCGGCCGAGTGCACCCAGCAGGCCCGGCCCGACCTCGGCATCGGGGCGGTGCACCTGCCCGAGGCGCAGGTGCTCGGCCTCAGCGCCGCCGACGACCCCATGGCGGTGCTCGCGCAGCGCTGTCGCGACGGGGTCGCCCGCCGCTACCCGGGGGCCGGGGAGGCCGAGCGACAGGTGGTGCTCGACCGGCTCGACGAGGAACTGGCCGTCATCGAGACCCTGGGCTACCCCACGTACTTCCTCACCGTCGCCGAGGTCACCGACCTCATCCGGGCCCGCGGGGTGCGGGTGGCCGCCCGCGGCTCGGGCGCCGGCAGCCTGGTCAACCACCTCCTGGGCATCAGCGGGGTCGACCCGATCCGCCACCGGCTGCTCATGGAGCGGTTCTGCTCCCCGCTGCGCGCCGAACTGCCCGACATCGACGTCGACGTCGAGTCGGCCCGGCGCACCGAGATCTACGAGGCCGTGCTCACCCGGTTCGGCGGTGAGCGGGTGACGTGTGTGTCGATGATGGACACCTACAAGGTGCGCCACGCCGTGCGCGACGTCGGCGCCGCGCTCGGGCTGCCCCCCACCGAGGTCGACGAGATCGCCAAGGCGTTCCCGCACATCCGCGCCAAGGACGCCCGCCACGCCATCGCCGACCTGCCCGAACTGCGCAGCCGCGGCCTCGACAGCCCTCGCATGGCGGCCTTCTTCGACCTCGTCGAGGCCCTCGACGGTCTCCCGCGCCACATCGCGCTGCACCCCTGCGGCATCGTGCTGTCCAACTCGGGCCTGCTCGACCGCACCCCGGTCGAGGCGAGCTGGCTGGGGTTCCCGATGAGCCAGTTCGACAAGGACGACGTCGAGACCCTGGGCTTCCTCAAGCTCGACGTGCTCGGCATCCGCATGCAGTCGGCGATGGCCCACGCGGTCGCCGAGGTCGAGCGGGTGAGCGGGGAGCACATCGACCTCGACGACGAGGAGCAGGTGCCCCACGAGGACCCAGCCACCTACGAGCTGATCCGCACCACCCGCACCCTGGGGATGTTCCAGATCGAGAGCCCGGGGCAGCGCGAGCTCATCGGCAAGCTCGGGCCGCGCCGGTTCGACGACCTCATCGTCGACATCTCGCTGTTCCGGCCGGGCCCGGTCAAGTCCGACATGATCACCCCGTTCCTCAACAGCCGCCACGGGTGGAGCACGCGCCGGTTCATCCACCCCAGCCTGATCCCGGCGCTGGAGGAGACCGAGGGCGTCGTCGTCTTCCACGAGCAGGTGCTGGTCATCGTCGCCGAGACGACCGGGGTGAGCCTGGCCCAGGCCGACGAGGTGCGCCGCAGCATGGGCACCCCGCAGGGCCAGGTCGACGTCGAGGCGTGGTGGCGCCCCGCGGCCGCCGCCCGGGGCTACACCGCTGAGGACCGCGACCGCATCTGGGAGGTGCTGAAGTCGTTCGCGAGCTTCGGGTTCTGCAAGGCCCACGCCGCGGCCTTCGCCCTGCCGACCTTCCACTCGGCGTGGCTGAAGACCCACCACCCGGCGGCCTTCCTCGCCGGCATCCTCACCCACGACCCCGGCATGTACCCCAAGCGGCTGCTGCTCGACGACGCCCGATCCTTCGGCATCCCGATCCTCGGCCTCGACGTCAACGCCTCCACCGACACCTACCGCATCGAGCAGGTGTCAGAGCCCACCCCGGATGCCGTGGAGCCGGATGCCGGGGTGCCGTATGCCGGGGTGCTGGATGCCGTCGAGCCAGCGTGGCAGCGCGCGAACCAGCCGTACGGCATCCGCCTCTCCCTCGCCGACGTCAAGGGGATCAGCGCCGCCGAGGTCGCCCGGGTCGTCGCGGGCCAGCCGTACGCCGACCTCGGTGACTTCTGGACGCGGGCCCGGGTGAGTCGCCCGGTCGTCGAGCGGCTCGTCCTCGCAGGGGCGTTCGACTCCCTGCACGGGATGGGGGACGGTGGGCTCGGCCGGCGTGGTCGGGTCACCCGCCGCGACCTGCTGCTGCACGTCGCCGAGCTCGAGCGGTGGGACCGCGGCTCCGGGGGGCCGGCGAGGCGCAGCCGACGCCTCGCGGTGCCGAGCATCGCCCCGCCGCGCGAGGACGGCGCGGCTGCGCTGGCCGGGCTCCCGCTCGACGTCCGGGAGCAGGCGGCCGCCCAGTCGCAGGCGGCGCGCGAGGTCGTCCCGGCGGGTGCCCAACCGACCCAGCTCACCCTCGACCTCGGTGACCGGCCCCGGCTGGTCCCCGGAGCCGGGCTGCCCGAGCTGACCGGCCCCGAGAAGGTGCGTGCCGAGCTCGACGTGCTCGGGCTCGACGTGTCCGCCCACGTCGTGCAGTTCTACGACCCGCTGCTGCGGGCGCTTCGGGTCACCCGCAGCGTCGACCTGCTCGCCACCCGCAGCCGCAGCCGGGTGTGGGTGGCCGGGGTCAAGGTCGCCACCCAGACCCCGCCGGTGCGCTCGGGGCGACGGGTGGTCTTCCTCACCCTCGACGACTCCACCGGGCCGGCCGACTGCACCTTCTTCGAGGACGTCCAGGGCCCCTACGCCGACGTCGTCTTCCACTCGTGGCTGCTCCTCGTGCGCGGGGTGCTGCGACGCACCGGGGATCGCGGTGTCTCCATCCGCGCCACCGGGGCCTGGGAGCTCGCCGGCCTCTGGGACGCCTGGCAGCTCGGTGGCCTCGAGCGGGTGCAGGCCGTCGTCGCGGCGGGGGAGGCGGATGCCGTGGCACGCGCCGAGGCCGCCCGGCTCGCCGCGATCGAGCAGGACGCCCGCACCGGGCGGCGCGTCCTCGTGCACGCCTCGGGCTTTCGCCAGTCGCCCTACGCCGACACCCGCCCACCGGGGCTGGACCCGCGCTCGGGGCGGGGCGCACCGGTCGACGCGCTGCCCCCGCGCAAGCTGTGGCACGCCAGCCCCGGCAGTTCCGGACACTAGGGTGGGACGCCAGACACCGACCCTGCGGTACCGACCTGAGCGAGGAGACCAGCCGTGGCTGACGAGCGGGCCCGATCCCGTCGGGCAGGAGGCCCTCCCGGGCTGCGCACGGCTGCCGTCCACGGCGCCCTCGACGCCTTCGCCGCCCGGCGCAGCGCCGAGCTCGGGCGTCCCCTGCGCGTGCTCGACCTCGGCGGCGGCACCGGCGGCACCGCCGTGCCCCTCGCCGTCGCCGGGCACGACGTCACCGTCGTCGACCCCAGCCCCGACGCCCTCGCCTCGCTGCGCCGCCGCGCCGCCGAGACCGACACCTCGCGGCGGATCCACCCCGTGCAGGGCGACACCGACACCCTGCGCGATCTTGGGGTGGGCGGCGAGCTCGCCGCGGACGGCGAGCCGGCGGCATACGACCTCGTCTGCCTCCACGGCACCCTCGAGGTCGTCGACGACCCGGATGCCGCCATGGCGGGCATCGCGACCGTGCTCGCACCCGGAGGCACCCTCTCCCTCGTCGTCGCCCAGCGGCTGCCTGCCGCACTGGCCCGGGCCCTCGCGGGGCAGTTCGCGCGGGCGCAGGCCATCCTCGAGCGGCCTGACGGGCGCTGGGGTGACGACGACCCGGCACCACGCCGGTTCGACGAGAACGTCGTCCTCGACCTGCTGCGCACCCACGGGTTCACCACGGTCGACAGTCACGGGGTGCGCATCTTCAGCGACCTCGTCCCTTCCGCGCTGGTCGACTCCGAGGCCGACCGGGCTGCGCTGCTCGAGCTCGAGGAGGTCGCGAGCCGCCACCTCGGCCACCCGCTGCTGGGTGACCTCGGCAGCGTCCGGCACGTCCTCGCCACCCGGGGCTGACGCCACCGGAGGCCACCGATGAGCCGACGCCAGTACGCCCTCCCGCACCGGGACGCCAGCGAGCCGCCCGACGACACGGGGTGCACCGTCCTGCACGTCGACATGGACGCCTTCTACGCGGCGGCGACCCTGCTCTCCCACCCCGAGCTCGTCGGCACCCCGGTCATCATCGGCGGGGGCAACCGAGGGGTGGTGCTCTCGGCCACCTACGAGGCGCGCCGGTTCGGGGTGACCTCGGCGATGCCGATGTCGCGGGCGCGACGGCTCTGCCCCCAAGCGGTCGTCCTGCCCCCCGACCACGCCCGCTACAGCGCGATCTCCGCAGCCGTCATGGAGACCTTCCGTTCGGTGACGCCGGTCGTCGAGCCGCTCTCGCTCGACGAGGCCTTCCTCGACGTCTCGGGGGCGGTTCGGGCCATGGGCAGCCCGGCGACCATCGGTCAGCACATCCGCGACACCGTGCACGACGAGCAGGGCATCACCTGCTCGGTCGGTGTGGCCTCGACGAAGTTCGTCGCGAAGATCGCCTCCGGACTGGCCAAGCCCGACGGGATGGTCGTCGTGCCGCGCGACGAGGTCGTGCCGTTCGTCCAGCAGCTGCCGGTCGGTGCCCTGTGGGGTGTGGGGGAGCGCACCGAGGACGCGTTGCTGCGCCTGGGCCTGCGCACCGTCGCCGACATCGCCCACACCCCGCTCGCAACGCTCGTGCGCGGCCTCGGCGAGGCCACCGGACGCCACCTGCACGACCTGTCCTGGGGGCGCGACCCGCGATCGGTCGAGCACGTGCAGCGGGAGAAGAGCATCGGCAGCGACCAGACCTTCGAGCACGACATCGACGACTCCGCCGAGATCCACCGGCGCCTGCTGGCCCTCAGCGAGCGCACCGCGTCCCGGATGCGGGCTGCCGGGTTGACCGGTCGAACCCTCACCCTGCGGGTGAGGTTCAGTGATTTTACGACGATCACCCGGTCGAAGACGCTGCGTGAACCGACGGACAGCGGGCGGGCCATCCACGAAGGGGCGGTGGCGCTGTTCGACGCCCTGGGGCTCCAGCGGGCCCGGATCAGGCTCGTCGGAGTGCGCATGGAGAAGCTCATGGAGGCCTCGGCGTCACCCATCCAGGGGGTGATCGGGGAGCCCGAGCACGGCTGGCGGGATGCCGATCGGGCGGTTGACCGGGCCCGCTCGCGGTTCGGGTCGGGCTCGGTTCGACCGGCCAGTCTCATCGAACGTGATACACCGACTTCCGCGGGGAGACATCGGGACCTATCCTGAGGACTCAAGGGACAACAGGGCGTCCGCCGGATGCCCGGGCCGACCACGGGAGGATCCGTGCCCCTCTCAGACCACGAGCAGAAGATGCTCGAACAGATGGAACAAGCCCTCGCTGCCGAGGACCCCAAGTTCGCCTCGCAGATGCAGGGAAGTTCCTTGGCGTCCATGCAGCGGCGACGCTGGCTGATCGGCGCCGTCGGCATCGTGCTCGGGTTGGCCCTGGTCCTCGTCGGCGTCAACACCATCATGTGGGTGGGTGCCATCGGGTTCGCCGTCATGGTGACCGCGGCGGTCTTCGCCGCCACGCCCCCGCGTCGGGCCGCACTGGGTGTCGTCCGCGGTGACGGCAGCACGGCGCCGCACTCGTCAGGGGGCCGCAAGAAGGGTCAGAAGTCGTTCATGGACCGGCTCGATGACCGCTGGGAGAAGCGCCAGAACAACTGGTGAGGCTGCGACCCAGGTCCGTGACGGGCCCGCTGCGTCGCACGCTGTGTCGAGTGCGATGCGACGCAGGGTCGAGTGCGATGCGACGACTCAGGTCGCGACGAGCCCACCGACGAACAGGGCTGCGATCGTGAGCCCCGCGGCGAGTTCGATCCCCATGCTGTGCAGCACCGCGACGAGGGCGTGCTTGGTCCGCTCCCAGGCCAGCGCGGTGTCCTTGCTGCGCAGGTACTCGACGACGAAGATCGCCAGCACGAAGCCGATGATCGCGCCGACGACCGGCACCACGAAGAAGCCGACGATGCCGACCATGACGGCGATGACCAGGGTGGAGTTGCTCACACCCCGATCACGCATCCGCTTGCCGGGCAACGTGTACTGAAGCACCCACCCGATCACGGCGACGAGCAGGCTCGCGGCGAAGATCAGCCAAGCGGTCGTGCCACCCTCGAGGGCGGCCCACAACAGCACCCCGCCGAGGATGAGCAGCAGCCCCGGCAGCACGGGCACGACGATGCCGAGCAGTCCCACGATGATGAGCAGCAGTGGGATGACCAGACCGATCTCGTCGACGAGTCCGTCCATGTCAGAGAGAGCTGCCGCCCACCGGGCTCGGCTCCATCAGGCGGTCGCTCTCGTCGTGGATGTCGGCGAGGCCGGCCAGGGCCGGGATGTGCTCGCGGCCGTGGTGGGCACAGAAGAGCAGTTCACCCCCGGCGTGGAGGGTCGCTCGGACGTATGCCTGGGCGCTGCAGCGGTCGCAGCGGTCCGCAGCGTTCAGGGTCGGTGCCAGTGCGGCGTTCACGTCGGCTCCTCAGCTCGCTCGGGTCTGCGTGGTTGCCGTCCGGGGTGGTCGGCGTGCGTTGCAACAGTCAAGCACGTCGGATGCTTCCCGCTGTGCAGGGTGCGGCCGTGTGGCCCCGGTCATGTCCGGATCGTGATCTGCAGCGTGCCGGGCCAGACCCCTTCCCGACGCGCCCCGTGACGGGGAGCGCGACCGGTGCCACGGCATCCGACGCCACCTCGCGGTGCGCCTGAACGAGCCTGTCGCAGGCGGCGACTACCCTGCATTTCGTGTCCCCCACTGCTGCCAAGAAGGCCGCGACGAGCAAGTCAGCGTCCGAGTACACCGCCCACCACCTCCAGGTCCTCGAGGGTCTCGAGGCGGTGCGCAAGCGTCCAGGCATGTACATCGGCTCCACCGACTCGCGCGGGCTCATGCACTGCCTGTGGGAGATCATCGACAACGCCGTCGACGAGGCCCTGGGTGGCCACTGTGACCGCGTGGAGGTCACCCTGCACGGTGACGGCTCGGTCGAGGTGCGTGACAACGGCCGTGGCGTGCCCGTGGACATCGAGCCGCGCACCGGGCTCACCGGCGTCGAGCTGGTCTACACGCGCCTGCACGCCGGCGGCAAGTTCGGCGGCGGCTCGTACACGGCATCCGGTGGTCTGCACGGGGTCGGCGCGTCGGTCGTCAACGCGCTGTCCTCCCGCCTGGACGTCGAGGTCGACCGCGGGGGCAAGACCTATGCGATGAGCTTCCGACGGGGGGAGCCCGGGGTGTTCTCCGACGTCGCCGGCGCGAAGGGCGCCAAGGACCCGTCCCACGAGTTCACGCCCTACGTCGACATCAGCGAGCTCGAGGTCATCGGTAGGACCCGCCGTGGGGTGTCCGGAACGCGGGTGCGGTACTGGGCGGACAGCCAGATCTTCCTCAAGGACGCGACGTTCGACCTCGAAGGGCTGCTCGCCCGCGCTCGTCAGACCTCCTTCCTCGTCCCCGGGCTGACGATCGTCATCAGCGACCAGCGCGGCGACGAGGTGCGTGAGGAGGTCTTCGTCCACGACGGCGGCATCTCCGAGTTCTGCGAGTACCTCGCTCCCGACCCGGCCGTCACCGACGTGTGGCGGTTGCACGGCAGTGGCACCTTCACCGAGACCGTGCCGGTCCTCGATGCCAACGGGCACATGAGCCCCACGGAGGTCGAGCGTGAGTGCGGCGTCGACGTTGCGGTGCGGTGGGGTACCGGGTACGACACCAGGGTCTCCTCGTTCGTGAACATCATCGCCACCCCCAAGGGTGGCACCCACCTGGCCGGATTCGAGCAGGCCCTGCTGAAGGTGCTGCGCAAGCAGCTCGAGGCCAATGCCCGGCGCCTGAAGGTCGGCAACGACAAGCTCGAGAAGGACGACGCGCTCGCCGGGCTGACCGCGGTGGTCACCGTCCGCCTGGCCGAGCCGCAGTTCGAGGGCCAGACCAAGGAGGTCCTCGGCACCAACGCCGTGCGCGCCATCGTCGCCCGGGTCGTCGAGAAGGAGCTCACCGAGCGGCTCCTGTCGACCAGGCGCGGCGAGAAGCAGCAGGCTGCCCTGCTGCTCGAGAAGGTCACCGCCGAGATGAAGTCGCGGATCAGCGCGCGGCTGCACAAGGAGACCCAGCGCCGCAAGACCGCCCTGGAGTCCTCGACCCTGCCCGCCAAGCTCGTCGACTGCCGCAGCACCGACGTCGAGCGCACCGAGTTGTTCATCGTCGAGGGCGACAGCGCTCTCGGCACGGCCAAGCTGGCGCGCAACAGCGACCACCAGGCGCTGCTGCCGATCCGGGGCAAGATCCTCAACGTCCAGAAGGCGTCGGTCACCGACATGCTCGGCAACGCCGAGTGCGCGGCGATCATCCAGGTCATCGGCGCCGGGTCTGGCCGCACCTTCGATCTCGAGTCGGCCCGCTACGGCAAGGTCATCATCATGACCGACGCCGACGTCGACGGCGCCCACATCCGCACCCTGCTGCTCACCCTGTTCTTCCGCTACATGCGCCCCCTCGTCGAGGCCGGTCGGGTGTACGCCGCCGTGCCTCCGCTGCACCGCCTCGAGGTGATCAACCCCGGGTCCAAGGCCAACGAGGTGATCTACACCTACTCCGAGGCCGAGATGCGCCGCACCCTGGCCGGGCTGAACCGTCGGGGCAAGAAGATCAAGCCCATCCAGCGCTACAAGGGCCTGGGCGAGATGGATGCCGACCAGCTCGCGGAGACGACGATGGACCCGGCCCACCGCACGCTGCGCAAGGTGACGGCCGAGCACCTGGAGTCGGCGACCAAGGTCTTCGAACTGCTCATGGGCGGCGAGGTCGGGCCCCGCAAGGACTTCATCATCGAGTCCGCGCACGCGCTCGACCGCGAACGCATCGACGTGTGAGCGTGCCAGCAGGCCAGGTGGCGCCGCTCATCGACCACCCGCTGGCTGCCCTCTGGCAGCGCTATCGTGCCTACCGCCTGCGCTTCGTCGCCGCGGTGCTGGCTTCCACGGTCAACAAGGTCGCCGACGTCGTGCCCGAACTGCTCATCGGGGCAGCGGTCGACGTGGTCATCCGGGGCCAGAACTCGTGGGCGGCAGAGGTGCTCGGTGTGGAGTCCCGCTACGCCCAGCTCGCGTGGCTCGCGGCGATCAACGCCGTCGTCTGGATGATCGAATCGGCCTCGGAGTATGTCGCGGCGGTCCTCTGGCGAGGGCTGGCTCAAGGGGTGGAGCACGACCTGCGGGTGGAGGCATACGACCATGCGCAGCACCTCGACCTCACGTGGCACGAGTCCAGGGCCGCGGGAGCGACGGTCGCAACCCTCAACGACGACGTCAACCAGCTCGAGCGGCTGCTGGACGTCGGAATCCCCTCGATCCTGCAGACCACTCTCAACGTGCTCCTCGTCGGTGCCGTGTTTGCCGCGTCGTCGCTGACGCTGCTCGTCGTGGCCTTCCTTCCCATCCCTCTCATCGTGCTCGGCTCGCTGCTGTTCCAGCGCCGACTCGAGCCCCTGTACGTCCGGGTTCGGCAGTCGGTGGCCGACCTGTCCGGTGCCTTGAGCGCCAACCTGGCAGGGGTCTCCACGATCAAGGCCTTCACCGCCGAGGACCGCGAGCGCGACCGGATCGATGGCTACTCCGCGGCCTACCGAGAAGCCAATGTGCAGGCGATCCGCTCCTCGGCCGCCTTCGTGCCGCTGGTCCGCATGGCGATCCTCGCGGGGTTCACGTGCACCTTGCTCATCGGTGGCTGGGCCGTGCTCGACGGCGAGCTGGAGGTGGGGCTGTACACCGTGCTCGTCTTCATGACCCAGCGCCTGCTGTGGCCGCTGACCGACATCGCCGAGGTTCTCGACCTGTACCAACGCGGACGGGCGTCGACGACCCGCATCCTGGAGCTGCTCGCGGTCCCGATCTCCGTGCACGCCGGCACCCAGGTCGTGCCTCGGCCGGTGCGTGGCGGGCTCGAGCTGAGGGGCGTGCGCGCCGGCTACGGAGACGGGCCGGATGTCCTGCACGGAGTTGATCTCCTCATTCCCGCCGGCCAGACACATGCGATCGTCGGCGCGACCGGTTCCGGCAAGTCCACCCTGCTGCGCCTGCTGCTGCGCTTCGACGACCCGCGGTCGGGAGAGGTGCGACTCGACGGCATCGACGTGCGCGACCTGGACTGGGACTCCTTGCGCGGCTCTATGGGTTACGTCGCGCAGGACGTCTTCATGTTCGCGGGCACGATCGCGGAGAACATCGCCTACGGGCGCCCCGACGCCTCCGAGGAGCAGATCGTGCGCGCCGCGAGCGATGCCGCGGCCATGGAGTTCATCGACGGCCTGCCAGACGGGCTCGCCACGTGGGTCGGGGAGCGCGGGGTGACCCTGTCGGGCGGGCAGCGTCAGCGCCTCGCCCCGCATCTGGGTGCTGGACCAGGGTCTGGTGCGCGAGTCCGGCACCCATGACGAGCTCGTGGCGGCTGATGGGGCCTATGCCGCCCTCTGGCGGGTCCAGACCGGTGACGCGAGCCCGTCTGGTCCCCGACAGAGTGCCGCTGACGCGACCGGGGCCTGATCGAAGGAGATTGCTCTGCACCCAAACGCCCTGTGGGTGCGGTGCACGCGCCATGGTGGGTCGCACAGGGTGCCGATCGGCATCCGCCGTGGGGCCGGGAGGACGACATGGGTGCAACGGTGGAGCGCGACGGGGCCGGGGGAGCGCACGACAGCGGAGCCCATGGCGTGGGAGCGCCCGGCGGGGCGGTGGCCGGCGAGGAGCGCACTGAGCTCAAGCGGGCCATCGGCCCCAAGCTGCTGCTGCTGTTCATCGTCGGGGACATCCTCGGTACGGGGGTCTACTCACTGACGGGGCGGGTCGCCAGCGAGGTCGGGGGAGCGGCCTGGGCACCTTTCATCGTCGCCTTCGCCGTCGCCCTCGTCACCGCGTTCAGCTACCTCGAGCTCGTGACGAAGTACCCGAAGGCCGCGGGCGCCGCGCTCTACACGCACAAGGCGTTCGGCGTCCACTTCCTGACCTTCCTCGTGGCGTTCACGGTGATGTGCTCCGGCGTCACCTCGGCCTCGACCGCCGCGAACGCCTTCGCGGCCAACCTCGCCGACGGCTTCGGTCTCGACGGCGAGAACAGCACCCTGGTGCTGGGCATCGCGCTCGCGTTCATGCTGCTCGTGGCCGCCGTGAACTTCCGCGGGGTCAGCGAGAGCGTCAAGGCCAACGTGGTGCTCACGACCGTCGAGCTGTCCGGTCTGCTCCTCGTCATCCTCGTCGGCATCTACGCCGCGACCGGTGGCAAGGCCGACTTCTCGCGGGTGACGGTGTTCGACACCTCCGGCGACAAGAGCGTCTTCCTCGCGATCACCGCTGCCACCTCCTTGGCGTTCTTCGCGATGGTGGGTTTCGAGGACGCCGTCAACATGGCCGAGGAGACGCACGACCCGGTGCGCAACTTCCCCACAATGATGCTCACCGGCCTCGGCATCACGGGGGTCATCTACGTGCTCGTCGCGATCTTCTCGGTGGCCCTGGTGCCGGTCGGTGAGCTCGGCGAGGGCGACACCCCGCTCACCAAGGTCATCGCCGCCGGCCTGCCGGACTTCCCGGCCGACAGCGTCTTTCCCTTCATCGCGATGTTCGC
>Ga0116176_10002819_pt1 | contig 12944 bp, 8 predicted proteins | sample AD_STIC08_MetaG_FD_89803 | JGI IMG/M metagenome (GOLD analysis project Ga0116176, IMG submission 89803) | Active sludge microbial communities of municipal wastewater-treating anaerobic digesters from USA - AD_STIC08_MetaG | ecosystem: Engineered > Bioreactor > Anaerobic > Digestate | place: USA...
AAAAAGGACAGAAAAGTTGTGAGCAATGCAATAGGATTTTTAGCCGCGTACCTTTTTGGTAAGGAATATATTCTCGCAGCAGCGGTTACAACCACATTCAGAATAAATTTCAGGCAAGATGCGTCAGTAATAATATACAGATTTCTTGCATACTTTATGATGTACTACCCTGCAGCCATCATAAGCAGTCTTTTCAGTAACAAAATTTTTTCAGCTATTATTTATCTTCATCTTGTAATTATCTTCAATATTGTTATAGTAAACATAATAGGCAAGCGCAGAATCGATAAAAGTTCTACTTTAATCGAATATCTTTTGTTCATGTCTTTGCTGCCGGCAATTGTTGTTTTTTACAGTACCACTTCTATTCTAATTAATGTAATGATTTTTATTATGGAGATAATAGTACTATTCTTTTTCTTCTTTTCTTCAAAGTACTTCTATGAAAGAAGAGAGGAAAAGATGAAGAACGATAGACTTAAAAAGTATAATACTGTTGTTTTTGATTTTTCTCAGATACTTAAAGCCATGGCACTAAAAATAGAAGTAGAAGAAATATTAGATAAGGTGGCTGATATATGTAAGAATCAGCTTGGGTTTCAAAAAGTTCTTATAAGTTTGTTTAATTTACAGGACGGAAAGGTCAGGAGAATTACTCATAAAGGGCTTACCAATGAGCAGTATGAGCAGATAAAAAACAGGGAAGTTTCTATAGAAGAGATAAGAGCTTTTATGGATGAAAAAAACAGGTATCTTGAGACTTACTTTATTCCTTCGGAGCAGATTGATCCAGCAAATCAGGTTACTTTCAGATTTGATGAAACTAATACAGTTCATGAGGAGGATGCACCTTCTATGGAAAGATGGAATTCAGATGATATGTTGCTGCTTTCCTTCAGAAATTCTAATGACAGAATCATAGGATATGCATCGTTGGACTCTCCTGTAAACGGACTGCGTCCAACGCAGGAAGATCTTACAATTCTATCGGTTTTTGCACAGACGATATCTCTTACCCTTGTAAATTCACAGGTCTATAACCAGGCTCTTGATGTAGCTTTTAAAGATGGATTGACTGGACTTTATAACCATTCAAAGCTTTTTGAAGATCTCTCAGTTAATTGGGGAAAAGGAGTTTTGGCTTCAATAGCCTTTATGGATCTTGACAACTTCAAAACAGTCAATGATACTAAGGGACATGTATATGGAGATAAAATATTAAAATCAATAGCAGATCTTTTTATGATACATGTAAGGATTCAGGATAAAGTTTACAGATATGGTGGAGATGAGTTCGTAATAATTTTCAGCGGAGTAGATAAATCGAGCTGTAGAGTTGTATTGGAAAGGCTTCTGGTAAAAATGAAGGAGTCTATAAATGAAAATATCTCTTTCAGCGTCGGAATAACTGATTCCAACGAAAGACCTGATTACAGGGAAGCATTGAATCTCGCTGACAGGAGATCTTATATATCTAAATTTACAGGCAAAGGTAAAATAATATCAGAAGAAAAATGAAAGCTCCCCATATGGGGAGTTTTCATTATGCCTTCTGATCAAAGATAATTCCTTCTATCTCGTTCATTGCTTTGGCCAGTTTAACAGCTTCCTCTGGTGGAATCTGTCGTATAAGCTCTTTTGACTCCTTATCGATTATCTTAACTACAATAAGGTCGGCTTCTCTGTCAATTTCAAACTTTGCTTCTCTATTGAAAAGAAGCTTGACGTTTTCCATTTTTTTCTGAAGGATGTCTTTTACATTATCCAAAGACAGTTGCTGTCCTTCATTGGTTTTCTCATTGCTTTTTTCACTTTTTTTCTCAACCGGTGTCTGAATGTTTTTCTGTGTATCAAACAAGGGTTTTGAAGCAACGTGATTGATATCCATAAAGATCCCTCCCTGGAATTTTTCCTCCTAACGATTTCTTATCGTCTGATAATGTATGTTACTTTAAAAGCATATAATAAAATATTACTTTATATTTACGGTGTTTTTTCCAAGGCGCTTTGATTCATACTGAGCGCTATCTGCTATATCCATAAGTGAGGAAACGCTCCTTACATCCGGATGAAGCAGATGACTTGTTACTCCAAAAGAAGCGGTTATACGGATTTTAAACTTTTCCATGCTTTTGATCTCGAAATTTCTGCGGATCCTTTGGGCAATTATAAAAGCTTCCTCAGCACCTGTGTTTGGCAATAGTATTATAAACTCTTCGCCTCCATACCTTCCCAGTATATCAAAGCTTCTTATACTAGATTTTGCGAGTGCTGCAACAAGCTTAAGGACGTCATCACCCATCTTATGACCGTAAGTGTCATTTACATGTTTAAAATTATCGATATCAAAAAATATCAATGAAAAGTCTGAAGAATCACGGATTGATTTCTGAAGCTCTTCCTCTATTCTTAAAATGGTGAACCTTCGTGAAAAAGCATTAGTAAGATAGTCAACTATACTGTTTTCAAGATGTATTATCCTGTTTATAGCAGAAGAAAGAAACATATCGATAATCAGTAGGGAATCAAAGATTGATTCAAACATCATAAAGTTTGCCGAGAGATTTTCATTGGAAAGTATGTAGCTTATGGTGTAACTTTTGTAATTGGATATATAAGAAATTTCAAAAGGATTTATCGAAAAAACTTCCTTTATCTGAGGTCTGTTATCCATATTTGTGCTTTCTACTTCAAAATTTGATGATTTGATTTTTATATAAAGATGTTTTACCGGAAATCTTTTTTGTATAAACTTTCCTGTTTTTTCGACAATTTCCTGGGCATTGTCAAGCGAAAGAATAGAAAGCGAGTAAGACACTATATCGTCGTAAAACCTGAGCATGTCGGTGTGCTTTCTGTTTTCAACAAGTTCGGGATCAACTACAGAAATATCCCCGAATATTTTTGGATAAAGGTTTAGATAAAACTTTGCCGAGAGGTTTTTAATTTTTTCTCTGAAATTAAGAGCCTCATAAGTCTGTATGGCAAATCTGAAAAACTTAAATGCGTCAAATTGTTTATTTTCAAAGTGCCTGTAAAAGTTTGCCAATCCCTCATAAGTAATTGCCAGACTAAGCTTTTGATCTGATTCTCTGAATTTTTCAATCAGTTTTAAAGATTTGACTTCATAAAGTTCTTTAAGCTCTTGTGACAGAAGGAATTTTTCATGCAGAAAAAGTATAGTTTCCTCCTGATAAGTTCCACTGTCAAAAAGAGAGAGAAAGTTTCTTTTTATATCCTGAGGATTGTCAAGCAGATAAAGGTCAGTATAGGCTATTATATCGTGTGCAGACATTCTGAACTCATCAAGCTCTTTGCGGTATGACATAACGGACTGTCTGGCATCAATCGATATGGCGTACATGACCTTGACTATAAGATAATGAAGCTTGTACCTTTTTTGCAGATAATCAGGCATTTTGAGGCTTTCCGCAAGATCACGCGCCAGTTCTATGTTCATGTTGTTAAAATCACCACTGTAAAAGTATAAAAGAGCCTTTATATAACGGCAGGTAGCATCAGCCTTTAAGTTTTTGGACTGTCTGGAGTACTTCTGTGATTCCTGTATGCCTTTAAGCGTTTCTTCTACATTTCCAGAGTAAAGACTGTGGAATGAGTGGGTTGCATATACAGTGGCAAGTCTTGAAAAATCGTTGGATTTATTTGAAAGGATAGTTATCTCTTTAAGCATGTTTTCAAAAAGCACAGGGCTTTCATTGATATAATTATGAGCTAAAGCAGTATTAATGGCAATCTCAAATTTTTTAAGATTCTGTTGCTTTGCCAGCAAAAGAGCGCTTTCAAGAATATTTATAGATCTTATTCTATCAAAAGCCTTTACTATTGAGTCAAATGCAATACATGAATCAAGGTATATTTCTGTAAATTTTCTTAAGTTGCGGTGTTTGGAGTATATATGTTCTACTGTTTCAAAGATCTGTTCGAGTTCGTTAAGATCGCCAAGATTTTCCAGGAACGAACATGCAAGCAACTTAACATAATTCAGATATAAGATCTGAAAGTCAGAGTTTCCTGTATTATTTAGTATTGAATCAACCTCTTCTATGGTCTGCCTTGGAGAAAAAAAGCTTTTAGCAAGAAGATAGTAAAACCGCATCCATCTCTTTTTTTTCAGAGAATCAATGAGATCTGAAATCTGAATATAATTTTCGGAAATGATAGAGGTATAGATATATATGACTGTAGCGCAATCGTTTGCAAGACCCATATTCTGAAGTTCGCTGTATCCAAAATCAATGAATTCAATATCGCTCCATGTATCAATGCAGCGTTTCATTTTTTGTGTAAAGTTTAGAGCGATAAGAGCATCCTGCTTGGCTTTTTTTAGGTGCCAGATTTTTTTGCTGAACTCATTTATATTTTTTGAAATCAGTACATGAATTTTATTTCTTTCAGTCTTGTCAAGTCTGTCATAAAAAGCCTGCCAATAGAGTGAATCAAAGAACCGGTAATGTTCTGCTTCTATTTGCAGTATTTCGGTTTTTAACAAGCCCTGTATATCAAAATCTTTTCCCAGAATAATGGAAAGTTCTTTTATATCCTGTTTCTGGAAGTTATTTCCTAAAACCGAAAGAAGAGAAAGCTCCCTTTGGAAAACCGGTTCGATTTTTGAAATTTTTTCCAGGATAAAAGAGTAATAGTCATTAAGCTCAATTTTATCAAAATCAACCTGCCAATCGCCGTTTTTGAAAAAAAGTGTTCCTGATTCCTCCATATCGTGTATAAGGCTTTTTATATTTCCAGGGAGACCATTGGAAACATTCTGGATAAAATTTATGAAGTCCTGGTTCTTTTTAGCAAATGAAGAAGATAGCATTGAAGTGAGTACAGTTACCGTATCTTCAATCTGAAAAGGCCGTAGCTCGATCTTTATAAAATTACTGTACTGCTTTTTTAAGACCAGTTCATAACTGTTTGTACATACAATCAATATTAAAGGAAACTGAAAATCTATGTTTTCCATGAGTGAAAGAAGATCTGAAAAAACATTTTCATAGTCATGGTAGTCATCTATAAAAACTGCTATCTTAAATTTTTTATGTGTATTAAGGATGTTTAGAAGGTCGAAAATTTTTATGTTGAGGTTTGATATATCGTTGAGCACAGTGTAATCTATATTTTCTATGGCACTTATTATCTGAAGAAGACCGGAATAAATATCCTGTTTGCTGTGGGCCTCTATAACAGAGTAATCATCTGAGGAGATCATCTCGTTTTTTATTACAGAAAGCAAAGACGTTTTCCCTGATCTTTGTGGTCCGTAGACAAGTAGCTTTTTATAAGATAAGTTCTCCAAAACAATCTGATTTATAAGCTCTTTTTCTTTTTTTCTGTCTACGAAATAGGGTTCTCTAGGTTTTATCTGCCATATGTCTTTAAAGAAGGAGTTATAAAAACTGTAATACTCTGAAACACAGTCAATTTTTCTTGATTGGATATCGTTGAAAAATAGATCTAATCTCCTGGAGGTTCCCCTAAGACGTATATCAGTGTCTTTAATTATTCTATTCATGACAGATATAAGAGCCTCTTCGGAGTTTTCGGAAAGACAATAGACCGAATGGTCAGATATGTTTTTAAAGAAAGGAGCTATAAAGTAAAAGTTCTGGTTATTATCACAACAAAGATCCCTAATATCAAGACATTTAGGTATAAAATTTACGCCATGAACTACTTTATCAATCAGATCGAAAAAAAAGTAAAGCGAGCGTATGTAATTTTTCTTTGAGATATCGCCTGTAAAAGATTTTTCATTATGGTAAGGGTAGAATAGTTCAGGTCTTTCAGAATCAAACTTAAGAAATTCCGGAAGCACAAGTCCAAAGATTTTGAAAGGTTCCAGCTCAGTTTCAAATTTTGAAAAAGCTGCCATGTCAAAAATTTCAGGACTATTGAGTTTTCTCAAACGGTAAAACCGATCTTTAAAAGATACCAGAAAGTCCTGACAGTATGAGTAACTCCCCAAAATATCAATAATATTATACCTTTCCATCTATGCCCCCCAAAGGTTATAAGCTCTTCAAAAAGCTTATTTTATAAACATTGCATCCCCAAATGAAAAAAATCTATACCGATCAGCTACCGCTTTTTTGTAAGCATCCATGATAGTTTCATGACCTGAAAAAGCGCTTACTAATAGTAGTAAAGAAGATTTAGGAAGATGAAAGTTAGTAATCAGACAGTCTACATATTTAAAATCAAATGGAGGATATATATAAATATCAGTTTTTCCAAACAGTCTGTCCGGAAATATCCCTACCGTCTCAAGGGTTCTTACTACAGTAGTTCCCACAGCAATTACCCGTCCGCCATTCTTCTTAGTCTCATCTATTTTTTCTTTTGTGCTTTTGTCTATACTGTAATATTCTTCATGTATCTCATGATTACGAATGTCGTTTTCCTTAATTGGTCTGAAAGTACCTAAACCTACATGAAGTGTAAGTTCGGCAAATTTGGTTCCGTTGGCTTTAATTTTTTCTATTAATTCTGAAGTAAAATGTAATCCAGCAGTTGGTGCTGCCACTGCTCCTTCTACTTTTGCATACTTGGTCTGATACTTTTCAGGATCATCTATCTTTTCATGTATATAAGGAGGAAGTGGGGTTTGACCGATAAGGCATATCTCTTTCCACACATCGATGCCTTCAAATTCGATAATCCTGCTTCCGTCATGGAGATGCTCAATTACATTTGCCGAAAGGTTTTTAGAAAAAATAAGTCTGCAAGATGATTTTATTTTGCCTCCTGGTTTTACAAGACACTTCCACATATTCGGTTTGTCTAGTTTTTCAAGAAGCAGAACTTCAATTTCTGCTCCGCTGTCTTTTTTTCCAAATAGTCTTGCCGGTATTACTCTGGTATTATTAAGAACGATAATATCATCTTTTCCTATGTATTGTGAAATATCTCTGAAAATTTTATCTTCAAACGTTTTTTCTTTTCTGTCAACAACTAAAAGTCTGCACGAATCCCTTGGTTCAACCGGACTCTGCGCAATAAGCATTGGATCAAGCTTGTAGTCATATTCCTCCAGATTATACATCCAAAAACCTCCGTATTTCAAGAATCTTTTCCTGATTTGCTTTATAATCTTTAAACTTATCGTTAGATACTATATAATAGTCAAGCTTTCCCGATATACTTAAAATAAGGTCGTCCGCAGGTGAATTAAAATAGACAAACCTGTCGTTTACAAAATTTCGGAAACTTTCCCTTTCGGATACATCCAAAACATATTCAATGTTTTTATCAAAAACAATGACTGCAGGGAGAAAAACCATTTCGTCTATAAAGAGGTTGTCTATAAGATCAAGCAGCCTCTGAAGTTTATTCTCGGAGTTATGCCGTATGACATTACTTCCGTCTATTACCGCCCCACGGACTGTAGGACAGCTTAAAAGTCTGTAATGATAATAAGAGATACTGCTGAGTCGAAAGTCTATAATCTGACGTTCCAGTTCACTGAAGGAAAGATAGAATTCTTTTACCTTCATAAAGTAGTTCTTTTTGGTTTTTAACGGATCAATACAGAGAACCTCATTTAAAAAATTCTTTATTATAGGACTGTCCGCATCATACGGAACAAATTTCATCAGCGCATAAAGATCAATATAATCCCTGAATCCAAGTTTTTTCAAAATGGCATCAGCACAATAGAATTCAATATTGTATCTTTTTAAGTCGATATTAAATCCACCTGGTGCAAACTTTTTCGGATAAAGAAGAAATTTTAAGGTCTGCAGTTCATCATCCGTAAGTTTATAGTAATTTTTGAGGTCATTGAACCGGGAAGAGTTTGGATTGTTTATTATGTGCATAAGAAGAAATTGAAAATCATTAATATGCCTGCTAATGAATTTTTTTTCAATATTTCTCCCGGCAGTACGATAAAAAAGATACATCTTCCTTTCGTTAAGCGTCCTTGGATTCACAAGCCAACTGTTGAGCCTTGTGATGTCGGATCTGATTCGTTGGCAGTGATTGGAATAATCACGATGCTCTAGAACCAGCTTTATATTCTGGATTGACATCAGGTGTTTGCCCTTATGTTAAGGATGTCTCCGTCCTGTACGATCTCATCTTTTCCTGCAAGTTTCCACAACCCCTTGGACTTCAGTACTTCTTCACTTTTATACTCTATAAGGTCTTTTGACTTCATAACTTCAGCTTTTACAAAACCTTTTTCAAGATCAGAATGTATCTTTCCTGCGGCCTTTTTCATGGAAGTATTTTTCTCTATTGTCCATGCTCTTACTTCATCTTGCCCTACGGTAAAAAAGGATATCAGTCCAATATGGTCGTATACAATTTTTGAAAGCGTATCAATGCCAGGTTTCTTAATGCCAAGTTCTGTCATGAAAACTTCTTTTTCTTCTGGAGAAAGCTCTACGAGGTCGGATTCAATCCTTCCGCATAGTTCCAGGTAAGCAAAGTTCTGTTTTCCACAGTCGGTGAGAATATCTTCCCGGCCTTTATAACTAGCATTTTTAAGCTGTTCTTCGTCAATATTCAAAAGGACAATTATAGGCTTAAGTGTCAAAAGTGCGAGGGAACTTATAAGTTTTTTTTCTTCGTCGTTTATCGCTAGCTTGCTTGAAAAATCTCCGTTATCAAGTTCCTGTTTGATTTTTTCTAGAAGTTCCTCTTCTTTTTCCATTTCAGGTGTGCTCTTCTTTTTCTTTTTATCTGCCTGAAGTCTCTCAAGTCGGTTTTCCACAACCTCCATGTCTCTTATTATGAGTTCTGTGCGTAAGGTTTCAAGTTGTTTCAATGTAGTATCGTTGTCCTGTGGCCATGGAATAACCGTGCTTTCAAAAGCTCGTATTACCAGAATAATTGAATCGACAGCCTGTATCATCTGAAGAATACGAGTTTTTTCTTTTTGATCGGATTTTGAATCAAATCCGGGAATGTCAATGAAATTAAGTGTTGCATACGTTGTTTTCTTGGGAAGGAACATATCGGAAAAAAAATCAATTCTTTCATCTTTTACTTTGGCAGTTTTTTCAACTGCATCTGTTTTGTAAGAGCCATCAAAAACAGAGTCTGTAAGTAAAGAAAAAACTGTGGATTTCCCGGTTGATTTAAGTCCCAGAATTCCTATTTTCATTATTTTTCCTCCATTCATCTATGCGTTTTATTATAAGAGAGTATTTTTCAGAATCTGAAAGTATAGTGATATTTCTAAGTTCAAGTTTATCTGTATAATCAATACGGATTTTCAGGTATTCTTGCGGCATAAGATAATCAAGGTACTCTGCCCATTCGATAAGATAGATCATTGTCTCATCAGAGAAAATGTCAAGATACTCTATTTCGTCAGGGTCTGCGATCCTGTAAAGATCAACATGAGAGGTTCTTGGAGCTGTGTCATATATCCGCTGCACCGGAAAAGTAGGACTAGAAACATTTATATTTGAGTCTTTTGATAATGCTTTGATAAAATGACGAACAAAAAAAGTTTTCCCGCTTCCCAGATCGCCGTAAAGCAGTATCTTCATCCCTGCGAAAGATTGGGCGGCTGTGATTGCGGCAAGAGTCATCATTTTTTCTTCATTCATATTGTAAAGAGTAATCATGTAATCCTCCGATTTCTTTTTCACAAATAATATTTTATCATTAAATTCTCTGTTTTATAAGGCAATTAATTTTACTTAGTTTGAGAAACAAAAAATTTACATAGTCAAGATATAATATTTACAATAGACTCAAAAACTAAAGGAGGAATCATTATGAAGAAGGGTCTGGCCTTTATTATATTTTTATTTTTTTTGGTTTCGGCTGTAGCGGCACAGGAAAAATACTTTTATGTTGCAAGCGGATATGAAGGATTTGTTATATTCAAAATGGATGAAGATAAAAGTATAGTTCCGATTAATGTCTTTAAAAGCGGTGAAAATATTTTAGATCTGTTTGTTTCGAAAAACACAGTATTTACGGCTGAAGGTGTTGCCGGAATGAGAATCCTGGATATCACTGACAAAACAAATATTAAGGAGCTTGCCGTTTTTCCCTGTGAAGATTACTGTGAGGGGGTTTATGTATACTCCAATTATGTTTATATGTCAGACGGTTATAAGGGTCTTAAGATAGTAGATATATCTAATCCGTCTAAACCAAGGCTGGTAAGCAAGCTTTTTGTCAACGATTATATAAAGAATACAAGAGTTTCTGATGGTATAGCCTATATGAGTACTGCAGGCGGAAGATGGTTTATGGCCGATATAAGCAATCCCAAAAAACCTTTGATATATAATTTTACAAACTTTGGGGACTATGCTTGTGATATAAAGCTGTACAAAAACTATGCCTTTGTTTCGGATTCATCAAAAGGCTTGAAGGTTCTTGATATTTCATCAGCAGAAGATTCTTATGTAAAATACAATTTTATGGATTTGGATTATGTTAACAGCACATGGGTATTTGGAGATACGCTTTATGTTGCTAATGGAAGCAGTGGAGTAAGAGCGTACGATATTTCAGATATTCAGGACATAACCTATCTTACTGATATTGATACTGAGAATTATGCCGTAAGTGTATATGCTTATGGTGAGTATCTTTACATAAATGATCAGTATTCGATAGCCATATATGATATAAATTCACCTGCGTATCCGTCATTCGTTTCAATGGTTGGTTTTGATAGTATTGAAAACATGTATGGATACGGTGAAAGTATCTATGTATACAGTAACAGTTCAGGACAACTAAGTCTTTTGGACGTTTCAGATCCATACAATCCTGTATTGAAAAGCACGCTGATGCTTGAGTCATATTATGGACAGATGCAGTACATTAACGGCAATATTATTTTTTCATCATCAGATAATGGCTTGGATATAATAGATGTAAGCAATCCTGAAAATATTTATCTAAAGTATTCCGTACAACTTGAAAATAATTATGGGTATACATCATTGTATCTCAATGATAACAAACTATATGCTGCGAGTGATTATTTTATTGATATATTTTCGCTTGAGGATATGAGTAATATATATAAGATAACAAGTATCTACATGAATACAGCTCTGATAAGTATGCAGATATCGGAAAACAAACTGTATGCAGCCTGTGGAGAAGATGGGGCATTGGTTTTCGACATAAGCGATATATCAAATCCGGTACTGATATCAGATCAGGTATGGATAAAGTTTCTTTCTATTGTCGAGCAAAAGTAAGATTTTTACGAGAGATCAATCCTGAAAAGTCTGTGAGCATTATTATAGAGTATATCAGACATGTCTGAAAAATTTATATTCTTGATTGAAGAGATCTTTTTAATTACTTCAACTATATAGGCTGGTCTGTTTGTTTTTCCTCTGTATGGAACAGGAGGCATATACGGACAGTCTGTTTCACACAGGATTTTTTCTTGTGGGCAGAACGCCAGAACTTCCCGCAGAGCATCATTTTTAGGATAAGTGATAGGACCATCAAAGCCAAGATAAAAGCCAAGATTCAAAAGTGGACGAGCCCATGAGATATCTGATGAAAAACAGTGTACTACAGCATTTTCTGATAAGAAATCATAAGATTTTATAAATTCATAAAACTCATAATAAGCCTGCCTCACATGGAAAATAACGGGCAGGTTTCTTTTTTTTGCCAGATCAAGCTGAAGTTCAAGGAGCTGGTACTGAAAAGGTTTAGGGCTTTCCCAATGAAAATCAAGACCAATCTCTCCAACAGCAAGCACTTTGGGAGATAAGACCAGACTATTTAGGCGGGAATACAGCTCTTGAGGTTTTTCAGCAGTATACTCGCTGGGATGTATACCAATAGATGCGTATATATTATTGTTTGCCGCAGCGAGTTTTATGGCTGATTCTGAACTTTCAAGTGTATAGCCGACTTCTATAATTTTCATACTAAGCTCTGAACACTGATCAAGTATCTCTTTACGCAAGGGGATAAGATTTTCCGAGCAGATATGGCAATGAGTATCTATTATATTCATAGGGCAACATCTCCTTATAAAAAAAGTTTATCATAAAGATGTTTTTTCTGTATTAAAAAAACTTCAAGTGTTTTGTTTTTCTGCTTATGCAAAAGATGCCCAGAGATAGTATAATTGATTTTATATTAAGATTTATGATAGAATCTAGCAGGAGGAAGTTATGGATTTATTTGTTTTTGATATTGATGGAACATTACTTGACTCAAACGTAAGAATGAGCGACAGAACAGTCAGATCGCTGGAAAGAATAAGTAAGCAAGCTGAGATTGTAATCTGTACGGGAAGAATGTGTTCTTCAACGATTAGTCTACTGAAAAAATACATTCCCTCATTTGTGGGTAAAGCAAATCTGATAACTTATAATGGTGGCAGAGTGAAAGATGCAAAAGGATCACTCATATATGAATCATCTATTGATAAAAATACAGCTCTGGAAATTTCAGAGTATTTCCTCAAAAAAAGCATTTACTTTCAAGTATATATAGATGATCAGCTTTATACTTATAAAGATTGCGACAAGATAAAAGATTATTCGTCGCACGCATCTGTTGAATATATAGTACATGAGAACTTAACTGATCTTATCAGATATGCATCATCGGGACCGAATAAACTGCTTGTTATAGATGAGCCAGAAAAGCTTGCTGTTGTTCAGGAGTATGTTGGGAAGTACTTCTCAGGTGCACAGAGTGTAATGTCTTTCAGAAATTATCTTGATATTGTTCCGGTTGGTGTGTCCAAGGGAAATGCATTAAAAATTATGGCCTTTAAACTCGGTGCAAATATATCGGAAGCTTTCGTTTTTGGAGATTCACAGAACGATATTTCAATGCTCCAGCTTACAGAAAATTCTTTTGCGATGGGAAATTCTACAGAAAATGTAAAAAAAGTGTGCAAATATATTATTCCTACAAATGATGAAGAAGGAGTTGCTCAGATACTTGAAAAAATTCTTGATTCT
>Ga0116176_10002824_pt1 | contig 12938 bp, 10 predicted proteins | sample AD_STIC08_MetaG_FD_89803 | JGI IMG/M metagenome (GOLD analysis project Ga0116176, IMG submission 89803) | Active sludge microbial communities of municipal wastewater-treating anaerobic digesters from USA - AD_STIC08_MetaG | ecosystem: Engineered > Bioreactor > Anaerobic > Digestate | place: USA...
ATGTGTGGCATCGCGGGCGCCGTCGCGCTCTCGCCCTCCGCCGCCCCGCGGCGCGAGGTGGTGGAGGAAATGTCGCGGTGCATCTCGCATCGCGGCCCCGACGGCGAGGGGTTGTGGACATCGCCCACGGGGCGCGTGATGATGGCGCACCGACGCCTGGCCATCATCGACCTCGAGACGGGTGACCAGCCGCAGTTCTCGCCCGATGGGCGCTTCGCCCTCGTCTTCAACGGCGAGATCTACAACTACAAGGAATTGCGGGCCGAGCTCGAACGCGAGGGGTGCACCTTCCGCACGCAATCCGACACCGAGGTGCTGTTGCACCTGATTGCCCGCGAGGGCGATGCCTGTGTCGAGCGCCTGCGCGGGATGTTCTGCTTCGCCGCCTGGGATGCGCAGCGCGAGCAACTCCTGGTGGCGCGCGATCGCGTGGGGAAGAAGCCGTTCTACTGGTCCGTGCGCGATGGCATCTTCTACTTCGCCTCCTCGCTCGAGGCCGTACACGCCGCGTTAGGTGCCCCGCGCACGCTCGACATGGCGGCGCTGGACGACTACCTCACGCTGGGCTGGGTCCCGGCGCCGCGCACCATCTTTGCCGGGATCCACAAGCTCGAGCCGTCGGTCGTCATGACGCTCGACCAGCATGGCGCGCGCAGCCGCGTGTACTGGGACCTCGCCGCCGATCGTGACCCCTTCGAGGGATCGCTCGACGACGCGGCCGACGCACTGCTCCCCATGCTGCGCGAGGCGACGCGCATCCGCCTGCGAGCCGATGTCCCACTCGGGATCTTCCTGAGCGGTGGGATCGACTCGAGCCTCGTGACGGCGATGGCGATGCAGGAAGACGCGACGCTGCACACCTACTCCATCCGCTTCGACGACGTCGAGTCGGACGAGAGTGGCTTCGCGGCACGCGTGGCCGAGCACCTCGGGGCCTCACACCACATCATCGACGCCCCCGCCGCAACGACCGACCGGCTCCCCACGCTCATCCGCCACTTCGGCGAACCCTTCGCCGACTCCTCGGCGATCCCCACCTCGGTGCTGGCGCAGTACGCTCGGCAGCATGTGACGGTGGCGCTGGGTGGTGACGGGGGCGATGAAGGATTCGCCGGCTACTCGTGGTACCAGACGTTCCACAAGGTGCGCCGCCTGGGCAACATGATCCCCGCCGGGGCCGCCTCGGCCGCGGCGCAGCTGATTGCGCCTGGCGGAGCACGGAGCGCCTTTGCACGGCAGCGCGGCCGCGTGTCGCGCGGCCTGCGCGCGCTCGAACCGGGGAGCGATGCGCAGCGATACGCCGCGCTTCGTACCCTGCTCGGCGCCGCCGAGCGGCGCAGCTTGTACGCCGGTGCGCTGTACGAGCGGCACCGCGCTGGGGCGATCGATCCGTCGGGGATGATCGCGCTGTTCGATCGCACCGAGGGGAGCGCCCTCCGCCGCATGCGGTGGGTCGACATGCGCACGTACCTGGCCGATTGCCTCAACGCCAAGGTCGACGTGGCGACGATGGGAGTGGGGTTGGAGGCGCGCGCCCCGTTGCTGGACCAGGAGGTGCTGCGCTTCGGCCTGTCGCTCCCCGATGCGCTCCTGGTCGACGAGCGCGGCGGGAAGGCGGTGCTGCGGACGCTGCTGGCGCGCTACGTCCCGCCGGCGCTCTTCGAGCGCCCCAAGCAGGGCTTCACGCCGCCCGTGCATCGCTGGCTGCGCGAGGGGATGCGCACGCGGCTCATGGAGCTCCCGCAGTCCGAAGCGCTGCGGTCGTTAGGCGTGCTGCGCCCCGAGGGGATCCAGCGCCTGGTCGACGAGCACCTGCACCACGTGCGCGATCATGCCGACCGGCTGTATGCGCTCCTCGTGCTCGACGGTTGGCTCACCTCGGTGTATCGCGCGTGAGCGGCGTGCGTCGGGCCATCGCCCACGCGGCGTGCGGGCTCGGAGTCGATGCCATGGCGCGGCGAGCGCGCGTCCCCTCGTTGCTCGTGGTGTGCTATCACGGGATACGCCCGGACGAGTCGGCGAGTCGCCATTGGCTGCTCCTGCCGCAGTCGGCGCTGGAACGGCAACTGCGCTGGTTGCGATCGTCGTACGACGTGTATCCCATCGACGAGGCACTGGCGCGTTTGTCGGCAGGAGAAGGGCGCCGCCCCATGGCGGCCATCACCTTCGACGACGGCTATCGCTCCAACGCGACGCTCGCCCTCCCGGTGCTGCAGGCGCTTGGACTCCCCGCGACGATCTACCTCACCACCGGGCACCTCGACTCCGGGGCCCTGCTCTGGACGACCTGGCTCGATCTCGTGTTGCAGCCGCTGGGTGCGGCGCCCCGCTGGCTCGCCGATCGCTGCGCCCCCGTGGCCTCGGACACCAAGGAGGCGCTCAAGCGCATGGCGTCGGGCGATCGGGAGGCGCTGCTTTCGCAGCTCCGCGAGGAGGTGGCGAATGACGCGCGCGTCCAGTCGTCGCTCGCGCGTCACGCCCTCGACTTCGCGATGCTCACCTGGGATGAGGTGCGCGCCGCGGCGCGATCCCGGCTGTTGACCTTTGGAGGACACACGGTCACGCATCCCATCGTCTCGCGGTTGCCTGACGCCGACGTGGAGGCGGAGATCGGCATGTCGATGGATCGGGTGACCCGGGAAGTGGATGCCATCACACGCACCTTCGCCTATCCCAACGGCCGCGCCATCGACTTCGACGCGCGCGCGGTCGACGCGGTGCGGCGCCACGGTGGAACGGCGGCGGTCTCGACGATCGAGGGAATCAACCGGCGCGATCTCCAACCGTTCGCCCTTCGCCGGCTCGTCGTGGGCGACCGGGACACCGATGATGCCGTCTTTCGGCTGCGCGCTGCGGGGCTTTGGAGCGTGGCGGCATGACGCCGCGCCCCGACGCCGGTACAGGCCCCCGCGGCTTTCGCGTAGCGGTCCTCACCTGCCAGGACTTTGCGTGGGAGACCGTGGCGGCGCTCACGGCCATCCCCGAGCTGACCGTCGTCGGCGTGGTGCGCGCGCCGCTGCCGCGCCCCGGGCTCACGAACAAGTTGAAGCGCACCTGGCGACGCGATGGGGCCGTGGGGATCGCCGCTGCGGTGTGGCGCATGGCGACGCGAGCGGGGGGGGCGGCCACCGGCGCTCGCCCCGCGCCGGTCCCGGTGCCGGGCGTTCCGCAGCACGAGGTGGCGTCGCTCAACGCCGAGGCGTGTCGGGCGCTCCTGCGGTCGCTCGACCTCGACCTGGCCGTGCTCGACGGGACAAACATCCTCAAGCCAGAGACCTTCGACATACCGAGGCTGGGGAGCATCAACCTGCACTGCGGACGGCTCCCAGCCTATCGCGGCGCACCCCCGGCGTTCTGGGAGCTGATGGCCGGCGAGCGCGAGGTAGGGGTCACGGTGCACCAGGTCAGCGCCGAGCTCGATGCAGGGGCGATCTACGCGGAGGGGAGCGCCCCTCTCGACCCTGCGCCGGCCGGTGATCCGGTGGCGTACGCCGACCGCGTCTGGCGCGAGGTCCTGCGCCCGCTGGGATTGCAGCTGATCTGCCGCACGGCGCTCGCCCTCGCGCGTGGCGAGGCGGAGCCCCGACCGCAGCCGCACGCGTCGACTCCGGCCAATCGAATCCCGTCTCGTCGGGAGCTGCAACGGCTGCGAGCGGTCGTGGCCGCCCGTCGGCGCGCGGCGGGCGCGACTCGTTAGGTCGCGACGCGCGTCCCGCGAGCGGCCGAGGCGTACGCCGCCTCGAGGCGATCGCCGAGTGGTGCCCACCCGTACTCGCGCTCGACCAGCGCGCGACCGGCCGCCCCCAGTCGGTCCCGCAGCGCCGGGTCGCCGGCGGCGCGCGTCATCTGTTCGACGAACTCCTGCGGCGTCTCGGCGCGCAGGTAGTGTTCGCCCTCGCGCATCGGGATCCCCTCGACGCCGACGGCGGTCGACACGAGCACGCGCCCCATCGCCAGCGCGTCGAGGATCTTGAGCCGCGTCCCGCCCCCTACACGCATCGGACAGAGGAAGAGCGCCGCGCGCGCCACGTACGGGCGCACGTCGTCGACGAAGCCGGTCACGTCGATGCGCGGGTCGGCGGCGGCCGCCGTGCGCAGCAGGGGGGCCGGCTCACGCCCGACGACGGTCATGCGGTCGAGCACGCCACCCGGCGCCGCCGCGAGCGCCGGCCAGATGTCGGTGGCGAACCACTCCATCGCGTCCTTGTTGGGGAACCAGTCCATCCCGCCCAGGAAGACCGCTTCACGCGGACTGGCTTCGGCGACCGGGGGGAGGCGGAAGAAGTCGAGGTCGACCCCGTTGGCCACCACGCATGTCCTTGCCCCCGGGACGATGGACTGCAGTCGCTCGGCGTCGGTGTCGGAAACCATGACGTTCGTCTCGGCCTGCAGCGAGAGCACGCGCTCCGCCTCCGTCACCTTGCGCGCCTCGCGGGCGTAGAAGGCGCGCGCCGCGCGGCTGCCGTTGGCACTCCGGCGCGCCAGCAGGTGCGACTCCACGTTGTGGTGGTTCAGCACGAACGGCGCCTGCAGCTGCTCGACGTAGGGTCTAAGAAAGACCGTGTCGAGGTGCACGACGTCCGGGTGCACGCGCTCCTGGAGCGCCACCAACTGCGACTGCGCTTCCGGGGACCAGTACCAGCGCTCCCAATACGCGCGCGACGAGGGCCAGCCGGCGAGCGCGCTCACGGCCCGCGACATCCGGCCCCCGCCCTGCGCCGTGGCGACGAGGGTGACGCTCGCGCAGTATCTTTCCAGCCCTTCCCGCGCGGCGCCCAGCGTCTCTTCGGTCTGGGGACCGGTGGGGGAGGGCGGGGCGAGCGCGAGCAGGTGCAGCTCACGCCGACTGGCCGCCTCGCGAACCAGGTGGAACGAACGCGCAAGCGCCCCGTGGCCGGTTGCCGGCCACGGAACGAAGTGTGAGAACCACAGAACGGTCATGTCGTCTCGAAGGTCCGCGCGCAGCCCCTGTTTCCCGAGACCGGGGAGTGGTGGCGTCGTGCGCGCGGGCCGAAAGATGGTCCGGTCACACGGACTTCGGGACCCGGGCGACACGGCGGCATTGATTGTGAAACGTCCCGTCGTGCGCGGGCGTCCACCAAGGGTTGGGCGCAACGGCTGCAGTCCAGCAGGCTTCCTCCATCAAACGCAGTGAAGACCATTCTCGTCACCGGCGCGGCCGGCTTCATCGGATTCCACCTGGCGCAGCGCCTTCTCCAGCGCGGCGACCGGGTCATCGGCCTCGACAATCTCAACGAGTACTACGACCACACCCTCAAGCATGCGCGACTGGCGGAGCTCGAGCGCGAGCCCGGTTTCGGCTTTCATCGCCTCGACCTCGCAGATGACGACGGAATACGCCAGCTCTTCACGAGCTACCGGTTCGACGCCGTCGCGCACCTGGCGGCGCAGGCCGGGGTGCGGTACTCGCTCGAGAACCCCCATGCGTATGTGAAGAGCAACATCCACGGGTTCCTGAACATCCTGGAGGGGTGCCGGCACCATACGGTTCCGCATCTCGTCTATGCGTCGACCAGCTCGGTCTACGGCGCCAACACCGGCATGCCGTTCTCGGTGCACGGCGGTGCCGACCACCCGCTCACGATCTACGCCGCCACCAAGCGAGCCGACGAGCTCATGGCGCACTCGTACGCGTCGCTGTTCGGCGTCCCGTGCACCGGGCTTCGCTTCTTCACGGTCTACGGACCGTACGGGCGACCGGACATGGCGCTCTTCATCTTCCTCAAGGCGATGCTGGCCGGAGAGACGATCCCGGTCTTCAACAACGGGGAGATGCAGCGCGACTTCACCTTCGTCGACGACATCGTCGAGGGCTTCGTGCGCGCCATCGACCATCCCGCGACGCCCAATGCCGCGTGGGATGGCAACCATCCCGATCCGGCCACGTCGTCGGCCCCCTACCGGTTGTACAACATCGGCAACCAGTCGCCGGTGCGTCTCATGGACATGATCCGCGTCCTCGAGAAGCACTCCGGCATGACCGCCAGGCTACAGATGCTCCCCATGCAGCCCGGCGACGTCCCGGCCACCTACGCCGACGCCTCCGACCTGCAGCGCGACCTGGGCTTCACCCCGAAGACGACGATCGACGAAGGGGTGCGGCGCTTCGTGGAGTGGTACCGCCGCTACTACAACATCGCGTGAGCGACGCCGGGGCGGGGCGGTCCGTCGCCACGACGGACTCCCGCCCCGTCAGCTGCATTGTTCAGAAATGGCCCTGGCTCGAGAGCTTGCGCAGGAGTTCCTCTTCCTTGGTGAGCTGCGGACGGGCCGAGTCGCGCGGGATCACCCCCACGAGTTCGAGCGTGCTGAGCACCTTCCACGCGCCGTCCTCGACTGAGTCGTGGTCGGCGTGGATGTGCACCTCGGGGGCGAGCGGCGGCTCGTACGGCGCGTTGATCCCAGTGAACTCCTCGATCTCGCCCCGCCGTGCCTTGGCGTACATCCCGTCCGGATCGCGTCGTTCGGCGACCTCCACCGGGCACTCGACGTAGACCTCGATGAAGCGCGTCGTGTTGCGACGCACTTCGTCGCGCGTGGCGCGATACGGGGAGACGGCCGCGCAGATGGCGATGACGCCGTTGCGGGCGAGCAGCTTGGCCACGTAGCCGATCCGCCTAACGTTCTCCTCGCGGTCGGCACGCGAGAAGCCAAGGCCGCGCGACAGGCTCTCGCGCACCTCGGAACCGTCCAGGAGCTCGGTGGCGAAGCCGCGCTCGAGCAGCTGACGGTACACCTCGTGCGCGATTGTCGACTTCCCCGACGAGGGGAGGCCGGTGAACCAGACGACCGCGCCGGAGTTCTGCTTCATACCAGTCCGATGATGGGCCACCAGAGCCACGCCACGAGCAGGACGATGGCAATCGACGCGATCGTCATGATCCCGCCCGCCTTGACGACATCGATCATCCGAAGATAGCCGCTGGCGAAGACGATCGTATTGGGGGCTGAGCTGAACGGGAGCGCGAAGTCGAGCCCCGCCCCGATCGAAACCGCGAGCGTGAGTGCGACCGGTGACGCCCCCAGGGTGTTCCCCAGGCTGAAGGCCAGCGGGAGCATGACCGCGACGGCGGCCGCGTTGCTCATGAACTCGGAGAGGATCAGCGAGCCCACGAGCACGGCGGCGATTGCGAAGAAGGGGGAAAAGGCGACCCCGCCCACCAGTCGTTCGACGAGCCAGCGCGCAGCACCGGTCTTGTCGATGACGACACCAAGCGCGATGGCGCCGCCGTACATCAGCACGATGTTCCAGTAGATCCGCTTCTCCGCCTCGTCCCACGACATGGCCCGCGTCGCGAACAACGCGACGGCACCGAGGAGCGAGATGACGGCGAGGTCGAGCCGGTCGCCGAGCAGGACCCACGACAGGATCGTGAGTCCGGCGATGATCGCGACGTTCCACTGGCGCGCCTGCATGGGGCCCAGCTGCTTGACCGTCGTCTCCAGCATCGCCCGGGCAGAGACGAAGCTCACGTCTTCCTTGGGGAAGCACCACCGCAGGATGAGCGGTGCGACCGCGACGCCCAGCACGACCATCGGGAGCGACGCGATGACCCATGTCCCGAAGGTGATCGTGCGGCCGTAGGACTCATTGAGCATCCCCAGCGCGAGGGCGGCGCGCGTGCTTCCGAGGAACGAGGCGTTGGAACCCACCATGGCCCCCCACGCCAACGACAGGAAGAGCGTCTTGGCGTAGTTGCTGTGCAGCGGTCGCAGGCGCAGCGCCTGCGCCACCTCGACGGCGATGGGGAAGAGCATCGCCGAAGTCGCCTGGTTCGGCATCCACATCGTCCCGAAGGCGGCCGCGAGCATCATCCCGGTGGCGAAGGCGTAGGGCGACCGCTCGAAGTGCCGCAGGAAGAGGAGCGCCGAGCGCTTGCTCAGGCCACTGTCGACGAGCGCGCCGCCGATGATGAAGACGCCGACAAGGAAAAAGACCGCCGAGTTGCCAAACGCGGCAAAGGCGTCGCTCGACTTCATGGCGCCGGTGGCGCCGAGCAGGGCGATGGCGAGGAGCCCGGTCACGCCGAACGGGACGGCGTTCGTGATCCAGAGCGTGGTGCAGAGCAGGAAGACCGCGCAGGCGGTCTTGCCCTGGATCGTTAGGCCGGCCGGTGCGGGGACGAAGTAGATCCAGAGCGAGGCGGCGAGCCCGATCGCCAGGATGGCGCGCTGCCCGATGACCTCCCACGACGGTCCCGCCTTTGGCTCTGGGGGCGGTTCCGGCGGGAGCGGGCGCCGTTCCTCTGGCCAGCGAAAGCCCGCTGGCCGGGGGGACGTCTTGTCGCCAGGTGCAGCGCTCGAGGGCTCGAGGGAGAAAGCGCCCATGCCGGGGAGTGGGAAGAAGGCGCACGGCGCCGAGAGGATCGACGCCGTGCAGCAGAAAGACGGTGCCCGCGCTACGTGCGCAACGACGTCCCGCGCTGGGCGATCGAGGCCTTGAGACGCTCGACGTACGAGTAGTGAAGCTTGATGCGCCCCATCAGGCGTCCCTCGTTCACGTCGCCGTGATCGTCGGATCCGCCCGTCACGAGCAGACCGTGTCGCTCGGCGAGCGCCGAGAAGTGCGCCGTCTGCTCCGCATCGTGCTGCGGATAGAAGACCTCGATGCCATCCAGTCCCCACCCCACGAACTGGGCGACTTCGGCATCGGTGAGCCTGGTGCGCCCCGGATGAGCGGCGACGGCCACGCCGCCAGCCGCATGGATCGCGCGGATCGCCTGCTCGGGGGAGACCTTCACGCGCTGCACGTAGCAGCGGCCGCCGTCGAGGATGAGGTCTGGGGTGAAGGCCGACTTCACGTCCGGGACGATCCCGGCCTCGACCATCGCCTTGGCCACGTGCGGCCGCCCGATGTTCTCGGTGCCGCCGGCAATCTCGACCACGCGGTCGAAGGAGACCGCGTAGCCGAATTCGTTGAGCTTCTGCACCATCCCCCACGCGCGGGCGAACCGTCCGTCGCGCAGCGAATGGAGCATGTGAGAGAACGGGGCATCGTCGAGGGCGATCCCGAAGCCCAGCATGTCCACCTGCCGCTCGGTGTCATCGAGCGTGGAGATCTCGCATGCGGGGATGACTTCGATCCCTACCGTCGATGCCGCCGCCATCGCCTCGGCCACGCCACCCAAGGTGTCGTGGTCGGTGAGGGCGATGGCGGTAAAGCCCAGCTGGTGGGCCCGACGTACCACCTCCGACGGAGCATCGGACCCGTCGGAGGCGGTGGAGTGCAACTGCAGGTCGGCAAATCGGTCGCTCAGCATGACTACTGGGCCGACTTGTACGCCTCGATGAGGATGCGCGCGAGTTCGGGACGCGTGAACTCCGGCGGCGGCAGTTCGCCCGCCGTGAGCATCTCACGCACCTTGGTCCCCGAGAGGATCACGTGGTGCGTCTTGTCGTGCGGGCAGGTGCGCGTGGAGGCCATGTTGCCGCACGTGGCGCAGTAGAACGTGTGCTCGAACTTGAAGGGCGTGATGCCGAGTTCGTGCGCCGGGAACTTGTCGATCAGGACCTGCGCGTCGTAGGAGCCGTAGTAGTTCCCCACGCCGGCGTGGTCGCGCCCGACGATGAAGTGCGTGCACCCGTAGTTCTTGCGGGCAATGGCATGCCAGAGCGCCTCGCGCGGGCCGGCATAGCGCATGGCCGCCGGGAAGACCGACATCATCGCCCGGTTCTTCGGGTAGTAGTGCTCGAGGATCGCCTCGTACGTCTTCATGCGCGTGTCGGCCGGGACGTCGTCCGACTTGGTCGCCCCAACGAGCGGGTGCAGGAGGAGGCCGTCGACGATCTCCATCGCGACCTTCTGCAGGTACTCGTGGGCGCGGTGCACCGGGTTGCGCGTCTGGAAGCCGACGACGGTCTTCCATCCCAACTCATCGAAGCGCGTGCGCGTCTCCAGCGGGGTGAGGCGGTACTCGTTGAACTGCTCGTGCACCGGGCGGTTGATGACCTGCACCGGGCCGCCGAGCAGCACGTCGCCCTGCGCCATGAGGCGGGCCACGCCGGGGTGCGCGGTCTCGGTGGTGCCGAAGCACTGCTGCGCTTCGCGCGCCTTGTCATACTCGAAGATGTCGGTGACCTGCATGATCCCCATCAGCTGGCCGTTGGGGTCACGCAGGGCGATCTCCTCGCCGACCTTGATCGTCGCGGCCTGCTCCTTCGTGACCGCCTTGGTCACCGGGAGCGCCCACACGAGTCCGTCCGACAGGCGCATCGAATCGACCACGGTGTCGTAGTCGGCCTTGCGCATGAAGCCGACGAGCGGCGACAGCGCGCCGACGCCGATCATCTCCAGATCGCTCGCTTCGCGGTCGTCGAGGTCGAAGTGCTTCAGCTCCTTGGCGTGCTCGATGGCCTGCAGGCGCTTCTCGCCCGTGAGCTCGCGGTCGACGAGGGTGCCGCCGTGAGGCGCAATCGGCCCCGGGACGCGCTTCCCCTGCTCGACACGCTTGGCCGCCTCGGCACGGTCAGCCGCAATGCCGCCGGCCAGATAGCCCTTTTCCTCGAGGACGCGCATCACCTTGAGCGCGCTCTCTTCGATCGACTCCTTGTCCGTGTCGAGGATGAGTTCCGGGTTGGCCGGCTCCTCGTACGGGTCGTTGACCCCCGTGAAGCCCTGGATCTCCCCCGCCATCGCCTTCTTGTACATCCCCTTCACGTCGCGCCCGACGAGGACGTCGAGCGGGGTGCGGACGAACACCTCGATGAAGTCGCCGATTTCCTTGCGCGCGTTGTCGCGCATGCGGGCATACGGCGAGATGAAGCACGACAGGACGACGACGCCGTTGCGCGTGAGGACCTGCGAGACGAAGGTGACGCGTTCGATGTTCTTGTCTCGATCCTCCTTGGAGAAGCCGAGATCACGGCAGAGGCTCTGGCGCACCACGTCGCCGTCGAGGCGCTCCGACAAGATGTGGCGCTCCTGCAACATTTCGTGAACGCGGCGCGCCACGGTGGTCTTTCCGGAACCCGAGAGACCTGTGAACCAGACGGTGACTCCTCTGCTCATTGCAATACCTGTATAAGGGTGGAAATCGGGGGAATCGTCTTTGTAGCGGGCTTTGCCAGCGGATTCGATGGTAAGAATCGGGCCCGCGGGATCGTGTCTCGCAGACAGACTGTTGGCCCCCGCCCGGCGGAACATTGCGCCGGGCGCGCCCAAGTCGTCACTTGGTAGTCCTGATCTTGCAATACCATCGCCGTCAGGAATGCCCGCCCCATCCAGCCCCCCGGCGCACCGTCGGGGGGTGGGTATCTGAGGGGTGGGGTCGCTTCAAAGCCTCCACTGGAGATCTCTCGCGTGTATATCGGCCCCGATTCACTCATGCCGATCGCCTCGGTCTTTGCGGCGATCGCCGGTTTCTTCCTGATGTTTTGGCGGCGTGTGGTTGGGGCGATGCGCTTCATGCTGTCCAAGTTCTCCAAGAAGTCGTAGCCTCCCGCCCGACGTGCCCTCGCGTTCGTGGGTCGCCCCCGCGCGGGGACTGCAGCACATCCATTCGATCTTCCGATGACCCCCGCCACTGACGCGGGGCGATCGCCGCTGCGGATCGTCCGGGTCGCCGGACTCGCGGCCGTCTTCGCCGGGGCAGGGCACGTGCTCGTGATGGGGGCAAAGAGCCTCCTTCTGGGGCAGTTCATCTGGTCCAGCCGCGACGTGGTCTGGATGGCACCGGTCGGATACCTTCTGGTCTTCGGCGCCCTAGCCGTCCCGCTCGCGCTCCTCGCCGCCCTTCGCCCACGTTGGGTCCCCCAGGCGGCGGTCGTCTTCCTGTACGCGACGGCCGCGGCCTTCTCGGTCGCCCTCCTGTTCCCGCGCATCCACCCGATCGCCTCGCTTCTGGTGGCCATCGGAATCGGCGTACGGTCGGCCCAGTCCGCACGCGATGCGGGAAGCGGCTGGCCACGGCTCGCCCGGAGCGCTGGCGGGACCGTCGCTGCGCTGCTGGCGCTCACCGCGGTCGGCATGCGTGGCATGCGTGCCTGGCGCGACGACGCGGCCTGGCGCGCGCTTCCCGCTTCGGCGGACGGGGCGCCCAACGTCCTGTACATCATCCTCGACACGGTCCGGGCGCGGAATCTCAGCCTGTACGGCTACGCGCGTCCCACGTCGCCCAACATGGCGCGGCTGGCCGCCGAGGGGGTCACCTTCGACTACGCCTTCGCCACCACCTCGTGGACGCTCCCGTCGCACGGATCGCTCATGACCGGGGTCGACGCCAAGGAGCTCTCCGCCGCCTGGTTCGTCCCGCTCGACGACTCGACCCCCGTGCTGGCCGAGCGCATGGCGGCGCGCGGCTATCGCACCGGGGGGTTCGTCGCGAATCATGTCTACACGGCCTGGGAGTCAGGGCTCGCGCGCGGCTTCCATACGTACGAGGACTATCTCGTCTCGCTCAAGCAGGTCCTCCTCAGCACGTCGCTGCTGCAGACGGAGCTGGCGTCGGAGCTGAGCGCGGCGCGTCGGTGGTCGGGGCGCATGGCGGCACTGCGTCGCTTCAACCTGCAGGTGCACCCGGCGTTCTACAGCGATCGCAAGCCGGCAGAACGCGTGGTGGACGAGTTCCTCGCGTGGGAAGGGCTCGCGAGCAATCGACCGTACTTCGCCTTCCTCAACTTCTTCGATCCGCACGAGCCCTACGAACCGCCGGGGCGCTTTCGCACGATGTTCGTTGTCGCCGACGCTCGTGAGATCGTGGTCGCGGTAGCGGACGCTGCCGGTCGTCGGGATGTCCAGACCGCCGAGGATGTTGAGGAGCGTGGACTTGCCGCTGCCCGATGGGCCGAGCAGGACGACGAACTCGCCGGCGAAGAGGTCCAAGTCGACGCCGCGTAGGGCGTGGACTTCCGCCGAGCCTTCGCCGTAGACCTTGGTGAGCCCGCGTGCCTGGAAGACCGCTTCGCCACCCAGCGTGGTC
>Ga0116176_10002827_pt1 | contig 12931 bp, 12 predicted proteins | sample AD_STIC08_MetaG_FD_89803 | JGI IMG/M metagenome (GOLD analysis project Ga0116176, IMG submission 89803) | Active sludge microbial communities of municipal wastewater-treating anaerobic digesters from USA - AD_STIC08_MetaG | ecosystem: Engineered > Bioreactor > Anaerobic > Digestate | place: USA...
GGAAGGCCGGGTACTCGCTGGTGCGGAAGCTCACCGCGCGCGGCCGCCCCTGGTGGCGCACGCGGATCCAGTCCGTGCCCGCCTCGATCGCGACACCGGCTTCGCGCAGCTTCTCGATCACCGCGTCGAGGTGGTCGGCGCAGGCGCCGCGCAGCACGACCTCGCCGCCGGCCGCGGCCACCGCGCACAAGAAGGTGCCGGTCTCGATGCGGTCCGGCACGATCCGGTGGGCCGTGCCGTGCAGGCGCTCGACGCCCTGGATGCGGATGCGGCTGGTGCCGTGCCCCTCGATCTTCGCGCCCATGCCGATCAGCATCTCGGCCAGGTCGGGGATCTCGGGCTCCTGGGCGGCGTTCTCGAGCACCGTCTCGCCCTCGGCCAGCGTGGCGGCCATCAGCAGGTTCTCGGTGCCGGTCACGGTGACCATGTCGGTGGTGATGCGCGCGCCCTTCAGCCTCGTCGCCTTCGCCAGGATGTAGCCGTGCTCGACGCGGATCTCGGCACCCATCGCCTGCAGGCCCTTGATGTGCTGGTCGACCGGGCGCGAACCGATCGCGCAGCCGCCGGGCAGCGAGACCGTGGCCTCGCCGAAGCGCGCCAGCAGCGGCCCGAGCACCAGGATCGCCGCGCGCATCGTCTTGACCAGCTCGTACGGCGCCTCGGGCGCGCTGAGCCGGCCGGCGTCGATGGCCACGGCGTGCGGGTCGGCCGTGTCGCGCTCGGCGGCCACGCCCATGTTTCGCAGCAGCTTCAGCGTCGTGCCCACGTCGTGCAGGCGCGGCACGTTCGTCAGCCTCACCGGCTCGGCGGTCAGCAGCGCGGCGCAGAGTTCGGGCAGGGCGGCGTTCTTCGCGCCCGAGACGACGATCTCGCCTTCGAGCTGGCGGCCGCCGCGGATGATGAGTTTGTCCATGAGCGTCGTCGTGCGTGCCCGCGACCGCCCGGCCCACGAACCCGCTGGCGCAGGCTCGCCAGCCGCAGCGGCCGCTGCGGCGGTGTCAGTGGGAGTGGTGGGCGGCCGCGTCCGGGCTGGAAGCCCATTCGGCCGGGGTCAGCGTCTTCATCGACAGCGCGTGGATTTGCTCACGCATTCTATCGCCCAGGGCCCGGTAGACCTGCTGGTGGCGCTTGACGCGGCTGGCGCCTTCGAACTCGGCGGACACGATGGTCGCGAAGAAATGGCGCCCGTCGCCCTCGACTTCGAGGAACTCGCAGGCCAGGCCCTGCGCGATGTAGCGCTGGACGTCGGCGGGGGTCGGGTCGGCCATGATGGCCCCGATTCTAAGGGCCGGGCGGCGCCGCGCCGGCCCCGGCCGGATTCAATGGCGGATCTTGTAGCCGATGCGCAGCAGGTTCAGCGCCAGCGCGGCGACCCCGACCGAGCTCGTGCCGACGACCGCCAGGCTGGTCCACGGCGACACGTCGCTGACGCCGAAGAAGCCGCGCCGGAAGCCGTCGATCATGTAGAAGAACGGGTTCAGGTGGCTCAGCGCCTGCCAGAAGGCGGGCAGCGTATGCACCGAATAGAACACGCCGGACAGGAAGGTCATGGGCATGATGACGAAGTTCTGGAAGCCCGCCATCTGGTCGAACTTCTCGGCCCACAGACCGGCGACCAGCCCGAGCGAGCCCAGCATGCCGGCGCCCAGGAACGCGAAGACCACGATCCAGCCCGGTTCGACCAGGCGCAGCGGCGCGAACCACAGCGTCACGGCCAGCACGCCCGAGCCCACGACGAGGCCGCGCACCATCGACGCGCCGACGTAGGCCACGAACCAGGCCCAGTGCGACAGCGGCGCCACCAGCAGGAACACGAGGTTGCCGGTGATCTTGCTCTGGATCAGCGAACTGCTGCTGTTCGCGAAGGCGTTCTGCAGCACGCTCATCATCACCAGCCCGGGGACCAGGAAGCTGGTGTAGCCGACATCGTCGTAGACCTTGACGTGATCCTCCAGCACGTGGCCGAAGATCAGCAGGTAGAGCATCGCCGTGAGCACCGGCGCGGCCACGGTCTGGAAGCTCACCTTCCAGAAGCGCAGCACTTCCTTGTAGAGCAGCGTGCGTGCGCCCGACAACACGCCGATCATGCCGCCACCTGCGGCGCGTCGCCCTGCATGATCTCGAGGAAGACGTCCTCGAGGTCCGCGCGGCCGATCTCCAGGTCTTCGACGCGCACGCCGGCCTGGCGCAGCGCCGCCAGCAGCGACTCGACCTCGGCCGCGTCGTGCGCCTTGACCTGCACGATGCGCCCGGTGACGCGTGCGGCGGCCTGCACCGCGGGCGGCAGGGCATCGTCGGTCTTGAAGCGCAGCATCGTGCTGGCCGTGCCGGCCAGCAGCGCCGAGGTGCGGTCGAGCGCGACCACCCGGCCCAGCTTGAGCATCGCGATGCGCCCGCACAGCGCCTCGGCCTCTTCGAGGTAGTGGGTCGTGAGCAGCACGGTGTGGCCCTGCTTGTTGAGCCGGGCGACGAACTGCCACAGCGTCTGGCGCAGCTCGACGTCCACGCCCGCGGTGGGCTCGTCGAGCACGATCACCGGGGGCTTGTGCACCAGTGCCTGCGCCACGAGCACGCGGCGCTTCATGCCGCCGGAGAGCTGGCGCATGTTGGCCTCGGCCTTGTCGGCCAGGCCCAGGTGCGCGAGCAGTTCGTCGATCCAGTCGTCGTTGCGGTGCACGCCGAAGTAGCCGCTCTGGATGCGCAGCGCCTCGCGCACGCTGAAGAAGGGGTCGAAGACCAGCTCCTGCGGCACGATGCCCAGGCTGCGCCGCGCCGCGGCGTAGTCGTCGACCACGTCGTGGCCGTGCACCGCCACGCGGCCGCCACTGGCGCGCGTCAGGCCGGCCAGGATGCTGATCAGCGTGGTCTTGCCGGCGCCGTTCGGGCCGAGCAGGCCGAAGAACTCGCCGGGCTGGATGTCGAAGGTGACGTCGTCCAGCGCCTTCACGGAGCCGCCGGCATAGGTCTTGGTGACGTTCTGGAAGGAGATCGCGGGCATGAGGGCCGGCATTCTAGTTAGGGCCAACCGCCTAGGGGCCGGCGGGGACTTGGTGCTAGATTGACCCGTACACGACAAGAAAGCCCGATGGCCACCCAAGCCAAGAAGCCGCGCCGCACGGCCGAGCGCATCCTGGAAGTCACGCTCGAGCTGTTCAACCGCTTCGGCGAGCCGAACGTGTCGACCACGCTGATCTCGGCCGAGCTCAACATCAGCCCGGGCAACCTCTACTACCACTACCCCGCCAAGGACGAGCTGATCAACAGCCTGTTCGACCGCTACGAGCGCGCGCTGAACGAACTGCTGCAGGCTGCCGACCAGGTGCGCAACATCGAGGACGCGTGGCTGTTCTTCCACATGCTGTTCGAGCTGATCTGGCAGTACCGCTTCCTGTACCGCGACCTGAACGACCTGCTCAGCAAGAACCGGCGGCTGGAGACGCACTTCCAGTTCGTGCTCAAGAACAAGGGCCAGGCGGTGCAGCGGGTCCTCGACGGCCTGTCGCACGGCGGCGCGATGCGCATCGAGGCGCGCGACGTCGAGCCGGTGGCCACGTCGATGGTCGTGCTGCTGACCTACTGGCTGAGCTACGAGTACGTGCGCGACCCGCGCCGCGCGCTCGAGCCCGAAAGCGCCGGGGCGGCGCTGCTGCGCGGCGCCTTCCACGTGATGAGCCTGCTGCTGCCCTACCTCGAGCCGGCGCAGCGCGAGCACCTGCATGCCCTGGTGGGCAACTACCGCAAGAACTGAGGAGACACCCGATGGCCAAGTGGACCGCCTTTCCGTACGACAACGCGGCGTACGTCTACGACGCGGCGACGCTGAAGAAGACCTGGTCGAGGCTGCACGCCGGCGACGCCGAGCCGCTGCCGAAGGACGACAAGGTGCTCGCCGCCTGGGCGCTGTTCCACGCCGGCGACTTCGCCAAGGCGGTCGAGGCCGGGCTGAAGGCCGGCGGCGCCGGCATCACCGCGGCCAACAAGGCGCAGGCGATCTACGCCAACTACCTCGAGAAGAGCGAGAAGACCAAGCTCGCGCTGTTCATGGAGGTCGCCGAGCGCGCCGAGGCGCAGGCCGGCGCCGACCCGAAGAATGCCAACGCCTGGTACCTGATGGCCTACGCGCTGGGGCGCTACAGCCAGGGCATCAGCGTGGCCAAGGCGCTGGCGCAGGGCCTGGGCGCCAAGGTCAAGTCGGCACTCGAGACCGCCATCAAGCTGCAGCCCAGGCATGCCGACGCGAACATCGCGCTCGGCGCCTTCCATGCGGAGGTGATCGACAAGGTCGGCTCGTTGCTCGGCCGCACCCAGGGCGCCAGCAAGGACGCCGGGCTGGCCGCCTACAAGACCGCGCTCAAGCTCAACCCCGGTTCGGCGATCGCAATGGTCGAGTACGCCAACGGCCTGGTGATGCTCGAGGGCGAGAAGAAGATGAAGGAGGCGGAGAAGCTCTACGCCGACGCCGCCGCCTGCGAGCCGCTCGACGCGATGGAGCGGCTCGACGTCGAGATGGCCAAGGCCGAACTGGATGACTGAGCCCGGACGCGCAGGCCCGGAAGGGGCTGCGCGCCTGGCGAAGGCCGAGGCGCGATTTCACGCGACGAGGCTGAGCCCGGACGCGCAGGCCCGGAAGGGGCTGCACGCCTGGCGAAGGCCGAGGCGCGATGTCGCGCGACGCGCCTCGACCCGCGCCGCACGGCCTCGCTTCAGGCCGCCTCGGCCCAGGGCAGCATCAGCGTCACCCACAGCAGTTTCTCGAACTCGGGCGCGAAGGCGTCGATGATCTGCTGGGGCCGGTCGCACAGGCGGCGGTCGGTGATCAGGCCGAACTGCACGCCGCCGCCGTACGACAGGATGCTCACGCCGACGCCCAGGTCGCCCGAGGCGGGCACCCAGAACATGGTCTGGCGCAGCGTCGAGCCGCACAGCTTCAGCGGCTGCGCCGGGCCGGGCACGTTGGTCATCACTGCGGTGGCCTTCTTCGCGAACAGGCCGAGCAGCGCGTCCTGCATCGGCTTGATCAGCAGCCCGGCCACGGCCAGCACGCCGAAGGCGAGCAGCGGCTGGTAGCTGCCCTTGAGCTCGTTCATGCGCGCCCTCACCGCGTAGACGCGCTCGATCGGGTTGTCGATGCCGATCGGCAGCACCAGCGGCGCCAGTCCGAAGCGGTTGCCGAGCTGCCAGGCCTTGTCGAGCGGGCGCAGGTTGACCGGCACCATCGCGCGGATCTCCTTGCCCGCCGGGTCCTCGCCCTGCGCGCGCAGCCACTGGCCGATGGCGCCGGCCGCGCAGGCCAGCAGCACGTCGTTGACCGAACAGTGCAGCGCCTTGCCGATGGCCTTGACCTGGTCCAGCGGCAGCGGCTCGCCCCAGGCGACGGCCTTCTTGCCGACCGGCTTGCCCTTCAGGCGCGTGGGCGAGTCGTCGGGCATCAGGGCCAGCGCGGCCAGGTCGCTGATCACCTGGTAGCCGGTGCGCGCCATGTCCAGCGAGCCCAGCAGCGGCTGCTGCGGATGCGACAGCATCTCCATCGACTTCGCGACGCCGCCACCGTACATGGCGATGGCCTTGACGGTGAGATCGGTCAGCGGCTTGAGCACCGCGTCGGCGAGCCAGTCGCCTTCGTGCGGGTCGTCGGCGGCAGCGCGGCGCCGGCGCTTCGGCGGATCGGCGCCGCCGTCGGTGACCGACAGCATCACCGAGATCAGCGCGATGCCGTCGCCGATGCAGTGGTGGATGCGGGCGATCATCGCGCTGCCGCCCTCGTAGCCGTCGACGAGGTGGAACTGCCACAGCGGGTGCATCGGGTCGAGCGGCGTCGTCGCGAGTTCGCCGACGCGGGCCTGCAGCGCGGCCCGCTCGCCCTGGCCGCGCTTGCGGTGCAGGCCCTCGTGCAGCACATGGCGGTGCAGGTCGAAGGATGCGTCCTCCACCCAGCTGGCGCCGACCGCGTCCTGCACGACGCGCTGGCGGAAGCGCGGGTACTTCAGCAGCTTGTCGGCCACGCGCTCGCACAGCGCCGCGTGCGAGATCGCGGGCTGGATGAGCCAGACGCCGACGATCATCATCAGGTTGACGTCGTTGTCCATGCGCAGCCACGCGGTGTCGACGCGGGACATGCGCTCGGGGGCTGACGTCATCGGGTTCTCCTGGCGGTGCGGGGCGCCTCAAGATGCTGGGTAACATCGGCACCGTCAATGCACATTTTCACCCACGCCACGCCGCGAAGGAGACCCGCATGGCCGACCTGAAGAAGAGCTTCGAGAAGGCCGTCGCCGACTCGAAGACCCTGCCCGAGAAGCCCGACAACATGACCCTGCTCAAGCTCTACGCGCTCTACAAGCAGGCGACCTCGGGCGACGTGGACGGCAAGCGCCCCGGCTTCACCGACATGGTCGGCCGTGCCAAGTGGGACGCCTGGAACGGGCTCAAGGGCAAGGCCGGCGACGAGGCGATGCAGGAGTACATCGACCTCATCGAAGGCCTGAAGTAGTCAGGACGGCTTCTTCTTCGCCGAGGCCTTCTTCGCGGCCGGTTTCGTGCTGGCGGCGAGCAGGTCGTCGAGGTTGCGCTCGATCTCGTGCTCGATGGTCCGGCTGAACGCGCCCAGCAGGAAGCCGAGCTTCGCGTCGAGGTCGAAGTGGTCGCCGGCGACGATGAGCCGGCCGTTGACGCCCAGCCGGGCGAACTCGACGGTGTCGCTGGTCTCGCCTTCGATGACGGTGCAGCTCATGTCGAACTTCTTCTCCACCTCCTCGGCCCACTTCCAGGCGACCTCGCGGGCGCGCGGCAGGCCGAGCTTGTGCTTGCGGTGGATTCGGATGTCGGGCATCGGTCACTCTCCGGTGGCGGTGAGCGCCGCCTGGCGTTCGGCCTTCGGCAAGGCCGCCAGGCGCCGCACCGCGGCATAGAAACGTTCGAAGTCGCGGCCCTCGCGCTCGAACAGTCGCTCGAACTCCGGCACGCGCGCGTTGTACGCCGCGAGCACGCCGAAGGCCGCATTGTTGGCCCGTTCGAACCACGGGTCGTACCCGGCAAACCCGCCCCAGCGCCCGGCCTTGAGCGTGGCATGCTCGGCGCGCAGCTGCGCCATCAGGGCCGACTTCTCGCGGCGCTTGTCGTCGTCGGGCGCGCTGCCGCGGTAGACGGCGTCGAGCCGGTTGCGGTAGGACAGGGTCAGCGCGCGGAACTCCTGGCGCCGTGCGTCGAAGGCCTCGTACTCCTCGCGCGCCGCCTCGCCGGCCTGCGTCGCCAGCCAGCGCCGCCCGCCGAGCCGCTCGACGGCCGTGGCGAAGGACTCGTTGAACTCGGTGTCGTCCGCCGCGTAGGCGACCTGGTGCGCGAGCTCGTGGAAGATCAGGCGCGCCAGTTCGCCCTCGGGGTACTGGATGAAGGTGTTGAGCAGCGGGTCGGCGAGCCAGTCGCCGGGCAGTCGGCCGAGCGTCGAATAGGCCGGCACGCCATAGATGCTGACCTCCAGCCCGCGCGCCTTGAGTTCGTCGCCGAAGGCCACTGCCTCGGCCCGGTCGAAGTAGCCGCGGTAGCCCACGCAGCCCAGCACCGGGAAGCACCAGGTCTGCAGCGTCAGGCTCAGCTCGGGCGCGGCGACCACGTTCCACACCGCGGCCGGGCGTTTCAGGTCGGCGAAGCGGCGGTAGCTGGCGTTGTCGGGCAGCCGCAGCTCGCGCACCGCGAAGTCGCGCATGCGCTGCGACAGGGCCAGCCGCGCCTTCAGCGGCTCGGGGGTCTGCGGGTCGGCGAGCCAGTCGGGGACCGGCCGGGCCGCGCCGACCATGGCCAGGTGCCCGCCGACCGACTGCGCGTAGTAGCCGACCGTGCTGCAGCCGCTGGTCAGGCAGGCGGTGGCGACGACCCCCGCCGCCACGAGCGCCAGACCGAGGATCGCCATCCGCAGCAGCCGCTTCACGCCACCTGGGGCGCGACGTCCACGAGGCAGTCGTAGAACGTCGGCGCCCGGCCGAGGTCGGTGAGCCGCTGGCTCGTGAGCTCGTTGACGTTGGTGCCGTCGGGCCCGAGCTTGCGCCACCACACGCCCAGGCCGTTGACGACGCCCGGCCGCGCGCGGGCGTTCACCCGCGCACGGCAGACGTGCGCGCCGCGGTCGTTGAAGACCCGCACCATCGCGCCGTCGGCGATGCCGCGCGGCGCGGCATCGTCGGCGTGCATCTCGAGCAGCGGCTCGCCCTCGATGTCGCGCAGGCTCTTGACGTTGACGAAGCTCGAATTCAGGAAGTTGCGCGCCGGCGGCGAGATCATCGCCAGCGGGTAGCGCCGTGCCAGCTCGGGCGCGGTGGCGGCGCACTCGTGGTTGGGCACGAAATCGGGCACGCCCAGGCCCGGCGCGTCGATCAGGCAGCGGCCGCTCGGCGTCGGGAAACCGCCGTTCGCGAACGGTGCCTCGGGCAGCTCGAGCTTGACGAAGCCGCGCGCGCGCAAGGCCTCGAAGTCGACCACGTCGGGACGGAAGGCCTGGCGCGCGAGCGCCTCGTCGTCGTCGCGGAAGCAGGGGTCGTCGAAGCCCATGCGCGCCGCCAGGTCGCGGAAGATCTGCGTGTTCGGCCGCGCCTGGCCGAGCGGCGCGATCGCCGGTTCGTTGATCAGCGCCCAGGTGTGGCCGTAGCTGGTGTGCACGTCGAGGTGCTCGAGCTGCGTGGTGGCCGGCAGCACGATGTCGGCAAAGTCGGCGGTGTCGGTCAGGAAGTGCTCCAGCACGACCGTGAACAGGTCGTCGCGCGCGAAGCCGCGCACGACCTGCGGCGACTCCGGCGCCACCGCAACCGGGTTGCTGTTGTAGACGACGATCGCCTCGACCTTCGGGCCGAAGTCCGGCGCGGTCTCGCGCAGCAGGTCGTTGCCGATCGTGCTCATGTTGATCGTGCGCGGCGCGCGATCGCCCAGCAGGTCGGGGCGCTGCAGCGCGGCGTCGCGGCGCGCGGCGCGGAACCAGCCCGACGCGGACAGCAGCATCCCGCCCGCGCGGTGGCGCCACGCGCCCGTCAGGCAGGGCAGGATCGCGACCAGCCGCACCGCATTGCCGCCGCCGTGCACGCGCTGCATGCCGTAGTTCAGCCGGATCGCCGCGGGCCGCGTCGTGCCGTAGTCGCGGGCCAGGCCGCGCACCTCGTCGACGTGCAGGCCGCAGACCTCGGCGGTGCGCTCGGGAGGCCACTGCAGCGCGCGTTCGCGCAGCGCCGGCCAGCCCGCGGTGTGGCGCTCGAGGTAGTCGGCGTCGAGCCAGCCGTTGACGATCAGCTCGTGCATCAGGCCCAGCGCGAGCGCGCCGTCGGTGCCCGGGCGCAGCGCCAGGTGCTGGTGGCACTTCTCGGCGGTCTCGGTGCGGCGCGGGTCGATGCACACCAGCTTCGCGCCCTGGCGCTTGGCGGCCTGCGCGTAGGTCCAGAAGTGCAGGTTCGACGCGATCGAGTTGCTGCCCCAGATCAGGATCAGGCGGCTCTCGGCGTAGTGCTCGAGGTGCATGCCGACCTTGGCGCCGTAGGTGGCGGCCAGGGCCTCGCCGCCGGCGCTGGCGCAGATGGTGCGGTCCAGCCGCGAGGCGCCCAGGCGGTGGAAGAAGCGCCGGTCCATGCTCTCGCCCTGCAGCAGGCCCATCGTGCCCGCGTAGCTGTAGGGCAGGATCGCTTCAGGGTCGCGCGCGGCGATCGCCTTCAGCCGGGTGGCGATGGTGTCCAGCGCCTCGTCCCAGCCGATGGGCTCGAAGGCGCCGCGCCCCTTCGGCCCGCAGCGTCGCAGCGGCTGGAGCACGCGCTCGGCGTGGTGGGTGCGCTCGGCGTAGCGCGACACCTTGGTGCACAGCGCGCCGTGCGTCGGCGGGTGGTCCGGATCGCCCTGGACCTTGACCACGCGTCCGCCGTCCACCGTGATGCGCAGCGCGCAAGTGTCGGGGCAGTCGTGCGGACAGGCGCCGCGAACCAGGGTCGAAGCCATGCGCGAACTATTGCACAGCCACGCCGCCGGCCGGCGCCGCCGGCGGTCGCCGGGGCCGGCGCGCGTGACGCAGACTCCACCTGCCGCGGCTTGAGTCGGGTCAGACCGCTGCCGGGCCGCGCGGCCGAGAATGGCGACCCGTGGGCATCGCTGCATCGGGATCCGGGGACGAACCATGAACAAGACACTGCCGCGCACCGCGTTCGGCGCACTGGCGCTGCTGGCGGCGCTGCTGGCGCCCGCCGTCGCCCGCGCCGAAGCCGGCGTCAGTCCGCAGGAACTGCTGGTCGGCCAGTCGATCACGCTGCAAGGGGGCAAGAATGCCTACGGCGTCGCGGCGGCCGAAGGCGCGCGGGTGGCGATCGACAGTGCCAACGCCGCGGGTGGCGTGAACGGCCGGCGCGTCGTCCTCAGAGTGCTGGACGACGACAACCAGTCCGCCACCGCCGAAGCCAACGCGCGCCGCCTGGTGCAGGACGGCGTGTACGTGCTGTTCGGATCGATCGAAGGCGGGCCGTCGAGCGCGGTCATGAAGGTCGCCGTCGAGTCGCGCGTGCCCTTCTTCGGCCCGATGGCCGGTCCGCCCACGCTGCGCCGGCCGCACCAGGAACTGGTCTTTCCGGTGCGTGCCGAGCACCGCGAGGAATTCCGCGAACTGATGGGCTACGGCAAGACGCTGGGCCTGAAGTCGGTGGCGTTCTTCCATGCCGACACCGCGGTCGGCGCGCAGCACGTGGCCAACGTCAAGCTGATCGTGGACGAACTGGGCATGGACCTGCGCACCCTGCTGCCCTTCGGCGCCGATGCCGGCGACGCGCAGATCGAGGCGATGGTGGCCACGCTGAAACGCGACGCGCCCGACATGATCTTCAACCACGGTTCGGCCGGTCTCTACCAGAAGCTGGTGGCGCGCATGAAGGCGGCGGGCCTCAAGACCGTGGCGATGGGCGTGAATTCGGGGTCGTCGCAGATCGCCCGCGGCCTGGGGCCGCTGGCGCAGGGCATGGTGTTCTCGCAGGTGGTGCCCAGCCCCTGGGAACGCAAGCGCGCGCTGACCCGCGAGTACCAGGACGTGATGCGGCGCTTCGCGCCCCAGTCCGAGTTCAGCTACGGTTCGCTCGAAGGCTTCATGACGGCCAAGGCCCTGCTGGCCGGCCTGCGCAGTGCCGGCCGGGACCCGACACGCGCGAGCTTCATCGCCGGGCTGGAGGGCAGCAGCATCGATCTCGGCGGCGTGGCCGTGCGCTACGCCCGGGGCGACCACGAGGGCTCGCGCTTCATCGACCTGTCGATGGTCGCGCGCGACGGCCGCTTCCTGCACTGACCGCTCCCGCGGCCGCGCACGGGCCACCCTGAGCGGACCGGGGTCGCGACCGGGTGGCCGCCTCGGGGGCCGGCGGGTAAACTGCCCCGCAGGGCGCTCCACCCCGATGCGACGGGCGCCGCCCACGGAGTCGCCGCATGAAGCTGATCGAACCCATCCTCGCGGACGCCGCCGCCATCGCCGAGCTGCGACGCGACCTGCACGCGCATCCGGAACTGTGCTTCGAGGAGCAGCGCACCTCGGACCTGATCGCCCGGCAACTGGCCGACTGGGGCATCGAGGTGCACCGCGGCCTGGGCAAGACGGGCGTCGTGGGCATCCTGAAGAACGGCAGCAGTCCGCGGGCCGTCGGCCTGCGCGCCGACATGGACGCCCTGCCGATGACCGAGCACAACCGCTTCGCACACGCCAGCCGCCACCCCGGCAAGATGCACGCCTGCGGCCACGACGGCCACGTGGCGATGCTGCTCGCCGCGGCCAAGCACCTGGCCCGCCACCGCCCGTTCGACGGCACCGTCTACCTCGTCTTCCAGCCCGCCGAGGAAGGCGGCGGCGGCGCGCGCGAGATGATCCGCGACGGGCTGTTCGAGCGCTTCCCGATGGAAGCGATCTTCGGTGCCCACAACTGGCCGGGCATGGCCGTGGGCCAGTTCGCGGTCAAGACCGGGCCGTGCTTCGCGTCGAGCAACGAGTTCCGCATCGTCGTGCGCGGCAAGGGCGCACACGCCGCCATGCCGCACAACGGCATCGACCCGGTGCCGGTGGCCTGCCAGATGGTGCAGGCCTTCCAGACCATCGTCACGCGCAACAAGCGCCCGATCGACGCGGCGGTCATCTCGGTGACCATGATCCACACCGGCGAAGCGACCAACGTCGTGCCCGACAGCTGCGAGATCCAGGGCACGGTGCGCACCTTCACGCTCGACGTGCTCGACCTGATCGAGCAGCGCATGCGCGAGATCACGCAGCACACCGCGGCGGCCTTCGGCGCGACCGCCGAGTTCGAGTTCTCGCGCAACTACCCGCCGACGATCAACCACGACGCCGAGACCGCCTTCGTGCGCGGCGTGATGGCCGACGTGGTGGGCGCCGACCAGGTGCAGGAGTTCGAGCCGACGATGGGTGCCGAGGACTTCAGCTACTTCCTGCTCGACAAGCCGGGCTGCTACTTCCTGATCGGCAACGGCGACGGCACGCACCGCGTCGGTGGCCACGGTCTCGGGCCCTGCATGCTGCACAACCCGAGCTACGACTTCAACGACGAGCTGATTCCGCTGGGCGCGACGCTGTGGGTGCGCCTGGCCGAGGCCTGGCTCGCCGCGCCGCGCGGCTGAGGCCGGCCCGATGGACGCCGCCGACACCTTCGCGCAGAGCTACGCCGAAGCGCGCGGCAAGTTCCTCGCCGCCGCCGACGCGGCCGGGCTCGACGTCGAGAGCCACGCGCACCCGATGCTCGGCCGCGACGGCGAAGCCCTGGCGCTCGACGTCGTGCTCGACGGCCCGCGCGACGCCGACGCGCTGCTGATCGTCAGCAGCGGCTGCCACGGCGTCGAGGGCTTCTGCGGGTCGGGCGTGCAGGTCGCGCTGCTGCACGATGCGGCCTGGCGCGCGCAGGCGCGATCGGCCGGCGTCGCGGTGCTGCAC
>Ga0116176_10002836_pt1 | contig 12906 bp, 16 predicted proteins | sample AD_STIC08_MetaG_FD_89803 | JGI IMG/M metagenome (GOLD analysis project Ga0116176, IMG submission 89803) | Active sludge microbial communities of municipal wastewater-treating anaerobic digesters from USA - AD_STIC08_MetaG | ecosystem: Engineered > Bioreactor > Anaerobic > Digestate | place: USA...
ACCGCCTGTACACCGATGAGCCGTCCGCTACCTTCCTCGATGACCAGCTTGATGAAGCCGCGCGTGTCGAAGTTGGCGAGCGCGCGCGGCACGTTGTCGAGCGTGAGCGTACGGCTGTCGGTCTCGATGCCGTCGTGGTGCGCCTCCGCCTCGCTGTAGCCCACGGTGGCGACCTGCGGGTCGGTGAACACCACGGCTGGCATCGCGGTCAGGTCTAGGGCCGCGTCACCGCCAGTCATGTTGATCGCGGCACGGGTGCCCGCCGCGGCCGCCACATAGACGAACTGCGGCTGGTCGGTGCAGTCGCCGGCGGCGTAAATGTGCGGGTTACTCGTGCGCATGCCCTGGTCGATGACGATGGCGCCCTGCGCGTTGAAGGTGACGCCCGCCGCTTCGAGGTTCAGGCCGCGTGTGTTCGGTGCGCGGCCGGTGGCGACCAGCAGCTTGTCGGCGGCAACGATGCCGTGCCCGGTGGTCAGTACGAATTCCCTGTCCGCATAAGCGACGTGGCTCGCCTGGGTATGCTCCAGCACCTCGATGCCCTCGGCACGGAAGGCGGCGGTGACGGCCTCGCCGATGGCCGGGTCTTCGCGGAAGAACAACGTGTTGCGCGCCAGGATCGTGACCTGGCTGCCCAGCCGGGCGAAGGCTTGTGCCAGTTCGACGGCCACCACCGACGAGCCGATCACGGCGAGCCGCTCGGGGATGCTGTCGCTCACCAGTGCCTCCGTTGATGTCCAGTACGGCGTGTCCTTCAGCCCGGGGATCGGCGGCACGGCCGCACTGGCGCCGGTGGCGACCAGGCAGCGGTCGAACGCCACCACGCGCTCGCCACCTTCGACCAGGCGCACGGTCAGGGTGTGTTCGTTCTTGAAACTGGCCTCTCCGCGCAGCACGGTGATGGAAGGATTGCCGTCCAGGATGCTCTCGTATTTGGCGTGGCGCAGTTCATCGACGCGCGCCTGCTGCTGGGCCAACAATCGCCCGCGCAGGATCGCCGGCGGGGCGGCTTTGATGCCGCCATCGAACGGGCTTTCCCGGCGCAAATGGGCGATGTGGGCGGCGCGGATCATGATCTTGGACGGCACGCAGCCGACATTGACGCAGGTGCCGCCGATGGTGCCGCGCTCGATCAACGTGACCCGCGCGCCTTGCTCGACGGCCTTCAGCGCCGCCGCCATCGCGGCACCGCCGCTGCCGATGACAGCGATATGTAAACCACCCCCATCGCCGCCCGCCTTGTCGCCACTGCCCAGCCACTCGCGCATCTTGCCGAGCAACCCGCTTCCCATCGCGGCGGGCGGCGCATCGGCGAGCGCGGCCCGGTAGCCAGCTGCTGCGACTGCCGAGACGAGCATCGTCGGATCAAGCGCCGGCTCCCCGCTCACACGGGCCAAGGCGTCAGGGTACGACACCTCCGCCTTATGAACACCGGGCACGGTGAGAAGCACCTTCTCGACGTGGTTTGCGCAGGAATCGCAAGTCATCCCGGTGACGTGCAGAACACGGCCATTCATTTCATACCCCCTTCTTCTGGTTCAGTCCGATTTCAACTTCGCAGCAGGCCGCTTCCGCCCGCCGGCGACGCCAGGCGTAGATCGTGATACCAACAAAAACGACGAGGGCCGGGATCAGCACGTAATCGAGCCACCCGGTCCAAGCGGACAGACCCACGACGCCGAGCGCAATCACGAGCACGGGGGTCGCGCAGCATATGGCGGCGATCACCGAACCGGCGATGCCGGTCTTGAGCAAGGTCCGGTTATCCATGGCTTACTTCTTGAGGCCGGAGGGATAGCCGGCGTCGGCGGTGGCCTTGGTGAGAGCTTGGACGTTGGTCTTCGTATCGTCGAAGGTGACGACGGCCTCGAGCTTCTCGAAGCTCACCGCGGTCTTGCTCACGCCTTCGACCTTGGAGAGCGCTTTCTTGACCGTGATCGGGCAGGCGGCGCAAGTCATGCCGGGCACCGACAGCGTGACAGTCTGCGTGGCGGCCCACACCGGGGCAGCAACGGCGACGAGGACGAGGGAGGCAAACAGCTTTTTCATGGCGAACTCCTGATCAGTAGAAAAATGGCACGACGAAGGGAAAGGCGAGCGCGACCAGAACCAGCGCGACCACGATCCAGAACATGAGCTTGTAGCTGCCCCGCACCTGTGGAATCGCGCACACCTCCCCCGGCTTGCAGGCTTGCACCGGGCGGAAGATGCGCCGGTAAGCAAAGAACAGCGCCACCAGCGCCGCGCCGATGAAGATCGGGCGGTATGGCTCCAGCACAGTCAGGTTGCCGATCCAGGCGCCGGAAAAGCCGAGCGCGACCAACACGAGGGGGCCGAGGCAGCAGGTCGAGGCGAGGATGGCCGCGACACCGCTGGTGGCCAGCGCGCCACGACCGTTCTTGGGTTCCGACATAAAGCTTCTCCTTCCGGGTCTTTGCTTGATGTTGTAACGTTACTGCCGTAGTCAACTACGGAGTCAAGCGGTATGGAGAACGATCTGGAGAATCTGACCATCGGCGCCTTCGGCAAGGCGGCCGGGGTCAATGTGGAGACGATCCGGTTCTATCAGCACAAGGGCTTGCTGCCCGAGCCGGCGCGGCCCTATGGCAGCATCCGCCGCTACGGCAGGGCGGATGTAGCACGGGTGAAGTTCGTGAAATCAGCCCAGCGGTTGGGGTTCAGCCTGGATGAGATCGCCGAGCTGCTGCGGCTGGAGGATGGCACCCACTGCGACGAAGCCAGCCGCCTGGCCGAGCACAAGCTCCAGGACGTGCGCGCCAAGCTGGCCGACCTGGCTCGCATGGAAATCGTCTTGTCCGAGCTTGTGTGTGCCTGCCATGCACGGAAGGGGAACGTGTCTTGCCCGCTGATTGCGTCGCTGCAAGGGGAGAAAGAACCTTGCAATGTCGGTAGCCGAGAGGCGGCTACCCCTTAACGTACGTTTTTTTCCGTTTTCTGAGACGACCCCTTAAAGGGCACCTTCGGACCTTAGCGTACGATTTTTCCCGTTTCGTGAGCTGACCCCAAGGACGTCGATTCGCTCGTGCGCTCGCTGCTGCGGGAAGGCTGGCGTTTTCACCGTGGAAAGAAGCATGGGCGTCTCACGCCACCGTCAGGGCGCTCGTTTGTGACTGTTTCCTGCTCGCCGAGCGACAGAAGGACATTTCTGAACCTGCGGAGTCAGATCAGGCATGTCGTGACGGGGCCCAGAACGTAAAACCCAGCAACAGCAAGGGTTTCAGCCGCATGAAGATAACCGTGATCAGGCTTCAATCCGAGCGGAAGAAAGGAAAGGTGACAGCTTTTGGGGAGATCTGCAGCGGCGAAGTTCTGCAGCGGCGCGGGTTTCAGCGCATGGTGAGGGTTTGTGAGCAACCTCCAGACTTGAACCCCTGGAGAGGGAAGCTTTTAAGTCTGAATACTCCTAGAACCCAGCAACCGCGCGGGTTCTAGTGCATGGTGAGGGTTTGTGAGCAAGTTACAAAAGCGAGCGCACCGAGGGGAAGGTGATCGTTCCTGCAGAAGCCGGATAAAGGCATCAAACCCACCATTGGCGCGGGTTTCAGCTTCATAGAGGAAGAATCTTCGCCGGCTTCAGATCGGCGCGTGCCGTGGGAAAAGTGAGGGTTTGTGAGCAGATCGCGCCGGCCGCCGCCACTTTTTCACCATTCAATCAATCACTTGTGTGAAAGGTGATAGTTTTTGGGGAAGTTTCAGATGCACGCTCAGCGAGGGGAAAATTCCCGTCCCTGAAGAGGCTCCCTGGACGCCAAGAACCCAGCACTGGCGCGGGTTTCAGCCGCATGTAAAGAAATCCTTGGCTCCTTGCCGACCCGAGCGTGCCGGGGGAAAGGTGATAGTTTTTGGGGAACCTGGGCGGCTCTCACCCCAAGGTGACACTCTGTGAGCAGGCCCTCGCTGCTTGGCTTTGGACGAAACAGCGTCGTCTGTCCAATGTCTTGCGCGGTGTGACCGAAGGGCTCGAAGGTCCCACGGGCAAGGAACGGCTGGATCCGACCCAATGCGGCCTCTGCACCTGGAGGAGAGCGGTCATTCAACGCTTGAGCCGAGGGCGCGCGCATCCACCCCAGTAAACGGCGAGGTGTCACCGCCTTCCGCCGAGCGCCGCAAGGCCTTTGAACTTGTTCGGTTCGGCGTCGCGATCACGGACGACAGCCAGAAACTCCTCATCCTTGCCAGACAGAAAAACTGAAAAGTGGTTGGCAAGATCCTGCTTGAGCGCCGCAAAGCTCGCTTGGATGGTGCCGCCGAAGTTTGGGTACGCGTGGTTACCCCAAGCACCCGAGTAGCGCAGAAAGTCCTCGTGAGTAATGCGCGACTGGCCAACCTTGTACTCGACCAGTCCCAGGCCATAGCGAACGCTGAAGGCGAGGATACGGTCATCGCGCTGGAACTGACCCACGGCGAACGTGCCGCCGGAGCCTATGCCAGTCTCACCCAACGAAAACTCGAAGCCGTTCGCTTCCATCATCGGGCGAAGATGCTCTATGCCCTCGACAAGTTCTTCTTGCGGTGTCGACACGCGTACTCCCTCAGGTTGTGACGCCTGATTAACGGAACTGGAAACTGACGCGCCGAGCATAGCGCATAGGGATGATGAATGTGCCGCACGTCGGCGAGTTCTCACTGACAGCTATTGCCTGAACCGTGCCATCCGCCTGCCCCCCAAAGCAACGTGCGAACCGTCTGCGACAGTCTCAAGCCGACCCACTGCAGCCATCCAGCCCTGCACGACCTGAGCGGCAGGTTTCTGGGTGGAGCGGCCATCGACAGAACGGCCACGAATTGCAGGTCGTCGGCCGTTGCGGCCATCCAGGTTGCGTCGATTTTATTCAGACGGAATGACCGCTTGCGCAGTTCACCTACTCACACAAGCGACCCCTATGCATAGCTCTCAACTATGCGTAGTCGCACCCGCTCGGCATGGCCGTCCGCTTGGTCGACGAACACGCCGGGGCGTGGCGCGCTTTACATAGTTACAGGGCCTGCAGGAACCTCATCAGGTCGTCGTCGGCGCGGAAGCGCTTGAGCTTGATGTCAGGTGCTTCGAGCCGAGCAAGTGCCTTCTCCTTCATCTCCAGGTTGGCTTCGACGTAGCGGTGCGTCGTGTTCGTGCTCTCGTGTCCGAGCCACAGTGCGATCACGTTGAACGGCAAGCCACTTTGCAGAAGATGCATGGCTGTCGTGTGCCGGCAATGCCGATATCGGCATAATCCGGGGCTCGGAATAGTGGCGAAGCGTGTGCATCGACACCCGCTTGTCGATGTCGGCCGCCAGGGCGGCGGCACGAATCGCACGATTGAGCTGACGCGGGCTCAGCGGCTCGATCGGGTTGAGGCCCGGAAAGAGCCAGCCGCCGTCGAGCATCTTGCCCTGCGCCCGGGCGACCCGCCACCACACGCGCAGTCGCTCGAGCAGCAAGGGTGGGAGCATCGTGTAGCGATCCTTGCGCCCCTTGCCCTGCTCGACCCGCAGGGTCATGCGCGCGCTGTCGATGTCGCCCACCTTGAGCGCCACCACTTCGCCCGCACGTAGTCCGGTCGCGTAGGCGAGCGAGAGCGCCGTCTGATGCTTGAGATTGGTGCAGGCGGCGATCAGGCGCGCGACCTCCTCGCGGCTGAGCACCACCGGCAAGCGCTGCGGGAGCCGGACCGGCTGCATCCGCGCCATCAGTTCAGCGCGATCGAGCGTGATGTCGAAGAAGAACTTCAGCCCGCTGATCGCGGCGTTGAGCGACATCGGCGAGGTGCCGGTGTCGACCAGGTGCAACTGGTAGTTGCGCAGGTCCTCCACGGTGGCGGTATCGGGCGAGCGCCCCAGATAACGCGTGAACCTGCACACGGCACGGATGTATGCGCTCTGCGTCTTGGGGCACAGCTTGCGCATCCGCATGTCGTCGATCATGCGCTGTCGCAAGGGGCTGACGGGACGAGTCGGGGTGTCCATGGCTTGCTCCTGTCGAAGACGAGGCCAATTGCCTCATCTCCCACCATGGCAAGCCGGCTGCCGATGGAAACCACGAACGTCGATCTCGTCGCGAGCGGTTCGGCACACCCCTACCGCGCGAGCGGTTTAGTCCCAGGGTCGGGTGCGGCCGTCCGCAATGTAAGGTTGTATCGCCGGCCTGAACGATGAACTGCGCCCCGGCCGCCCACGCACGGTCGACAACGAGCGTGTTGTCGAGTTGATCGCCACGACATTGCACACCAAGCCGGCCGACGGTGGTCCTACCGCGCCGTGCTGGGCATGAACTTCGGCGACGACCGGAAGCTCGCCGGCCAGGAGGGCGTTATCCGGACCCGCGGCATCGCTATAGAAGATCGCCGGATCCGCTTCGTCCTCAACATGCTGCAAAGTCGCAGCATCCTGACGGCCCCGCACGGTAGACGCTCTCGCCGGCTTCAGTGTGCACCACATCGCTTTCAACTGTGCCGACCTATTGCCACGGTGGCGGCGCCGTGCGCCTGGGGCGTGGCCTTCGTGCGCCTGTCCACCAACTGCTACGACGAGCTGCCCACCCACTCCGAGCTAATATTTACTTGCCGTACGCGAATATCGTGCTAATTTGTGAGAGCAGAGGACTAATAGATTGTCACGCTGCTATTGATGGCCTTAGATGTCATTTCCGCAGAACGAGGGAGGTGGATTCATTCTTCATTTCCAGAATGCCAATGCTCAGTGCCGCGGGGAAGCTTTAAAAGCTTGTGTCTGCGTCGCGTGACTCCGCTGGGCAATCGGACCGTGGTTAAGACCCCTTGCAGGAGGTTTTCAATGAACATGCATGGAACATGGCAGACATCGCTGCATCGAGTGAATCGCCGGGCGTTCGTTCTTTGCGGTGGCGGTGGTGGCGGTGGCGGTGGTGGTGGTGGCCGTCAGGTGCGAAATGCCCTCGACACCGCGGTCGGTTCGATGATGCTCGATCACTGGCTTGGTCGCGACGTCGGTGATCCTGTGGAGCGTTTCCGCCGCGAACTCGGTGAAATCACTCATCCGGCGACACCGCTTGTTGAGCGCATCCTCAAAAGCGCCTTCGGCAACAGCTTTTCGAAGGCCGTGAGCGCAATGAGCATCCAAGAGATCCGTTCCGCGACTGGGGCCGCGCTGGCTGAGGGCCTGGCCCGCGAGAACCTGACTAGGCCGACGACCCCAGGGTTCCGGGACGTCATGATTCATATCAGCCCAGATGACCCCTCTCGTACTGGCCTTCCTGGCCATCTTGCCGACACGCCTGTCTCGCTGCTGGCGTCGGTCTCGAAGCGAGTGTCGACCGTGCACCGCAATCTAATCCTAGACGATATTGTGATGGAATCTGGTGGTGGCGGTGGCGGTGGTCGGCAATTCCTTGACCGTAAAGCCCTCGAAATGACTATCGGCTCGGCCATCATGGATGCGCTTAGTGGCTTTCCCGTTGGACGCCTCGACGAGGGCTATCGACTAAATGGCGGTAGTAATAAAGCCGTCGCGAAAGTGCTCGCCACCGCATTCGGCGATGACTTCATTTCTGCTTGTTGGGACGGAGGCGGCGGAGGCGGCGGAGGCGGCGGAGGCGGCGGAGGCGGCGGAGGAGGAGGCGGCGGAGGCGGCGGAGGCGGAGCGCAATTCCGCCGGGCACTTCATGAAATCGCTGACGGCAAGATTACCGAACTGGGCCCGGAGTTTAGTGATTTCGGCTAGCCGACTGAGAGGTGCAGCATGGACGACACGATGAACCGGCCATGCATCGTGGTCGGCGCCTCCGGCGACCTCGGCGCAGCAGTCGCTCGGCGACTGCTGCGCGAGAATCGCCGCATGGTGCTGACCAGCACTCAGCTGGCAAACCCTAAGGTAGTCCAAGTCCTGCAGGATAAAGCGAGCTCCGATAGGGTGATGTGGTCCCAAATGGACGTAAGAGACACCGCCAGCGTCAACGCTGGTATCGAGTCAGCGAGGTCATTCCTAGGACCTTCCTATGATTTGGTCTACTGCGCAGGTATCGTCAGAGACGCACCGATCGCGCTTGCTAGCGACGAGTCTTGGGAATCCACCTTCCAGATAAATCTGCGAGGCGCGTTCTTCGTGCTTCGGGCTGCAGCGCGAGATCTGATGGTGGCCGGCAACGCTCGAGTCGTGCTTGTGAGCTCTGTGTCCGGGCAACTGGCAAACCCGGGACAGGCAGCGTATGCGGCTTCGAAGGCTGGTCTAGACGCGCTGGCACGAGTCGCGGCAAGCGAGTTCGGCCGATTCGGAGTGTGTGTTAACACCATCGCTTTCGGCGCGATGGAGGGCAGTCTCATTCGCTCCGCAAATTACAAGCTTCCAGCTAAGGTGGCGGAAGTGGCACCACTGCGGCGCCTGGCATCCAGCGACGAGTGCGCGGAGGCGGTTGCGGCGCTGTTAGGCCCCGCCGGTAGCTACATCACAGCCCAAGCCGTCGTGGTGGACGGCGGGTTTTCCGCTGTATAGCCCCTCTTCAGGTAGACAAGTGAGGATGATATGTCGGACGACCTTCCAGTGATGAAAGTCATCCTTGAGTCGGCATTGGATAGTGAGTTGCCGGTTAATGAACTGACGTTAAGCCATCATCTCTACGAAGATCTGGGCATGGACTCGATGGCTGCCGTGGTCATGGTGGTCGAAATTCAGAAGCGCTTTGGCATTCGCATTGCTGACGATGACGTTCCTCGTCTGATGACAGTCGGTTCAGTGCTGGACAAGGTCGAAGCTCTGAGGAGGGTCCGACATGCCTGACGCCCCTGATGTGCCTTCGGGGATTGGCTCGGCATACGCCCCAGAGAGTTACTTGCCCCATCTTCCCCCCTGGATCTTCGTCGACCGAATCGACTCGATCGATCCTCCCAATTCAATTCAGGCCACTCGAACCATCGCCGAGGGAGATCCATTCGTGCGAGCCCATTTTGCGGGCAAGGGCAGGATCTTTCCCGGGGTGCTTCTGATAGAGATGGTCGGACAGGTTGCCACACTGCTACAAACAGTTTTCGCGCGTGAGCAACTTCCACAACGATCTGCCCTCTCGCTCCCGGAGGCGCATCTCCTGGCCCGATGCAAGGCAAGTTTTCACTCGCCTGCTCGAATCGGCGATGTCCTAACGGTCAGAGTTGGAAGACAGGATACCGTTGGATCTACATCGCTGTTCCGCGGGATTGTGACGTGCGGCGAAAGGGCTGTGTGTACGGTCGAGCTGCTGGGTGCAGCCGCAAAAATCTAGGAGCTCGTCATGCGCGACGAAGCGGTCTGCATCCTCCAGGAACCGATCTGGGCTGCATGCAATCTCGGTCAAACTTGGCCACAGATCTGGTCGAACCTTGTGGCAGGCACCTCGAATCTGGAGCCTGCGCATAACCATGTCCCCCGGGTTCATGGTGAGATCCATGTCGGGGCGACCGCATTGGCCAACGGTTCCTACTGGGAGCGGGGCCGCAGGCTCGCACGCGCCACCGCAGATGTCGTCATCGGCTCGATACGTGCATTGCATGGTAAGCGCGCCGACATTCGATGCGTAATCCTGGTCGCAACGAGCCACGGTGACCCGGGTCCGTCTGCAGCTTGTGCCGAGGCGACACTTGGGTTTCACGCGGATTGGGAGCAAGTTTGTCCCATACTGTCCGACGCCATCTCAGCCGGCATTCGAGACGCCGCCGGCAGGTTCTCTCACGTGTATACGGTTGCAGCCGCCTGCGCCTCCGGTGTGGTGGCCCTTGACCTCGGGGCTTTAATGCTCGAGTTCGACCAAGCCGATCTGGTGTACGTTGTCGCACTAGATGCGCTTTCGAGGGTGGCGTACACGGGATTCAAGCAGGCGGGAGCGATGACCCGCAACATGGCGAGACCGTTTGATATCGACCGGGATGGGACCATGTTGGGGGAGGCGGCAGTAGTCTTCGCAATGTCGCTTGCGCGCACGGCTCGAGCACTGCGGCTCGAGCCAACCGCCGTCATTGAAGCCAGTGCTCAGCAATGCGACGCCAGCCACCTAGTGGAGCCCAGTGCCACGGGCGTAATGAAGACGATCTCGAAGGCACTGGAACGCGCAGGTCGGCAACCGCACGAACTCGCTGCAGTGTATTGGCATGGAACCGGAACGCGTCAAAACGACGATGCTGAGGCTTCGGCAGCTCAGGCGATCTTCGGCGCAACGGTGCCCCCTGGAACCTCGACGAAGGGCGCACTGGGACATTGCATGGGGGCGTCCGGCGCAATCAATGTGCTGGCTGCATGTCAGTCGCTCAAGGATGCCAGGATTCCGGCAACAGCGGGTTTGCGCACTGCAGAGGTCGGCTCGCTGTCGATTGTCCACGGGGCCCCGGCACAGATTGGACCTGGGCCCATCCTCGTCAACTCGCTTGGGTTTGGAGGCATCAATGCTTGCGCAATCATTGGAAGCGCCGCTGGCGTGTGACCTAAAGCTTGATATTGAGGCTGTGGGCATTGTTGCGCCCGGCGGGCAGGCCGAAGCGGTCACCAAGTTGCACAACGCGCAGGAACGTACGCGGCTTGCAGGGCTGTTGCAGCACTGCGCACCGCGCCGCATCCCGCCGTCAAGCCAGCCGCAGATCCCTCGCCAACTGGCCCGAGGGTCAGGAGTCTCTCGCGCGAGTTCCGCGCCGCGCGCCTCTGTCTACGCTTGTTTGGCCAGCAAGTCGGCGCTGGATGGCATCGATGGTCAGGATGAAACAACGGCCATCATTGCACTGAGTACGACCGCAGCGCTGGATGCGGCACTGAGATACGAACTCAGCGGGCTCGAATACGGATGGGAGACCGTTGACCCCTTCTTGCTCCCGTACGCGATTCCGAGCGCGATGGCGACACAGGTTGCAATGGCGTGTGGCGCCAACGAGGGAGCCATCTGCCTATTCGATGGATTCTATTCCTTCCCGCACGCGCTCACGCTTAGCGCAATTTACCTTCGGTCGGCGGTGCGGCGGGTCGTCATCGTCGCTGCTGAGCAAGCGGTCCCAGCGCTGACGCAGGCCATGGGGTGCCAAGGGATGGATGACCTCATGGAGGGAGCGGTTGCCTTTGTAGTCCGTCAGCCGGTCGATCATGCCGCGGCAGTGTGGTTGCGGGTACGCCAGCATCACCCTAGAGGGCTTGGCGACCACGGGGCAACGCCTGTGCCGACCGTCGGCACTTCACTAGACGACATGCTGAGTGTGTGCAGTCTCATCGCTTCTTTGCCGGAAGTGGCAACTAGCATCGATACACCTTGGATCAGATCCCGCTCAGGTGCAGTCGAACTCCTTGCTGCGCCCCATGGCTGAGCTGACCGTCACTGGTCTTTGCATTCGTTGGGCACCGGTGAACGACGCAGAGTCGTTCTCCATTGGCGGTCCGGGGATCTATGCGGCTTTGGGTGCGCGGCTGGTTAATGCTGTACCCACCCTGGGTCTTCGGCTGGGCATCGACGTCTCTCATCGAGAACTGGTATTCATCACGAGGTTGGGGAGCCTCTCGTCAGAAATCGAACGAGTCGAACAGGCGAATTTGTTGTGGCAGGGCCCTATCCTCCTTGATCAAACCAGAGTGGGCATGGCGGTCGGAGAGCCGACTTCCATGAGCCCAGCGCAACTTCCAGGATCTGACGGTTGGCTCACTGTTGCCAATCTCGATCCCAGCGCGATTCTTTCGGCCGTCGGTTTGTGGACTGGCCCGGTCGCAGTTGACTGCTATGAACCATGGATTCGATTTCGTCCGAAGAGCAGCATAGCTTTGGCTAGTCGCGCGGACGTATTGTTCTTGACAGAGCGTGAGCTTGCGGCTTTTCCGGGAAATGCTCAGCGGTTCATTCTTGAGGCCAAGGACAGATTCGTGGTGCTCAAGAAGGGCTCGAGGGGTGTCTCGCTATACCACAACGGTCACGAGCGACAGCTACCAGCTCCCACTCCATTGGTCATCCGTTCAGACCTGGGCGCTGGTGACCTTCTGCTAGGGCTGCTATCCGGTCATCTAGCTGGGGCCTCGGGCCCCAACGATGCGCTGACCATAGATAACTTGGAGGAAGCGTACTTTACGGTGAGGCCGTGGCTCTCCGAGTTGCTCAGTGCTTCGCACCCAATCGAGTTCCTAGCTCGGCACGAGTATTTGGCGTGACGTTCGGTCGCGTGCATGCGCTCTTGGATCGGAGTGGAAACGTAGTCTGTCAGGCGATCCGACGACAGGGTTGCTGGCAGGCACCGCTACACGCACTGAACGTTCACCGCGGGAGGGTGTTAAATGTGGCCACGATTCGGGCGCCCGAACTACTGCTCGGCATGAGAGGCCAACACGGCGCCGTCGACTGCATTGGCTGCTGGCCCGAATTTGACGTGGCTCTACTAGGACACCACAGCGCCTCTACTCGGCGTTGGGCGACCCAACGGAGTCGGCCGACAGCAGGCCAGCTAGTCACCGTGGAATTCGCTTGGCCGTGCGGGGCGAATCTAGTCGAACGTCGTATGAATGCTCGTGTGCTTGCGGTTTCGCGGCCGCCAGCAAGTCTCCTGGCGCACAGATGCCGAAAGCTGCGATGGCGCACGCTACCGCGAATGCTCGTACTCTCAATACGCCCCGTGGAAGGAATGAGCGGTGCAGCTATCTGGAACGCACGCGGCCAACTGATGGCGCAATTGACTGGGTATGCACGTGGCTGGGCAGGATACGCGATTGCCCTGACACTTCCGTGTTGTGATCCGGGCTTGTGACGTAAGCCTGGCAACGGGTTCGTGAGATGTCGTTAATGACGGCAGGCTGCCGACGTTGGGGTCGATGTGGGGCATGTACTGGAGCCTCTTGCAAAAGTCGCGCTTCGCGAGGGATTTTTTGCAGCGGGAGGCAAAGGTGGAGGGGGCGGGCGGCCATTTCTGGCATGATGAAGCTCTCACACAAACACCACAACGCCCGCGA